>Ga0197142_1002515_pt1 | contig 16003 bp, 13 predicted proteins | sample GBS60_MetaG_FD_148614 | JGI IMG/M metagenome (GOLD analysis project Ga0197142, IMG submission 148614) | Sediment microbial communities from Great Boiling Springs, Gerlach, Nevada, United States - GBS 60_MetaG | ecosystem: Environmental > Aquatic > Thermal springs > Hot (42-90C) > Sediment...
AAAGAAATTAAACTGTGAATTTTTTTCCATTTCGTAAGTGTCCACTTCGTAGGTGTAAACAGAACACTGAAACACCTCTTCCAACGGTTCTTTCAAGGAATAGTGCATCCATTTGCCAACCCTTCTGTCACTTATCAATCAAGAGTTCTTAAGATAAGCAAGATAACTTGATACCTTGGACTGGGGTTCGTTAAAGATTGCCATAAAATCACATACACATAGCCCGCCGTGCATGAGGAGCATGAGGATCCTGAACCTCACCTCCTCTGAAAGCGCCTTAAAAAGCAGAGTTATCTATTCTATGCTGTATTAAAGATTCGTATTTTTATATGTGTTTATGCGGATGTAGAAGTTATATCAGATAATTTTTGCGTGTCAAGCAAAAAGCTTATGACTAATAAGCTAAGATCGCCACATGGATTTTAAAAAATTGGGTTATTATCCCAAGATGAAACCTTAGGCTCTCATTGCCCTTTAGTTTTTCAACAAATCTTCACCTCAAAATGAGGCCATGAGGTGGTGTAGTAATCTTTATTTTTAAATGGGTTTTGGAAGGTTTGGTTAGTTTTTTCTGTGACTACTTTTACCTCTCAGTGGGGTCAGTTGACATTTTAATATTTAGTGTCGTTGGTTACGGATATCTTTTCTTACGTTCATCAGAGTCTTTTATTAGTCCAAAGACACTTAGGTTATTTTTGTGTTTAAGTAAAAGCTTAATAGCCTCAATTTCCTCAGGTGTGCAATGAGATAGATTAACAATAGTTCGTTTCTTTACCTTCCCATTCTCCCTATATGACTCTTGCAAGAGAATGGAATTGTATATTTTCTTCCCTTTTTTGTGTTTAGATTTGTTTATGACGATATGCATAACTACTATTCTACAACTTTTATATATGCTGGCAAGTTATTTTTTTGAAAAATTCAATGACCACAATATAAGCCACAAAATTTCCAATTATCACCATAAAATCAGTAGGTTACCAGATTTTGCAGGGGTGAACTTCCGTTAAATAGTCCGTGGTGGCGTAGCAATCACAAAGTTCTTGAATCCTTTGGTGAAGACTTCTTTTGTCTTTCATGGTAGGATCTCCTTTCTTGAAGCTATTTTTCTAAAAATAAGATTAGCCAAAATCATTTCAAGGTTATAGTGTTTTAGTTTGTGGCTCAGCATCTTGATTTTATATTGGGTTACTGGACTTCAAAATCAACCTTGATCTTGAAGGTCTTCAAAGAAGGGAGATTTATAATCTCGTTAATACCTGTTTTTGCTTTGATTTCCTCTATGGCCCTATCTATTGTGGTAGAATCTTTTGCAATGAATGTAAACCAAACGTTATATTCGTGCTCTCTTTCGTAATTGTGAGTTACACCTGGGTAGCTATTTACTATACTTACAAATTCCTCTAACTTATCCTGGGGAACCTTTGCTGCGCATAATGTGCTATGAAACAAAAGCTTTTTTGAACTGAAACTTGCTCCTATGCGTCTTATTACTCCCCTTTCTTTCAATTTTGTGATCCTGCCAAATATTTCTTCGGAATCAATACCAAGCCTTCTTGATAGTTCTTCAAATGGATATGGAGTTATGGGGAAATTTGACTGTATCTCATTTAAAATTAACTTGTCTTTATCGTCTAAGTTATTTGTATCCATCACTTTGCCCTCAGTGATATGGGGATATAGCTACAAAGAGGTTCTTCCATCATAAAATCTCCATAAAATTCATATGCCCTTGCCCTACAACCACCGCATACCTTTAGGTATTCGCATCTTCCACACTTGCCTTTATATAGAGAATAGTCTCTAAGAGTTTTAAAAATGGGAGACTCACACCATATCTCATCAAAAGGCTTTTCCCTTATGTTCCCACATTCCACTTCCAAGTATCCACAAGGCTGTATCTGACCTCTATGTCCCACAAAACAAAAGCTTATACCGCCCAAACAGCCCCTGGTTACTGCGTCCAGGCCATGGGTTTTGTAGCTGACTTCTCGTCCCTTTTCTTTAGCTCTTTGCCTCATGATCCTAAAGTACTGGGGTGCACAGGTGGCCTTTAATTCCAGGGGGACCTGGACCTTTCTTTCCAAAAACCATTCTAAGATCTTTTCGTATTCTTGAGCCTCCAAGGAGATGTCTCCCACCTCTCCACCCCTTCCCACTGGTACTAAAAGAAAGATGTGATGTGCCTTGGCTCCCAGATTTACTGCCAACTGGTTGATTTTAGGGAGCTGGTCTTTATTGGACTTTACTATGGTTGTATTGATCTGAAATTCTATTCCAGCATCTTTCAACACCTGGATGCCCTTTAAAGAGGCATCAAAGGAACCTTGGACCCTTCTAAATCCATCGTGGGAACTGCTGTCTGCCCCATCCAGGGAAATGCTCACCCTTTTTATCCCAGAAGCCATAATCCTCTTGGCAGTTTGTTGGTTCAATAATGTACCATTAGTGGCCATGACCATCCTAAGGCCCATTTCAGTGCCATAGCTTGCTATATCAAATATATCTTCCCTCAAAAGGGGCTCACCACCGGTCAGGATTACAATTGGTTGTCCTAATCTTTTTATATCTTTGAGGAGGGTAAAGGCCTCTTGGGTGCTCAGCTCATCGGGATAAGGTCCATATTCTGAGGAAGCCCTGCAGTGAACACAGCTAAGATTGCAGGATCTTGTAACCTCAAAGGCCACAAGCCTTAGCTCATGGCCTTTATTCTTCTTCTCATCCAAGAAGGGTTGCTACCTCCTTACAAAAATATGTGAGGATCAGATCTGCTCCTGCCCTCTTTATGGAATAAAGCATCTCCAGCATGCACCTTTTTTCATCTAACCAACCCAGTTGGACTGCTGCCTTTAGCATGGAATATTCTCCGCTCACATTGTAGGCTGCCACAGGCAGATTGGTGTTATCCCTCACAAGTCGCACCACATCAAGATACCCAAAGGCCGGTTTTACCATCAGAATATCAGCCCCTTCTTCTTCATCCAGTTTGGCCTCCTTTATGGCCTCCCTCCAGTTTCTGGGATCCATTTGATAGCTGGATCTATCCCCAAATTGGGGAGCAGAATCTGCCGCCTCCCTAAATGGTCCATAAAAGCCCGATGCATATTTCACCGCATAACTCATAATGAGTACATCCTGGAAACCCTCTTGCTCTAAACCTTCCCTTATGGCCCTAACCCTTCCATCCATCATGTCAGAGGGTGCCACCACATCTGCTCCTGCCATTGCATGGCTTAAGGCCTGCTTTACAAGGTGTTCCAAAGTTGGGTCGTTTAACACCCTTCCCTCCCTTACAACCCCACAATGCCCATGACTGGTATATTCACAAAGGCATACATCGGTTATCACAAGCATTTCCGGGACATTGTCCTTTATGGACTTTATCCCCCTTTGTACCACCCCATCCTGTAGGGATCCGCTGGAACCCACCTCGTCTTTGAACTCAGGAAGTCCAAAGAGGATAACTGCCTTTATCCCCAGATTCCACAATTCATGTGCCTCTTGAGCAAGGGTATCAGGACTAAAATGAAAGATACCGGGCATGGAAGGTATAGGGTCCTTAACACCTTTGCCAGGCTTTACAAACAAGGGTTGGATTAGGTCCTCCCTTTTTAGGGTGGTCTCTGCCACCATATCCCTTATAACTTGGTTCTTTCTAAGCCTTCTGGGTCTCATGAGCATCTTAGCCCTCTTGAGCAATCTCTTGATCTGTGAGGTAGCAGGCAGGATCCTCTGCCCACACATCTCCTGTAGCTGCCTCTGCCCTAACCCTAAAGTTTCCGCCGCAGATATCCAGCCACTTACAGCTCCTGCACCTTCCCTTCACGTATTTCTTTTTCTCCTTTAGCATGGCCATGAGGGGGTTTGAGAGGTCCGTCCAAATTCGGCTGAAGGGTCTTTCCCTCACATTTCCGAAAGAATAATGTCTCCAGAATTGGTCCGCATGCACATGGCCATTCCAACTCACACACCCTATTCCCCTTCCCGAATTGTTTCCCTCATTCATCTTCAAAAGTTCCAAGACCTCTTGGGCCCTTGGGTTGTTCTCCCTCACCATCCTTAGGTATAGATAGGGCCCATCTGCATGGTTGTCTACGGTAAGTACCTCCTTGGGAAGGCCCTTATCAAAGAGCTCCTTCGTGCGGTCTATGATAAGGTCCACCACCTGCCTTGTCTCTTGATGAGAGAGGTCTTGATCCATCATGTGGGAGCCCCTGCCAGAATACACAAGATGATAGAAGCAGACCCTTTCGATACCCTCCTTTTCTAAGAGATCAAAGATCATGGGCACCTGCTCATAATTGAGCTTGTGTATGGTAAATCTAACCCCCACCTTTATCCCTGCCTTTTGGCATTCATGGATCCCCGCTATTGCCTCCCTAAAGGCTCCTCTCTTTCCCCTTATTCTGTCGTTTACAGCTTCAAGACCGTCTAAACTTACCCCCACATAGGAAAGACCCATGTCCTTTAACCGTTGCGCCACATCAAGGGTAATCAGCGTCCCGTTTGTGCTTATTACAGCCCTGATGCCATTTTTTGTGGCAAGGTCTACCCATTCGTAAAGTTCTTTCCTTAAAAGAGGTTCGCCACCTGAAAAGAGGATCACAGGCACTCCAAAGTCCTTTAGGTCACGGATCAATTCCTTACCTTCTTCCAAGTTCAGTTCATTCTCGCCATGGTTCTCTGTGGCGTGTGCATAGCAGTGAATACAGCGCAAATTGCAGGCCTTTGTGATGTTCCATACCACAACAGGACTTTTGTCCTCTGAAAACTGAAGGAGATGGGAAGGCAAGTCCTTGGAACGCCTTCCGTACCTTAATACATCCGATGCCTCCACAGCACCACAATAAAGCTTGCTAATGCCTATCATTGTACTGCATCCTTCTTCTCAATACAAAAGGCCTCTTCCCTATAACTTCTCTTGATAAGCTCATTAATATGCCCTTCCATATCCAAGACTGCCTTCCTTGATATATTAAAGACATCTATTCCTGTTTTGTCCTTCACCAACTTTAGACCATATTCCATCTTTTTGACCAACTGAAATGCCAATTCCCCTGGATCTTCTCCCTTTTCCATGGCCTGCTTTATGATTTCATCCACTGCCTCATCATCAAAGACCACTTTCAGTTCAAGCCTTTCAAAGATTTCAATCTCTTGCTCTTTTACCTCATCTACCATCTCTTTGAAGGTGTTGAAGGCACTGTTAATATCGCATAAATTCTCATCGTAAATTTTACTTAGCAACTCTATCCTTTCTTCTCCCAGGTGCAACTGACTCTTGGAAGTAAAATAGGGTATTCTACCTTCCACATGCCTCTTAACCTCTTCAAACTCCCTTTGCTTTGCCCTTCTAAACCTCTCCTCGTCGGTAAAGTTCGCGGGAGCCTTTAGAAATTGTTCAAGGCATCCCAAAGGATTTTCAATAATCTCCTTTGTCACCAAGAATTTCTTTATACCGGTAGAAGGAAGCTTTTTTTCAAAGGGTATCAGCGCCTTTTCAATGATGCTCACCAGCCCCCTTGCACCTGTTTTTTCCTTTGCAGCCATTTCTGCTATTTTCTCCAGGGCCTCCATCTCAAAGGCAATATCTATACCATAAGCCCTAAAGTCCATTCGCTTACTTAAGACCACCGGACTATTGGGATTCTTCAATATCTCGATCAAGTCCTCTTTGGTGAGCTCTTCCAATACCACTATTACCGGAAGTCTCCCTACAAATTCCGATTCAAAACCGTATTCAATGAGATCCTGGGCGGTCACCTTTTTCATAATATCCCATTCCATATCTTGGGTGACAATATCTGCCCCGAACCCTATACCTTGTTTTTGGAGCCTTTTTTTAATGATGTCAGTGAGTCCATTAAAGGCCCCGCTCATGATAAAGAGGATGTTTCTGGTATTTATCACCTTCCTATCCCTCTTACCAGTCCTGCGGTAGTGTTCTATTGCCTGGATCTGGCTGATGGGATCGTGCAGCACCCTCAGGTCAACCTCTGTCTCCTCCATAGGCTTTAAAAGTGCTCTTTGGACCCCTGTCCTGGACACATCGTGGCCTATAATATTGGGAGCACTTGCTATCTTGTCCACCTCGTCTAAATACACAATACCGTTTTCTGCCAATTCTATGTTTTCGTTTGCCTCGTAATAAAGATCTCTGATCAGATCTTCCACATCTCCACCCACATAACCTGTTTCGCTAAACTTTGTGGCATCACCTTTCACAAAGGGCACACCCAATCTCTCAGCTATGAGCTTTACGATATAGGTCTTTCCCACACCTGTTGGCCCTATCATAAGTACGTTGTTCTTTATCATTCCAACCCTGCTGCCCTTTTTTTTGCCCTTTTGCTTGTTGTACTTTATGCGGTTAAAATGGGTGCAGATCTTAGTTGCCAAAACCGCCTTAGCATCTTTTTGTTTTACCACAAAGGAATCTAAGTAAGCCTCTAATTCCTCAGGTAAGAGATCAAAGTCTATCCCGCCTGGCTCAACCCTGCTGGGCCTACCCTCCACCTCCTTGGCTTTTGGCGCTGCCTTTGGAGGAATTATCTTTACCTTGCCGCCATACTTTTTGGATAGATATTCGCTAAGCTCCTTTTCCAGCTCTTTCTGGCTAGGAGCTCTTGTGTCAACCGAGTCTTTTTCATAGGTTTGCATCTCAAATCTCCTGGGATGTTCTTAATGATTTTCTAACAAATATATAAACCCATTTTTTAGATTCAAGAAGGCATTTTTAAAGAATGTCATGGTCATTTTCTAATTGCTTTTCTAAGTACAGCAAGATTCATGGAAGGGTACAAGAATTCTGAATTTGTGACCAAAAAAGGGACAAAGATAAGTTTTTTTTCGTTTATTTGAACACTTAGGTTTTTCACTATGGAGCCGATATTTGGTAAATTGATCCCAAAACTCCCCACCAAAACCTTTATTAGTTCTTCTGCCTTTGAATGATGTAATGTTACAGGAAGGTATTTTAGCCTTCTCATCTCCAGATCACCTTTTAGTTCTGGCTGGGCAATGGTAAACTGCTTTGCCAAACGAAGCAGTGTATTTGGCTCAACTCTGAAGGCAGGGATCCAGAAATACATACCCTTCTGGTTTAGTGTACTTGAAATCACCTTGGGAATATTGAAGTATCTCACAAACTCTCCATATGTGGAAAGAACAATCCCTTGAATATCACATTTAATCCTCCAAAATGGTAAAAATAATTCGCCTTCACCCCTTAGATATCCTTTATCAATGCTCTCAAAATTCCCATTTATAAGATCCACTATGGTGTTACAATTTTCGCATATCCCGATCAAACTTTCAGAGCTGACGGATAAATCCCATCCACAGTTTGGGCACAGACAGGCTTCAAAACCCACATTCCAGTCAGAAATAATGGGAGATGGCAAAAGATTTTGATTGTTTCCCAATTTTACAATATTCCCAGTTATTGCATCGGTGAGCACATCACCCTGACCTAAAAAGGGCTGATATACCAAGCTTTTCACGGTAGAAATAAATATAAGACATAAATCTTTCTTCTTATCGTCAGGGGGTTGTATTAACGTCTTGCTCACTTGCTCAAATACCTTTTCAAAGCATATGTTATGCTGTACGATTCTTTGGGTTGAGGGATCGTGAATGGAAAGGCTCATTGCCTGAGGCCTAAATCCCAGCGATAAAGGTAGAGCAGAGCAATTAATAGCAGGTCTTGAGGTATCCAAGATTTTTGTCATTAAGTTTCCCTGAGAAATGAGAAAAGCGGTTCCGTTAATCCTCCAATAGGGTACAAATAACAGATCCTCAAGGGGAGACTTATAAGGAAGCACATACCTCATAGGACCCCAAAAACGAATGACCGAATTTACCTTGCAATATTGGCATTTGAGTACCTGATCTTTCTCGTGGAACAAAAGGCCTGCCCCACACTGTGGGCAGTTATGGGTTACTTGCCACTCCATCCTTTAAAGTCTTTCGCCACACTGATTACAAAATATGGATTCGGCCACATTAACTGCATTACACTTCTTGCAGATCTTTTGCTTGGGCGCCTTCGAGACAGGCGTACCGCACCTGGGGCAAAATGCGGCATTTGCAGAAAGATTTTTTCCGCAGGCCGTACACTTATCAATAATCACCACCTGATGTCCACAGTAAGGACAAAAGCGGGAATCTGCAGGTATCTGGTTTTTGCATTCAGGACAAGCTTGAGTTGTCTCTTTCTGTGTTAGACTTTCCTTAAATAGCCCAGGCAAAAGAAGTCCCAGGCCCATCTGAAGGGCCTCTCCCCCTTGAGATGCTGCCTTTTCAAGTGCCATGGCTGCTTTCAATTTCATAAGTTCATCCAAGTTACTGAATATTCCCAGTTTACTTTTGTCATCTATTGCCTTCTGCACCTCTTGGGGTGCTGTGATGGAGTTGATGTAAAGGTTGTTCAAGAGTATCCCGTACTGGGCCAGGTCCTCTTTAACCTTTTTTCTTATACCTTCTGCTATTTCCTCATACTTACCGGGGAGATCAATCAGAGTACTAATATATTCACCCATATAATCGTTAAACCTTGAAACAATGATGTTGCTGATATAAGTCTCAATTTCATCGGTACTATAAATACCTTGTGTTCCAACTAAGCTATTTATAAGAAGCACAGGCTGTATTACTTTTATCTCAAAGACTCCAAAGGCCCTAAGCCTAATTAGCCCAAAGGTCTTATCCCTAAATGCAACGGGATCTCTTGTGCCCCATTTAAGATTGGGAAAATTTTTCATATTCACAAAATATACCTCTGCCTTAAGGGGGCTTGTCATGCCCCATGGAATGCTCAAAACCTTGGTAAGGATGGGCAGATTGAGGGTTCTTAGGGTGTGCCTTCCCGGTCCAAAGACATCATAAGCTTTTCCTTGATAGAAAAATACAGCAGATTGACTGGGCCGTACCGTTAGTTGTGCACCGAATTTTATTTCACCCGAGCCTTCCTCTGGTATTCTATGTACCATCTCCTTTCCGGTTTCATCAAACCACTCTATGACCTCCAAGAAAACCACGTTATTAGTACCCATATTAACCCCTCCTATTTGCCCTCTCTTTTCTTATGATCTCGGAAATCTCTTTTACTGCATCAGCCAACACATCATTAGTCACTTGGTAGTGAAACTTATCCCTCTCTTTTAGCTCCTCCTTTGCGGTTTCAAGTCTTTTTCGAATCACTTCCTCTCCTTCTGTTTGCCTATTTCTGAGCCTTTGCTCCAAGATCTCAATGGAAGGAGGCATCAAAAAGATCAAGACCACATCCTCAAACTGCTTTGCCACATTCTTCGCACCCTTCACATCTATATCCAATATCACATCCTTGCCAGAACCCAACTCCTTTTGGATGAGTTCTTTGCTTGTGCCATAAAGATTCCCATGTATCTCTTCCCATTCCAAAAATTTGGAGGCCTTGATCATCTCCTCAAATTGCTCCCTTGAGACAAAAAAATAGTCCTTTCCATGTACCTCATTTCTCCTGGGTGGCCTGGTAGTGAAAGATATGGAATAAGAGAGTTCGGGGAAAAGTTCTCTAATCTCCTTGATAACCGTGGTTTTGCCTGTACCTGAAGGAGCAGAAATCACAAACAATATGCCTCTTTTCATGTAACTCCCCTAAGGTGTGTTTGTTCTTCTATACCATGTTCCTTTCCCATTCTCCACTGTTAAACCATTTTTGTTGCCACATTGTGGTACAGGGATACGGCCAAGTAAAAATCTTTCGGCAGTGAAAGGTGTTTGGGAAGATTAGATGATTGGAAGAAGGAAAATGAGCTTTGCTTTTTGAATGAAGTAGAAAGTGTGAGCACTTGGTTAACTATCCAGAAGCTCCTTTTGAGCTAATATGGGTGATCCACCCTTTTCCTGGTTAGGGTAGGCATGAGTGGAGTTAAATAACTCCCCCTAACCCCTCTTCAGAGAAGAGGGGGAACATACCAACTATTTAGCCGATACTACAAGTCCCTCCCCTTTGTTAAAGGGGAGGATAGGTGAGGTTCAGTATAATATACCTTACAGTGTTCACTTGACTACCTATATGAGGTTGTCTTAAGCTTGAGTTCATGGAAGGGATATTACAAAAGATACCTCCAGAAGAGCTTGACCAAATTGCAAGCTATATCTTAGAGACCCGCCTTGCGTCTGCGATAGAGGAATTTGTCCGCAAAAATGAAATAAGGATGAAGGAACTCTCCTTGATGGAAAGGGTCATAAGGGTCGAGGAGGAGCTTAAGGCTTTAAGGGAAATAGAGGCTGCCAGGTTTGAGGCCTTAGAGAAGCGATTTGAGGCTATAGATAGGCGGTTTGAGGCACTCCAAAGAGAAATGAATGCACGATTTGAAGCACAAGAGAAGCGATTTGAGGCTATAGATAGGCGGTTTGAGGCACTCCAAAGAGAAATGAATGCACGATTTGAAGCACAAGAGAAGCGATTTGAGGCTATAGATAGGCGGTTTGAGGCACTCCAGAAGGAAATTGCTGCACGTTTTGAGGCTCAAGAAAAACGATTTGAAGCTATAGATAAGCGATTTGAAGCCCTCCAGAGGGAAATAAGTGCCCGATTTGAAGCTCAAGAGAAGCGATTCGAGGCCATGGATAGGCGCTTTGAAGCCCTCCAAAGGGAGATAAGTGCTCGATTTGAAGCTCAAGAGAAACGATTTGAAGCCATGGATAGGCGGTTTTCTTTTTTACAATGGTTTATAGGTATAGGTTTTAGTGTGCTCACCATTCTGCTCACATTGTTTAGGTTTTACCCGAAGTAAAAACAAAATCCTCTACTTTTTCCACCTCCTGTAGTGGCCCCCTCTTTAGCGAAGAGTATAACTTTGCCCCTCTCTTGCCAATACTACTAGCCCCTCCCCTTTGATAAAGGGGAGGTCGGGTGGGGTTGGATAACTCCCCCTAACCCCCTCTTCAAAGAAGAGGGGGAAATGGAAACTACCTTGGGCATAAATGACTGAAAGGCAAATATTCTGTTTCCAACTATATCATCTCTCCATGGGAGTACAAATCAGCTCCTCCCCTTTGCTAAAGGGGAGGGTGGGTGGGGTTCAGTATAAAGCTGTTCAAAAAAGCTCGCCAGGGTCCTGCATTGTGGTACTACTCGGTTGAAGGGGATCGGATCATCTGTTAAAATTCTTAAAAATATGATCCCTGAATAAAGATTGTGGAAAGACAATGAAGGCCATTTTAAAAGAGATCAAGATAAAGACTATAGGATCGGCAGCCCTTGAGCCGTTAAATATTGAACTCATCTGGGAAGAGCCCCTTTCCATAAGGGTCCAAGGCAAACCTTATGCTGTGGTTATGAGGACCCCAGGAGAGGAGTATGCACACGTGGCGGGGTTCTGTCTGGGTGAGGGGATTGTGGATGAACCGGAAGAGATCCAAAACATAGCCTATTGTGGAGGAGAAGATACGAACGTAGTAACCCTTACCGTTGTTCCGGAAAGGTTTTCAAAGATCTTGCACATCTTAGATAGAAAAGGCTTTGTGAGCCAAACCAGCTGTGGCATATGCGGGAAAGAATTAATCCAGGATATGCGGCAGCACATAGAGCCGGTTCCAGATGGTCCTAAGGTTTCGGTTGAAAAATCCCTCAACACCCTTTCAGGGCTTAAGGAATTGCAGGTCTTATATCAAAAGACAAGGGCTACCCATGCGGCTGCCATATATACACAAGACTTTGAACTCCTTTCCATTGCAGAGGACGTTGGAAGGCACAATGCCTTGGACAAGGCAATAGGCAAGCTTTTTTTGGATAAAAGGTTAAGCTTAGGGAAGATATTGATCCTTTCTTCTCGGATTAGTTACGAGTTAGTACAAAAGGCAGCCAGGGCACGCATACCTTTTGTATTAGCAGCATCTAAACCAACATCCCTTGCAGTTGAACTTGCCTCCAACCTAAATATGACGTTGGCCTCCCCAAACTATGAAGGAGGAGTAAATATATATTGCGGATTTGACCGTGTAGCCTAAGCCAAATGCTTAGAAAACTAAGCTGATGCCCTTACCTCCATGACCTCTTCTGCAGAAAAGATCTTGTCAATATCCAGAAGGATCTTTACACCATCTCCCATCTTGGCTATTCCAAGGATAAAGTCCGTATCCACAGTGGTACCAAAAGAAGGTGTTTCTGAGATTCTATCGGCCTTGATATTTAAGACCTCCGATACAGAATCCACCACTATTCCCATAGTAATTAACCCTTGAGCCCCTTTTATCTCCACAACTATGATACAGGTTCTCTCTGTGTATTCGGCTGGCTCCATGCCGAACTTTGCCCGCAGATCCACCACTGGTATCACCTTGCCCCTTAGGTTTATCACACCTTTTATAAACTCAGGAGTTCTGGGCACAGGGGTTATTGGCATCATCCCGATTATCTCCCGTACCTTCAGGATGCCAATGCCATACTGTTCACCTGCCAGATCAAAGGTAAGGTACTTCCCTTCAAGGGATCTGAGATCAGAAGAAACCTGATTTTGCTTTTGTTCTGTTTCCAGTGCAACAGGCATGGTAGCCCTCCTTAGTTTATTTTAGTTATTCATATATTAACCCCACATGCAAGTCAACAATTCCTTATTGAAGAACATGCCTTTAACGAACTCTTCCGATGAGGAGAAATGATAAGGAGTTGGATAAAATTACTTCAGATTCTCCAGGTTGAGGAGATTCAATTCTCCCAAGACAACCTGGAAGTCCTCTTTTGCCCCTAAATCCCCTCCACAACCCCTAAAAAATTAAACTTCTCGGTATCCATGTTATTTCCCAATCCCCTAATTGACCTAAGTATCTCCATTTCCGTATACCGCCCAGCTTCTTCACAATATCCTTTTACCATTTCTGATAAATTCTCCCCTGGCTCTTTAAAAGATTAACCCCTCAATGTTCTGAACCGGCACCTTGTCCATTATAAAAAAACACCATCTTGTGGAGTTTTTCGCAAAAGTTATTTTCCTTTTCTAAAGCCTTAAGATGTCTTCAACAATGATTGGACTCAAAAACCTCAGAAACCCTCTTTAATTTCGCTTTCCTTATCGCCTTCGCTGATAGAAATTTTGCAAATAACCTCAATATGACAATACTGTAGATGCTATGTTCTGCTTCATGAGAAAGCACAACCACAAGCTATTCTATCTCATTTTAAATTTTTGATTCGAGAAATTTCCTTAACAAACCTTTCCATTTCTTTTGCAAAGTCTTTGATTCAGCATCACATTTTTATGTTTATTAGTTATTAGTGAGATTTGGCTGGCTGGCACCTCTTTCAGTGAACTCCATGGGATTTGCTCTAATATTCTAATCTGAAAAGACAGCTCAACTCCAGTAGTGCAAGGTTTCTCTGAGGCTTTGGTAAAATTACCCAGGCTTTGCCGTGACTTAAAAAGGGTGAATCTGATTCACTGCGAAATACTTTTAACGTAAGCGACATCTTTATTTATTTTACACAAGCCGATTATCAGTTTCAACAACGATTTTACCCAAACTCCTCTCAACACTGAGGCAATGCCTCCTTTGGATATCGCATGCAGGTATATATGAATCCTTTGGGAACTCTCTCGCTTACGAAGTGATAAAATTAATTTATATCGTCTGTAAGTAATTTTATATTGACTTTATTATTGCTTAAATATAATCGTACTGTTAGCAAAAATTTCCAGGATCCTGAAACCTGGGTTTGCAGAATTTAGGAAGTTGCATAAATGTATATATTTTAGGTACTGAGACCTGTTTGGAAAGGTTGCACGCAGGGTTTGCAAACCGGCATGTTCTGAACCTGTCAACAGGCCCTGGCGACGGTTAGCTTTCAACTCAATCAAGAAAGGAGAGTGCAAAATGGGTATAGTTGGAACACTTAGGCATCTAAAGCTTAAACACAAACTTCTGTTGCCTAATACCCTCTATCTGATTTTATTTGCAGCGGTTTTGTTCTTCTTTATTAAGTCCAACGAACTGATCAAGGGGATCGCCGGGGAACAGCAAGCGTCCTTTACCCTTTCAGAGAAGGTGCGTCAGGCAGCTTTTGATACCAAGGCATTCATCAAGAATGAGATCTCGTTCGCTGAGATTGAGAGGGAATACGAGGAGGTGTTGTCTGGCCTCAAACAGGGTGATTTGGCGCAAAGATTCACAGACCTTAGAAAGAGGGTAGCCAAAATTAACGAGCTTAGGGGAAAAAACCGTTTGATTGAAGAAAAGGTCATGGAGCTAACATCCTCCTCTCTTGCTATAAGCAACCAATTTATAAAGCTGACAGCCGAACGACTGGCCGATGAAACGACCCGGAAGGAGGTAACGGTGCTTGAAACATTGACCATTATCGGAGCCAATATCAATACAAGCACCAATTACGAGCTGCAAGTTCTATTCGGCCGTTTGAAGGAAAGCCTTGCAATCAAAGACCAGATCCTGAAATTCATAGATAAACTCCTGGAAAACGTTGAAAATGACATCAAAAAGTTGGCCGGGACCCCCTTTGAGAAGATGCCAGTGGATGCCAGGGATATGAACTTGAAGATAAAGGATCTCATTTTAGAATACATCGCAAACTCTGAGGCGGTAAATGATGAGGAAAAAGCCATCTTTGTGGCCATTGATGAGGTAATGAAAGAAATCAACAATGTTCTCCTTAAGGCCAATGAGAGTTTTTTCGGTAAGGTGCAAAACTACTTTCGCATTATTTTGGCCATTGTACTCGCTGTCTCCTTTCTCGGTATCCTCATCAGCTTTTTCACGGCAAGATCCCTGTCGCGCCTTCTGGCCGAAACTGCATCTGGGCTGGAAGATGCCTCGGACCAGGTCGCCTCAGCGGCACATCAGGTTTCATCCTCCAGCCAATCATTGGCAGAAGGATCCGCTGAACAGGCCGCCTCTCTGGAAGAAATATCATCCTCCCTGGAAGAGGTCGCCTCAATGTCGCAGCGAAACTCTGAAAACGCTACTCAGGCTGACAACCTCATGAAAGAGGCCTGGCAGGTAATCGCTGAAGCAAACCGATCCATGAAGGAACTCATGGAATCCATGACAGAGATCTCCAAGGCCAGTGAAGAGACACAGAAAATTGTCAAGACCATAGACGAGATATCATTTCAGACTAACCTGTTGGCCCTCAATGCAGCCGTGGAAGCAGCAAGGGCCGGAGAAGCCGGAGCCGGTTTTGCCGTGGTCGCCGATGAGGTGAGAAACCTTGCACTGAGGGCAGCGGAGGCGGCAAAACAAACTGCCGAACTCATCGCCAAGACTGCAAAAAAGATCACTGATGGATCCCAGCTGGTAATCAGGACCAACGATGCCTTCGGCAGGGTCCAGGAGGGCGTTTCCAAGGTGGGTGAACTGGTTGGCGAGATAGCGGCTGCCTCTAAGGAACAGGCAGAAGGCATCTACCAGCTCAATACGGCAGTAAGTGAGATGGACAGGGTGGTCCAGCAAAATGCAGCCAGTGCCGAGGAAAACGCGAGCGCATCAGAGGAAATGAACGCCCAGGCAGAACAGATGAAGGATTATGTGGGGTCGCTGGTGCGACTGGTGCAAGGCTCCAAAAATGTTACCCAAACCCACATCTTGCCACCAAGTAAAACCCCCCTTAGAGTAAAGGAGACAAAGCCACTCCAAATGCTCTCATCGGGTGGAGGGGAATCTCACTGATAAGGACAACATAGAAGGGCCCCGATTAGATTGCACGGGCCCACAAGTCAGTCTTTTTCCCTTTTAACAGATCTTCACCCCTATAAAAATTGATAACACATCGTTTTTATGATAGTTACATCTATTTTTATTGTTTCAGGCATAATCGCTAATAATGTTAAATAAACTTGACAATTCTAAAAATGATTGTATAGTGGTAGCTATGCATTTATTAGTAAATAAATCTAAAGGCAAGGGAGGGAAGAAAATATACAATTCCATTCTCTTGCAAGAGTCATATAGGGAGAATGGGAAGGTAAAGAAACGAACTATTGTTAATCTATCTCATTGCACACCT
>Ga0197142_1002516_pt1 | contig 15997 bp, 21 predicted proteins | sample GBS60_MetaG_FD_148614 | JGI IMG/M metagenome (GOLD analysis project Ga0197142, IMG submission 148614) | Sediment microbial communities from Great Boiling Springs, Gerlach, Nevada, United States - GBS 60_MetaG | ecosystem: Environmental > Aquatic > Thermal springs > Hot (42-90C) > Sediment...
GGATTATTTGGCGTACCTGTCGGTTTCGCGGGGGAGAATTGGCGGTGCCGGAAGTCCACAGCCAGTTGTGTGCGATTGCGGGGGACAAGGAGCGGTTGATGGCCGCCAAAGAGGCGGTACGGGATTTTTGGTGGCGCTATACCCAAGGGTTGAACTATTGGTGGGTGTATCCAGATACCCGTCCGGTCACGCCTGCGGAATTGACCCAAGCATTAGAGCGCGCGGAATGGTTGGAACTGGATGCCACCCGCACAGAACTGTATTTGGGGTTGTGTTGGGGTGACCCAAAGGAGTACCGCTATCAGTGGGCACGGCCTGCTTCTGGGTGCGACCGGGTGGTGGCGGCCCAGGCCTTACCCCAGGCCATCAAGGTTTAGGTGCTAAAGGGCGCTTTGGGAAGGGTTAGTCTCTGGTCAGGGATTTATTGAACCAGACTGAGAATATCGTATAAGCATGGTCAGATATGTAAAACCCGGAGAAGCGGCATTTTTTCTTGAGAAATATATTCCGCACTTCAAGGATACCTTTGCATAGGTTCAAAGCAGGCGTGTGGCACTCTGCAACAGAAGTTCATAAATTCACGTCCGGCAAAAGGCCTAATGAGAATATTTCTTTGTTATGTAGCAATTTCAGACCAGTTTACGACATTCGTCTTTACCTGCAAACCCTGTCCGAGAAGGGGATACGGTGATGACCAATGCCTCAAAGTGTGGCATTTTCTTGTGAAACGAGAAGGCAGCGCCTCAGTGAGCATGCGTATCATGAGATGCACATTTTGGCATAAACCCTCAAAATCTTAAGATGGAACAGGGTTCAATCATACTAACGGTTTACCATAATCTACTGACCTGTTGGTTTTCCCCCTTACGCAAAGGGTCGAAAAGTTCCGCAAGTGTCCCTAAAAAAAATAGGTAGGGGTCATTTTCAATAGGTGTAAACTACCTCTGACTAAAGTCGGAGGCTTCTCGTAGCCTTGCAGTTATAGTCATTTCAAACAAGTTTGCGACATGCGCCTTTACCTGAAAACCCTGTCCTGGAAGGGGATACAGTGATGACCAGTGCCTCAAAGTGTTGCATTTTCCTGTGAAACGACTATATTTTACTAACCGCGAGCCTCTGGGCTGGTTTACCGCAACCCCAATTAATGGTTACCCGTGCCTTATCAAAACGCATAGCAACTGAACTTGCTGAAGGGACTTCCGGCCTTACCCAATGTGAAGAAAAATGGCTCAACTAATTCCCAGGAAACACCCATGCGGACGCAGAGACTCGAACTCTGACCCGTAAGGACTGGAACCTAAATCCAGCGCGTCTACCAATTCCGCCACGTCCGCAAGCACTCTCCATTATTATAGGGCGAACAAACGTAGGTTAAATTCACAGGTCTGTTGCGTTTGCAAGCGCTCCAAAAGTGCCTGCCCTTGGCGTATCAATCCCGCAAAGTCCCAGCCAGGTGGCCATTCCTGACAACGGCGCAAGCGGCTCAACCCTTCCCCCAACAGCAACATGGCGCCCCGCCGATTGCCATTGTTGAGGTGATAACCGGCCACAGCAATTTGCAGCAAACCTTGATAAAGCGTGCGTTTGGGTTCCGTCGCCTCCATCCACAGGGCTTCGAGCGTGTCATGGCAGGCGTAGTACTCCCCTTGGTTAAACAGGGCAATGGCGTGTAAGAATTCGGGTGGGTCGGCACTCATGGCGTTTTGGGCAATTCCGAGCGCACATGGAGTTCTTGCAATTGTTCGGGCGTCACTTCCGCCGGGGCATCGGTGAGTAAGTCCCGCGCCTGTTGGGTTTTGGGAAAAGCCATCACTTCCCGAATCGAATCTTCCCCCGCTAATAACATCACCCACCGGTCCAAACCATAGGCAATACCCCCGTGGGGTGGCGCACCGTAATCTAAAGCATCCAACAGAAAACCAAATTTCTCTTCGTACTCAGCAGGGTCTAAACCGATCAAATGAAAGATTTTTTCCTGGGTAGAACGCTGGTAATTGCGCAAACTGCCACCGCCAATTTCCGTACCATTCCACACCAAATCATAGGCCAAGGCTCTAGCGGTTTCCAAATGGTCGATGTCGTCCGGGTGCGGGGCCGTAAACGGATGGTGCAATGGTTCATAACGCTGTTGTTCCGGGTTCCATTCCACCAGGGGAAAATCCAGCACCCAAACAAGAGAAACCGCTTGGGGATCAATTAGACCCAATTCTCGACCCAGATGTTGCCGCAATTGGTCCAGGGATTTGTTGACCAGAGAGGCAGGGCCAGCCCCAAAGAGCAATAAATCTCCCGGTTGCGCCTGCGTGCGTTCTAAAATGGCCTGCTTTTGCGCGTCGGTTAAATGTTCTTTGATCGCCCCAATCGTGTCAAATTCCAATCCCTCGCGCACCCGTATATAGGCCAAGCCTTTCCCTCCCGCTTCTGTAACCAATTTGAATAAATCACCGCCCGGTTTAATGCGCACATTGGAAATTTTTTCGTTGCCGCCTGGAACCGGTAAAATTTTCACCAGGCCCCCCTGCTGAATCGCCTCCCGAAACACCCGAAATCCCGAATCGGCCAACACATCCGAAACATTTACCAATTGCAGACCAAAACGGGTATCTGGGCGGTCGGTGCCGTACCGCTCCAGGGCTTGGTGGTAGCTAAGACGCGCAAAAGGCCTGTTTAGAGTTATCCCCTTCGTCTTATAGAAGACATGGCAGACCAATTCTTCGTTGATTTGGAGCATTTCCTCTAGAGAAACAAAGCTCAATTCCATGTCCAGTTGGGTAAATTCCGGCTGTCGGTCGGCCCGTAAATCCTCATCGCGAAAACAGCGGGCAATCTGATAGTAACGGTCACAGCCGCCTACCATCAGCAGTTGCTTAAATAGCTGGGGCGATTGGGGCAGGGCATACCATTGCCCCGGATACATCCGCGACGGCACCAGGTAGTCCCGCGCCCCTTCGGGGGTAGAACGGGTGAGCATGGGGGTTTCCACTTCCAAAAAACCCAACTGGTCCTCCAAATAACGGCGAATACATTGCACCACCCGATGGCGCAGACGGAGATTCTGCTGCAAGCGGTCCCCGCGAATCGTGAGATAGCGATATTTCAGCCGCAATTCCTCGCGCACCGGGTCGCCCCCGGAAGGCAAAAACGGCAGGGGACGGGTCACCGGGTTCAAGACCACCAACTCGCTGGCATAGATTTCCAAAGCACCGGTGCGCAAGCGGGGATTTTCCGAACCGGCAGGCCGCTGACTTACCACCCCACGCACCTGCACCACCGATTCCAGCCGCAATTGCTGCGCCAGCGGGTAGGACTTAGGCGTGCGCTCTGGGTCGCTGACAATCTGCACCCGCCCGGTGTAGTCCCGCAGGTCGAAAAAAATTACCCCACCGTGGTCCCGGTAATGTTCCACCCAGCCGCACAGTTGCACCGCTTGCCCTACCTCGTTGGCGGTGAGTTGCCCGCACAAATGACTACGCACCCAAACCCCACCTTGTGTTTTTGCTTTCCTATGGTAACCTGCCCTGGCCCCGCCAACCCCCTGCCGGACTTGTTACAATTTTTAATACTTGTTTACCCTCTATCCGACGTCGGGATGGCCCCTATGCAGACTGCGCCCCTGGTTGCGACGGCCCCGGCTGCGTCCCTGGCACCGCCGGTGGTGGCGATTGAACATTTGGAGCACGCCTACGGCACAGGCGACCTGTACAAGCAGATTCTGTTTGACATCAATCTCACCCTGCGGGCGGGGGAAATCGTGATTTTGACCGGGCCTTCCGGTTCGGGGAAAACCACCTTGTTGACGCTCATTGGCTGTCTGCGGTCGGTGCAAAAAGGGAGTTTGCGGGTGTTGGGACACGAGTTAAACGGCGCCAGCAAAAAACTGCAAACCCAACTGCGGCGGCAGATCGGTTACATTTTCCAAGCGCACAATCTGCTGGAATTTCTCACCGCCCGGCAAAACGTGCAAATGGCCCTGGAACTGCATCCCCACATCCCGCCCCAGGAAGCCAAAAAGCTGGCAGAAGCCATGCTGGCGGCGGTGGGGCTGGCGGAAAAATGCAACAGTTATCCCCATGACCTCTCTGGGGGGCAAAAACAACGGATTGCCATCGCCCGCGCCCTGGTTAGCCATCCCCGCTTGATTTTGGCGGATGAACCGACGGCTGCCTTGGACGGGAAAACCGGGCGGGAAGTGGTGGCCTTGCTCCAGCGCTTGGCCAAGGAACAGGGGGCGACGATTCTGCTGGTCACCCACGACCACCGGATTTTAGATATTGCTGACCGGATTGTGCATCTGGAGGATGGCTGTCTGGTACAGGACCGGCTGTTGTGAGGCGGGCCCAGAGTTGGGCGTAAATTTCCGGGGGAACAGGGGCTTTGAGCGCCTTGCCCAGCCGGTTTTTCTGCTGCGCCTGGCGGAGGCATTCGGCGCGGGGACAGAGGTAGGCCGAACGCCCCATGCCCCGGTCCAATACCACCTGGTGCGAGGGAAATAGCCGCACCACCCGCCAGAGCTGCTCGCGGGGGGCGAGGGTGCGACAACTGAGACAACGGCGGACGCCAGGGGGCATTTATGTCTCGTCGGCATTAGCAGCCTGTTGCCGCTCCCGCTCGGCAATCAGGGCCTGGATGCGGGCATCCTCAGCGGCAGCGTCGTATTTGCTTTTATCTTTGATGTCAATTTTCCAGCCGGTGAGCCGGGCGGCCAGACGGACATTTTGCCCCTCTTTGCCAATCGCCAGGCTCAATTGGTTCTCATGCACCAGCACATGGGCTTGGCGGCCTTCCGGGTCCACCAGCCGCACCGCTTCAATCTGGGCCGGACTCAGGGCGTTGGCGATGTAGGTCGCCGGGTCTGGGGACCAGCGGATCACATCAATTTTTTCGCCCCGCAATTCGTTGACCACCGCCTGAATCCGGGAACCGCGGGCGCCAATGCAAGCTCCCACCGGGTCCACATCCCGGTCCAGCGTATCCACCGCAATTTTGGTGCGGGGGCCAACCTTGGGCGTCGGGGGATTGGCTTCCCGGGCAACAGCCACGATGCGGACAATTTCATCCTCCATCTCCGGCACCTCGTTGGCAAATAGATACACCACCAACCCGGCATCGGCGCGCGACACCACCAACTGGGGACCCTTGTGGGGGCCATCGTACACGTGCTTGAGAAAGAACTTGTAAATCTGGTTGGGCCGGTAGTTGTCGTTGGGGAGTTGTTCCTTGCGGGGCAATTCCGCCTCCACCTCGGTTTGGTTGTAGCCGCTGGTGACCCCGACAATCCAGGAACCCCGTTCAAACCGCAGGATGCGCCCTTGCAACACCGTGCCTTCGAGGTCCTGAAATTCCTCCTGGATCAACCGCCGCTTCATCTCCCGCAGGAGTTGGTTGAACACCTGTTTGGTCTGCATGGCGGCCATGCGCCCCAATTCCCGGCGGTCTTCGGGGGAGACATCCAGCACCACCGTTCCCCCCAACTGGGCCTCCGGGATAAACGGTTGCACCGCCTGCAGCGCCACCTCGTGGTCCGGGTCCTTGACCTCCGCCACGATGGTTTTTTCCGCCAGTACCCGGAAGCCCCCCTCTTCCAGGTCCAGTTCCACGTCAAAATTGCGGAAATAGTCCTCCGTAAAAGCCGGGTTGTTCAATTCCCGCGCCCGCCGGTGCTTTTCGTACCCCTTAAGCAGCGCCTCCCGCAGGGCCTCCTGCAAATCCGCTTTGGGGAGATTGTGGGTACGGCTAATTTCGTCGATCAGTTCTTTGAGATTGGGCAATTGGATCAGGGACATAGGTGTAGCTATTCAGATATTCAGTTGATGGGGTGAACAAGACCATGAACGCTGAACCTCATCCTGCCGCCTCCTCCGTGGTCAGCACCACCCGCGCCACCCAGGTGTGCAACAGCCGGACCGTGCGCCCCCGCCGGTTGAGCACCACCGCCTCCGCATCCCGACGCAACAGCCGCCCCTGCCATTCCCGCCGTCCCCGATAGGGCTGGTGCAACTCCACCCGCACAGGAAACCCCTGAAAGGTCGTGAAGTCCCGCTCGCTGACCAGTTCCTCCCCCAAACCGGGACTGGAAACCTCCAGCACATAGGCACCGGGAAACCAATCCACCGCATCTAGGGCAGGCGCTAAGGCTTCGGTCATGCGTTCACAGTCCACTAACCCCGTGTCCTGATGGGGATGCCGAATGTCAATCCGTAGAACCGGCGGCACCTGATCCGTCTGAAAGGTGGCTCCGACGACCTCTAGCCCCAAGGATGCCCCAATGGGTCGCGCCAAAGCCAATACCTGCGGCACAATCGGATGGGTCATCGTCCACGTTCATCTATCATAGCGCTGCACCGACCCCAAGGGCGGGACAATTTTTCTTCACCCCACCCCGAAGACAGGTGGGCACCTTGCCGACCCCCCAAACACCAGTATAAACCACACTTCCCACCCCAAACCAGCCCGTCAGCCCCCTTCCCCCCACAGCGGCATCTCGCCGATGGGGCAGGAAAACGGCTGGGGCTGATACCCCACCGCCAACAGGGTCAACCCCCGCGCCGGCGCCGCATAGGTCACCTCCTGTCGCCGTTCCTCTTGCCAGAGCGCCGTAAACTCCGCCACCGACCGCCAGCCCCGCCCCACCTCCACCAACATCCCCACCAACAACCGCATCATGCCGTACAAAAAGGCATTCGCCTGCACCTCGATATACACCCAAGCACCCTGCCGCCAACAGGCCACCCCCTGCACCTCCACCCAGGAATGCTCCCGCCCCGAATTGCTGCGGTGAAACGCCCCCAGATGGTGCCGCCCCACCAAAGGCGTCAACGCCGCCTGCATCAACTCCACATCCAACGGCGCATAGTAGTAGTGCCAGCAAAACGGCGCTGTAAACAAATTATTCCGGCGGTCATTGTAGATACAATAGCGGTACTTGCGCCAGGTCGCCGAAAAGCGCGCATGCCAGGTCTCCGGCACGGCCACACTCTCATGCACCAACACATCCGGGGGCAAGCGTCCATTCAAAATCACCGCCCAGCGTTCCGGGGGAATGGCCGCCGGCGCATCAAAATGGGCCACCTGTCCGGCCGCATGCACCCCTGTATCCGTCCGCCCTGCCCCCGTCACCGTCACCGGCTGCCCAACCACCGAGGCAATTGCCGCCTCCAACACCCCCTGCACCGTGCGCTGCCCCGGCTGGTATTGCCACCCGTGGAACCCCGTCCCCACGTACTGCAATAACAGGGCAACCCGTGGCAACCCTAAACCAACTCAATAATCGCCATTTCCGCCCTATCCCCCCGCCGGGAGACCGTGCGGATGATGCGGGTGTAGCCCCCAGGCCGTTCTCCATAGCGCGCCGGTGCTTCCGCAAACAGGGCATGCACCAACTTTTTGTCGTAGATGTACCCCAACGCCTGCCGCCGCGCCGCCAGGGAACCCTCCTTGGCCAGGCCAATCATCCGGTCCACCTGCGCCCGCACCGCTTTCGCCCGCGCCTTGGTCGTGGTAATCCGGCCATACCGCAACAACGCCGTCGTCAACGCCCGCAACAGCGCTTTGCGTTGGTCAGCCGGTTTGCTCAACTGGGGAATTCGCCGCCCGTGCCGCATCCGTTTGCCTCCTTGACCTCCCTAGGCCCGCTCCTTGGGTAACACAATCCCCAAGCGGGTCTGCAACGCCTCGATCACCTCTTCCGCCGACTTTTGCCCAAAATTCTTGATCTCCAACAGGTCCTCCTGCGTGTAGTTGAGCAAATCGGCCACGCTGTGAATCTGCGCCCGCTTCAGACAGTTATAGGCCCGCACCGACAACTGCAACTCCTCAATCGGCACCTGACCAATCTTATCCTCCTCGGAAACCTGGCCGTTGTCCGTCGGCTCCAGCCCCCCAATACTCCGCAACGGCGAAAACAGATCCACCAGAATATGGGACGCTTGACTCACCGCCTCCTTCGGGGTAATACTCCCGTCCGTGGTCACCTCCAAAATCAACCGGTCCTGCAACACCCCCTCTTCGCTGCGCACCTCCTCCACCTGCCAACTCACCTGCCGCACCGGCATAAAGACCGCATCAATCTGCAGAAAATCGACCGAGGTGCCATCCTGCTTGCTCCCATCCAGAAGCCGATACCCCCGCCCCCGCTCCACATAAAACTCAAACTCCAGCGTGTACCCCTCGCTCAAGGTGGCAATGTACTGGGTCGGATGCACCACCTCCACCTCCGGAGGCAGCTTCAAATGCCCGGCCGTCACAATCAGCGGGCCTTGCACCCGCTCCAACCGCCCCAACTGCCGTTCCGGGCTGTGGCTGCGCAGGACAATCTCCTTCAAATTCAACATCAACTCCAGGACATCCTCCCGCACCCCCGGCACGGTGGTAAATTCATGGGTCACCCCCTCGATGTGGACGGCCGTAATCGCCGCCCCCTCCAAATCCCCCAACATCACCCGCCGCAGGGCATTGCCCACCGTGATCCCCTGACCTTGGTGCAACGGCTCCAGGACAAACCGCCCATACTGCTGTTGCCCCTGGGTTTCCATCGCCTCAACCTTAAACTGCGCCATAGCACCTCCCATACAACCACCACGTTAGACCCGCCGCCGCTTGGGGGGACGACACCCATTGTGGGGAATCGGGGTCACATCCCGAATCAGCGTGATTTCCAACCCCGCCGCCTGCAACGCCCGAATCGCCGTCTCCCGCCCCGAACCCGGCCCGGACACCATCACTTCCACCTGACGCATCCCCTGCTCCATCGCCTGCTTGGCCGCATTCTCACTCGCCATCTGGGCCGCAAACGGCGTCCCCTTTTTGGCCCCCTTAAACCCACTGGCCCCCGCCGAGGACCAGGCAATCACGTCCCCCTTGGGGTCCGTAATCGTCACAATCGTGTTGTTAAACGTGGATTGAATGTGCGCCACTCCGTTAGGCACATTCTTTTTCTGCTTGCGGGAACCTCCCTTTTTCTGCGGTGCCATCCGTAACCCTCCCCCAAATACCAACCACTACTTCTTCGCCGTTGCCTTTTTCTTCCCGGCCACCGTCTTGCGCACCCCCTTGCGGGTGCGGGCATTGGTGCGCGTCCGCTGCCCCCGTACCGGTAAACCCGCCCGATGCCGCCGCCCCCGATAACAGCCGATGTCCATCAGCCGTTTGATGTTCATCGCCTCGATGCGGCGCAGGTCCCCCTCCACCTGGTAATTCCGCTCAATATACTCCCGCAGGGCGGCCACCTCCTGGTCGGTCAAATTCCGCACCCGCGTATCCGGGTTGACCCCTGTCGCCGCCAGGATTTCCCGCGAACGGGTCAGCCCAATCCCATAAATGTACGTCAGCGCCACCTCTACCCGTTTTTCACGGGGTAAATCCACCCCTGCAATCCGCGCCAAAGCACACCTCGCAAACGCTTCAACCGCTTAACCCTGCCGTTGCTTATGTTTGGGGTTCACGCAGATGACCATTACCCGCCCCCTGCGACGGATAACGCGGCACTTCTCGCACATCCGGCGAACCGAAGCCCGTACCTTCATGACCCCCTACCTACAAGTCACAGCAAAAATATAATAATACCGGCAGGCCGCATCCCTGTCAAGGCCTATTTTTTCTTCAACCGGAAGGTAATCCGCCCCTTGGTCAGGTCGTAGGGGGTCAGTTCCACCTTGACGCGGTCCCCCGGCAGAATCTTAATGTAGTTGCGGCGGATTTTCCCCGAAATGTGGGCCAGGACATTAAACCCATTGTCCAGGTCCACCCGGAACATCGCGTTGGGCAGGGAATCCACCACCGTACCTTCCATCTCGATCAGGTCTTGCTTAGACAAGCGCTGCCTCCTTACGCCTCATTTAGACTCGCCAAAATACCTACCTCTAGCTTAGCACGAGTTGTGCGCGTTGCTGGGGCAGAGGGCTTGCTGGATGTGGGCCGTCACCTGGGGAATGGGTTGCGTGCCGTCAATGCGAATCACCCGCGCCCCGTAAAAATCCAGTAGGGGTTGGGTTTTGCGGTAGTACTCCTGCAGGCGGTTGTGGATCACCGCCGGGGTGTCATCGGCTCGCTGTTGCTCCTGCGCCCGGCGTAGCAAACGCGCCATCAACACCTCCTCCGGCACATCCAGATGGATAATCGCATCACAGGGTTGGTGCTGTTGGGCCAGCAGGGCATCGAGCGCTTCCGCCTGAGGCACCGTGCGGGGAAACCCGTCCAAAATCCAACCCGCTTGGGCATCCGCCGCTGCCAACCGTTCGGCCATTACCTGAATCACCACCGCATCGGGAACCAATTGGCCCGCCTCGCTGTAGCTTTTGACCGCCAACCCCAAAGGCGTCCCCCGGCGGATGTGGTCTCGAAACATATCCCCCGGCGCCAAACGGGGCACGGACCAGGCCTGCGCCAAGACTTCCCCCTGGGTGCCCTTGCCGGAACCCGGCGGCCCCATCAAAATTACCCGCGGCATCCCCTGCCTCCTTCCCGAAACCCTAACTGTCCATGCTACTACTGCTTGACCATCCCTTCGTAGCGTTGGGAAATCACGAAGGTCTGCACCTGCTTGGCCGTGTCAATGGCCACCCCCACGATGATCAGCAGGGACGTCGCCCCAAACCCCTGGAAGGTGGTCACCCGCGTCGCACTCTCGACCGCTGTCGGCAGAATCGCCACCAACCCCAGGAAAATCGCCCCCAAAAAGGTCAGCCGATTGAGTACCTTTTCCAGATACTCACTGGTGGCTTTACCGGGGCGAATGCCGGGAATACTCGAACCCATTTTTTTCAGATTTTGCGCCACATCCACCGGGTTCACAACCAGGCTTGTGTAAAAGTAGCTAAACATCAAAATCAAAGCCAAATAAAACAGAACATACAACGCAGGTAAGGGCCCGGTTGGTGACAGATAGGTGGCAATCTGAATCAGCACCGGATTGGCCGTAAATTGCGCCAAAGAAGCAGGTAACACCAACATCGCCGAAGCAAAAATAATCGGCATCACATTTCCCTGGTTCAACCGCAGGGGTAAATAGCTCTGTTGTTCCCGATAAAATTTGCGTCCCACTTGGCGACGGGCCGAAATAATGGGAATGCGCCGCACCCCCTCTTGCACAAAGACAATGCCGACAATCATCGCCAAAAAAGCCAACACCAAAACCACCACACTGCCCACATTGCCGCCGCTTTTAACCCAAGCCACCGTGCGGTTAATTGACACCGGCAACCCCGACACGATCCCCACAAAAATCAGCAGCGATGCCCCGTTGCCAATGCCCCGCTCCGTAATCAACTCCGCCAACCAGAGGACAAACATGGAACCAGCGGTCAATACCAGCGCGGTTTTCACCACAAAGAGCGGACCGAAATTATAGGCGTAGGGGCGCACCCAGGTACTTGCCAACAGCGTACTTTGCAAAATGGCCCACCCCAGCGCCACATAGCGGGTGATTTGGGAAATTTTGCGGCGACCGGCTTCCCCTTCCTCTTTTTGCAAACGCTCCAAAGCGGGAATGGCCGCGGTCAAAATTTGCAGAATGATGGACGCATTAATGTAGGGCAAAATCCCCAGGGCAAAAATTCCCAAGGTGGACAAACCCCCACCGGCAAAAATGTCCAAAAAACCAATCACCGGGTTGCGGGCAATGCTTTCGGCAAAGGCCGCCCGGTCAATCCCCGGTACTGGGATAAAAATGCCCAAACGGGCCAACACCAAAATTCCCAACGTGACCAAAAGCCGCCCCCGCAGACCTGCCGCCTGGGCCATTTGGGCAAAGGTTTCCTGAGCGGTGGGTGTCCGACCCCGTGTTATATCCATAGATTTTTTTGATAATTGCCGTAGAGTGACTCAAGGTAAAATTTTAGATGAAAACGGTCAAGGTCGTAGTGGCTCATGGTGGTATCTCCTGCCGACTCCCTGGCCGGTTTGCCCTGGTTTTTGCTGGATGACCTGCTCAAATCTTGGCTGGTTGAGGATTTGGGGCGGGGGGATCAGACGACCCTGGGGTTAGATGTGGCGCGGCCAGGGCGGGGGGTGTGGTATGCCAAGGCGGCGGGGGTGATTGCCGGGTTGCCGGTAGCGGCGCGTCTGTTTCACTGGTTGGATGCTCAGGTGACGTTTCGGGCGCAGGTGGCCGAAGGGACGCCGGTGACGCCGGGGCAGGTGGTGGCGCAGGTGGAGGGGGCAACGCCGGTGCTGTTGATGGGGGAGCGGGTGGCGCTAAATATCGTCATGCGTTTAAGCGGCATTGCCAGCTTGACCCGCCAGTACGTCGAGCGGCTCCGGGGCACAGGGGTCCAGGTGGTGGACACCCGCAAAACCACGCCGGGGTTGCGTTTGTTGGAAAAATATGCGATTCGGGTGGGGGGGGGTGTCAACCATCGGTTGGGGCTAGATGATGCGGTGCTGGTCAAGGAAAACCATATTGCGGCGGCGGGGGGGATTCAGGCGGCAGTGCAGGCGATTCGCCAGCGCATGCCCCATCCGTTGGGGTTAGAAATTGAAGTGGAACATATCGAGCAAATTCCTGAGGCTTTGGCCTGCGACCCCCAACGTATTTTGCTGGACAATATGACCCCGGAAGTACTCACGCAAGCGGTGCGGCTGATCCGCCAGAGCCATCCCCACGTGAAAATTGAAGCTTCGGGAAACATCACGTTGGAGAATTTATTAACGGTGGCGGCTACCGGTGTGGATTACATTGCCACCAGTGCGCCCATTACCCAGGCACGTTGGCTGGATTTAAGTATGCGGATTGAAAATGGCTTTTTGGCTTGAACGGCTGTTGCTTTTGGGGGTGGTGGTCTGGCTGGTGCTGGGGCTATGGCAACGGCTGACCTGGCAGTGGCAACAACAACGTTTGGCAACGGCTTTTTACGAGTTACTGCGCCGCCAGCAGGGAAAAATTACCCTGATTCAATTGGTTGCCGCCAGTCGCATTGACCCGGAAATTGCTCGCTCATTTCTCAAGGAACAAGCGCAATTGTTTGGGGCCATCCTCGCCACCGATGAACAGGGGCATGACTATTATCAATTTCCCCCCCTGTAAACCCTTTGAATTCTGCACACTGCATCCGGCAAAACCCACGCCAGCAAACTATTCCAGTACAGTCCGGCTGACATTGGGTGTGGATTTATAGCAATTTCCAGAAAGATGCTATCCAACAAGGTTCACAAAAGACTGCCACCCCTTCGCCCGATAGCCATCCTGGCTGGATTGAGAACGGTCACATAAAATTCTTGGAAACTGACCGGATCATGGCAATTGGGTTGGGTTTCTGTAGATAAATAGGGACATAAGAAAAGTATAATTGGTTGGACTGCTATGGCTTTATGACTATTCAAATTGTCCGTAATTGCCGCTTTTTATCGTTTAGCTTGCGACATAATTCGGTTCTAAAAATCCTGTTTTTTCGTAAGCCTTTGATAAGCTAATAACCAACAATACCGGCCACAGATGGGGCGCAAATTAAACGGTATTTTTGCCCCTTGTATCCCCGGCAATAACTATGAGCTTTTCCCCTCAGAAAGTTGGCACAAACCTCCTCATCTATATCCTCCCCCCTTCCCATTTCATCTACAAAAATTACATTCCCCTCTGGAATATCTCATGTCAGTAATATTGCTTTTGCACAGCTTCACATTGGGTAAGGCTGGAAGCCCTGTACTGCAGGGAGGAAAGGCCCTTCAGCAACTTGCTATGGGTTCGTTTTGCGGACACCAGAAAGGGCTTGATAAGGCCCTGCTAAGGGGTTGCGGTAAACCAGCCCAGAGGCTCGCGGTTGCGAAAACAACGGCAGGGCTATGAGAAGCCTCCGACTTTAGTCAGGGGTAGTTTACCGATACCTTCCCCAAAACGGCACATTATTGGCAGGAACAATAGACCGGAATTGCACTTACCAGTAAGATAAGTAAAGATGCGGCGAAGGTTCCAGACGCCCAGGTTCAGGCAACCAACTTTCCCGCCTCAGGATAAATGTCTCCATGATTTGCTGATGCCACTGGCCGAGTGAGGAGCATGATGGAAGCCGAGGAACTCCTGCAACTGTATGCCCAAGGGGAACGGAATTTCAGCCGGGTCAATCTCAGCGGGGTGGATTTATCGGGGGTTGACCTGCGGGGCATTGACCTGACGGCGGCCAAGTTGAGCGGAGCCTACCTCACCAAGGCCAACCTCGACGGGGCGATTTTGAACCAGGCCATCCTACGGGAGGCGGATTTGAGCGGGGCCTCCCTCAGGGGGGCAGGCCTGATGATTGCCAAGCTCAGCGGGGCAATTCTCTGGCAAACGGATTTGACCCAGGCGGATTTGGGTGGCGCCAACCTGTTGCAAGCAGATTTGAGCCAGGCCACCTTGGTCGAGGCGGATTTGAGCCGGGCGTTGCTGGGGGGGGCCAATCTCATCCAGGCCAACCTGCGGCAGGCCAACCTCTGGGATGCGGATTTGAGCCGCGCCAATTTGCGCCAGGCGGACCTGACCGAAGCCTCGTTGCGAGGGGCGGATTTGTCCCGAGCGGTCTTGCAGGGGGCTGTGTTTACCCGCGCCAAACTCTCCAGCGCCATCTTGAATGGGGCCAATTTGCGGGAAGCCCGGCTCGACGAGGCCAATCTCACCCAGTGCGACCTAAGCAGTGCCAATCTGCGGGGCGCCAACTTGAGTGGTGCCGACCTCACGGGCACCATTTTTAACCGCGCCATTCTCGCCGATACCGTCCTACCGGAGACCCATGCCCCCCAAACCGTCCCCCACGCCTAGCCGCGGCCATCACGGGGAAGACTGGGTGGCCAAATGGCTGGGTCAACAGGGGTGGCAGGTGGTTGCCCGCCGCTGGCGCTGCCCTTGGGGAGAATTAGACCTCGTGATGTACACGGCCAGTACCCTGGTTTTTGTGGAAGTCAAAACCCGCAGCCAGGGCAATTGGGACGCAGACGGGGCGCAGGCTGTGACCCCCAAAAAACAGGAACGCTTGCGGCAGGCCGCCGCCTACTTTTTGAGTCAGCATCCCCAGTGGCAGGACACCCCCTGTCGCTTTGATGTCGCCCTCGTGCGCTGTCACCATGCCCACTACCAGCTCCAGTCCTACCTGGTGAACGCCTTCGTATAGCCCTTGCACCATCGGGAAATTTGGGATATAGTGAGAAACTGGCGTGTTTTGAGTGACCTTGCCAATGGCGAAAAACAAAGGCGCTCGACTCGTGATTACGCTGGAGTGCACCGAGTGTCGTACCAACCCAGCCAAGCGCTCGCCCGGTGTGTCCCGTTACACCACCATGAAAAACCGGCGGAACACGACGGGGCGCCTTGAGTTGAAAAAATACTGTCCCCATTGCAACAAACACACCGTTCACAAAGAGACGAAGTGATGACGTTTTATCGGCGGCGGGTTTCTCCCCTCAAACCCAGCGAACCCATTGACTACAAAGACATTGACCTGCTGCGGAAATTCATCAGTGAGCAGGGCAAAATTCTGCCGCGGCGGGTAACGGGGTTGACGGCCAAGCAACAGCGGCAGTTGACGCGAGCCATCAAGCAGGCGCGGATATTGGCCTTACTGCCGTTTGTCAACCGTGAAGGTTGACCAGAACGTGGGCAAATTGCAGGGCATCGGTTAAAATCTTAGCTATCGTACTTGCGTTGTTGCTGACTTTGTGACCGCCACACCCCCACCCCGTCGTCCCACCAATTCCCCTTCTCCCAATATCAACGAGCGGATTCGCTACCCGAAGGTACGTCTAATTGATGTGGACGGTACCCAACTGGGCATTATGTCGCCCCGGGAGGCCTTGGCGCTCGCCCAGGAGAAGGAGTTGGATTTGGTGTTGATCAGCGAGAAAGCCGACCCGCCCGTATGCCGGATCATGGACTACGGGAAATACAAATTTCAGCAGGAAAAAAAGGCGCGGGAAGCCAAGAAAAAGCAACAGACGGTCGAAGTCAAAGAAGTCAAAATGCGCTACAAAATTGACGAACACGACTACCAAGTGCGGGTGAACCAGGCCAGACGGTTTTTGAAGGAAGGGGATAAAG
>Ga0197142_1002518_pt1 | contig 15992 bp, 17 predicted proteins | sample GBS60_MetaG_FD_148614 | JGI IMG/M metagenome (GOLD analysis project Ga0197142, IMG submission 148614) | Sediment microbial communities from Great Boiling Springs, Gerlach, Nevada, United States - GBS 60_MetaG | ecosystem: Environmental > Aquatic > Thermal springs > Hot (42-90C) > Sediment...
CGCGGGTGGACCCAGCGGGCGAGGGCCTCGAAGCCGAGCAGGACGGGCTCGACCTCGTCGCCGAGGCGGACCACCGGCTGGAGGAGGGCCGCGAGCCCGTCGGGCGGTTGCTCGAACGTCGCCCGGTCGAGGACGGTGCGCAGGTCGCGGGCGACCTCGATGGCGAGGGCGTCTTCGCGGGTCGCCCGACCGATGCTGCCACGGCGCTCGCGCTTGGCCCGCACGAGCGCCTCGTCGGCGAGGCGCAACAGGATCTCCGGGTCGGCCGTGTCGTCCGGGCAGAGCGCGACGCCGAGCGTGGCGCCGAGCGGCAGGAGCCGGCCGTCGAGCGGGACCGGCTCGTGCAACACGGCGCGGATGCGCTCGACGATCGGCCGGAGCTCGGCTTCGCTGCGGACGTCGCGCAGGAAGACCACGAACTCGTCGCCGCCGATCCGGCCGACGATGTCGCCGGCGCGGACGGTGGCCTTGAGCCGTTCCGCCGCGGCCTTCAAGAGCGCATCGCCGCCGGCGTGGCCGGCGCTCTCGTTCGCTTCCTTGAAATGGTCGAGGTCGATCGCGATCGCCGCGAGGCTGCGGCCGGCCTCGATCGCTCGCGCGAGCCCTTCGATCACCGCCCGCCGGTTGGCCACCCCGGTCAGCGGATCGGCATAAGCGAGGCCGGCCAGATCCCCGACCGTCGCGGCGAGCGCCCGGGTCATCGGCCGGAAGATCCAAAGCCCGATCGCGACGAGCAGGAGCAAGAGGGCGGCGCCGACCCCGAGGCTCGCCATCAAGAGCCGGTCGACATTGTCGCGCAGATGCGCCTGGTGCAGGGTTACGGCCTCGTCGAGGAGACCCAGGAGCGGCCCCATGGCTTCCGCGCGGAGCGCCGCCACGGCCTCGGGATCGGCCGGCAGGCCCTCCTCGACGTCGCGCAGGAGGGCTCGCGTGTCGGCCAAAAAGCGGGCGAGCCGAGGGGCGAGGGCATGTTTGCCTTCGAAATAGTGGGCGGCGATCGCGGGTGTCTCCCGTGCCGGGGCTGCGTCGCCGTGGACGAGGCCGCGGAACACCTCCTCCATGCGGGCGACGATCCGCTCGAGCTCGAGCCGGGCCAGATCCACCTCGAACGGATCCTCCGCGAGGAGCTCCGTGAGGAAGGCGGCGATCCGGTGTGCCCGCGTACGTTGGCTTCCGGCATCGTTGATCACGGCGCCGTGATCGCGGTGGCTGGCCGCGAGGACGAAGGTGAGGCCGGTGGCACCGGCCGAGGCGAGCCCCACGAGACCGAGCGCCAAGAGCCAGCAGCAGGTGAGCCGACGGCCCAGATCGCGCTGCGCGAGGAGGTTCCGGACGGTGCGGAAGCGGGCGAGCTGTCCGAGCGTCACCAACATGTCGGCCAACCGGCACAGCGGCGAACGGAGGGCGGTATCGCAGGTGGCGTAGGACATGCTCGAAGGGCTCGCTCCGACCCCGACGAGGCTCGTTCTACCTCTCCCTTTCTTGTTCTTCGGTTAACGCCGGCTCCTTTTGGCGAGCGACCGGGCGGATCCGCACGGCGCGCAAGTCCCTCCGCCTTCCCGAACGCTCGCGGTGCCCGAATCCCGCGGGTAGGTTCGGTTCGGTCCAGCCGCCGGGAGCCGCCCACGCATGGCCGAACTCGTCCGTGTCGAGCTCGACGAGGAGGGCGTGGCCTTCCTCACGCTCGACAACCCGCCCTTGAACCTCGTCACGCTCGAGCTCACCCGCCGTCTCGAAGAGGCGCTCGACCGGCTGGCCGCCGACCCGGCCTGCCGGGTGCTGGTGGTCACGGGTGCCGGCGAGCGGGCTTTCTGCGCCGGCTCGGACGTCGAGGAATTCCCCGACCTCTTCGCCCCCGGCCGGGCGGTCGCGGTGAAGATGGTCCGCGAGAACCGGGTCTGGTCGAAGCTCGACCACTTCCCCGTGCCGACGATCGCCGCGGTCCGGGGGCTCGCCTACGGCGGCGGGCTCGAGCTCGCGGTGGCTTGTGATCTGATCCTCCTCGAGGAGGGCACCCGGCTCGCCCTGCCGGAGATCGACCTCGGCCTTTTCCCGGGCGCAGGTGGGACGGTGCGGGTGACCCGGCGGATCGGCGAGGGCCGGGCCAAGGAGATGATGTTCACGGGCGCGCCGATCGACGCCGCGACCGCGCTCGCCTGGGGCCTCGCCAACCGGGTGGTGCCGCCCGGTCGGGTGCTCGAAGAGGCCCGTGCCCTCGCCCGGCGGCTCGCCGCCAAGCCCACGATGGCGCTGCGCCTGTGCAAGGAGGCGATCGACCAGGCCTTCGATCTCGACGAATCGGCGGCGATCGAGCGCGTCCTCGCGGCGATCGGCCGGGCCTTCGAGGGCCCCGAGGTCCGCGAAGGCGTCGCCGCTTTCCTCGAGAAGCGACCGCCGCGCTGGCGGCGAGCCGGACTCGACGCGACGACGCGCCGGCATCACATGTCGGACAGCTTCCGGAGGGAGCGATGAGCGAAGCCGCGAGCACCCCCGTCCACGTCGTCCGGCCCGAGGAGGGCGAAAGCTTCTGGCAACCGGTACCGGCCAACGGTTGGGCCGAGGTGCGCGTCTCGCACCGGCGCGACCCGCGGATCACGAACCTCGCGACCGGTATCCAGGTGATCGCCCCGGGCTGCTGGATCCGCGAGCACGTCCACCCCGCCCAGGACGAGCTCCTGTTCTTCTACAAGGGAAGGGGCGAGGCCTGGATCGACGGCGTCCGCCACGAGCTCGTGCCCGGGACCACCGTGTTCGTCGGCGCCGGGCACCGGCACAAGTTCGTGGCGACAAGCGAGGAGCCGCTCGAGATGATGTGGGTCATGCTGCCGGGCGGGCCGAACGGCCTCGACGATTTCTTCGCCCGGATCGGCCGGCCGCGGACCCCGGGCGAGCCGGCACCCGAGCCCTTCCCGCGCCCGGCCGACGTGGCGGCGATCGAAGCCGCGACGGTGTTCGCGCCCTTGCCGGCAACCGGCTGAGGAGTTCGCCTTGCCGCTTCTCGAACTGCCGGGCGGCGACCGGCTCTGGTACGAGGTCGTGGGCGAGGGGCCGCCCTTGCTGCTCGTCCCGGGTCTGGCGGGCGTCTCGGACTTCTTCGCCCCGCACCTGCGGCCGCTCGCCCGCCATTTCCGGCTGATCCTCCACGACCATCGCGGTTGCGGCCGCTCCTCGCCGTCGCGGATCGACTATTCGGTCGAGCAGATGGCGGGCGACGTCGTGGCGCTTTTGGACCATCTCGGCATCGACCGGGCCCACTTCCTCGGCCATTCGACCGGTGGAGCGATCGGCCAGACGCTCGCGATCGACCGGCCGGACCGGATCGACCGGCTGATCCTGTGCGCGACCTGGACGGCGGCCGACGGCTGGTTCAAGCTCCTCTTCCAGAACCGCCGGGAGATCCTCGAGGGGCTGGGGCCGGGCGCTTACGCCCGGGTCTCGGCCTTGTTTTTGAACGCGCCTTTCTGGGTCCGGCTGCACCCCGAGATCGCCGCGGTGAGCGAGGAGGAGGCGCGGCGGCGGATCCGCGACCCCGAGATCCTGATCCGCCGGATCAAGGCGATCTTGGCCTTCGACCGGCGCGCCGAGTTGCACCGGATCCGGGCACCCACGCTCGTGATGGGGGCGCGCGACGACATGGTGACCCCGGCCTATTTCAGTGAGGAGCTGGGCCGGGCGATCCCGGGTGCCGAGACCGTGATCCTGCCGGACGGCGGGCATTTCTTCCCAGTCGCCCGCGAGGCGAGCTTCCGCCGCCACGTGCTGCGCTTTTTGGGCGCGGGCGCGACCTCGGAGGCGTGAGCTGGTCGTTCCGGCCTCCCGGGTTCGGCGCGCGACACGACGACGGTCCGCCGAGGTCCGGTAACGCGATTCTCACGGTTCCGTCATCCTGGCATGGTCTTTCGCTCTCGCGCCGGTTCGGCGCGAACCGAAGGCGAGGGAGTGCGGCATGTCGACGAGGCGGGGATGGCTGGCCGGTTCGGCGATGATCGCGGTGCTGCTCGTGGCCGGGCCGGCCGCGGCCAAGACCGAGATCCAATGGTGGCACGCGATGTCCGGCCCGCTCGGCGAGAAGGTCGGCAAGATCGCCGCCGACTTCAACGCGAGCCAGAGCGAATACGAGGTCAAAGCGGTCTACAAGGGCAGCTACGCCGAGACGATGACGGGCGCGATCGCCGCCTTCCGCGCCAAGCAGCACCCACACATCGTCCAGGTCTTCGAGGTCGGCACGGCGACCATGATGGCCGCCAAGGGTGCCGTCTACCCGGTCTATCAGCTCATGGCCGATGCCGGTGAGCCGTTCGACCCGAAGAGCTACCTGCCGGCCGTGGTCGGCTACTACACGACCGCCCGGGGTGAGATGCTGTCCTTCCCCTTCAACAGCTCCACCCCCGTCATGTATTACAACAAGAACGCGTTCGAGAAGGCCGGGCTCGATCCGGCGAAGCCGCCCGCCACTTGGCCCGAGGTCGAGGCGGCGGCCAAAAAGCTCTTGGCCGCGGGCTATCCTTGCGGATTCACGACCCAGTGGCCGTCCTGGATCCAGGTCGAGAATTGGTCGGCTTGGCACAACCAGCCGCTCGGCACGCTCGAGAACGGTTTCGGCGGGCTCGGCACCGAACTCGTCATCAACAAGACCAAGCTCGTCGATCACATCGCGGCGCTCGGCGCATGGCAGAAGAGCAAGATCTTCGATTACGGCGGCCGGCGGGGCGACGCGGATCCGAAGTTCTTCAACCAACAGTGCCCGATCTTCTTCGCCTCGTCGGCCGCCTACGCCGCGGTCAAGGCCAACGCCAAGGACTTCGCTTGGGGCATCGCCATGCTGCCTTATTGGCCGCACATCGAGGGCGCGCCGCAGAACTCGATCATCGGCGGCGCCTCGCTCTGGGTGCTGCGCGGCCACAAGCCCGAAGAATACAAAGGCGTGGCCAAGTTCTTCTCCTACCTCTCCAAACCCGAGGTGCAGGCCTGGTGGCACCAGGAGACCGGCTACCTGCCGATCACCCCGGCGGCCTACGAGCTCACGAAGAAGTCCGGCTTTTACGAGAAGAACCCGGGCACCGAGACCTCCATCCTGCAGATCACCAACAAGCCGCCGACGGCGAATTCCAAGGGCCTGCGCTTCGGGAACTTCGTCCAGATCCGCGACATCATCGAGGAGGAGCTCGAGGCCGTCTTCCAGGGTAAGAAAGGAGCCCAGGAGGCGCTCGACTCCGCGGCCAAGCGCGGCAACGAGCTCTTGCGCCAATTCGAGAAGGCGAACAGCTGAGGTCTCGGGCGGGACCGCGGCCGCCGCGGTCCCGCCAGCCGCCATGCACAAGCGCGTCACCTTCCGCGAGCGCTGGCTCGCCTATCTTTTGCTCGCGCCGCAGCTCGCGATCACCCTCGTCTTCTTCATTTGGCCCGCGAGCCAGGCGCTCTGGCAATCGCTCTTCCAGCAGGACCCGTTCGGCCTTTCGACCCGCTTCGTGGGGCTCGAGAACTTCGCCCGGCTGTTCGCCGACCCGCTCTATCTCAACGCGGTCCGGGTGACCCTCGTCTTCTCGGTCTCGGTCGCGGCGAGCGGCATCGCCCTCGCGCTCCTTTTGGCGGTGATGGCCGATCACGTGCTCAAGGGTGCGGCCGTCTACAAAACGCTCCTCATCTGGCCCTATGCGGTCGCCCCGGCGATCGCCGGACTCTTGTGGTTCTTCATGTTCCACCCGACGGTGGGGATCCTCGCTTGGCTGTTGCGGCAGGTGGGGGTGGTGTGGAACCACGAGCTCGACGGCGGACAAGCGATGCTGCTCGTCATCGTCGCCGCGACCTGGAAGCAGATCTCGTACAATTTCCTCTTCTTCTTGGCCGGCCTACAGTCGATCCCTCGCACTCTCCTCGAAGCGGCGGCGATCGACGGCGCCTCGCCCGGCCAGCGGTTCTGGAAGATCGTCTTCCCGCTGCTCTCGCCCACGACCTTCTTCCTCGTGGTCGTCAACGTCGTCTACGTGTTCTTCGACACCTTCGGCATCGTGCACGCGGTGACCGAGGGCGGGCCGGGCCAGGACACGACGATCCTCGTCTACAAGGTCTTCAAAGACGGATTCATCGCCCTCGACCTCGGCGGTTCGGCCGCCCAGTCGGTCGTCCTGTTGGCGGTCGTCATCCTGCTCACGGTCGTCCAGTTCCGCTTCATCGAGCGCCGGGTGCAATACGCCTGATGGTCGAACGTCGGCCCCTGTTCGATGCGGTCGCGCATCTCACGCTCGTTTCGGGCGTGGTGATCGTGGCGCTGCCGATCTGGATCGTGCTCGTCACCTCCACCCAGCGGATGGAGGACGTGCTCTCCGCCCCGATCCCGATGTGGTTCGGCGATCGCGCGCTCGAGAACTACACGCAGGTGCTCGGCATCGGCGTGCAGGGCTCGCACACCGGCCCGGTCGCCCGGATGATGCTCAACTCGCTCGTCATGGCGCTCGCCATCGCGATCGGCAAGATCACGATCTCGCTGCTTTCGGCCTTCGCCATCGTCTATTTCCGCTTCCCGGGGCGGATGCTGGCCTTCTGGACGATCTTCGCAACGCTCATGCTGCCGGTCGAGGTGCGCATTTTGCCGACCTTCGAGGTCGTGGCCGATCTCGGGCTCTTGAACTCCTATCTCGGCCTCACCGTGCCCCTGATCGCCTCGGCAACCGCCACCTTCCTTTTCCGCCAGTTCTTCTTGACGGTGCCGGAGGAATTCACCGAGGCGGCGCGGGTCGACGGCGCCGGGCCTTTGCGCTTCTTCTGGTGGATCCTGTTGCCGCTCTCGCGCACCAACATCGCCGCCCTCTTCGTCATTCTCTTCATCTACGGTTGGAATCAATATCTCTGGCCGCTTCTGATCACCACGGACGAACGCTACCAGACGATCGTCATGACCATGCAACGGCTGGTCGAGGCGACCGACGCCGCACCCGAGTTCCACCTCGTGGCGGCCGTGGCGATGCTCGCGATGCTGCCGCCGGTCGCGGTCGTGATCCTCATGCAGCGCTGGTTCGTGAAGGGCCTCACCGAGACCGACAAGTGAGGCGCGATGCGCGTCGGGGTGGAGAACTGCACGATTCACTTGCCCGACGGTTAACCTTTTCACAAGATGAACCGTGGCAGTGACGGGCCCGCACCCCCGGGTTCGGGAGCACAGGCCATCGACCGCTCGAAACCGCACTGGCTCGCCCACGCGCTGCTGGCGGCGGCGGGGCTCGCCCTCGCGGTCGGCCTCGACCGGCCGATCGGCGTCGGGCGGCCGGCAGCGATCGGGCTGCCGCTCGAGCCGGCGGCCGTCGAGCCGCGCCCCGCGCTCGCCCGGCTGCTCCTCCTCCGCCCGCCCGTGCCACGCCGGGCCGCACGACCCGAGCCGGCTGCCGCGCCGCCCGACCGGGCACCCGAAGAGGCGGAGGGGCCGGCGCAGGCGAACCTCCTCCCGCGACCGGCGGCGCTCTCGGCGAGCCTTCCCGAGGAGGGCGAGGCGTGGTTGCCGCTCGACCATCTTCCGCTCGCCCCGCCGCTCACCCCGCTGCGCGTGGCGAGCCCGTTCGGGCCCAGGCCGAGCCCGTTCACGGGCCTGCCGAGCCGCCACGAGGGCGTCGATCTCGTGGCGCCGCCGGGTACACCGGTGCGTGCGGCGGCGGCCGGCCGCGTGCTCTTCGCGGGCCGGGACGGACCCTTCGGGCTCGCGGTCGTGCTCGACCACGGCAACGGGCTCACGACCCGCTACGCCCATCTGTCGCGGATCCTCGTGCGGGCGGGTGGCAAGGTCGCAGCCGGCCGGCCGATCGGCCTCGTGGGCAACACCGGGCGGAGCACCGGCCCGCACCTCCATTACGAGGTCCGCCTCGCCGGCCGGGCCCTCGACCCGATGCCGTTCCTCGAGGCGGGCCGGCTCCTCGTGCTCGCCCGCGCCGGCCCGGCCGAGCGGGCGCCGCTCGACGGCGGGCCGGACAAGGTGTACGGTCCTATCGGCCTCGGCGGCGAGACGGACCCTCCGACGTGACCTTCGAGCTCGACCCGGGTCGGATCCAGCTCCTCGGCGGCCTCGTTCTGGGCTTCGCCTTCGGTGCGCTCGTCCAGGCTCGGCACTTCTGCATCATGGGGGCGATCGCCGACCTCGTCCTCTTCGGCTCGGCACGACGGCTCCGGGTCTGGCTCCTCGCGATCGCGACCGCTGTCGTCGGGAGCCAGCTCCTGGCGGCATCCGGTCTGGTCCCGCTCGGCGCGAGCGGCCATCTCGGCGCGCGCCTCCCCTTGGGCCCGGCGCTCGTGGGCGGGCTCCTGTTCGGTTTCGGTATGGTGCTCACGGGCGGCTGTGCGAGTCGGGCGCTCGTCCGCGCCGCAGCCGGCAGCTTGAAATCGTTCGTCGTGCTCTTGGTCACGGGGCTCGCCGCCTGGACCGCCTCGCTCGGTGTGCTCGCCCCGGCGCACGAGATGTTGCGCGAGCTCACGACGGTCACGCTCGCGGGCGGTCCGGAGGCGCAGGCGCTCTGGCGGCCGCTCACCGCCCTCGGGCTCGACACCGAGCCCGCCCGGCTCCTCGCGACGCTCGCGGTCGCGGGCGGCCTTTCGGCCTTCGTCCTCGCCGACCCCCGGCTGCGGGCGAGCCGCGCCGATCTCGCGACCGGGGCGGCACTCGGTCTTTCGATCGTCCTCGGCTGGCTCACGACCGGCTGGCTCGCCGCCGACCCGTTCGAGCCGAGGGCGCCGAGTTCGCTGAGTTACGTGGGGCCGGTGGCCCAGAGCCTCGCGCTCGTCGCGACCGGGAGCACGTCCGCGCCGTTCGGCCCGGCGCTCGTGGTCGGTACGCTCCTCGGCGCTGCCGCCCTCGCCCCCTCGGCCGGCGGCTTCCGGCTCGAAGGGTTCGTCTCGGGGGCCGACCTCGCCCGCCATCTCGTGGGCGCGGCGCTCATGGGCGTGGGCGGTACGGTCGCCATGGGCTGCACGATCGGCCAGGGGCTGAGCGGGGTCTCGACCCTTTCCGCGACCTCGCTCGTCGCCACGCTCGCGATCGTCGCCGGTGCCGCCTGGGCGCTCCGCTACCTCGAGAGCGGTCGGCTCTTGCCGAGGCTCACCTTCCCGGTACGCCAGCGCACGGGGGCGGCCGGGCCACGCGGGGATGCCCCCTGGCGCGCGGCCTCGGGCGGGGATATGTGACAGTGCGAGCCCGCGGGTGACTGCGATCGGCTGCGGTCCGACCTGCGGCGAGGAGGGGGAGATGGATCTCGCGAAGCTCCAGGCGAGCGCCAAGAACGCGAGCACCTTGCTCAAAGCGCTGGCCAACGAGCACCGGCTCTTGATCCTCTGTCGGCTGGTCGATCAGGAGCGGTCGGTCGGCGAGCTGGTCAAGGCGGTGGGGCTCAGCCAGTCGGCGCTCTCGCAGCATCTCGCCCGGCTGCGCCGCGACGGCATCGTGCGGACGCGGCGGGAGGCCCAGACGATCTGGTACACGATCGCCTCGCCCGAGGCGCGCGAAATCCTCGCCACGCTCTACGAGCTCTATTGCGGCGAGCCGGCAGCGGCCGAGCGCGGGACCGAGACCCGGGAGGTGACGGCGCGCGCGGAGGTCTGCGCCTGATCGGTGCCGGCCGGCGCTGGCGGATGCGTCCCGACCGCGCGTTCGGCGCCGCCACCCTGCTCCTCCTCCTCGGCCTTTCGGCTCTGCCCCGGCCGGCTCTCGCGGTGGGGCTCGTGGCCGACTTGTCGCACCGCTTGATCGCGATCACGACCGCCTTCGCCGGCACCGAGGTCCTTCTCTTCGGCGCCCTCGAAGAGCCCGGCAGCGAGGTCGTCGTCCTCGTCAAGGGCCCGCCCACCGACCAGGCGGTCCGGCGCAAGAGCCGGGTCGGCCCGATCTGGCTCAACACCCGCGAAATCACCTTCAAGGGCACGCCCGCCTATCTGGCGCTCGCCGCGAGCAAACCGCTCGAGCAGCTCGTGCCGCCGGCCGAGCGGGCGCGCTACCAGCTCGGGCCCGAGCACCTCCCGCTGGAGCCGATCGGGGCCATGGGGACGAGCGAGCGGGAACTCGCCGAGTTCCGCGCCGCGCTCGTCCGCAACAAGCAGCGCCAGGGCCTGTGGGCGGCCGATCTCGGCAAGGTCGCTTTCCTGGGCGACCGGTTGTTCCGGACCACGCTCTTCTTCCCGGCCAACGTGCCGCCCGGGACCTACCAGGTCCAGGTCCTGGAGGTGCGGAACGGCGTGGTCACGAGCGCCCAATCGAGCGCGCTCGCCATCTCCAAGGTCGGGCTCGAGGCGAACCTCTCCAATTTCGCCCGACAGCAGCCCGCGCTCTACGGCCTCGCGGCGATCCTGATCGCGATCGCTGCCGGTTGGGGGGCGAGCCTCGTCTTCGAGCGGCGGTGAGCGCGATGACCCCGGCGGCTTCCGACATGGACGAAGAGCCCACGCCGATCGGCCGGTCGCAGGCGCCGGCGCCATCGGAGCGCGTGTTCCTCGTGCTCGTCGACGAGAGCGAGGAGATGGCCAACGCGCTCCGCTTCGCCTGCCGGCGGGCGCAGCACACCCGGGGCAGGGTGGCGCTCCTCTACGTGATCGAGCCGGTCGAGTTCCAACATTGGTTGGGCGTCGGCCGGATCATGGAGGAGGACGCCCGAGCCGCCGCGGAACAGCGCCTGCAGGCCCTCGCCGCACGCGTCTTCGAGCAGACCGGGACGATGCCCGCGGTGTACATCCGCGAGGGCTCGCGGGCCGAGGAACTCGTCAAGCTCGTCAACGAGGATCCGTCGATCTCGCTCGTCGTGCTCGGCACCGCCTCGGGCTCGAGCAACCCCGGACCCGTGGTCTCTTACCTGCTCGCCAATCTGCGCCGGCTGCCGATCCCGATCACCCTCGTGCCGGGCGAGCTCACCCCCGAGCAGATCGACCGGGTGACCTGAGCGCATGCCCCGCGGGTGCGTTCCGTGGCCCGGCGCGGCGGGGCCCGCTCAGCCTTCCTGGCCGTCGAGGGTCAAGAGCGAGACGTAAAGGTCGGGGCGGCGGTCGCGGAACAGACCCCAAGCGGCCCGCCGCCGTGCCAGCTCGTCGAGATCGTAGGTGGCGAGAACGAGACCTTCCGCTTCGGAGCCCAGGCGATCGACGACCGCGCCGGTCCCGTCGGTCGCGAAGGAGCCGCCGTAGAACGTGACCGTGCAGCTCTTGCCGACCTCGGTGCCGATCCGGTTGGCGGCGATCACCGGCACCATGTTGGCCGCGGCGTGGCCCTGCATGACCCGCTGCCAATGCTCGCGGCTGTCGAGCTCGGGATCCTGCGGCTCGGAGCCGATCGCGGTCGGGTAGAGGAGGAGCTCGGCCCCCATCAGCACCATGATCCGCGCCGCTTCCGGGAACCACTGGTCCCAGCAGATGCCGACGCCGATCGCGCCGAACCGGGTCTGCCAGACCCGGAAGCCCGTGTCGCCGGGATTGAAATAATATTTCTCCTGGTAACCTGGCCCGTCCGGGATGTGGCTCTTGCGGTAGATGCCGAGCACCCGACCGTCGGCGTCGATCATCGCGAGCGAGTTGAAGTGCGCCTGGTTGGCGCGTTCGAAGAAGCTCACCGGCAAGACGGTGCCGAGCTCGGCCGCTAACCTGCTCATCCGGGCCAAGAGCGGGTGGCCCTCGACCGGAGCGGCGAGAGCGAAATACGCCGGGTCCTGGTCCTTGCAGAAATAGGGGATCGAGAAGAGCTCCGGCAGCAGCACGAGCCGCGCGCCGCGCCCCGCTGCTTCGCGTACCAGCGCTTCGGCGCGGGCGACGTTGGCGTCGCGGTCGTGACCGACCGCCATTTGGACCGCGGCAACCGTGATGCGGCGCATCGGCCGAACCCTCCGAGACGGCGGCCGCCCGTTGCCGGCCCCGGTTCCGGGCTGACAGACGAAATCCGCGCCACGGTCAAGCCTCGGGCTTGCGAGCGAGGCCGAGATAGGTCCAGGCGACGAGGCGCGGACCCGGTACGAGCTTGCCGGTCTCGAGCCGCTCCAGGCGGAAGCCTGCCCGGGCGAGGCGCGCCGCGATCGGCCGGTCGAGGTGACAGCCGCCCGTGAGCCTTCGCCAGAGGGGTGTGAGCCGCCGCTGCCAACGCGCGACGGTCGGGTCGGGGCAGAGACCGTGTTCGACGAACCACCAGGGCGCCCCCGGCCGCAGCACCCGGCGGACCTCGCCGAGGGCGCGGTCGAGATCCGGGATCGAGCAGAGGCACCAGGTCGAGACCACGGCGTCGAGGCTCGAATCGGGGAACGGCAGGGCCTCGGCCGAGGCGGCGATCGGCACGACCGGCACCGCGGCCGCTGCGGCCCGTGCCTTCGCTCGGCCGAGATGGCCCTCGTCCGGGTCGATCGCGAAGACGGTGGCCGGCCCGTGATAGAGCGGGAAATTGCGGCCGGTGCCGCAGCCGAGCTCGAGGACGAGGCCACGGGCCTCGGCGGTCGTCCCGGCGCGCAGCCGCGCGAGCGCCGGATGGCCCATGACGAAGTCGAGGAGGACCGTGGCGAGCCGAATGGGATCGAGGCTCCGTGCGCGATCGGCCGGTGCTGCAGCCATCGGCCGAGACCGTGCTATATTGTCTTTCGGCGGGGGGCGCTACGGAACGGTCCGCGCGCCGCCCGAGGGGGAAGGTACGCCATGGCGCGGATCCTCGCGCGCCGGCCCGTTCTGGGTGGGCTCGGTGCGCTCTCCGGGCTCGGTCTTTTGCCGCTCACGGGGCGACGATCCGCGCGCGCGGGCCCCCGCGAGACCGCCCGCGCGGTGGTGGGCATTCGCGCCGAGGTGGATCCGCGGGCGCGCAGCGCCGCCACGCTCGGCCAGGAGCGGCAAGGCTCGGGCGTCCTGATCGACGCGGCCGGGCTCGTCCTCACGATCGGCTATCTCGTCCTCGAGGCGAGCGGGATCGAGATCCGCGGCGAGAGCCGGACCGTGCCGGGAGACATCGTGGCCTACGACGGCGAGAGCGGCTTCGGCCTCGTGCGCGCGCTCGGGCCGCTCGGCCAGCCGCCCGCGCCGCTCGGCAGCGCCCGCGATCTCTCGATCGGCACGCCCCTTTTCGTCCTCGCCCGCACGGGCGGCCTCGACGGTCGCCCGGTCACCCTCGTCGACCGCCGCGAGTTCGCGGGATATTGGGAGTATCTGCTCGAGGAGGCGCTCTTCACGAGCCCACCCTTCGAGGCGTTCGGCGGTGCGGTGCTGATCGACGCCGAGGGCGCGGTGGTCGGCATCGGGTCTTTGTTCGTCGCCGACGCCGCGGGCAAAGGTGTGGCCTCTCCCGGCAACATGTTCGTGCCGATCGACCTCTTGCCGCCGATCCTGGGCGATCTCTTGGCCTTCGGCCGGCGCCAGGAGCCGCCCCGGCCTTGGCTCGGCCTCACCATGCGGGAAGAAAACGGCGTGCTCCGTGTGATCCGGGTCGCCGAAGAGGGGCCGGCGGCGCGTGCCGGGGTGCTGCCGGGCGAGCTCGTCCTGGGTGTCGCGGGCGAGCGGGTCGGCTCGCTCGCCGAGCTCTGGCGGCGTGTCCGGGCCCTGGGGCCGGCCGGCGTGGCCGTTCCGCTCGACCTACACGGGCCCGGCTCGGTACGGCGCGTCGTGGTGACCTCGATCGACCGTGACCGCTGGCTGCGTTGGCGGCGGACCTTCTGAGCCGCGGTCGACTTTGACAAGTCGCTCGGAACCGGGGACAAGGGGTGATCGGGCAGCGCAGCGAGGGAGCATCATGGTCCGCACATTGTTCTTCACGGCCGCGCTCGTCGCCCTGGCGACCGGTGCCGCCCGAGCGCAACCGCTCGACCCCGAGCTCCAGACCACCCGGGCGCTCCTCGAGCTCTGCGCCGCCGAACCCGGCTCGCCGCGCCATGCTGTGAGGCTATCTTATTGCGAGGGCTTCATCGCCGGCACGGGTCTCCTCTACGAGAAACTCGTCGAGGCCGGGGCGATCGAGCCCTGGGCCTGCGCGCCCGCGGCGCCGAGTGCGGAAGAGATCCGCAGGGCGTTCGTAACCTGGGCGAGAGCCAATCCGCGTTATTTGGACGAACCGCCGGTCGACGGTTTCTGGCGGGCGATGGCCGCGACCTGGCCTTGTCCCGAACGGCCGGCCCGGGCCGGAACGGCGCGGAGGAAGTCGTGAGACGGGAGAGATCGATGAGTACTCGAGCGAAGGTTCCCGCGGTGCTGGCCGCGATCGCGGCCTTGGGTTTGCTCACGGGGTGCGAGGTCAACCGCAAGACCGGTGAGCGGACGCTGACCGGTGCGGCGGTGGGTGCCGCGGGCGGCGCGGCCGTGGGCCTCATCACCGGCGGCTTCGTCACCAAGACGCTGACCGGCGCGGCGGCCGGTGCGGCCGGCGGCTTCGTCTACGACCAGATCAAGAAGAGCCAGTAGGGGTTCGGGGAAAGGCCGGGCCGGGCCCGGATCCGCAGGACCGGTTCGGCCCCCGCCACCGGTGGGGCGTCGGCGGGGCGGTTTCGTTCCGAGCCGACGAGATTTCCGTCCGCGCTCGCAGACGCTCGCGGGCGGCCTCGTGCCCTCGCAACCGTTCCCGACGGCGCCCTGTCTTTTGTCGATCGCCGCCCTTCTGCTCGCCGCCCGCCGGGCGGACTATCCGCGTGCCCTCATGAAGCCCTGGCGGCGCGGGGAGCGGTGAGGGTATGAACTCGGAGCGGACCCCTCCTCGCCCTGCGATGCGCGAATCAATAGGGTGCTGCACCTCGACCGCGCCGGATCGTTCCTTTGTGTTTCTCGACCCATTCAATGACTTTTTCGGCGGCCTGAACCCAGATTCCCGGCGGAAACGTCGTGATGCTATCGCCGTAACGAACGTCTGAAGGATACCGAGAAACCTTGTCTCGAAGTTGTTCGAGGAAATTGCCGAACGTGATACGCGAGGTTTCGTTCTTGTTTTCAAGAAGGATGCCGCGAGAGATCGGCTGACGAGAGTAAATTTTGTTGCCGACAAGCACGTCTTCCTCGAACTTTATGTAAGAGGCGAGTCAGCTCGTCCAGAGCGTGTCCGCATTTTCTAAGGTTGCGCTTGCTGAAGCCGGCGCTCCGGAGAAGCTCTTTCAGCGCATGTTCGATCGCATTGCGGCAGGTGTCATGGATAACTTTGAGATATGCACCGATCAACGAACTGCTGCCGTTGACGATGCAACGCGCAGGCTCCAGATGGGCTCTTGCAACCTCGATCGAAAAATTACGCGCCGAACCCATGCGCTCGTCCCCTCGATTTCGAGTCGACGATGTCGACTATCATTCGCTCCGCAGAAAATGTGAAATCGTTTCTGCCACTTAGGCGCTGTGTTTGCGAATGAACAAAAACCGCGCGCATTGTTCCATGATGTCATCGCCAGCGTGTCAACAAAAACTGACAGTACATCTACATTTTAGATGAACGCGGCGGCGAGGCGACGTCGGTATGGAGCGCCCACGGCCACGTTTCTGCAGAGCCGAAGCGGCAAGCCTCGGGGGCTCTGCGTGGGCTGTACCGCAGTCGACCTGGCGCGAGGGGTGGAGTGCGCTGCCAGCGCCGGGCCCTGGGCGCCGCCCACGCGATTTGTGATCCACCGGATCTCGGATCGGGTCGTGGTGACAAGAAGGAGTGGTGGGTAGAGCGTCGAGGACGTCGAGAACCGGCGGGCGTACCTGTGCGCTGACGAGCCCATCGACCTCGCTGCCGCGGAAGGCGGTCACCCAGACATTCAGTCCAAACAAGAGCGCAGTGGATCCGAGCCGCGGATCCGGATCTTTATCCTCAGAAGACATTCAGACGGCTACGACCACGAGCCCTGGCGTCGCCGGCGACCCGCGAGAGGACCCCGCCCGGGAGGGCCGGGCGGGGTCGGCCGTGTCAGACCTCGGGGGTGAGTTCCTGCGTGAACAGGGTCTCGCCGTTCAGGTCCTTGAGGCGGACGGTCATGACCTCGCTCCGGCCGTCGATGTCGACCTGGCCGAAGAACTGCATCCCGGCCGAGGGCGGCAGGTTCGACTGACCCGCGGGC
>Ga0197142_1002519_pt1 | contig 15990 bp, 16 predicted proteins | sample GBS60_MetaG_FD_148614 | JGI IMG/M metagenome (GOLD analysis project Ga0197142, IMG submission 148614) | Sediment microbial communities from Great Boiling Springs, Gerlach, Nevada, United States - GBS 60_MetaG | ecosystem: Environmental > Aquatic > Thermal springs > Hot (42-90C) > Sediment...
CTCCAGGCTGCCTTTTTTGTAGAGGCCCACCGCAAGAGCTAGGTGTTGCCGGCGGGCAACGGCGTAATAGGGCTGATAGATGGCTACTTCTGGCGGAGCGGCAGGTTCAAGTTGCAAAGCCATGGCGTGTCAAGGGAAGAAAACGGTTAAGGACGGCAACAACCCCAACTGCAATCCAGCCTACCGTCTCGACGGCTTGCTGGCTAGGTTACCCCCATTGTCTGTCGTTGACCGATGCCGTATGATGTGGGTACCTAAATCTAGTTTCGACTCCGAAGCATGTCTGCTCTGCCTGGACAATACCTTTCTGTAAAGGAAACTTCAGAAATTTTGAACTGCTCGGAGCAGTATGTGCGACGGCTACTTCGAGAGGGTGGGATCATCGGGGAAAAAGTTGGTGGCCGTTGGATTGTAGCATCGGAGTCGTTTGAGAACTACTGGGCTAAGCGAGAAGAAAAAGACCAACAAGTGGCCGATCATAGTCGACGCTCTTCTGGTCAACCTCAACTAAAGGCCTTAAGCTTTTTCTCTGGCTGTATGGGCCTAGATCTAGGCCTAGAGGAAGAAGGCATTCAGGTACTACTTGCTTGTGAAGTTGATCCGGCGGCTCGAAAAACGATTGAGATCAACCGGCCAGATATAGGACTAATTGGGGATATCCGAAATTACTCAGCCGCAGAGATTCGAGAGAAAGCAGGCTTAGGTATAAGCGAGGAGATCGATCTCATTGTTGGTGGACCTCCCTGTCAATCTTTTAGCAGCGCAGGTAGGCGCCAAGGATTTAATGACGAACGTGGTAATGTCTTCTTAACTTTTATCGATCTGATCATTGAGCTTAAACCAAGGTTTGCAATTATCGAAAATGTTCGAGGTCTATTGTCCGCTCCTCTAAAACATAGACCTCATCGAATGCGGGGTGGAAACTTTCCACCCTTAACACAAGAAGAGAAGAGAGGTAGTGCTTTACTCTTCATCATTCGACGACTCAGAGATGCAGGTTACAGTGTTTCTTTCAATTTGTACAATGCCGCCAATTTTGGAGCTTACCAACAGAGAGAGAGACTGATTATCGCTTGTAGCCGAGATGGCACAAAACTGCCCTATCTAACACCTACTCATTCGGAGAAAGGCTTGTACGGCTTACCGAGATGGAAAACTTTACGAGAAGCTTTAGAAGGTCTTCCCAAAGATGGCCATCATTTTGTTAAGTTTCCTGAAAAACGACTTAAGTACTACAGACTCCTGAAGCCTGGTCAATGCTGGCGAGACTTACCGGAAGAGCTTAAGAAAGAGGCATTGGGTGCTTCTTATTATTCAAGTGGTGGAAGAACAGGCTTTTACCGAAGGTTAGACTGGGATAAACCTGCACCAACATTAGTCACACATCCAGCGATGCCCGCTACAGATCTAGCTCACCCTGAAGAGGATAGGCCTCTTAGTATTGAAGAATACAAGCGTATTCAGGAACTTCCAGAAGACTGGGTTATAGCAGGCAGTTTACTTGATCAGTACCGTCAAGTTGGAAATGCCGTTCCTCGTTCTCTAGGAAGGGCAATTGCTAAGATGTTGATCTCTTTTCTAAAAGGTGAGCAGCCTGTCGTATATCCGGACTTCCCATACTCCCGCTACCACAGAACTGATGATGTTAGCTGGATGTTAGACATGGGTTATTCGGATGACTTCTCTATGAGACAGCTATCCTTAGATTTGTCAGATTTGTCTTGATGAGTTTGCTATTTCCATCCAAGGATTGTTCTCTTCAACAGGCAGAGCATCTGGGTTACTTGTCAAAACCTGGCTAACAAACTCAATAAAGTTCTTTTCTGAGAAGCGATCTGTTTTGTATTCGCTATTAAAATAATCCCACTGATCAGAACCTGTCTTGGCGTCAATTCTGTACCATATTTCGATAGCCTTATCGTTTCTTACCTTGGAGGAAGAGCTATTTTCTGAGTTGCTACGGTTTTTAACCTGGAGAAGGCGACCATCCACATTACAGAAATCAACGTGGAGAAGGGTTGCTCCCCAGCAACAGTGCCATCCATATTCAGCGAGTTGTTCCGCTAGAAACTCTTCCAGTAGTAGCCCTAGGATATTTTCGGCGGACATTGATAGTCTATGAGCATATTTGATTTGTTCTAGATGTTCTTCTGTAAGTCCAGGCATTCGAGCTCTAATGATATTGTTGATAATTAGGTCAGAAGTTGTTTTCGGAGGCCTTGATATTCTTTTCGAGATCCTATTTTTGTAGCCATTATCATACCTCTCTATCCACTTTTTGACCACTTCCTCCTTTTTCCCGGCACTTATCTTCGGACAAAGTTCTCGGTTTCTGTAGCACGCTCTGAGAATAGTTCGGTGGGCCTCAAGCATTTGACGACGCTGTTGGGAAAAAGCACTTTCAAAAAGTTTTAGAAACTCTTCTTCGGAGTTGTTGCTAATGATATCGCCTAGGGTAGAAGGCATCTCTCGGGTCTCTTCTACAGCTTGTAGCAATCGGCCTGGGTTCCTAGTATCTGAGCTGGGCAGCCGGATATCCCTCGGCAAGAGTTCCCTACCTCACTTGGGAAGGCAGCGTTGGAAAGTCGGGAAACTCTGAGAAACAATAGGAAGGGGAAACCGCCACCGGCTTTCCTCCGCCGGGCCAGGACGGCTTGCCCCTTGGCCCCAACTTACCGCATCTGCTGGCCTTATGAACATAGCCCCAAACCCCACTGCCGACTCTCTGCTGGAGCTGGATCCCACCCTGCAACGCAAGTTCCACCAGCTTGTCCAAATCTTCGCCGAGATGGGGCGGGTCTTGGTGGCCTACTCGGGGGGGGTCGATAGCAGCCTGGTGGCCAAATTGGCCCGGGATCAGTTGGGGGAGCAGGCCCTGGCCGTCACTGCCGCTTCCCCAGCGCTCTTGCCCGAAGATCTGGATGAGGCCATCCAACAAGCCCAATACATCGGCATCCGCCATCAGATCGTCGAAACCCAGGAGCTGCAGGATCCCCGCTACGCTGCCAACCCCGCTAACCGCTGCTACTTCTGCAAAAGCCACTTGCACGATAGGCTGCGCCGGCTGGCCAAAGCCCAAGGATACGACTACGTGGTGGACGGCCTCAACGCCGACGATCTTGCCGACTATCGACCGGGAGCCCAGGCGGCCCGAGAGCGCGGCGTGCGTTCCCCCCTGGCAGAGGTCGGGATGAGCAAGCTGGAGGTGCGGCAATTATCTCGCCACTTGGGCCTGCCCTGGTGGGACAAGCCGGCCCAGCCCTGCCTTAGCTCCCGCTTTCCCTACGGCGAGGCAATCACCGCCGAAAAGCTGCGTCGAGTGGGGGCGGCAGAGCGCTATTTGCGCAGCTTGGGCTGGCGAGAGGTGCGCGTGCGCTCCGAGAAAGATACTGCCCGCATCGAACTGCCCCCCCACCAGATCCGAGAGTTTGTGCAAAAAACCGATCTGGAAGCGCTGGTCAGGGCTCTGCAATCTTTTGGCTACCTCTACGTCAGTCTCGATTTGGAGGGCTACCGCAGCGGCAAGCTCAACCGAGCCCTCAACCCTCCTCAGCCGGCAAGGGGCTGAGCCAACCTAGGGGCTTAGGTCGAAGTTTTGCGCCAAGTGGTGGGGGAGTATGAAAGGGTTTCGCTTGCTCTGGCTCTGTTTGGGAGTGGTGGGATTGGTTGTCGCCGCCCCTGCCCCAGCTCAGGGGGAGGAAGGCAGGGCGTCAGCTCCTCAGGCCATGGATGCGAGCGCCCTCAGCGCCCTTGCGGATCGCACGTTACGGCTGCGCTCTGACCGCCAAACCTTCGACCAACGGGCGCAAGTTTTCCAGGCGGAGGGAAATGTGGAGATGCGGCTGGGCCGCTCGGTGCTGCGGGCAGACCGTATGCGCATCGAGCTGCAACAGCGGCGGGCCGTGGCTGAGGGCAACGTCTCCATCGAGTTGGATCAGCAGCGCATCCAGGGATCCCGGCTGGAATACGACTTTGAGCGAGAGCAGGGCTTTTTGGAAGAGGCTTTCGGGCAGGTGGATATTGGCCAGTTGCAGGCCAGCGGCTCTCCGGCGGCGGCCCTCTCGCCACAGCGGCTGGTGCGCTTTCGCGCTGCCCGCATTCGCTTCGATGCCAACAACTGGGAAGGAGAGCAGGTGCGGCTGACCAACGACCCCCTCGATCCGCCGGAGCTGGAGATCCGCAGCCCGCGGGTGACCTCTACCTTGCAGGCGGATGGTTCCAGCCTGTTGATTGCCGAAGCTGGCCAACTGGTTTTCGACCAGGTCTTTTTTCTGCCCCTGCCCATTCGGCTGCGCTTTGACTCGTTGAACCGCCAGCCTCCGGTCAGCATTTTCTACGATGACTTCGACCGGGAAGAACTGCGGCGCGGCCTGATCCTACAAGCCAACTTCGAGCTGCTGCAGGATCCCAATCTCAGCCTGGTGCTCTCCCCACAACTGTATCCGCAGCGCCTCTGGGGCAGCGACCAAGGGATCCGCGATGGGATTGGGCTGCGAACGGATTTCCGCTGGCGGCAACCGGAAGCAAACGCCCAAACCTCGCTGTTTGTAGAGCTGCGCGGGATCGTCTTCGAGGAATTTGCTCGGCGCTTGCGGGCGCAGGTCGAACACCGCGTCGCCACCGGCAACGGCGGCCAAGTCACCTACACCTATGCGTATCGGGAGCGTTTTTTCAGCGGGCGGCTGGGGTTTCAGATCGTGGAAAATCGCTTCGGTGTCAGCTACAGCTCGCCCACCCTCCTTCTAGGCGACACCGGCTTGAATTTCAGCTACCGCATAGCCGCCGACTACATTGACGCCCTGGGACAACTCGGCGACATCGACACCGATCCCGATCTGGCTTTGGCCAAGACCACCGACCGCATCCAGCTCGCCCGACTGCAACTGGGGGCAACCCTAACTCGTTCTTTTCCCCTCTGGCGGCCCCCCAAGACGTCGTCAGATCCGCCACCCCGCTTTTCTGCTTTGCCCATCGAACAGGGAATCTGGCTCAACACCGGCGTCAGCAGCAGCCAGTCGTTTTACTCCAATGGCCGCGCCCAAAGCTACACGGCCGGCAGCATCGGCCTCGACGCGGTGATCGGGGCTTTTGTGGCCGATGCCTTCGACTACACCAACCTGAGAGTGACCTACTCCAACGGTTTTTTGGCCGGAGCCTCGCCGTTTTTGTTTGACCGCATCACCACGCGGGAGCAGCTTGTTTTGGGCTTTCTGCAGCAACTGTATGGCCCGTTGCGGGTAGGGGCAGAGACGACGGTGGATCTGCAGTCAGGCCAGCAGGTGGACATTACCTATCGCCTGGGTTACGACCGCCGCACCTACGGCCTCAGCTTGCAATACAATCCGGTACGCCAGTCAGGGGCTCTGGAGCTGCGAGTGGAGGGCCTGAACTGGGAACCCAGCCCAGCTCAGCCAAGGCCAGCGACCGGCTCGAGCCTTGACGGGCCTTGATCCCAGAGTCCTGAGCAAGGAAAGAAATGTAATCTCGACTACTACTATCTGGAGATTTTCTATAGCAATTACGCCGCTTCGAGAAGAGATCCCTGTCTAAATCCACCTTGTCTCCAAAGAGAGTTTTGGAAATCGAAACGGTAAGATAAAATACAGAAGTCTTCTGGGACTTATTTTTGTCAGTTGGGATCGCCGTATCGAGGGCTACCACAATGATCCCCAGACGGTGCTACTGTGGATGATAGGCTGAGCAAGGCAGGCTGGTAAGCTGATTATGCAAACACTCGATGCGATCCCCGCGAAAAAACAAGCAGAGCGAATAACCTGTAGCTACATCAATGCGACCAGCTCAATCCAGGTGGCTCGCATTACCAACATTGAAAACTGGTACTTTGAGCGGGTGGTATTTCCTGGGCAGCGGCTGCTGTTTGAGGCGGTGCCTGGGGCCAAACTGGAGATCCACACGGGCATGATGGCCAGCTCCATCCTGACGGATATCATCCCCTGCGAAAAGCTGCGTGTACGAGAAACTGAGCCGGTGACGGTGGTCGCTTAGGTTTCCAGGCTGCGGAGCAGAACTTAGGTCTCGCGGCTTTGCCGCCTCTCCTCTTTTCCTGTCGGGGTAGGGGAAGGTTGGGGTGAGGGGCGAGGCTTGGGCGGCAACGGGATATCGAGGAAACGGGCGCTCAACCGCACCGGGCTGGTCTCGCGCCGCTGCGGCGGCCACGGGAGTCCCAGCCAGCGGGCCGTGATCTCCAGCAGGCCAGGGGGCGGTGTTGGCGTAGAGGTAGGCGTTGGCGGTGGGGTAGGGTAAAGATCCAAGCGCGGCGGACGGGGGGTGCTGACCCGGAAAGCATCAGGGGGCGGCTGGGTCAGCGGCACATTGGGATCCCCGCACCCCAACAGGCCCAGCCCCAGCAGAATGTACAGCGTTGCGGTGCCTCTGCTTCTCATGAACAAGCTGCCGAACATCGACACACCAGACTATCACCGGGATCCCAGGACTCTGAGCTGGGTTTGCAAATCTGCCTCCAGAGCAGATAGCTCGCGGGCCATGGTTACGTAGCGGTTGGCAGTCAAGTTTTTGGCGACAAATTGCTCCAACAGTTGCTGATCCCGGGCAACCATTTGGTTGAGATACTGAGCTACGGAGGTTTGTGGATCCTCGATTAAAGCTCTGCACACCTGTAGAGCCATCACCAGTTGGGCCCGCACCTGCAAAAAGAGCGACTGGATATACCTCTGTTCGGCCTCGCTCAGTTGGCGAAAATCTCGCCAATACTGGCCCCCCTCCAGCGATTGTTGCAGCTCTTGCACCCAGCGGTTGTACTCTTTCACCTTGCGGGCGAGATCGCTGGCAAACTCCATGATCTTGGGAGGGCTGCTGAGGAGATGGGCCTCTTGCCAGCGCTGACGGATGCGGCGCAGGCTCTGCCGCAGCTCCAGGCTGGCCCACAACAGCCCCAGCAAAACCACCACCAGCAACAGGACGGCCACTGCATACAGCAGCCAATAGCCGGGATCCCGCATCCCCGAGAAGATCACCAGAGCGATCACCAACAGGCAGAGGGCCAGCATGACCCAGAAGCGCAGTTGTTGTTGTTGCAGGCGCAGGTACTCTCCCCTCAGGCCAAAGGCCTCACAGGAAGCCTCCAGGTCCGCATCCATGATCTGGCGAAACTCTTCTGCAGAGATCGGCTCAGCCGTGATCATCGAAGACCCTCCCAACGCAACCTGGGTGAGCGGACTGAAGTGCAGCTCCTCAGGATTTGCCCTGCCAATTCCGCGCGGCTTCCGTGCTCTCCTCCAGCGGCTCCAGCACCTCGCTGGCTGGAACCACCATCAGCCCATAGCCCCCTTCGCGACAAAAATCGACGATCTCCTGGGTATCAAAGCGCTCGGCCACCGGCTTGGGCAGCCCCTGCTGGGCCAGCCTTTGGGCATATTTTTTCGCCCCGAAGGCGCTCTCAAACGCAATAACAATGTCCTGCCCCCCGATCTGGCGTGTGCAGATCCCCTCTTGGCCATTGGCTTGGTAAAGCAGCACGATGACCTGGGAGGGCAAGTCTTCTGGGCTAGCCCAAGACAACTCCTTCTCAGCCTGGGATCCGCCGCCGAGCAACACATCCCGCGCCTCGTTGAGCCGCGCCAGTTGCGCCTCCAGCAAGGGCCTTTGCCGTTCGTCCTCCAGCTCCAAGAGGGCGGCACTGAGAGTTTGATATTCTCGAAACCATTTCCTCCGGATCTCCCGTTCGCTGGCATCCGGCGACAGGTTGAGAACTTGGAGGGCCTCGGTGGTGTCCATCGACAGCCTCTGCTCGGATTGAGAGGAACGTAACTGTCCACAGTCTAGACTAACCGCTCTGGGAACCTTGAGAGGGGGACTCTTCCAGGGCCTTGGCGCTGTCAGCCGGTCTTTGGGCAGGAAGCCGAACTGCCAAGCAATTCCCCTTGCGCCACGTTCGAGATGCCGCCAGCGGGGTGGGCGGGATCCCTTTTTGTGCCCGGATCTCAGACGAGCGCCTTGGCTAGCCGAAGCACTGGCTTGGCCAACTGGATGGGCAAATCGGTCAGAGCGGCAAAGAATGGTGGGGCACAGCAAGTAGAGGTTGCCTGCCAGCAGCTACTGCAAGTTGTGAAAGAATCGCTGCTCTACCGCTGCGCGGGAGCAAGCTAGCAGGGCTGCAGAGAACGTCAAGGTTAATTCTCAGTTAAGAAAAAAGCCGTTGCGGGGTGTAATCTAGCTGCATCTGTGAGAAGATGGTAAAGCTGTGCTTTTTGTTCGCACGGCTTCGGTAGTCTATCTGGCCAATTAGGGGATAGTATGCTGCACACACTATCTGGCCAATTAGGGGATAGGTCTCTGGCTCTGATCGGGATCCACTGCATCCTAGAGCTTTACGACTGCCCGGCCAAACTTCTGGATGATGTCTCCCTTGTGCAACAGGCCTTGCGGGAGGCAGCAAGACGCTCTAACTCCACCCTTTTGGGCGAGCTTTGCCATCCATTTGAGCCACAGGGGATCACGGCTCTGGCCCTTTTGGGAGAATCCCATATCTCCATTCACACTTGGCCCGAAGCGGGCTATGCAGCGGTGGATGTGTTCACCTGTGGTCGCCACACGCGGCCCGAAGCAGCCTGTGAATACTTGATCCAGGTGTTTCAAGCGCGGCGGCATTCGCTGCGCAAGCTGCCTCGCCGAACCACGGATGCGGCACCTATTGAAGAAATGGCGGATTTTCCCGAAGCGCTGAGCCGTGAAACGGCCAGACGAAGGCGCTGAGATCCCGCCGCTTTTTGTAAGGTGTCTTATGAACATCCCAAAGAGCTTCTTCTGGGCGCAGGAGTACTTCACCCCCTGGGACTACACTGCCCGTGCCATCACGCGCATTCTGGCCTACCGAAAAACCCCTTTTCAGGAGATGCTTATCGCCGAAACGGGAGCCTATGGCAAGGGCCTGATGCTGGATGGCCACTGGCAGTCCACCACAGTGGACGAATTCCTGTACCACGAGGCTCTGGTTCACCCGGCTCTGGTTCAGGTCGTCCAGGCGGGTGGGATCCCGCGGCGGGTGTTGATATTGGGCGGTGCGGAGGGGGCGACGCTGCGGGAGGTGCTGCGCTGGCGCTCGGTGGAGCAAGTGGTGATGGTGGATATTGACGGGGAGGTGGTGGAGGCCTGTCGAGAGCATCTGCCGGAAATGCACCAAGGATCCTTTGAGGATCCGCGGGCAGAGGTGGTGATCGCCGACGCCTTGGATTTTCTTCACCAGACGGAGCCAGTCTGGGACACGATCCTTTCCGATCTGTCGGATCCCATTGAGTCCGGCCCGGCCTACCGCCTCTTTACCCAGGAGTTTTTCCGCCAGATCCGCTGCAAATTGCAGCCCGCTGGGGCTTTTGTCATCCAAGCTGGGCCGACGGGCCCAGTGGAGTTGTGGCAGCACACTCGCATCGTTCACACTCTGAAAACGGTGTTCGCCGCTGTGCAGCCCTACGCCATCTACGCCCCCACCTACGGCGGGCCGCTGGGGTTTGCCCTGGCAGCCCAGGATCCCATCCCTTCCAGGCCGGAGCCGGAACAGATCGACCAGATCCTGGCCCAACACCTGGATCCTGCCCGCGGAGCGCTGCGCTTCATCGATGGCATCACCCTGCTGGGACTCTATCAGGTTCCCGCCCACCTGCGCCGCGCCATTGCTGCTGAGACCACGGTCTATACCCTGGACAATCCCCCTCAGGTCGAGTGAGCTCTTGCCCCCGATCCTGAATTCAAAGACGGGATTCCAGGGTATTTGTCTTCGATGCCATAACTTGGTAGATTCGTGAGCAGCCGAATTTTGCTTCCCTGATGAAAGTCCTGGTTATTGGTGGTGACGGATACTGTGGCTGGGCGACGGCCCTGCACCTGTCCAACAGGGGCTATGAGGTGGCCATTCTCGATTCCTACGTGCGCCGCCTCTGGGATCTGCAACTGGGGGTTTCTACCCTGACGCCGATCGCCCAGCTCGAGCAGCGGGTGGATCGCTGGAAGGGGCTGACCGGCAAGGATATTCCCATTTTCGTTTGCGACGTCACCAACTACGAAGCCCTCATTTCTTGCATGCGTCGCTTTGAGCCGGAGGCCATTGTCCACTTTGGCGAGCAGCGCTCTGCTCCCTACTCGATGATCAGCCGCGAACATGCGGTGATGACCCAGGTCAACAACGTGGTGGGCACCCTGAACATCCTCTACGCCATCAAGGAGGAGTTTCCCGACTGCCACCTGGTGAAGCTGGGCACCATGGGCGAGTATGGCACCCCCAACATCGACATCGAGGAGGGGTACATCACCATCGAGCACAACGGCCGCAAGGATACCCTGCCCTATCCCAAGCAGCCGGGTTCCATGTATCACCTCTCCAAGGTGCACGACAGCCACAATATCCACTTCGCCTGCCGCGTCTGGGGCCTGCGGGCCACGGATCTCAACCAAGGGGTGGTGTACGGCGTGCTGACAGAAGAAACTGGCATGGACGAGGTGCTGATTAACCGCCTCGACTACGATGGTGTGTTCGGTACGGCTCTGAACCGCTTTTGCATTCAAGCCGCAGTGGGCCACCCGCTGACGGTGTATGGCAAGGGGGGCCAAACCCGTGGCTTCCTGGATATCCGCGATACGGTGCGCTGTGTGGAGTTGGCCATCGCCCATCCCGCCGAGCCGGGCCAGTTTCGGGTGATGAACCAGTTCACAGAGCAATTTAGCGTGGAGCAACTGGCGCTGATGGTGCAGAAGGCTGGAGCCACCATGGGGCTGAAGGTGGAGATCAACTACCTAGAAAACCCCCGTGTCGAGCTGGAGGAGCACTACTACAACGCCAAAAATACCAAGCTCCTAGACCTGGGCCTACAACCCCACTACCTGTCCGACTCACTTTTGGATTCGCTGCTCAACTTTGCCCTCAAGTACAAAGACCGGGTGGATGTGCGGCAGATCCTGCCCAAGGTGAAGTGGAAAGGCTAACCCTCCAGGCAAGCTTGGGCCAGGCTCAGCCAGCCGCGGGCCAGGTTCTCCAGGTCATAGCCCCCTTCTAGGCCGAAGACGGTCTTGCGGGTCACCTCCTCCAGGCAGAGGCGGGCCAGCCGGCCAAAGTCTTCCGGATCCAGCAGCATGCTGGCCAAGGGATCCCCTTTGGCACAGTCAAAGCCCGCACTCACCAGCAGCAAATCCGGTTGGAAGGCTCGCAAGAAGGGCAAAACCTTCTCATCGAGAGCCTTTTTATAGGCCGACCAATCCGACCCAGCAGGCAGCGGCACATTGCAGAGGTTGCCGTGGATCCCGGTTTCCTGGGCCAAGCCCGTGCCGGGGTAGAGGGGGAACTGGTGGATGGAGGCATAGAGCAGTTGAGGGTGGCGCTCCACCACCGCCTGCGTGCCGTTGCCGTGATGCACATCCCAATCAAAAATTGCCACCCGCCTCACCCCCGGCCGATCCAGGGCCCAGAGGGCGGCAATGGCAGCGTTACTGAAGAGACAAAACCCCATTGCCCGTTCCGGCTCCGCGTGATGCCCCGGCGGGCGACACAGCACCAAAGCCGGCTGAGCTGCGGCCAAAACCGAGGCCGAAGCAGCAATCCAGGCTCCAACTGCCCGCCGCGCCGCCTCGAAGCTCCCTGGGGAAACGGCGGTATCGGCATCGAGGCGACCTCCTCCTGCCGCAGCCAACTCGGCCACCCGTTGAATGTGCCAGCGCGGGTGTACCCGCTCCAGCTCAGCCAGATCGGCCAGGGGGGGATCCCGCCATTCTAGATGCTCGGCGAAAGAGGCACCGCGCAGCGCCTTGACAATGGCCTGCAGGCGAGCCGGGCGCTCAGGATGAAAGGGGCCGGTATCGTGGCGGAGAAAAGTCTCAGAATAGTAAACGGGCAACATAGACGGAACAGGTAGGCCGAGGCAACGCTTTTGCAGTGTAGCCTAAGCCCATGTTCCCTCTACCCGTAGAAGGCTTCCGACATCGAGCCCGCGTAGGGATCAATGCTGAAGGAGGCTTGTTGCAGCTTCTGCTTGACCACATCCCGCACTACCGAGCGGAGCAATTCCAGCTCAGAAGGGTTGAGCTGATCGCGGCTGGGACACTCATCGGCAGCCAGCCACATGTAAACAGCAGGAACCCGGTTTAAGATCTGCTGCATCAGCGCTTCCCGCTCCCTGGCATCGTGGAAAACCTGCTGATGGGGGTGCTCAGTACAGAGGATATTTTCCAGCTCTCCCAAGGCCAGGTACTCGACGATATTAACCAACATCTTTTCCATGATCGATGTCCCTCCTAAAAATCCTTGTCGCTCTTAAAACAGGCATTCAACAAAACGTGCAATTTCCCCGGACTTTTGCCTACCAGCCGAACATTTGAGCCGTCGGCAGATCCAGTCCTCCAGCGGGAAGCCGTTGCAGATTCGTCTGTAAGATCTTTTGTGCGGCTGATCCTTTCCCCCCCATTTGCCTTCTCACTTGCCGCTGAAAGCAGACAGCAGAAGCCCTCAGCGGCCAGAAAACTTCTTCACTGGCATGGGATGCCAACGAAAAATTATCGGCGTTTTGAGAAGTACAGGGTAGGGCATTTAACAAAGACTATAGAATCTTAGCCGCAGAGAGAAGATCTTACCCAACCACTCCTCGTGCACTACGCTAACATAGGACTATGTGGAAAATTATGAGAGTATTAAGAGATTTACATATTTCTTGACAATTGACTAATTTAGCGCGCCAAAGCTGCCTTGGAATACTCAAGCCGACGCCGAAGTTAGGGATCCGAAAAAACCATGCGGTTAACCCGCCAGTGGCAAATCGACTCGCTGGGCCTGGATCCAGAAAGATTCTAGGTCGTAGTAGTCTCTTTCCTCTTGCATGAGCACATGGACAATGAGATCGGCATAGTCGATCAGTATCCAAGAGCCTGACTCTTGACCTTCGATGCGGCGCGGACTCTGTTGCCACTCCTCCCAAACCTTTTCCTCAATTGCCCGGGCAATGGCCCGTACTTGCGTAAGCGAGTAGCCACTGATCAAAAGGAAGTAATCCGCCAACGTGGAAATTTGGGATACATCCAGCAGGACAATGTCACCGCCTTTTTTTTCTTCCGCCGCGCGAGCTGCGCTCAACGCCATGCGATAGATGGGATCCCTGGCACGGGCAGGCATGGGCTGTAGCAACTAAAACCCTCCTGAAACGACTGAATTGACTGGAGACACAATCTTCTCTAAATCTTTTTTATCCAAAGGATGCAGCAGAAAATAATTCCGAGTCATGAGCGTGCGTGGATGGATCACCTGATACCGGTTTAGCAGAAATCTCAGGCTGAGATCACAGACCCCCACCACAGCTTTAGATAAATCTACAAAAGCTAGTCGTCGCAGATGCTCTAGCTCCGGACTGTTGCCGCGGTTGGGTTCCAGAGCATCGGCTACAAAAACCACGCAACTTAGCGGATCCATGCCGGGCCGCCCCAGGGTGTGGTTGGCGATGGCCGCCAAGATCTCCGCGTCCTGCACCTGAAATCGCTCCCGCGCCAGCAGGGATCCCACCTCGGCGTGGAGGAGGTGGGGCTCGGCTCGCTCGATCTCGTCCAACTCCCGCTCCTGAGCGACCCTCTGCAGCAGTTGCTCCGGGGGGAAGGACTTGGCCAGGTCGTGCATCAACCCCGCCCAAGCAGCTTTTTGCTCATCCAGCCCATAGTGGGCCGCCAGTTGCCGGGCCATCGCCTCTACCCCCAAGATATGGCGAAGGCGAGGGGGGGGCACCTGCTCCTGGAGCCAGGCCAACACCTCTTCCCGCCGTAAGACTGGGCTAGTCATTTTGCAACTTCAGCACCGCCATAAACGCCTCTTGGGGCACCTCCACTGTTCCCACCGCCTTCATGCGCTTTTTCCCCTCCTTTTGCTTTTCCAAAAGTTTCCGCTTGCGGGTCACATCCCCCCCATAGCACTTGGCCAGGACATTTTTGCGCAGGGCAGGAATGGTTTCGCGGGCTATCACCCGAGAGCCAATCGCCGCCTGAATGGGCACCTCAAACTGGTGGCGTGGGATTAGCTCGCGCAGCTTGGCTACCAGAGACCGGCCTACATAAAAGGCTTTGTCCCGATGCACGATTGTGGACAGAGAATCCACCACGTCGCCGTTGATCAGGATGTCCAGACGCACCAGATCGTCGGCCCGATAGCCCACCATTTGGTAATCCATACTGGCGTAGCCGCGGGTGCGAGATTTCAACTGGTCGAAGAAGTCGGTGACCACCTCCGCCAAAGGCAATTCGTACACCAACGTCGTGCGGCCCTGAGCAAGATACCTCATATCCTTAAAGGTGCCGCGCTTGGTCTCGCACAGCTCCATCACCGTGCCGACAAACTCCTCCGGCAGGATCACCTCCACCCGGACAATGGGCTCCTCGATGCTGACGCGCTCGTTGGGGGGAGGCAGCTTGCTGGGGTTATCTACGCGGATGACCGAGCCATCGTTGAGGGTAACCTGGTATACCACCGTCGGAGCGGTAATCACCAAATCCAGGTTGTATTCCCGCTCCAGGCGCTCCTGCACCACCTCCATGTGCAGCAGGCCCAAGAAACCACAGCGGAAGCCAAAGCCCATGGCAGGGGAAACTTCCGGCTCAAAGTAGAGGGCGGCATCGTTGAGCTTCAGTTTTTCCAGAGCTTCTTTGAGTTCGGCGTATTGATCGGAGTTGCTGGGGAAGAGGCCGCAGAAGACCATCGGCTTGGCTTCTTTGTAGCCGGGCAGAGGCTCAGAGGCCTTGCGATGGACAAGCGTGATGGTATCCCCGACACGGGCGTGCTCGACACTTTTAATGGCGGCGGCAATGTAGCCCACTTCCCCAGCATGGAGAGACTCAACGGGCTCTTGATGGGGGCGCATCACCCCCAGCTCGGTAATTTCGTATTCCCGACCGGAGGCCATGAAGCAGATCTTATCCCCCGTCTTCACCTCCCCATCCATGATGCGCACATAGACAATCACGCCGCGGTAGGAGTCGTAGTAGCTATCGAAAATTAGAGCCCGCAAGGGATCCGCCACCGTATCCCGCGGCGGGGGCACCCGCTGCACGATTGCCTCTAAGATCTCCTGGATGCCGATGCCCATTTTGGCGGAAGCCAAGATCGCTCCGCTGCAATCGAGGCCGATCACCTGTTCAATTTCGGCGATGACCCGCTCCGGCTCCGCTCCCGGCAGGTCAATTTTGTTGATGACCGGGATGATCTCCAGGTTGTTCTCCAGGGCCAGATAGACGTTGGCCAGGGTCTGCGCCTCTACTCCCTGGGAGGCATCTACCACCAGCAGCGCCCCTTCGCAGGCTGCCAGGGAGCGGGAGACTTCGTAGGTAAAGTCCACGTGCCCCGGCGTATCGATGAGGTTGAGGACATAGTCCTGGCCGTCTTGGGCGCGGTAGTTCATGCGGGCCGCTTGCAGCTTGATGGTGATGCCCCGTTCCCGCTCCAGCTCCATGCTGTCTAGCAGTTGCGGCTTCATCTCGCGGGCTGTCACAGTGCCGGTTTCCTGCAGGAGCCGGTCGGCGAGGGTGGATTTGCCATGGTCGATGTGGGCGATGATGGAGAAGTTGCGAATGCGGGAGACGGGAACGTCGGTCATAAAAACCTAGTCGGGGCAAAGATTTTTTACAATGCTAGCCTCTCAGGCCCTCTGCCTAAACCCAGGTTGCCCAGAAATTAACCGGCAAGAAAGAAGATAGAGTCGCTTCAAACAAGATTAAGACACTTTGCCGCCAGCCCGCCCTCACCCCCGGCCCCTCTCCCATCCCTCACCCCCGGCCCCTCTCCCAGAGGGAGAGGGGAGTTAGAGCGACAGCATTGCGTAGTAATAACGAGGTGGAGAAGTGTTTCATTGCTATTTGATAATGACTATAACAATCCTTCTGACGGTTGCCAGAGCAACTTAAAGCGGCTGGGACAGCTTTTCCCGGCAACGCCGACTATGGTCGATGTAACGGATGGGGCGCTCGCGTGGCAGCAATCTTGCTCAGCAGATTTTCCCTCAA
>Ga0197142_1002520_pt1 | contig 15985 bp, 16 predicted proteins | sample GBS60_MetaG_FD_148614 | JGI IMG/M metagenome (GOLD analysis project Ga0197142, IMG submission 148614) | Sediment microbial communities from Great Boiling Springs, Gerlach, Nevada, United States - GBS 60_MetaG | ecosystem: Environmental > Aquatic > Thermal springs > Hot (42-90C) > Sediment...
GAGGGTATGTGTATATCCACTCCCTCTTAAAGTCACCACCGGATTTGCAAAGTATCTTACAGGAGGTTTTGGCGGTGCCGGAATCTATGCCGGCTTCCAGGCTCTTGGAGATGCTGGTCCAGCAGAAACGCAGCCTCGCCATCGTCGTAGATGCAAGGGGGGGATTAGCAGGTTTAGTCACCACCGAAGACCTGGTAGAAGAAGTTTTCGGCGAAATTCAGGACGAACACGACCAATCTGCCCTTCTCTTTCGGGAGGAAGGGCCAGGCACTTATGTTCTTGATGCGCGCTTGGAAATTGACGCCCTAAATAAAAAGCTCAATCTGGCACTTCCCAGCGAAAACGCCGTAACCGTAGCGGGTCTCATCGTAGAAACGCTGGGGCGCATCCCCAAACCCGGCGAAACCTGGCAGGCTTATGACCTCCAGTGGACCGTCCTACAAGCAAACCGCCAGCGCATCCAAATCGTCAAAATAAAACTCCTATGAGTACCTATCGTTCCTTTCGGCCAGAAGACTACGAACTAAGGCAGTGGCATCCGTACATGATTGGGAGTTTTTTCCCTCGGCCCATTGCCTGGGTAAGCACAGTTGACGAACAGGGCGTTCGGAACCTCGCGCCGTACAGCTATTTTGGCGTATTTAGCAGTAAGCCGCCGATATTGGGGTTTAGTCCGAGCACCAGTGCCCGCACCGGCGGCGCTAAGGATACCCTTCGCAATGTTCAGGCTATTGCGGAGGCCGTCGTTCATCTGGTACCTTTTCACTTAGCGCACAAGATGAATATCACCACGGGGGAGTTTGCGCCTGAGATCGATGAGATTGCGCTGGCGGGTTTAGAGACGATTCCTTCTGAGCGGGTGCGTCCGCCGCGCATAGCGGGCACGCCGGTTCAGGCCGAATGCCGCATTCGCCAAATTATCCCCCTTGGAGATAACCCCGGTGCTGGGCAGCTCGTTTTGGCCGAAGTCGTACTCCTCCATCTTGACGAAGCTATTTTAGATGAAAAGGGCTTACCTGACCCCCGAAAAATGGATGTCATTGCTCGATTGGGCGGCTTTTGGTACGCTCGGATTCAAGCCCAAAATCTCTTTTGGATGAAGCAGCCCCGTGATCCCGAAGAAGTGATCACTTGGCAGGAGCTTCCCCAGGACCTGCGGGAGTCCGAGGTGCTTTCCGCCGCAGAGCTTGGGCACCTCATAGCGCACCGACCCGCCCGGATCGCTGAAGCTGCTTCCTGGCCTCTGCCCAAAGACCCCCACACCCTCCACACCCAAATGAAAGCCCTTCTCCCCCATGACCCTCTCGCCGCCTGGAACCTCTACCAAAACGCACCCCGCTAAAATCTCGTACCTTTGTTCCCCATGGCAGTGCCCGTCACAGAGGCTAAAATGCCGGACCTTCTAAAACCCTTCGGATTGGGCGACAAAAATCCCGGTGCCACCACCGGCCAAGAAATATACACCGATTCCGAAGGACAATACGTCGTACGCCATTCGCCCGCAGATGGAGAAGCTCTGCCATCCACCCAGCACATCACCCCCGCCACTTATGAAAAAGTCGTCCAAAAGTCGGTGGAAGCCTTTCAAACCTGGCGTCTCGTCCCCGCCCCCAAGCGCGGCGAAGTCATTCGGGCCTTCGGAGACCTCGTGCGCCAGTACAAAGAGCCCTTAGCCAAAGTCATAAGCCATGAGATGGGCAAAACCTATCAGGAGGCCCTTGGCGAAGTGCAAGAGGTGATTGATATGGCCGATTTTGCGGTAGGGCTCTCGCGGCAGCTGTATGGTCTCACTATCGCCTCCGAGCGCCCCAACCACCGCCTGTACGAACAGTGGCACCCCCTCGGCGTCGTAGGCGTTATTACCTCCTTCAACTTTCCCGTAGCGGTGTGGAGCTGGAATGCCATGATCGCCGCCGTCTGCGGCGACGCTGTCCTCTGGAAGCCCAGCGAAAAAGCTCCCCTTAGCGCCCTGGCCACCTTCTCACTTTTACGCCAAGTGATGAAAGCGTATCAGGTGCCAGAAGGTACCTTTAGCCTCGTTGTAGGAGATGCCACCCTCGGCCAGCAAATGGCTGCCGATCCCCGCCTCCCCCTCATCTCCGCCACAGGCTCTATCCGCATGGGCCGCTCCGTCGCCCAAACCGTAGCCAAACGGCTCGGACGAACCCTCCTGGAATTAGGCGGTAATAACGCCATCATCGTCACCCCCAACGCCAACTTAGACCTGGCCCTTCGAGCCGTAACCTTCGCCGCCTTAGGAACCACAGGACAGCGCTGTACCTCCCTGCGGCGCCTCATCCTCCATGAAAGCATTTACGACCGATTCGTCGAACTCCTGATAAATGCCTATCAGCAGGCTCGTCAGCGTATCGGCCATCCTTTGAATCCCGATACCCTCATTGGCCCTCTTATTGACAAAGCCGCCGTACAGATGATGCAAGAGGCGCTCGCCGCTGTCCAAGCCGAAGGAGGTCGCATCCTTTATGGCGGCGAAGTCCTCACCGGCCCCGGCTACGAAAGCGGTACCTATGTCGTCCCCGCCATCGTCGAAGCCCAAAACCACTGGCCTATCGTCCAGCAAGAAACCTTTGCCCCTATTCTTTATGTTCTGCGGTATCAGACCCTGGACGAAGCCATCGCTATGCAAAATGGGGTTCCGCAGGGGCTCTCTTCCAGCATTTTCACGGATAGTCTGCGGGAAGCCGAGCGGTTTTTGGGGCCGGCAGGTTCGGACTGCGGCATCGCTAATGTGAATATCGGTCCTTCGGGGGCCGAAATCGGAGGGGCCTTTGGCGGCGAGAAAGAAACCGGCGGCGGCCGAGAAGCCGGCTCCGACGCCTGGAAAGCCTACATGCGCCGCCAAACCGTCACCATCAACTACGGTGATACCCTCCCCTTAGCTCAGGGCATCCGCTTCGAAGTGTGATTCACGGCCAAAAGGTCGTCGTCGTCCTCCCCGCTTACAACGCCGCTGCCACCTTAGCCCAAACCATCGCCGAAATCGACCGAAGCATCGTCGACGAAATCATCCTCGTAGATGACGCCAGCAGCGACGATACCGTCGCCATCGCTCAGACCCTAAGCATCCACCACATCCGCGTCCACCCCCAAAACCGCGGCTACGGCGGAAACCAAAAAACCTGTTACCAAACCGCCCTGGACACAGGCGCAGATATTATCATCATGCTGCACCCGGATTATCAATATACCCCCAAACTGCTCCCCGTCATGGCTCACATGATCGCCTCAGGCCTCTATGATGTGGTCTTAGGTTCTCGCATCCTGGGCGGAACCGCCCTAAAAGGCGGCATGCCCATCTACAAATACATCGCCAATCGGCTCCTCACATTCTCTCAAAACCTTCTCTTAGGCGCCAAACTATCTGAATACCATACTGGCTATCGCGCTTACAATCGAAAAGTCCTGCTCACCATCCCCTGGCAGCACAATAGCGACGATTTCGTCTTTGACAATGAGTTTCTCTCCCAGGTGATTTATGCGGGATTTCGGATTGGCGAAGTGAGCTGCCCGACGAGATACTTTCCAGAAGCCTCATCTATAAACTTTTGGCGGAGCATACGATACGGGCTGGGCGTTGTCCGAGTGACTTTTGAGCACTTGCTAAACAAGTTAGGCCTTTACAAAACCCCTCGCTACGCCATGAACCCCCTTGAGGAGCGCCTCACCGACCAGCCTGAGGCGAATATAGCACCCAAAAGCCCGTAGGGCACACCGGGTCATCTGTCATAAAGGATTTTTGGAATTAGATTAGGTTGGGGTTCTGTGGAGAGGGGCGTATAGCAGGAGGCGGTAGGAGGTTTGGGTTTGAGGGGATTGGGGCGGCGCAGATGCGTTGCGCCCTTCCCCAAAGGAGCACAGCTCCGAACCGGGCATGACACCCCCTATGCCTCACAAAGGCCCTTAGAAAAGCAGCACTCCAGAGCTCCCAATAGTATTAGCGGATAGCGCCAACGAGCCCCCTGCAAACCACTCAGCTTCCTGCCTCCGCCTTAGGAAAGTACGCTTTCTTCACCCATCCTGGCACAAAAAGAAGCGCTATCAGCAGAAACTCCGACACCCCCCCGCCCCAGCTGGCATAGCTATCCGCATGAAGGCTTTGCGCCCGAAGGTCCGTAAGAACCTCCTCAGCTATCCCCAAAATAAATACCAGCTCAATCGCAATGAAGAGGGCTGCCCAGTTGAAGAGCGCAATGGCGCTGGGTTTTTCTTTGGAGAGGTTGCGATAGCCCATGACCATGAGGAAGGCGGCAATGGCGCCCATAAGAGCCCCCAAAAAGTACGCAAGCCCGCTTACCGTAGCCCCCAGGGCCTGATGCCCCCCCCAGAAGTAAAGCAAGCGCTGCTGACCCGTTTCCCACACGACGACTCGGCATTGGGGCAATAAAAGAGCGAGAATACTCAAAGCGACCATCAGGCCCATAAAAACTTTCCAGAAGCGCTTTTTGAGCACTTGCCAAAAGTACGACCTTTTGAGAAGGCGCGGGGCTTTTACCAGGTTTCCTGGATGGCTTCTTCGGAGAGTTCCGGGCTAATGAGAAGCGAAGGTTCTTGGAGCTTTTCGTGGAGGAGGAGGCTGTAGCGGGCGGCTTCAATGCGAACTTTCTCAAAGAGTTGGGAGATAGAGAGCCGAGTGCAGTCTTCTTTGAGGGCTTTGAGGAGGAAGTAGGTAAAGAGGCCATGCTGGGCTTGGTGGTAGGGGAGGGATTCCTGGTCGGCGCTGGAGGCCGCAAGGAGGATAACGGGGCCTTGAAGCTGGACAGGTTTGGGGCGGATGCGGATACCCCGACTGGCCAGGGGACTTTCATTACGCGCCCCACCGCTAAAGCAAGCATCTACGATGAGCCATACGCGGCGCGCTTGGGCACTACCGAGCTGCTTCACAAGGTCTGTAAGGCGAATCCCCCCCTCCTGAACCTGCCGAGGCGAAACATCTACGGGCAGCAGGTAGCTTTCCTTGGTGTCGGGATGCGGAACCCCATGCCCCGCATAGTAAAAGAATATCTCTGCTTGTCCTTTGCTGACCTGACTCAGGATGAGGAGCTTTTCCAGCTCCCGGCGCATTTGCGAAGCGGTGGCATTTTGGAGGAAGACGATATTTTTAGAGGGTACGCCCAGCACCTGCTCTGCATACACGCGAAAAGCATACGCGTCCCGGATAGCGTAAGGGACATTCATGGTGGGGGTAAAGGTGGGCTGGTAGGTGCGGTAATCTTCGTTGCCGATGATGTAGGCGTAGCGGTAGGGTTTGGGTTGAGTACAGAGGGGAATGTTGTCTTCCAGCTCGAGGGGTGGGCGATAGAGTTCGTCACGGTCGGTGAGGATTTGGGCGGGGCGGATGCCGAGCTGATCGATACGCCACAGGCGCAGGAGGCCGTCATTACCGCCGGCGGCAAGGTATTGGCCATTAGGGCTAAAAGCAACGCTCCAGAGGGGGGTACCCAGACGAAGCGTTTTTTCGCGGGTGCCCAGAGCCACATCCCACAAAATGAGAAGGCCGTCCTTGCCTGCGCTGGCGAGATAGCGACCATCCGGACTAAACGCAACCGCCCGCACGCCATCCTCATGGCCATCCAAGGTGCGAATCCGTAACCCCTCCGGCAGCTGCCAAATCATCACTTTCCCATCCAGCCCCGCACTGGCTAAAAGACGATCATCATAGCTAAGAGCGAGCCCCCGCACCCCGCTTCGATGCCCCCGCAGGACTTTTTCAATAGATAGGCTATTCGGATCAAGAACATAAATAGCCCCGCTGCCGCTGCCGAGGTAAAGTGCTTTGGCGTGGCTGGGCATAGCAAGCGCATAGGAAACCTCCGCCGTGTCTTGAAAGAGCTGGAGCCAGTCTTCATCCTTATCCCAGGCCGCAAGCGTACCAAATCGGTTTAGAACATACACAATGGGCTTTTTGGGGTGCATGACCAGGCTTTCCCAATAGATGGGGGGGTTCGTTTTGGAGATGCGGCGGGCAAGGTTTACCGAACGCCGAAGGAGGAGACCCTCTTCTGGCCCAGGCACCTTGAAGACCTCTATTTCGTAGAGACTACCGTCGCTGGAAGCCGCCCATAAAGGAAACGAGAAGGAGTCTCGGGCCTGCGGCTTGGAAAAAGGCGACTGGAAAAAGAGGGTATTGACGCTGGCCTGGGGGGGCTGGATAGTTTGGCGGCCACCTTTGCGGCTTGAGAGGCGGCCCATGATACTGCCGTCAGGAATCGACCACAAAATGACTTGACGGTCGCTCCCCGCAGATATAAGATAGTAGTTATTCGGAGCGAAAACGACAGCATTGACGGGCCCAGTATGCGCCTCTAAATCTTTGTAGGGCTGTGCAAGGGCGAACCCTACGAGGAGCAGGGAAAGGGGTTTCATTTTCGGATGCTAATGTCAAGGATACGGATGGTGAGTTTGTTATTTCGGAGTCTTTCGCTCAGGAGCCAATCTTGGAAGGTGTCCAGGGCTATGCTGTGGAAGCCGCGCTGGGGATCGTACTTTTCGGGTGGGGCGGCGAGAGGATGAGGTGAGAAGAGCACATACAGGCGATGGAGAACTTCGGGGGCTTCGGCGGTAAGGATTAGTTCATCGGTCAAAAAGGCTTCTGTGCGGTTTTGGAGGGCGGGTGCAAAAAAGAGATAAGTGGTATCTGCGCGCACAGGAAATGCCTGCAAGCGATGGCTCTGGTAAGGCAAAAGGCGATAGATTTGGCTACTGTCTTCCCAGAAAACCTGGACATAGCCCGGGATAGGCGTGCGGAAGTAGAGGTATAGGGGGTCCCCCTCTTTGAAGTCCAGCGTAAAGCAGGCGGTATCTCGGCACCGCAGGGTACGCAGGTCTAAGGGAAGGGGAGGCTCGGTTCGGGCTCGGGCGCGTCCCTTGACCTTACAGGTGACATACCAAGCACCTTTTTGTTGGAAGGTCTCGTGGCGGGCGCTTAGAGTTTCCAGCCATTCTGCACCGATGTACTGGTCTGCTGTAAGATAAAAGTAGGTGTGGGTAGAAGCCTCCTGGCCCGTAGAGCGATTGTGTAAGATGTACTTGCTGGTTTGGGCGACCTGAGTGGGAAAGGCGCTTTGAAGGGCATTGAGGATAGCGAGTTGGTAGGCTTCCCGCTGCGCGCGCTCAAAAGACCACCCCGGACGAACCTCCACAGTACCCGTACCAGAGACGACCTTCTCCTGCGCAAGGAGAACGCCCATTATCCAGGCTATGAGGAGGACCCTCTGGCTCATTGTAGGGGTAAGAGCCTGTCTACTTTGTCTTGAAGGCCTTTTAGGCGCTCGCGCAGTTCTTCACGAACCCGCTTTTTGGCTTCTTGGACGACCTGGTCGCGACTCACGAGCAGTTTGACATTGACTTCTACATGTTGGTTGGGGAGGTTGCGGTAGATTTTGAAGGCGGGGTCGACCTGGGAGATGGAGGTAACGATGACATTTTTAGCGGCGGTGAGGAATTCGGTGACGGAGGCGGCTTCTTCGGTGGTGAGCTGGGCATTGGCGATGTTGGCTTCTACGATGGCGCGGATGAAGGTTTCGAGCTGGCCGGCGAGGTTGAGTTTGGCCGCTTCCAGGGCCTGCATTTCGGCGGCGGTGCGGGTTTGGGCCACGGCATTCCCGTCCGCGCTAAGGAAAAGCGGCTGACCCTTTTCGTCGCGCTGGTACAGCTTGATCCAGGTGTATTCCAGCTGCTTTTCCATGGGGAGGGAACCCGGCATGACATCGTAGCCCTGCCTCTTGAATTTCTTAGCCTCTTTGCGGGCTTCTTTGATGGCCTTGCGTTGAATTTCTTTTTTGGCCTCTTTGTCGGACATCTGGGCGAGCCCAAGGCTCAAAGCCCCGATCATCAGGACGATGCGCGTAAGCATATGTGAAGGGAATGGCAAGATTCGTACCAATTTGAAAGAGCGCTGGGGCCTACCCCCTTAGCGGCTGCTTTGCCTATGAGTGGGGGCGCTGTGAGCTTCGGCTTAGCTTTCGGGCTCTGTAACAAAGCGATAGCCCACGCCTTTGAGGGTCTCTATATATTCAGACCCTATTTTTTCGCGGATCTTCCGAATATGGACATCCACGGTGCGTGGAATCACATAAGTATCTGGTCCCCAGACGCGTTCTAAAAGGGCGTCCCGACTAAAATACTTATATGGTCGGCTCATGAGGGTGGCTAAAAGTTCAAACTCTTTTTTGGAGAGGGGGATGGGCTGATCGTCTTTGTAGACGGCATATTCGTCGGGTTCGAGGCGGAGGGGGCCGGCTTCCACGCGCTGAGAGGTGGTGGTACGCCGTTCTAAGGCTTTGAGCCGAGAGAGGAGGGCTCGGGGCCGAATAGGCTTGACCAGAAAGTCATCCGCACCCGCTTCAAAACCCGCCATTTCCACATACTCTTCGCTTCGCGCGGTCAAAAAAATGATAAAACTATCTTTTGTTTCGGGCATAGCCCGGAGTCGCTTGCATAGTTCGATCCCATCCATCCCCGGCATCATAATATCTAACAGGATGGTGGCGGGCTGATGCTGCTTAGCCAGGTTCAGGGCTTTTTGGCCATCTTCGGACAAGAGCGGTTCGTAACCGGCCTGCCGCAGGTTATACCCCAAAATCTCCAGCATATCAGGTTCATCGTCTACGACGAGCACTTTGCGCCATTGCATGGGTGAAAAAACGACTTTTCGTATAAACTGCATGTAAAGGCGATTTATGGCCGAACTTCGTACCTTTGTAGCTCATGGAAGCCCTGCGCGAGATAGAGGAGCGTCTGGTGGGATTATCGGAGCGCTGGATACAGGAGCTCTTACCGGATGGTTTTCTGGTGGAGCTTCGTATTCGGGTGCATAGGCCCGAACCTGAAATCCTGGTTCGGGTGGACACCGACCGCGGTATCACCCTGGACGAGTGTGTAAAGCTCCATCTACACCTGCGTGAGAAATACGAGACTCTGGACTGGCTACCTGAGAATTATGGTATTACGGTGAGCTCTCCGGGTATAGGCAGTCCGCTTCGGGTGCGTCGCCAGTATTACGCCCAGAAAGGCCGCCTACTTGCCGTGCGGCAAAAAACCGGCGGCTGGGTCCGCGGCCGCCTCCTCGATGTAGATGAGCAGGGCATTCTGCTGGAAGGAAAGCACCAGCCTATCGCTATTTCCTGGGAAGCTATTGCTACCGCCCATGTAGAAATTCCAAATCGCCAGCCGAAACGAAAATCTTTCTAAAATATGCCTCGCTCTCAAACTAAAAAAGCCGATAAGGCTGCTATCCAGAAACAAAAGGTATTAGCTTCTATTCAAGAGTTCATTCAAGGTCGCGGCATTGATCGCCAGAAATTCGTGGATGTCATGAAGCGTGCTTTTCTGGATGTTTTGAGGCTAAGTGACCCTAAGGAGGCCGATACCGAATCGGTGGCGGATACATACTCTGTAATTGTAGATCCCGAGCATGGCGACTTTCAGCTGATGCGGCGCCGCCTGATTGTAGAAGATCATGCGGTAGAGGATGAACGCTTTCAGGTGCCACTGAGTTATGTACTGGAAATGGAGGGTGAGGAGGCCGCCGAACCCGGCGAGTATCATTACGAAGTTATCCCCTTGGAAAATCTTACCCGCCTGCAGGTGCAAGCGCTCAAAGAGCGCCTACTGTCTCAGCTGCGCAACTTAGAAAGACAGGCTCTTTACGAACGCTATCGCCATATGATTGGCGAAATCCTGACCTGTGAAGTGCTTAAGGTCACGCGGGATGAGCTTATCGTCATGCATGAGGGGAATGAGCTCTCCCTTCCTCGTCGAGAGCTCATCCCTGAAAAAGATGTTTATGTGCCGAGGGACAGCCAGTCGGCTTACCGCCGCTCAGACCAGCGCGCGTCCAGTATCGTCAAAGCCGTCGTACTGGAAGTCTTAGACCCTCAAAAAGCCTCGCCGTATCGTCCCCTCGTGATCCTCTCGCGCACTTCGCCTAAGTTTCTCGAAGCCCTCCTTAAGTTAGAAATCCCAGAAATCTACGATGGGCTCATCAGCATCAAAAAGGTGGTTCGCATTCCTGGTGTTCGAGCCAAGGTCCTTGTAGAGAGCTATGACGATCGCATTGATCCGGTGGGGGCCTGCGTGGGTGTGCGCGGAAGCCGTATTAAGCCGATTGTAGACGAACTGCATGGGGAATACATAGACATCATTCCCTACAATCCAGACCCCAAACTGATGATTGCTCGGGCCCTTGCGCCGGCGACCGTTATGTATGTGGAGGTTATGCCGACTCAGCGGTATGCGAAGGTCTTCGTTGCCCCGGAAGAATTTGCTAAAACCGTCGGCAAAGGCGGAATCAATGTGCAGCTTGCCGAAATGCTCTTAGACTATAAGTTAGATATCCGAGAAGCGGCCGAATACCTGGAAGAAGAAGACATTGAGCTCTCCGAATTTACCGACGAGATCCCTGAGTGGATTCTCAAAGCGCTTGAACAAGAAGGTTTCCACACCGCCAAGGCCGTCCTCCAATACCCGCTGGATGAAATGCAGAAACGCACGCAGATAGACCTGCCTATCCTTCAAAAAGTTTATCAAATACTGGAAGCGGAGTTCGAAGAATGAGCAAACCTAAGTCCTATAAGCTTAGCGAAGTCGCCATAGAATTTGATCGTTCGCTCTCTATTATCGTGGCGGACCTTCGGGCTATGGGCGTACCCGTAGAGGAAAAGCCCAATGCCCGCATTTCGGAGGAGGATTACATGGCTTTAGCGCAGAAATACGGGCGACTTCTAAAATCTAAGGAAGCTCTTGCGACGCCTCAAACCTCTCCCGGGCCGATAAGCGAGTCTCCCGCCGTAGAGGAGCCTTCATTGAGTGTGGTAGGCAAAGTCTCTTTACCGCAACCTCGGCGCCGCATAGCCGCCCCTCCGCCGCAAAGGTTACCCGCCTCCTCACAGGCTTCTCCTGCGGCTACCGCCCCCCAAACTGATAAAGTAGCCTCTCCCCTTCCTGAGCCCGAAGAAACGATCCTATCTCCGTCACTTTCTGCTGAGGCGCCATCGGCTGAGCCTATCCAGACCCAAGCGACACCACCCATAGAGATTCCTATCCAGCCTTCTCCCACAGGTGAAGCGCCCTCCGCTCCTGAAGGTACAGAACGGCTTCCATCCTCTCTGCATCCGGACCCTCAAGAAGCTGCAGAAACTTCTGCTACGCCGGAAGAAGACACGCCGATCAAGATTTTGCGGAAGATAGAGCTGGATGAGAGGGAGTTTCGGCCGCGTCGTAAAGGGGCCGTTATTATAAAGGACTTAGCGCCTCCCCCGCATCTTTCGCACTTAGTTTCCGAGTCTGTGCCTACCTCTCAGGAGAAAGAGGCGCCAGAGGAGGCCGACGCTGAATCAGCCGATTCCGGACATAAGCGCAAGCGTAAGCGTAAAAAACGCGCCGAGATCACATCTGTAAAGGTCTCTTCTGCTCCTATCCAGGCTCCCAAAGCCTCGGATAAGCGTCCCGTTAAGGCCCAAATCAAGGCCTCAGGAGATGTGGCTACCCGACGGCGCTTACGCCAGGAAAAACTCCGCCAGAAAGAACGCAAGCGCGAGGCCGCCCTTGCGGCAGAAGCCGCTTCGGCTACTACGATAGAGATCGCAGAATACATTACTGCCGCTGAGCTGGCCCAGGCTCTCCATGTACCTGTTACACAGGTGATTGCGAAATGCATGGAGTTAGGGTATCCCACTTCTATCAATCAGCGTTTAGAGCGGGACTTAGCGGCCATTATAGCTGAGGAGTTTGGTTTTCAGGTGCGCTTCGTAAGCTTAGACAATACCATTGAGCAGCTCACCAGTGTAGACGAGTCGCCGGAAGACCTTAGACCTCGGCCCCCCATTGTAACCATCATGGGTCATGTAGACCATGGTAAGACGACGCTGTTAGACTACATTCGAAATGCCAATGTGGTGGCTGGTGAAGCGGGGGGTATTACGCAGCATATTGGCGCTTATGAGGTAGAGCTGACGAATGGCCAGAAAATAACCTTTTTAGATACGCCTGGGCATGAGGCTTTCACTGCGATGCGGGCCCGGGGTGCTCAGGTTACGGATATTGCGGTGATTGTCGTGGCGGCGGACGATCATGTTCGTCCCCAGACCATAGAAGCCCTCAATCACGCTCAGGCCGCCAATGTACCCATCATCTTCGCCATTAATAAGATTGATAAAGACACGGCCAATCCGGATCGGATTCGGCAGGAGTTAGCGGAGGCGGGCTTTTTGGTAGAGGAGTGGGGGGGGTCTTATATGACGCAGCTTATCTCAGCCAAAAAAGGGATTGGCGTACAGGAGCTTTTAGAAAAGATCCTTGTGATGGCGGAGCTGATGGAGCTTAGGGCCAATCCGAATCGTCCGGCTAAGGGGACCGTGATTGAAGCGCAGCTGGACAAGGCGCGAGGGCCCGTAGCCACGCTGTTGGTTCAGACGGGTACGCTACGAGTGGGGGATATGCTGTTAGTGGGTGAGCACTATGGGCGGGTTCGGGCACTTTTTGATGAGCGGGGGCGTCGCCTCTCTGATGCTGGTCCCTCTAAGCCCGCTCAGGTTTTGGGGCTCAGCGGTGTGCCCGATGTTGGCGAGAAGTTTTATGTTCTGGAAGAAGAGGCTCTGGCTCGAGAGATGGCGCACCGCCGTGCCGAACTTCGTAAAGAACACGAACGCCGGCGCCTTTCGGCCGGTGTACTGGAAGGCGTCGCCAGCGGCCAGGCCCAGCAGCTCAACCTCATCGTCAAAGCCGATGTGAGCGGCTCCCTCGAAGCCTTGACCGATGCGCTCGTTAAGCTCTCCACCAGTGAAGTTCAAGTCAATATCATTCACCGGGGCGTGGGTCAAATCACCGATAGCGATATACTCCTTGCCAAAGCCTCCAACGCCCTTATCGTCGGCTTTCAGGTACGCCCCAGCAGCACCGCCCGCACCCTCGCCAAGCAAAATAATGTAGAGATCCGCCTCTACAATGTTATCTACGACATCATTGACGAAATCAAAGGGGCCCTTTCAGGCATGCTCGCCCCCATTATTCAGGAACAAACAATTGGGGTCGCCGAAGTCCGAGAAGTCTTTAAGATTCCTAAGGTCGGCACGGTCGCTGGCTGCAAAGTCATAGAAGGAAAAATCCTTCGAGGTAGCAAAGCGCACCTCATTCGGGAAGGGATTGTGCTCTATACCAGCTCTATCTCCTCTCTCAAACGGTTCAAAGACGATGTGAAAGAAGTCACCGAAGGCTTAGAATGCGGTTTGACCTTAGAGGGCTTCCAAGACATCAAGCAAGGCGACACTATCGAGTGCTTTGAAGAAGTGCAAGTCAAGCGAACCCTGTGATGCCTATGGCCACCTATACGGTTGAAATTGTCGTTCTCCCCTTGCCGGCGCTTTTAGACCCTCAGGGGGAAGCTATCCAGCAGGCTCTTCATCGCTTAGGCGAAACGGCTATCCGAACTGTACGGGCTGGCCGCGCCTTCCACCTTACGGTTGAGGCCCCCTCCCCTGAAGCTGCCCTCGCCCTCGCCCAAACCGCCGCACAGAAACTTCTTCATAACCCCATTGTGGAAACCTACCACATCAAGCTCCTTGCTCCTTCCCCCGCAGTATAAACTTATCTCGCTTCCGGCTCAGCATTTCTCGGCTTGTAAGCGCTCCAGAGGCTTTCGTAAAGGGCAGTTATCTCGTTAATCAGACGCCGGTAGTCATAGGTGGCGAGGATATGGGGCTGGGCAATGCGTGCCCGGGTTTGCCAGTCGGTAAGATGGTTGAGAAAGTCTTTTAGGGCGAGCGCCCAATCGGATTCAGGCGGCACGAGATACCCCCATTCACCCCGCTCAAGCACATCGGGTACCCCCCCGACAGCAGAAGCAATGACAGGCACCCCACAGGCCAAAGCCTCTATGAGCACCACAGGGGTCCCTTCATTCCTTGAAGGCAGCGCAACCGCATCCACAGCCCGATAAAGGGTCGGCATGTCTTCTATGGGCCCCGCCCAGATACAATGCTCCGCTATCCCCAAATCCTCCGCTAACCGCTGTAAACGAGGCCGTTCGGGTCCCTCACCCACTAAAAGGAGTTTTATGGGCAAGCCTGCCTGGGTGAGCTCACGAACTGCATGAAGGAGTATCTCTACGCGTTTGATGGGAACCATGCGCCCTATCCAGGCGAGGAGGGTTTCACCGTGAGGCGCCCAGCTTTGACGCCAGGTCCGGGCCTTCTCAGGATCGTATTGATGCCAGCGCCCCATATCAAAGCCCAGCCGAATTAGTATGCACTGTTCCTTTGGCGCTATCCGAAACCGCTCTACCAGTTCTTTCTGGAGGGTGGGGCTGATGGTGATAAGCCGTGTGGAGATTCGGGCTAACAGGCGCTCTATCCATCGGTAGCCCCAAGAGACAGGTCCAGGAAAGTACCCAGAGAGGGAATGCCCATGAAAGGTATGTACTCGAATGGGCACACCTGCCAGCCAACCCGCCAGGCGTCCAAGTGCACCGGCCTTAGCGGTGTGCGTGTGAATGATATGCGGTTTGTAGGCTCGTAAGAGGCGATAGAGCTGGCAGAACGCCCGTAAATCCCGCCATAAACTTGGGGTCCTTTGTAGGGCGGGGAGGTAATGAACACGGACCCCATAGTGAGCCGCCCAGGTTTCGGCCCGCAGCTCACCGGCCGGCTCCTGACCAGCAACGAGAAGGGTCTCATAACGCTCATAAGGAAGATACCGAGTCAGCAGAAGCACATGATGAGCGGGCCCCCCGATATTGAGCCGGCTGATAACCCGAAGAACCCGTATCTTTGACACCGAAGCAAAAGTACATGGCGCGCTGGGTGTGGTTTATGCTGTATATAGGTGTTTGGGCCCAAAAGCCCGACACCGTCTGGAGACCTAATCCCAGGACAGCCTTGGCCCTGTCTCTCGCCCTGCCCGGCGCCGGCCAAATCTATAACCGTTCTTACTGGAAAGCCCCCATCGTCTGGGTCGCCCTCGGAATTCCTGCCTACCTCACTTATCAGGAGCATCAGAGCTACCTCTACTTCCGCCAGCTCTATCAAAAAAGCCTACAAGACCCCACCGCTTCTAACCTGCCGCCAGAAAACCTCCGCCGCCTACGCGAATACCACCGCCAAAATCGGGATGTCTTTTTGCTTGCAACGGTCGTTTTGTACGGCTTGGCAGCCGGCGAAGCCTATGCCGACGCCCATTTATATGGCTTCCGTGTAGAAGCCCACTTAGTGCCTACGGGGCTCCTCCTCGCCTTGTCGTGGTGAGGTTCTTATGGGAGAGAGCGCTGCCCCTTCTTACGCATCCAGCGGTATGGCAAGCCCTATTTCTCTCGTATTGGACGCGGGGACATCTGGGCTGGGTCTTAGCGAGCTGGACTTTGTTGGTGGGCCTGAGCGGGAGTCTCTATTACCTTAGCCAGCATGCCCCAAAGTATCTGGATATTCTTACCCTCTTTGGCAGCAAGCGAAGGTTTCTCATTTTTTGGCAGCTGCTTTTGCTTTTGGGTTTGCGGGGGGCCACAGCAGAACCTCTGATAGCCTACTGGCTAAACTTCTTTATTTGGCATACGGCTTTGGCCTGGCTTATTCACTGGCGAAGGTCCTTTTCGCTGCATGCGCAGGGATGGGCGGGGCTTACTACTTTTTTTCTGTGGTATGGGCAAACCTATCCGCTTATGGCGGGCCTTTGTACGGGCCTCTGGGGGCTTGTGAGTTATCAGCGTTTTCAGACGGGTGCGCACGCATGGCCGGAGATTCTTTTGGGAAGTGGGGTAGGTGTCGTGGCGAGTATGAGCTATATTCTGGTGTAGTGTTTTGGCTGTTTCGATAGCCGTTACGGCATGTAGAGGCCTCACTTTAGGGGGTGGTGGGGCGGCGGCGCCCATCCCCACAAATAAACCGCCCACTCCCACCTAACACACCCCTCAAAGGCAGCCAGTGCCTATCTCAGAAGTGCCTTTATTTTGTTTGTAATGCCAATGAAAAAGTAGCTG
>Ga0197142_1002521_pt1 | contig 15983 bp, 17 predicted proteins | sample GBS60_MetaG_FD_148614 | JGI IMG/M metagenome (GOLD analysis project Ga0197142, IMG submission 148614) | Sediment microbial communities from Great Boiling Springs, Gerlach, Nevada, United States - GBS 60_MetaG | ecosystem: Environmental > Aquatic > Thermal springs > Hot (42-90C) > Sediment...
GCGAGCGGCACGCCGGCTTTCTCGAGCCGCCGGTCGACCTCGGGGATGAAGAATTCGTCCAGGAGCTTGACCCAGAGGAAGACGGGCGGGTGGCCGGCCGCGACGGTGACCCGGAGCCGCTGCGGCTGGCCGCGGGCCGCGGGCGGAGCCAGGGTCAAGACCGCCGCCGGAACCGCGGCGAAGAAGCGCATTAGCCTGCGGCGCGTGGTCATGCGATGCCTCCCCGGAGCGTCGATGCCCCTTTCTTGCGAGCCGGCCGGCGCGCTTGCAAGCGGGCCCCGGCCGTGCGAGCGGGCTCGACCCGTGACCGTTGCTGCGAGGGAGCCCCGCCATGGCCGTTCGTCTCGTCGATCTTTCGGTCCCGCTCAAGGCGGGCATCGCCTCCGACCCGCCCGGCTATCGGCCCGAGATCACCTACCGCGATCACCGCGCGACCGCGGCCGAAGTCTGCCGGTTCTTCCCGGGCCTCGCGCCCGAACAACTCCCGGACGCCGAGGGGTGGGCGATCGAGCACGTCTCCATGACGACGCATGCCGGGACCCACCTCGACGCGCCCTGGCACTTCGCCTCGACCATGGACCGGGCGCTGGTCGAGGGCGGCCGGCCGGCCATGACGATCGACCAGGTGCCGCTCGAATGGTGCTTCGCCCCCGGCGTCAAGCTCGATTTCCGCCATCTGCCGGACGGCCACGTGGTCTCGGCGGCCGAGGTCGAGGCCGAGCTCGCGCGGATCGGCCACGAGCTCCGCCCACTCGACATCGTGCTCGTCAACACCCGCGCCGGCAGCCGCTACGGAGCGGACGACTATGTGGACGCCGGCTGCGGGATGGGCCGCGAGGCGACCCTCTTCCTGCTCGAGCGTGGCGTGCGGGTGACCGGCACCGATGCCTGGAGCTGGGACGCGCCCTTTTCCCACACCCGCTGCCGCTTCCTCGAGACGGGCGATCCCGGGCTCGTTTGGGAAGGCCACAAGGCCGGCCGGGAGATCGGCTATTGCCACCTCGAGAAGCTCGCCAACCTCGAACTCCTGCCGCCCACGGGGTTCCGGGTCTGCTGCTTCCCGGTCAAGGTCGCGGGTGGCTCGGCCGGCTGGTGCCGGGCGGTAGCGATCCTCGAGGAGTCCTGAACCTTTGCGTTCGTGCGGTCCGTCCCTTCCCCGACCGGCGCCGAACCCGTCGGCTCGAACGGGTGGACGAGCCGGCGCCGTCGGGAGCTGCCCCGGGCCCGCTTTCCCCAAGCCCTCTTCGTCCCCATCTGCCGGGCATGGCCGAGCCGCTCGCCCTTTACGTCCACTGGCCTTTCTGTCGGACCAAATGCCCCTATTGCGACTTCAACAGCCACGTGCGGCCGCGGATCGAGCAGGCGCTCTGGCGGCGGGCACTTTCGGCCGAACTCGAGCATTGGATCGGGCGGCTCGGGCCGCGGCGCCTCGTGTCGATCTTTTTCGGCGGCGGGACGCCCTCGCTCATGGAGCCCGAGACGGTCGCGGCGGTGATCGAGCGGGCGGTCGCCGCGTGGCCGCCCGCGGCCGAGCTCGAGGTCACCCTCGAGGCCAACCCGACCTCGGTCGAGGCGGGGCGGTTCCGTGCCTTCCGCGCGGCCGGGGTGAACCGCGTCTCGATCGGTGTCCAGGCGCTCGACGACGCGGCGCTGCGGTTCTTGGGGCGCGAGCATTCGGTCGCGGAAGCGCTCGCCGCTTTGGAACTCGCCCTCTCCGTCTTCCCGCGCGTCTCTTTCGATCTCATCTACGCCCGGCCCGGGCAGACCGCGGCCATGTGGGAAGACGAACTCGGGCGGGCGCTCGCCCTCGGCACGGACCATCTCGCGCTCTACGAGCTCACGATCGAAGAAGGGACGCGCTTCAAGGCCGAGCTCGAGGCCGGCCGGCTCGATCCGCTCGGCGAGGACGAACAAGCCCGTCTGCTCGAGCTCACCGACGCGCTCACCGCGTCTGCCGGTCTACCGGCCTACGAGGTCTCGAACCACGCCCGCCCGGGCGAGGAATGCCGGCACAATCTCGTCTACTGGCGCTACGGCGAATATGTCGGGATCGGCCCCGGCGCCCATGGCCGGGTCGTGATCGACGGGATGCGTCGCGCCACCTGCACGGTGCGCCAACCCGAACGCTGGCTCGCCCGGGTCCGCTCGACCGGCCACGGGCTCGAGAGCGAGGAGTCGCTCGAGCCGAGAGTGCAGGCCGTCGAGGCGACGATGATGGGGCTGCGGCTCGCCGAGGGTGTGCCGCTCGCCCGTCTCGAGGCGCTCGCCGGTTGCCCTTGGCAGGAGCTGATCGACTCGGCACAGCGCACACGGCTCGAGCTCGCGGGCCTGCTCGTGCCCGACCGCGACCGATTGATCGCGACAGCTGCGGGTCGGATGCGACTGGACGCGGTTTTGCGCGCGCTGTTGCGCTGAGCGGAGGTCGGGCCGTTCAGAAGCCCGGACGGACGGCGGCGGCCGGATCGAGGCGGACGGCCTCTTCCGCGGCGAAACGCTGGGCGCTCGACCATGGGAACCACGTCCTCAACGCCCAATGCGCACCCCAGGCGATCGCCGCGGCGGCTACGATCGCCGCAAGGAAAGGCTTCATCGGCCTCGTGCCTCCGTCCGTGTTCCGGGCATCGTGACGCGCTTGAGGTAGGCGATCAGCGCCGCCCTGTCACCGGGATCGGGCATCCGCTGCAACGGCATCTTCGAGCCGGGCGTGAAGGTCTCGGGCCCCAGCGCGAAGAGCATGTCGATCGTCTCGTCGGTCCAGACGATCCCGCTGCGGGCGAGGCTCTCCGAATAGGGATAACCGGGCACCGCACCCGCCTTCCGTCCGAACAGACCGTACAGCGTCGGGCCGGCGCGATTGCCGCCGTCCGCCGTCACCGTGTGGCAAGCGACGCAGGCACGGAAAAGCTTGGCGCCCCGCTCACCCGCTACCCCGCCCGCATCCGTCCCCGCCTCCGCCGGCTCGCTCGCCTCGACCGGCAGAGGGGGCGGATCACCCTCGCCCCAACGGCGGACGATCGCGTCGTTGCCGCCCGACCAGAGCGCCAGGGGCGCGGTGCTGAAGGCGAGATCCCAGACCGGCCCCCGATGGGGCTCGAGAACCCGCTCCGCGCGCTGTTCCCGGAGCGACCAGAGAATGATCCGGCCCTTGAGATCACCACTCGCCAACCACTTGCCGCCCGGCTCGGCGGCGAGGGCGAGAACCGGAGCGTCGTGCCCGGTGAGCTCGCCCGAGGGTTCGACGTCCGGCAGGGTGAAAAGGCGGATCGTCCCGTCGATCGCCGAAGCCGCGAGCGTGCGCTCGCCCACGAGCGCGAGATCGGTGAGCGCGAACCCGCTCGCCGGGCGGCGCTCGCGCGCTTCCGGCGGGTCGCCCGCGATCGAGCGGAGCCCCCCGAGATGACCCGCCACGAACAGTTCGCCCGCGGCCGAAAAGAGCACGGCGGTCGGCCGCTCGCCGCCGAGCTCGAGCCGCGCTCGAACCTCGCCACTGTCCAGGGCGAGGAGGTGGAGGGCGCCGTCCCCGGTTCCGGCAGCGGCGAGGCGGCGCCCGGGGTCGAGCGCCACGGTGAGGATCTTGGCGCCGAGCTCGCGCTGCCAAAGCGCGCTGCCGACGACCAAGTCCCAGGCGATCAGCCTCCCCTCTTCGCCGCCCGAGAGGGCGGTCGCCCCGCGTGGGTCTACCGCAACGGCGTTGACCGCACCATCGTGCCCGCGGAGGACCCGACCTGCTCGATGCTCGCGCGGGCTCCAGGCGATCACGCTCGTGTCGAAGGAGCCCGAGAGCAGGAACGATCCGTCCACCGTCGCCGCCAGGGCGCGCACCGGTCCGCCGTGCCCGCGGAGTTCCTGGGCGCTCGCGCGCTCGCCGCCGAGCAGCGTCGCGGCGAGCGCGAGCACGGAGAAGAGCCGGCGCAACGGCGTGGGCCCCGCCGGGCTCACTCGGCCGGCAAGGCGCGTTTGCGCTCGAGCTCTTCGACCCAGAGATCGTGGTGCTGGCGGGCCCAGTTGTAGTCGACCCGGCCCGAGCCCATCGCCGCGAAGGCTCCCTCCATGCCGATCGAACCGATGTAGATGTGGCCGATGATGATCGCGATGAGGATCACGCTCACGAAGCCGTGCCAGAGCGTGGCGAGCTGCTGCTCGGCCATGGGGGAGAGCCCCGTGGGCAGCGAGGTTCCGAGCCAGTTGTTGAGGAAAGTGAACGTCGAATCGAAGAAGGAGAAGGTGAAGGGGAAGAGCAGTTGCAGCCCGGAAAGGCTCAGGCTCGTGCCGAGCAGGATCACCGACCAGAAGATGAACTTCTGCCCGGCGTTGAAGCGTTTGGACGGCGGATGCGCGCCGCCGAACAATCCGCCGCCTTTCAGGATCCAAACGATATCGTAACGATTGGGAATATTGTACCAGACCCAGAGCACGAACATCAACGCGATACCGACCATGAAGCCGAAGGCGAGGTAATTGTGCAGCAGCTTTCCCCACTGCGTCAGCAGGGCGAAAGTTTCCTTGCCGACGAGCGGCAGGAGCAGCGTTCGGCCGAACATCAAGTTGAGGCCGGTGAGCGCGAGCACGATGAAGGTCACCGCGGTCAGCCAATGGGCGAAGCGCTCGAGGCCGTTGAAGCGTTCGATGGTGCGACCGGCGGGGCCGCCCTCGATCGGCACGCGGCCGCGGAGCGCGAAGAAGAGGGCGACGAGTCCGAGCATGCCGAGCAGGATCCAGCCGGCCCAGAGCTTGTAGGGGCCGAGGCGGACGTCGCGCCAGATCTCGCCCTCGGACTGGATGAGCTGACCGCCCAGCATGTTCGGCGCCGCCACGTAGCCCCGCTCGCCCTGTCGGATCGCGCGCCAGACGTCGGCCCGGCTCGCCTCGGGGAGGAGATTGACCGGTGGTGCGACGGCTCGGTCGGTCGCGGTTTGGGCGACGGTCGGCCCACTCGAGGGTACGGCGAGGATCGCGAGCAGAAGAGCGAGGAGCAACGTCGGAAGGAAGGTTCGGCGCATCAATACCTCTGTCCCGAAGCGCGATCGACGAGACGCTCGACCGTCGCGCGGTCGAGTGCCGGTTGTGCCGGACCCGGGAACACACCTTTTTCGGGGATGGCGATACGGGTCGGCGGGGTATGCCCTTCGAGCCAGTTCCGATAGAACCAGAAGCCGGCCGCGAGCACGATCACGAGCGCCAGGAGGCGCAGGACGAGCTGCATCGACGGGGATCACCCTGAAACGGGGTTGTGGGCGAGAAACGAGCGGCCGGGGAAGCACCCCGGCCGCCGCAACCGGTCGTCATCACGAAGGAGACGTCAGGCGCCGGCCTTCTTCTGGTAGGCGGTGCCCCAGCCCCAGGCCCCCGAGCCGAAGCCGCGCGCCACGATCCGCTCCCGGTAGATGTTCGCGATCGTGTCGCCGTCGCCGGCCAACAGCGCCTTGGTCGAGCACATCTCGGCGCAGATCGGCAGCTTGCCCTCGGCGAGCCGGTTCCGCCCGTACTTGCGGAACTCGGCGTCCGAATGGTCCTCCTCCGGCCCGCCCGCGCAGAAGGTGCATTTGTCCATCTTGCCGCGCGAGCCGAAATTGCCGGCCTGCGGGAACTGCGGTGCGCCGAACGGGCAGGCGTAGAAGCAGTAGCCGCAGCCGATGCACAGATCCTTGCTGTGCAGGACCACGCCTTCCTCGGTCTGGTAGAAGCAGTCGACCGGGCAGACCGCCATGCACGGCGCATCCGAGCAGTGCATGCAGGCGACCGAAATCGACCGTTCGCCGGGCTTGCCGTCGTTGAGCGTGACGACCCGTCGGCGGTTGATGCCCCACGGCACCTCGTGCTCGTTCTTGCAGGCGGTGACGCAGGCGTTGCACTCGATGCAGCGCTCGCTGTCGCAGAGGAACTTCATCCGAGCCATGATCGAAGCCTCCCGCCTCAGGCCGCCCAGATGCGGCAGAGCGTGGTCTTGGTCTCCTGCATGTGCGTGACGGCGTCGTAGCCGTAGGTCTGCGCGGTGTTCGTCGATTCACCGAGCACGTAGGGATCGGCGCCCGCCGGATATTTCGCGCGCAGATCCTTGCCCTGGAACCAGCCGCCGAAGTGGAACGGCATGAAGGCCACACCGCGGCCGACCCGTTCGGTGACCATCGCTTTGACCTTGACCTTGCCCTTCTCCGGGCCCTCCACCCAGACCCAGGCGCCGTCGCGCACCCCGAGCATGTTCGCGTCGAACGGGTTGATCTCGACGAACATGTGCTGCTGCAGCTCGGCGAGCCACGGGTTCGACCGCGTCTCGTCGCCGCCGCCCTCGTATTCGACCAGCCGACCGGAGGTGAGGATGATCGGATAGTCCTTCGAGAAGTCCTTGTCCTGGATCGATTTGTAGAGGGTGGGCAGGCGATGCAGCTTGCGATCGGTGTAGGTCGGGTATTGCGCCACGAGATCGCGCCGCGGCGTGTACAGGGGCTCGCGATGGAGCGGGATCGGGTCGGGGAAGTTCCACACCACCGCCCGCGCCTTGGCGTTCCCGAAAGGCGCACAGCCGTGCTTGATCGCGACCCGGATGATGCCGCCCGAGAGGTCGGTCTTCCAGTTCGCCTTGGGGCCACCCACCTTCTCGATCACGGCCCGCTCGGCGTCGGTCAGGTCCTTGTCCCAACCGAGCTTGACGAGCATCTCCATCGTGAACTCGGGATAACCGTCCTCGATCTCCGAGCCCTTGGGCCAGCTCCCCTCGGCGAGGAGCGTCTGGCCGTCGCGCTCGACACCGAAGTTGGCGCGGAAGCACAAACCCCCGTCTTTCACCGGCAGCGAGGTGTCGTAGAGGTTGGCGGTGCCGGGATGCTTCATCTCCGGCGTGCCCCAGCACGGCCAAGGCAGGCCGTAATATTCGCCGTCGCAGGGCCCGCCGACCGCCCGCAACGTCACCTTGTCGAAGGTGTGCTGATACTGCATGTGCAGCTTGAGGCGCTCCGGCGACTGACCGGTGTACCCGATCGTCCAGGCACCCCGGTTGATCTCACGCAGGACGTCCTCGACGTTCGGCTCGTCGTTTTCGACCCTGATGTTCTTGAACATCTCCTCGGCGAAGCCGAACTTCTTCGCGAAGAGATACATGATCTCGTGGTCCGCCTTGCACTCGAAGAACGGACCGAACACTTTCTCGCGCCACTGCAACGAGCGGTTCGAGGCGGTCACCGAGCCGCGCGTCTCGAACTGCGTGGCCGCCGGCAACAGATAAACCCCGTCTGTCCGGTCGTGCAGCACGGCGCTCACGGTCGGATAGGGGTCGATCACCACCAAGAGGTCGAGCTTCTCCATCGCCCGCTTCATGTCGGGCAGACGCGTCTGCGAGTTCGGCGCGTGACCCCAGAAGATCATCGCCCGGACATTGTCCGGCTGGTCGATGTTCTCCTTGGCCTCCAGAACACCGTCGAACCACCGCGAGACCGGGATCCCGGCCTTCTCCATGAGCGCTTTGCGGGTTTTGTCGTCGGCACCTTTGGGCCCGAACCGGCCGAGCAGATAATTGTAGTCGACGTTCCAGACCCGCGCCCAGTGCTTCCAGGCCCCTTCCGCGAGCCCGTAATAGGCCGGCAGACTGTCCACGGTGACGCCCATGTCGGTCGCACCCTGGACGTTGTCGTGGCCGCGGAAGATGTTGGTCCCACCACCCGACACGCCCATGTTGCCGAGGGCGAGCTGCAGGATGCAGTAGGCCCGCGTGTTGTTGCTGCCGTTCGTGTGCTGGGTCCCGCCCATGCACCAGATCACCGTGCCCGGCCGATTGTTGGCCATCAGCATCGCGACCCGGCGCAGCTGACTGCCCGGCACCCCGGTCACCCGCTCGACTTCCTCGGGCGTCCACTGCTTCACGTGCGCCCGGATCTGGTCCATGCCCCAGACCCGCTTGCGGATGAACTCTTTGTCCTCCCAGCCGTTCTCGAAGATGTGCCAGAGGATGCCCCAGATGAGCGCCACGTCGGTGCCCGGGCGGAACCGCACGTACTCGTCGGCGTGCGCCGCGGTGCGCGTGAAGCGCGGATCGCAGACGATGAGCGGCGCATTGTTCTGCTCCTTGGCCCGCAGGATGTGCAGGAGCGAGACCGGGTGCGCCTCGGCCGGGTTGCCGCCGATCAAAAAGATCAGCTTCGACTTCTGGATGTCGTTGTAGGAATTCGTCATCGCGCCGTAGCCCCAGGTGTTGGCCACGCCCGCGACCGTCGTCGAATGGCAGATCCGCGCCTGGTGGTCGACGTTGTTCGTACCCCAGAACGCGGCGAACTTGCGGAAGAGATAGGCCTGCTCGTTGCTGTGTTTGGCCGAGCCGAGCCAGTAGACGCTGTCGGGACCCGACTTCTCGCGGATCTCGAGGAGCTTGTCACCGATTTCGTTGATCGCCTGCTCCCAACTGATCCGCGTGTACTTGCCGTTGACGAGCTTCATCGGGTACTTGAGGCGCCGCTCGCCGTGCGCGTGCTCGCGGACCGCCGCACCTTTGGCGCAATGGGCGCCGAGATTGAACGGACTGTCGAAGCCGGGTTCCTGGCCGATCCACACCCCGTTCTGCACTTCCGCCACCACCGTGCAGCCGACCGAGCAGTGGGTGCAGATCGTCTTGACCTGCTTGATCTCGCCCTTGGCCGCTTGGGCCTGCGCTTCGGCGCGCGTCACCATACCGCTCGACAGCGCCGAAGCGGCGGCGAGACCGCCGGCCGTGAGACCGGAGCGACGCAAGAAGGCGCGCCGGTCGATCGTGCCGCCCGAAAGGGCCGCCTGCAGCTGGCCGAAGGCGCTCGACGCCGCCGACCCGTTGCTCCGCTTCCTCAACATCTGGGCCTCCCGCTCTCCGGGTCTCGATCCGAAGCCCGCCTCAGAACCGGGCGAGCTCGTAATAGGTCTTCACGTGCGCCGTCTCGCGATAGCCGCGCCGCCGCGGCTCCGCCTCGCTCGCTTCGGCCCGCTCGGCCGGCGCCACCAACGCCACCACCCCGGCTGCCGCACCGCCCAGCCCGGCGAGTTTGAGCAACTCGCGCCGCCCGGTGGTGCTCCGCGCCTTCTCACGGTCTTCGCGCATCTCCCGCTCTCCTCGCCTTCGCTTCGCCGTCCCGGGCTCAGGCCGCCAACCGGAAGCCCGCCCGCTCGATCTCGACGAACAGCCGACCGACCCTGCCCACCGGCCGGTAGAACCGCCCCGCCCGGGCACTTTCGAGGTCGGCGAAGAACCGCCCGACCCAAGGTGCCAGGTGACGGTCGAAAAATCGTTGATCCTCGCCCGGCCGACCGGTCCCGAACCGACCTTCGATCAACCCGGCCATGATCTCGCACAAGCTCGCGACATGGTCTTCGGGCTCGGGATTGCCCGCCGCACGGGCCACACCGAGCCCCGCCAGATCCGCGCGCAACTCGGCGAGCGGCCGCTCGTTCAAGAAGCCCGTCCGGTAATAAGAAGCATAAGGAACGAGCTCACCACGGCCGACGCCCACGAAGAGTTCGTGATATTCGTCGGCCACCTGTTCGGGGTCGCTCTCCCGCGCCGCCAGCGCGAGGACACGGAGCGCCTCGCCCAGCTCGCTGCCGGGCTCGCCGAGCTTCGCCACCGTCTCGAGCGTCGCGGCGTCGGGAGGCGCCGCGAGCAGCCGGGCGAGAAGGCGCCACGTCACCGCGCGCAACACCTCGACCTCGTCGAGTTGCCCGATCGGAGCGTTGGCCGCCTCGTCCACTGTGCCCACGAAGTCACCCTTCGGCCGCCCGTCGGTCGGCCGACCCCTGCCTCCCCAGCTCCCCCTCTGGAGTTGCCACCTTTGTAGCCTCCGCCTCGGCCGGTCGCAAGAGCTCGCGGGGCGGGCGCGACGGTTCCTCGCCGGCGAGCGGAACGCCCGCCGGCTCCTCTCGACCGGCGAGCCGGGCTTCGCCGGGCTCCGGTTCACCCGCGCCGCCCCCCTGCTCGACGTGGGCCGCCTCGCCCCCGGGCTCGTCGGCCTCCGCGAACGCCCCGATCATGCCGCGGCCGACCCGATAGAGGGTCTTGAGGTCGGCCACGACCGTGCTCGCGTCGGAGAAGTCGTTGACGACGTAATAGTCGTCGAGCCCGTCGGGCGTCGAGATGATCGGGTTCACCTTCCACAAGCGCCGCAGCGCCCGACGCCTGAGCTCGGCCGGGACGCCGGGCTGCATGAAGACGCTGAAGTCGCTCGTGGCATCGAGCGTCTCGGGGTCCGGCAGCTTCGCGAGGTCGAGTTCCGGCAGCGCGTTCTCGGCTCGCGGCTGCGGGGCCGTCCGCACCTCGGCCGGCTCACCTTCGTCCGGCTTCGGACCGGCCGCCTCCTCGGCCGCTCGCGGGACCGGGGGAGGGGGCTCGGGCTCGGGTGCGCCGCGCCGGGCGGCCGCCTTGCGCCGCGACCAGCGGGCGAGAAAGGAGCCCACCTCGTCTTCGACCCGTCGTGTCACGACCGAACCTCGCCGCTCGAGGAGGATCCGCCCAGCACCTCGAACTCGCTCGCTTCGTCGGGCGGCGCGTCGGCGGCTTTGCGGCGCCGCTTCAAAAACGGCGTGTCGACATGGTGCCGGTCGACGAAGTCCTGGACGAAAGCGAGCACGGGTTCGGGCATCGCCACCGCCTCGACCAGGTCGTCGCCGGGCTCGGCGTAGACCTGTGCCTCGAAGGGCGAGGCGGTGATCAAAAAGGGTCGCCACGGGAGTTCGGCATCCTCGGTCCGGCGCAGCACGACGTAGAGCTGCGGGGGTTCGGCCGAAAGCGCCAAGCGGTAATCGGCCGTTTCCTTGCGGTGCAGCTCGAGCGCAGCCGTGCCCGCGAGCCAGCGCGTCCAACCCTCCCCCTCGACCAAAAGGCGCGGCGACGGCTCGCCCGCCAGTTCCGGAACGACCTCGACCGGCCGCCAGAGCCACGCCGCCCAGCGCGTGACACCACGCCGCCGCTCGACCACGACGCCGAGTTCGAGGACCGCCCGCCTTTCGCTCATCCCGCTTCCTTCGAGGCTTTCCGAGAACAATTCTAGCCCGCCCGCACCGGGCTCTGGTAGAGGCTCGGGGCGGATCGAGATCGCGCGAGGAAGCCTCCATGCGGCTGGCCGGCCGGCGTTGCCTCTTGTGCACCTGCGAAGGCACGATCCCGCTCGATGCGGCGGCCCTCGCCCGCGCCACGGGCGCAGCCGGGACGCCCGAGCTCTTCGCTCGGCTTTGCCGCGCCGAGCTCGCGGCCTTCCGCGAGGCCGCGGCCACGGGTGAGCCGCTCCTGGTCGGTTGCACGCAAGAAGCGCCCCTGTTCCTCGAGACCGCCGGCGAGGCGGCCGGGACGACCCTCTTCACCAACCTCCGCGAGCGGGCCGGCTGGTCGGCCGAGGCGCGGGCGGCCGGACCCAAGATCGCGGCACTCCTGGCCGAGGCCACGGTCGCGGTGCCGCCGACTCCGGCCCTCGAGCTGCGCTCGCAGGGCCGCGTGCTCGTCTACGGCGCGGGCGAGGTGGCGCTCGCCGCGGCCGAACGGCTCGCCGGCCGGCTCACCCCGACCCTCCTGCTGCGCGAGTGGGCGGGCCTCGTACCCCCGTCCGTCGTGCGGTTCCCGATCCTGAGCGGACGCGTGGTCCGGCTCGCGGGCCATCTGGGCGCGTTCACCGCGACGGTCGAAGATGCCGCCGTGGCGATCCCCTCCTCGCGCGCCGAGCTCCGCTTCGGCACGCCGAGCGCGAAGAGCGAGCTCGAGGTCGATCTCGTCCTCGACTTGTCCGGCGGCGCCCCACTCGTCACGGCCCCGGGCAAGCGGGACGGCTATCTGCGGGTCGATCCGCGCGATCCGCTCGCGGTCGAGCGCGCGCTCTTCGACCTCACCGAGCTCGTGGGCGAGTTCGAAAAGCCGCGCTACGTGACCTTCACGGCCGAGCTCTGCGCCCATTCGCGCTCGCGGCGGGTGGGCTGCACCCGTTGCCTCGACCAGTGCCCGACCGGGGCGATCACTCCGGCGGGCGATCACGTCGCGATCGACCCCTTCGTCTGCGCCGGTTGCGGCAGTTGCGCGGGCGTCTGCCCGACCGGGGCCGCCACCTACGCCGCCCCGCCACCCGCCACGCTGCTCGAGCGGGTGCGCACGCTCCTGCGCACCTATCACGCAGCCGGCGGCCGCGACGCCGTGCTGCTCGTCCACGAGGCGCGCCACGGCGAGGAGATGATCGCGCTGATCGCCCGGCTCGGCCGCGGCCTGCCGGCCCGCGTTCTCCCCTTCGCGGTCGGCGAGCTCGGCCAGCTCGGTCTCGAGGTACTCGCGGCACCCGTGGCCCTCGGCGCGAGCCGCATCGTGATCCTCGTTCCGCCGCGCAAGGAGCCCGAGCTCACGGGGTTGCGCGCCAATCTCGACCAGCTCGCCGCCCTCTTGGACGGCCTCGGTTACGGGGCCGATCGGGTCACCACTCTCGCGACCGACGATCCCGACGCGCTCGAAACGATGCTCTGGGACCTGCCGGTCGTAGCCCCCCTCCCGGCCCGCGATCTCGTCGCGATCGGTGGCAAGCGCAGCCTCCTGCGGCTCGTGCTCGACCGCCTGCACGAGCATGCGCCCGCCCCCGTCCCGCAGGTGCCGTTGCCGACGGGCGCACCGCTGGGTCGGGTCCTGGTCGAGGTCGAGGGCTGCACGCTCTGCCACGCTTGTGTCGGGGCCTGCCCGACCGGGGCGCTCGCGGCCGATCCCGACCGACCGATGCTGCGCTTCAAGGAAGAGGCCTGCGTGCAATGCGGTCTCTGCGCGAACACCTGCCCGGAGAAGGTGATCCGCCTCGAACCGCGCGCCTGCTTCGAGCCGTCGGTCCGCGAGTTCCTCACCCTCAAGGAAGAGGAGCCGGCGCGTTGCGTGCGTTGCGGCAAGCCGTTCGGGACCAAGAGCTCGATCGAGAAGATCGTCCGGCGCCTGGCCGGCAGCCATTGGATGTTCCAAGACGCCCAGGCGATCGAGCGGCTCCGGATGTGCGAGGATTGTCGGGTGATCGCGGAATTCGAGCGCGGCGACCGGCCGTTCGCCCTGGGCGAGCCGCGCCGCCCGCGGACCACCGAGGATTACCTGCGCGAGCGCGAGGAGGAGGAGCGGCGGCGGGCCTCGGGCGAGGGCTCCCCGAAGCCGAGCTGAGCGGGCGGCCGGCCGAGCCCGGCTACCAGGGCAGCTCGCTGCCGTCGTGGTCGAAGAACCGACCGTTGTCGGTGGGCCGCAGCCGCTCGACCAGCCGGACGAGGTGCTCGACGCTGGTCCCGACGTCGAGGGTCGCGTTCGGCCCGCCCATGTCGGTCCGCACCCAGCCCGGATGGACGACCACGACCGTGAAGCCTTCGCCGCCGAGTTCCGCGGCGATCGAGCGCATGGCCATGTTCACGGCCGCCTTCGAGGTCCGGTAAATGAGCGCGCCCGGGCTCTGCGTCCGGGCGATCGAGCCCATGATCGAGGAAACGGTCACCACCGTCTTGCGCGCCCCGGCCCGCAGGTTCGGCAAGAGCGCCTCGGTGACCCGCACCGGGCCCAGGGTGTTGGTCTCGAGGACCGCCCGGAAGGCTTCGTAGTCGATCGCGCCGAGTCGAACGTCGCGCGGGCCGTAGATCCCGGCATTGTTGAGGAGCACGTCGAGCGGCCGCCCGGCCAAGACGGCCGCGAGCCGCGCGATCGAGGCCGGATCGCCGACGTCGAGCGGGTAACCCACAACGCCGTCTCGGGCTGCGATCGCCTTCGGATCGCGGGCGGTGGCGATCACCTGCCAGCCCCTGGCCGCGAACCGCTCGACGAGGCCGCGGCCGATCCCGCGCGACGCTCCGGTCACCAACACGCTCGGCATGTCCCGACGGCTCCCCGGCTCGGCTCGCCCCGACGCGCGACGTCACTCGCAGACCCGCGCCTCGATCTGGCGGATGCGCATGCGCCGTTCGGCGGTGAGTTCGCCCTGCGCCCGGATCGCCGTGATCTCCGCCTCCTTCCGCGCGGCGCAAGCGTCCACGGCGGCGCTCGTCGGCTGCGGGCGGGCGAGCGCGGCCGCCGGCTGCGGCTGGACCGCGGCCGCCGGCGGCCGGGTCGCCGGTTCGGGCGCCTGCCGCGCCGACCAGGCGATCGCCGCGAAGCAACCGACCGCCACGAGAAGCGCCGCACCCCGCCCGACGAGCTCGCCGGCCCGCACGCCCCGTCCCCCGCTCATCGCAGCTCGATCGCGCCGTCGATCACGAGGTCGAGCCCGGCCTGCGGGATCTCGAGCCGGACCTTGGCGGCCAGCGTCTCCTCGCCCCGCAGTCGACCGTCCGCGATCGCCTTGCGGACCGCCTGCTCGATCTCGCGCTGGCCGGTCACGCCCACTTTCTTGAGGAACTTCCGCACGCTCATGTTGAACACGTCTTCGTCCACGGGCGTCCTCCTCGACGTGACCGCTCAGCCGACCGCGGCGAGCGGCAGGTTGACGAGCAGGTTCTGCGGCTTGAAGCGTACCCGACCGGTCGGGTCGCTGGCCAGGGCCAGATAGACCGGCCGGCCGCGCAACGGCTCCCGTACCACGCTCGGATCGCGGAACTCCAGGCGGAACAGCGCCAAGAGCCGGGCGAGCCGCTCCTCCGCGACCTCCTCCCCGGCCCAGAGCGCGTTCAAGATCGCGGTCGCCTCGGCATCGAGCCCGACGTGCCAGGACCAGCGTTCGTCGCGGATCCGCATCACGGGTTCGATCCGCACGGCGACGTCGAGGAGCTGCGCCACCCAGCCCTCGAGGACGCGGCAGAGCGCGTCGAGCCCTTCGCGGCCGAAGCCGAGATCGAGCACGAGGTCGAAGCGCTCGCTGCGCGCCCAGTAGGTGGCGGCATTGTCCGGGCGGAGAACCTCGAGCTCGACCGGGGCGAGCGGGACCTGGGCCCGGCGCAAGAGCTCGCCGAGACTGCCGAGCCCGCCCGTGCGCGCCTGCCGCTCGACGGTTTCGGCATCGGCCAAGAGCACGGTGCCCTCGACCACGGTCGCCCGCTGCGGGCGGAAGAGGCATTCGGCGGCGCGTGCGCGGAACGGGTCGCGGCAGCCGTCGAGGATCCCGCGCAAAAGCGCCCAGGCGATGCCGTCGAGGAAGACCGGTGGCAACCGCACGGGGCCCGAGGTGAAGAGCGCGAGGTAGGCCTCTTCGAGGGTCGCGTGGGCCAGGAGATGGTCACGGAACGTGGCGAACAGCTCCCAGTTCTCGCGCGCGTCCGGGTCTTCGAGAGCGAGCAGGCTCACGGGCGTGATCGGCCGCCGCGGCTCGAGGAGGAGTGCGGCGTGCAGCGCCCGCTCCCGCGGGCCCGCTTCCTCGGGCGGGGTGAGTTCGGGCCGCTCGAGCCAGCCGCGCAGGTAGTCGTCGGTGATCCGGTGGCGGCCGGCCGCGTCGCGCTCGAGCCCGTGCCAGAGCGAGCCCGGCCAGAAATCGACCCCCGTCCCGGCCGGATCGGCGTTCACGTGCCGTCCTCCTCGACCGCGATCTCGAAGACCCGCGCGTGCAGGCCGGGTGGCGCCTCGAGCTTGCGGATCCGCTCGGCCACCCCGCCGGTTTCCGGATCGATCCGCCGCTCGATCGCAAGGAGTGCACGTTCGGGCAAGTCGCGGGCGAGGGCTGCGGAGTCGGCCAGGAGTTCGGCGGCGGCGCGGGCGGCGGTCGCGCGATCGGGAGCGCCCAGCCGTTCGAGCAAGCGATGCGCGAGTCGCTCTTCGAGGGCGTGGGCGGCGTCGGGCTCGATGGGCGCGGCCGTGGCGAAGCTCGCGAAGCCGAAGCTTTCGATGCCGAGGAAGCCCTGGGCGAAAGCGAGCCGCATCTTGCGATCGAGCCTTTCGGGGTCGATGCCGGCCCAGAGGAAGCTGCCGGTCACGAGCCACTCGCCCTCCGCGGCCGCGTCCGGGAACACCCGCTCGTCGGTCGCATCGACGCGGACCGCGCGCAACAGCCGCAAGGCGCTCACCGCCACGTCCCTCGGCACACGGCCGGGGCCGACGGCCCGCGGCCCTGGGCGCGGGTCGTTCG
>Ga0197142_1002524_pt1 | contig 15954 bp, 14 predicted proteins | sample GBS60_MetaG_FD_148614 | JGI IMG/M metagenome (GOLD analysis project Ga0197142, IMG submission 148614) | Sediment microbial communities from Great Boiling Springs, Gerlach, Nevada, United States - GBS 60_MetaG | ecosystem: Environmental > Aquatic > Thermal springs > Hot (42-90C) > Sediment...
GCCGTGCCGTTCGGGGCGGGCAGCGCCGCCTCGCGGAAGCCGGTGCGTACCCGCTCGGTGGGCGCCGGCAGGGCCGCCTTGCCCTGGGAGAGCGCGCGGCGGCGCGCTTGCGAGGCCGCCCGCCCGGTCGCCACGATCGCCGCACTCATGACCCGGGTCTCCGCCCTTCGCTGGAGGTCACCGTCCACCGCGGTAGACGACGAAGGCCATCCCCTGCGACTGACTGAAATTGTCGTAACCCACGAGCCGCACGAGATGGCCGGGATTGGCGCGGTGACAGGCCTCGAGCTCGGCCAGCACCTTCTCGACCGAGTAAACGCCGAACATCGGCAGCTTCCACATGTACCAATAGGTCGACTGGGCCCGTTCGGGCTCGCAATGTTCGATCGCGGGCGTCCAGCCCTGGTTGATCAGGTAGGCGACCTGCTTGGCGATCCGCTCGGGCGTCATCGGCGGCAGGTAGGAGAAGGTCTCGTAGCGCGGCTTGGCGGGGCCGTAGGCTTGCATCTCGGGCACGGGCGGAACTCCTGCGGCTGAACGCGTCGGGGTCGGGCCGAAGTCAGGCGCGCTGGACGTCGAGCTTGTCGACCACGTCGAACTCGAATTTGACCTCCTTCCAGGTCTCGAGCGCGATCGCGAGCTCCGGGCTGTGCTTGGCCGCCTCCATCAAGATGTCACGGCCCTCGCGCTCGAGTTGGCGGCCTTGGTTGCGTGCCTCGAGGCAAGCCTCGAGGGCGACCCGGTTGGCGTGCGCACCGGCGGCGTTGCCCCAGGGATGGCCGAGCGTGCCACCGCCGAACTGGAGGATCGAATCGTCGCCGAAGATCGTGACCAGCGCCGGCACGTGCCAGACGTGGATGCCGCCCGAGGCGACCGGGAACATGCCGGGCATCGAGCCCCAATCCTGCTCGAAGAAGATGCCGCGGGCACGGTTTTCGGGGACGTAGGACTCGCGCATCAAATCGATCCAGCCGAGGGTCGCCCCGCGGTCGCCCTCGAGCTTGCCCACGACCGTACCGAATTGGAGATGGTCGCCGCCCGACAGGCGCAGGCACTTGGCGAGCACCCGGAAGTGGATGCCGTGCATCGGGTTGCGGTCGATCACGGCGTGCATCGCCCGGTGGATGTGCAACAACATGCCGTTCTCGCGGCACCAGTTGGCCAGCCCCGTGTTGGCGGTGAAGCCGGCCGTCAAAAAGTCGTGCATGATGATCCGCGAGCCGAGCTGGCGAGCGAACTCGGCGCGCTTGTACATTTCCTCGGGCGTGGGCGCGGTGACGTTGAGGTAGTGGCCCTACTTCTCGCCGGTCTCTTCCTCGGCCTTGCGCACCGCCTCCATCACGAACTCGAAGCGGTGCTGCCAGCGCATGAAGGGTTGGCTGTCGACGTTCTCGTCGTCCTTGATGACGGCGAGGCCGCCGCGCAGCGCCTCGTAGACCGCCCGGCCGTGATTCTTTGGCGGAGAGGCCGAGCTTCGGCTCGATGGTGCAGCCGAGCAGCGGGCGACCGTATTTGTCGAGTCGATCGCGCTCGACCTGGATGCCGTTGGGCGGACCGCCGCAGGTCTTCACGTAGGCGAGGGGGAAACGGACGTCCTCGAGGCGCAGGCTGCGCACCGCCTTGAAGCCGAACACGTTGCCGGCGAGCGAGGTCAAGACGTTGACGACCGGGCCTTCTTCGAAGAGATCGATCGGGTAGGCGACGTAGGCGTAGAAGGCGTTCGGATCCCCGGGCACGGGCTCGATCCGGTAGGCCCGACCCTTGTAGTAATCGAGATCGGTCAGAAGGTCGGTCCAGACCGTGGTCCAGGTGCCGGTCGAGGATTCCGCGCAGACCGAGGCGGCCGCCTCCTCGCGCGGCACCCCCGGCTGCGGCACGACCTTGAAGAGCGCCAAAATGTCGGTGTCGAGAGGCACGTAATCCGGAACCCACAAGTCTTCGCGTAGTCCTCGACGCCGGCCTCGTACGCCTTCGGTGCCACGGCACCCTCCGCCCCCCTTCGGGCTCGCCGCGCGAGCGAGCCGTTGCTGGTTTCGACGAAGGCGCCCAGCGCGGCGCGTCGCCGACGACCGATCAGAATTCGTTGCCGCTCACATAAGGCCGAGATCCAAGAATTCGGGCATGCCCACCGATTTTCGACGGATCCGGGTCCTCGATGCGGTGGCACGGCACGGCTCGATCACCCGTGCCCGGCAGGAGCTGCACCTCACCCAACCGGCGGTGTCGATGTCGGTTCGCCAGCTCGAGGAGAGCCTCGGCCTGCCGCTGGTCGAGCGGGTCGGGCGGCGGATCGTGCTGACCCCGGCCGGCCGGGAGCTCGCCGACCACGCCCGGCGGATCGTCCAGGCCGCGGCCGATCTCGAGGCGGCGGTCGAGCAGATCCGCGGCCTCGATCGGGGCGTGCTGCGGCTCGCCGTGGTCTCCACCGCCAACTCCTTCCTGGCGCCCGTCTCGGTCGCGTTCCGCCGCCGCTATCCGGGAATCGCGGTCTCGCTCCACGTCGCCCACCGCGACAGCGTGTTGGCCGTGCTCGAGGCGGGCGACACCGACCTCGCGGTCACCGGCCAGTCGCCCGAGGACGCCGACCTCGTCGCCCAGCGCTTCAAGGACAATCCGCTCGTGGTGATCGCCCCGCCGGGCCATCCGCTGCTCGCCGAGGCGCCGATCCCGGTCGCCCGGCTCGTCCGGGAGCCGCTCGTGGTCCGCGAGCAGGGCTCCGGCACCCGCGCCGCCGTGGAGCGCCTCTTCGCCGCCCACGGCCTTTCCTACGAGGCCTCCTGCGTGTTCGCCTCGAACGAGGCGGTCAAGCAGGCGGTCCAAGCCGGTCTCCGCCTCGGCGTGATCTCGGCGCAGACGATCGAGCTCGAGCTCGCCACGGGCCGGCTCGCCGTCCTGCCGGTCGAGACCTTCCCGATCCTCCGGGTCTCGTACCGCTCTACCGCGCACACCGGCGGCTGCCGCCGGCGGCCCAGGCCTTCCGCCGGATCCTCTCGGGCGAGAGCCCGCGCTGACCGGCGGCGTTGCGGGGCGTGTCGCGCGGCTCAGGCGCCGAGCTTCGTCACCAGGAAGCGCTGCAGCTCGTCGAACCGCTGCGCGACCGCATCGAGCCGCTGCTCCATGCCCTCGAGGCGTTCCACGATGGCGTCGAGGCGTTCGAGCCGCTGCTCGACGGCGCCGAGCCGCTGCTCGACGGAATCGAGGCGCTGCTCGACGCCCTGTTGGCGAGCGAGGAGCTCGTCGAGGACGCGCTGCTGGTTGGCGAGCTGGGCGTCGACCGCGTTGGTCTGGATCCGCACCTGATTGAGTGCGAGCTCGATGCTCTGGAATTGCAGGTTGATGGCCTGCCGAAAATGACTGAGCTCGGACGAGAGATGGCGCAGCTGCTCTTCCATCGGCCCGACCTTCAGCCCGAGCCGGCGCACCTGCTCGCCGATGAAGCGCAGATCGACCACCTCGTCCTGGGTCATGTGCGGCCTCCGTGCAACAGAAGCCTAGCAGAGCGGCCACGCCGGCGCCAGGGCCGGGCATGCGCGAACGGCTCTGTCCCGCGCCTGACCGCGGCGCCATCTCGTGCTAGCGACGTCCTGCGATCAGGATCGAGGCCGACGTGACCCAGCTGCTTTCCGTCTCGCTCGACGACAAGTACCGGCTCGAGGAAGGCCGGGTCTACCTCACGGGGATCCAGGCCCTCGTGCGCCTGCCGATCGAACAGGTGCGCCGCGACCGGCGCGCCGGGCTGCGGACCGCGGGCTACGTGACGGGCTATCGCGGCTCGCCGCTCGGCGCCTACGACCAGCAGCTCACCGCCGCCAAGGCGCTGCTCGCGGCGCACGACGTCGTGCACCAGCCGGCGGTCAACGAGGATCTGGCGGCCACCGCCTGCCAGGGGACCCAGCAGGTGAACCTCGCGGGCGAGGGGCGCTTCGACGGGGTCTTCGCGATCTGGTACGGCAAGGGCCCGGGCGTCGACCGCTCGGGCGACGCGATCCGCCACGGCAACCTCTTCGGCACCGATCCCAAGGGCGGCGTGCTCCTGCTCCTGGGCGACGATCACATCTGCGAATCGAGCACGACCGCGCACCAGTCCGAATACGCCATGGTCGACGCCATGGTGCCGGTGCTCAACCCTTCGAGCGTCCAAGAAATCCTCGAATACGGCCTCTACGGCATCGCCCTCTCCCGCTTCTCCGGGGCTTGGGTCGCCTTGAAGTGCATCCACGACACGGTCGAGAGCACGGCCTCGATCGCCGTCGCCCCGGATCGGCCGAAGATCGTCCTGCCCGACGAGTCGCTGCTGCCCGAGGTCCGCCGGCACATCGAGATCCCGCCCGAGATGCCCTGGCCGCCCATGGCCCTCGAGGTCGAACGGCGGCTGCACACCGTGCGGATGCAGGCAGCCAAGCTCTTCGCCCGCGCCAATCGGCTCGACCGCATCGTGCTGGGCGAGCCGGGTGCGCGGGTCGTGGTCGCCACCACGGGTAAATCCTACCAGGATGTCGTCGTGGCCCTCGACGAACTCGGCATCGACGAAGCTCGGGCGCGAGCCCTGGGCCTCGCGGTCTACAAGGTGGGGCTGACCTTTCCCCTCGAGCCCGAGGCGCTCGCGGAGGCGGTCCGCGGCAGCGAACTGTTGCTCGTGGTCGAGGAAAAGCGCGGGCTGATCGAAAGCCAGGCCAAGGAGATCCTCTACGATCGGCGCGAGCGACCTCGGGTCCTCGGCAAGACCGACGAGCGCGGCGAGACGCTCTTTCCCTCCTGGGGCCAGCTCGAACCTTTGCAGATCGCGATCGCGCTCGGCGAGCGGCTCCTCGAGCGGACGGGCGATCCGGTCCTCGCGGCACGGGTCGAGGCGCTGCGCGCCCGCCGCGCCGCGCTCCCGCGGGGCGCGGCCGGGCTCGTCCGGCTGCCCTGGTTCTGCCCCGGCTGTCCGCACAACAGCTCGACCAAGGTCCCCGAGGGCTCACGCGCGGTGGCCGGAATCGGCTGCCACTTCATGGTGACGTGGATGGGCCGCGAGACGCTCGGGTGGACCCAGATGGGCGGCGAGGGCGCCTCCTGGGTCGGCCAGGCGCCGTTCAGCACCCGCCCGCACGTGTTCCAGAACATCGGCGACGGGACCTTCTACCACTCGGGCTCGCTCGCCGTCCGGGCGGCCGTCGCCTCGGGCGCCAACATCACCTTCAAGATCCTCTACAACGACGCGGTCGCCATGACCGGCGGGCAGAAGATGGAGACCGCGAACCTGACCGTGCCACAGATCACCCGGCTGCTCGAAGCCGAAGGAGTCCGGGCGATCGCGGTGGTGACCGACGAGCCCGACAAATACCCGATTCCTTCCGGCTTCGCCCCGGGCGTCACCGTCCACCACCGCGACGAGCTCGACGCCGTGCAGCGGCGGATGCGCGAGATCCCGGGTGTGACCGCGATCGTCTACGACCAGACCTGTGCGGCGGAGAAGCGCCGACGCCGGAAGCGCGGCTCCTTCCCCGACCCGGACGAGCGGGTGGTGATCAACGAGCTCGTGTGCGAGGGCTGTGGCGATTGCGGGGTGCAGTCGAACTGCGTGGCGATCCAGCCCGTCGAGACCGAATACGGGCGCAAGCGGCGGATCGACCAATCCGCCTGCAACAAGGATTTTTCCTGCATCGAAGGCTTCTGCCCCTCCTTCGTGAGCGTGAAGGGCGCGGTCCCGAAGAAGGCCGCCCTCGGCGCCCGCGACGTGCCGTTCCCGGTCCTACCCGAGCCCGTGCCGCCGGTGCTCGACCGCCCCTACGGCATCGTCGTCGCGGGGATCGGCGGGACCGGTGTCGTGACGATCGCGGCTCTCCTCGGCATGGCCGCGCATCTCGAGGGCAAGGGCTTCGTGGCCCTCGACATGATCGGCCTCGCCCAGAAGGGCGGCGCGGTCGTGAGCCACGTGAAAATCGCGCCCACACCCGAGACGGTGGGCGCACCCCGTGTCGCACCGGGCGGGGCACGGCTCCTCTTGGGGTGCGACCTCCTCGTCGCCGCGGGCCGCACCGCCCTTCCGACCGTCGCCAAGGGTGTGACGCGGGTGGTCGCCAACAGCGAGGAAGTCTTGACGGGCACCTTCACCCGCGAGCCCGACCTCGTCTTCCCCGCAGCCCAGCTCCGCCGCACACTCGAAGAAGCGGCGGGTGCCGAGAACGTCGAACTCGTCGAGGCGACCCGGCTCGCGACCGCACTCCTGGGTGACGCGATCGGCGCCAACCTCTTCCTCGTGGGCTATGCGTGGCAGAAGGGGCTCTTGCCCCTTTCCGAGGCCGCCGTTCTCCGCGCCATCGAGCTCAACGGGGTGGCGGTCGAGTTCAACCGGCGCGCTTTCCTCTGGGGGCGGCGCGCGGCCTTCGATCTCGAGGGGGTGCGCCGGATCGCGGGCCTCGCCACGCGGCCGCGGTCCCGCTCGCTCGACGAGACGATCGCCGACCGCGTGCGGTTCTTGACCGAGTACCAGGACGCCGCCTGGGCCGAGCGTTACCGGCGGACGGTCGAGACCGTGCGAGCGGCGGAGGCGCGGATCGCCCCGGGCAGCGAAGCGCTCGCGCTCGCGGTCGCCAAGAACCTCTTCAAGCTCATGGCCTACAAGGACGAGTACGAGGTCGCCCGGCTCATGTCGGGGGAGGCGTTCCGCGCCCAGCTCGCGCGCGAGTTCGAGCGCTGGGACCGGCTCGAGTTCCATCTGGCCCCGCCGCTCGTGGCCGAGCGCGACCCGCGGACGGGGCATCTGCGCAAGCGCCGCTACGGCCCCTGGGCGATGGCCGCGTTCCGCTGGCTCGCCAAGGCCAAGAGACTGCGCGGGACGGCGTTCGATCCGTTCGGCTGGACCGCGGAACGGCGGACCGAGCGGGCGCTCGTGGGCGAGTACGAGGCGCTCCTCGCCGAAATCGTGGGCGGGCTCACGGCCGAGCGGCTGCCGCTCGCGATCGAGCTCGCCCGGTTGCCGGAAGCGATCCGCGGCTTCGGCCACGTCAAGGAGGCGAACCTCGCGAAGGTGCGGGCGCGCTGGCGGACACTGCTCGAGCGCTGGCGTGCGCCGCAACCCGTCGCTCTCGCGGCGGAATAGCGCCCGACGCGGACGAGCTGCGCGTGCGCTGCCGTTGCGCGCCCGTTCGGCCCGGTTAACATGTTGCGCGATCGGGGAGGCGAACGAACGACGGCATGCGTCCGCATGCTCCGGTTCGTCCTGCCCGATCGGGAGATCCGACAGGGAGGACGGCCTCATGGCCCGCATCCAATTGCACCGCTTCATCGACTTGGCGAAGCCGGTGGTCCGCAAGGACGAGCCGGATTCGCCCGCCCGGCGCAACTTCCTCGCCCGTGCGGCGACGCTCGCTGCGCTCACCGGCATGTCGAGCGAGGCGTTCGCCCGCAACTTCGACCCGAACGCCGAGCCCGTGCGCTATCCCGAGCCCGACGTCGTCGTGCTCGACAAGCGCTTCCGCTACAAGCTCGGCAACACGCCGATCCGGCGGCACTACAAGGGCACGCTCTGGGCCGAAGGTTGCGCCTGGAGCGGCGTCGGCCGCTACCTCGTCTGGTCGGACATCCCGCGCAACGAGGTGTTGCGGTGGCTCGAGGAGGACGAGCACGTCTCCCGCCGGCACCGCTTCCCCTCGGGGCACAGCAACGGCAACACCTTCGACTTCCAGGGCCGGCAGATCAGCTTCTGCCACGAGCCGGCGCGCGTGATCCGCTACGAGTGGAACGGCGAGATCACGGTGCTCGCCGAGACCTTCGAGGGCGAGCGCTTCAACGCCCCCAACGACGGCATGGTGCACCCGGACGACGGTTCGATCTGGTTCACCGACCCGGGCTACGGCGCCCTCATGAACTACGAGGGCAAGCGCTACAACCGGGATCCGCGGCCCTTCCGCAAGGAGGCGATCTACCGGATCGACGGCAAGACCGGCAAGATCACCAAGGTCGCGGACGAGCCCTTCAAGCCGAACGGCATGTGCTTCAGCCACGATTACAAAAAGGTCTACGTGGCCGACACCGGCCTCTCGCACTACGCCGACAAAGGTGCGAAGTCGATCATCTGGGTGTACGACGTCGACGGCGAGAAACTCAAGAACCCGCGGACCTTCGCGTCCATGGAGATGGACGGCAAGGTCGGCTTCGCCGACGGTCTACGCTGCGACGAGGACGGGAACGTGTGGGCCGCGGCGGGCTGGGTCGGCGACGGCTACGACGGTGTGCACATTTTCGCTCCCGACGGCACCCGGATCGGTCTGATCAGGCTGCCCGAGATCTGCGGCAATCTCTGCTTCGGCGGCACGAAGCGGAACCAGCTCTTCATGGCCGCCTCGCAGTCGCTCTATTCGGTCTTCGTCGAGACCCGCGGCGCGCACATCACCTGAGCGCACGGCTCCGCGCGGCGGATCGGCGGACGGCGGCCTAAGGGGCGCCGTCTCGCTCTCGGGGCCCGGGCGCGAGCACGAGGAGCGTGACCCCGTCGCCCATGCGGTGGGCGCGGACGAGCGGCTCGAGCCCGGCCTCGGCCAGATGCTGCTCGGTGGTCGGGTCGAACCGGGCGGCGAAGGCCCAGCGCAGCCAAGCCGAGAGCAGTCGCATCCACCAGCGCACCGCGGTGCGCGAGGAGCGGTGATAGTCGAGCAACAGGATCCGCCCGCCCGGGCGTGTGACCCGCGCGAGCTCGCGCAAGGCCGGGAGTTGCAGCTCGTCCGGCAAACAGAGGAGCACGAAAGTGGCCGCGACGGTGTCGAACGAGCCGTCCGGGAAGGCGAGCTCCAAAAGGTTCATCTGCCGGAGCTCGACCCTAAGGCCGAGCCGCCGGGCCCGCGCGCGGGCGCGGGCGAGCATGGCCGGGCTCGCGTCGATCCCGACGAGCTCGCTGCCGGGCGGGTAGAAGGGCATGTTGCAGCCGGTGCCGACGCCCACGTCGAGCAGCCGACCGGGCCGCGCGTGGGCGAACAGCTCCGCCCTGAGCCGGCGCTTCCAGCTCCACTCGTAAAGTCCGTCCAGGAGGTCGTAAACGGGCGCGATCCGCTCGTATGCGCGCAAGACCTCGCGCGCCTGGGCCGCGATCGGATCGGTGGGCTCCTCGGACCGGGCGTCGAGCGAGCGGGCGCGGCTCACCGGGGTGCCCCCACGCCTGCCGGGGCGAGCCGATCGAGCGGGATCGGGCCCCGCAGCTGCCGCCAAGGCCGCAGCAGATAGTGGCCGTCGAAGCTGCCGCCATCGGCCGCGTGGGCCGCGGGCAGGGCGGTCCAGGGCAGCCCGGGGTGGCGGTGGTGGGTGCCGTGCAGGTTGGTGTGCAGCACGAGCCGGCTCAGGAGGCGAGGCGCGCGCATGTCGTACCCTTGAACCGGATCGGCGAGCGGGCCGCCGTAGTGCGGCGCGTTGTCCAGGAACGAGACGAGGAACGCCCGGCCGAGGAGCGCCACGATCAGCACGGGCCAGGCGGCACCGTACAACGCGAAGGAAAGGGCGAGCAGGGCGAGGACGAGGAGCGCGTCGAGCCGGATCGCGCGCAAGACCGCGCGCTCGAGCAGGCGACGCTCGGCGCGCTCCGCCATGTCGCGCGCTTCGGGCGAGCCCTCGTAGAACACACGGCGCACGATCGGTCGGAGGACGCGGCGGGGCAGGAGGCTCAGAAGGCCGCTCGCGAGCTCGAAGAAATAAAGGCCGCCCAAAAGCCGCGGGTAATAAGCGAGCGCCGCGGCGAGTCGCGAAGTGGTCGTCGGATCGTAGAGCTCCGGCCGCTCGGTCGCCCGGGCGTTCAACGCGTGATGCGAAAGGTGGCCGAAGCGCAGCGCCGCGAAGGGTGCGAGGAAGAGGATCGCGAGGAGTCGGCCGGCCGCTTCGTTGGCCCGGCGGTCCGGGAGGAGATGCCCGTGCACCGCCTCGTGGATCGCCGCCCAATGCGGCACGATCGCGAGCACCGGCAGAAGAGCGAGCAGCGCGAAGGGGCCGATCCGGCCGTCGAGGAGCAGGGGGAGGCCCAGGAACAGGAAGAGCGAAAGCCCGGCGGTCGCGGCGATCACGACCGTGTTCGCGCGCGTCGGGATCGGGGCGGATCGGTCGGGCCCCACCGTCACGGCACGTCCGCCAAGCCGCCGTCGGCCGGTTCGGCGAGCGACATCGCGTTGCCGCGCCAGACGAAGCGATTGCCGATCCAGCCTTGCACGTAGAGGACGGGGATCGCGAGGTCGCGCACCAGCATGGCCGGCACGCTCCAGCGGCCGACGTGCCAGCCGGCGCTGCGCGCGAGGGCCACCTCGGCCACGTACCAGAAGGCGAGCAACAGGCCGAGTGCCGGCAGGACCGGCATCCCTGCGGCCCAGGCCCAGAGCCCGCAGGCGACCCCGGGGAGGAAGGCGCCCGAGGCGATCTCGGCGGCGTAGAGGTGGGGGAAGGTGTCACGCCGCAGCCGCGCCCAGCGCACCTGCCGGTTCCAGACCTCGCGGAAGCTGCGCCGACCGAGCGCCTGCTCGAACGGGCGCGGCACGAGCCGGATCCGATAGCCGGCGCGGCGCAGGAGCTTGGTCGTGGCGGCGTCCTCGGCGGGCTCGGCCGCGAGCGCTTCGATCCCGCCCAGGGACTCGAGGATCGAGCGGCGGTAGAGCATGACCTTACCCTGAGCGAAGCCGCAGCCCAGGAGATCGGCGAAGAGCTGCCAGCGGGTCTGGTAGGTGTTCAGGAACGCGACTTCGAGCTCGGCCCAGACGTTCTCGGCGCGGGCGCCGATCGGCGGGGCGCAGACGAGGCCGGTGCCGGGTTTCCAGGCAGCCAGGAGCCGGGCGAGGAAATCCGGCGGCAAGACGACGTTGCTGTCGACCATCGCAACGTGATCGAAGCGGGCCGCCCGCCAGCCTTTGACGGTGTTGTTGAGCTTGGGGTTGATGCTGATCGGATCGTCGCCCACCAAAAGCCGCGCCGGGACGTGGGGATGGGCGGCGATCAACCGTTCGACGACCGGCACGACCGGATCGTCGGCGTCCTTGACGCAAAAAAGGATCTCGTACTCGGGCCAGTCGAGGGTGAAGCTCGAGGCCAAGGCGTCTTCGAGATGGTTCTCGAGACCGCGCACCGGCCGCAGCAGCGTCACGGGCGGCCGGACGGGCGGCTCGGCCGGGCGCCGACGATCGCGCGCGGTCCGCCACGCGACGAGCCCGGTGCTGGCGAGATGCACGAGTGCGCCGAGCGCGCAAAAGCCGGAGGCCAAGGTCTCGAGCGCCATCGCCCCTCCCGCGGTGTCGGTGGATTCGTTCGAGGACCGCCGTCACCCCCTGGGAATGGTGCTAGTGCCGGCCAGCGACAAGACGGTGACCGTGCGGTCCGCACGGCTCTGTGGCCCGTTCACGACGGCAGCTCCAGGCGCCCGTCGGGCGTGAGCGGCCAGCGCGGGTTCCAGACGATCTCCCAGACGTGCCCGTCCGGATCGGCGAGCCAAGCGACCCGGCCGCCCCAAGGCGTGTCGGCCGGCGCTTTCACGACGCGCCCACCCGCCGCCTGCCAGGCTTCCGTGACGCAGGCGACCTCCTCGCGCGTGCGGACATTGTGGGAGAGCAGCACGGTGCCGACGCCGGTACCCGGGTCGGCGAGCCCGAGCTCGGCGGCGAGCGCCGCGCGGCTCCAGAGCGCGAGGACCACACCGCCCGCGCGGAAAAAGACGACGTCGGCTTTGCTCGCCGCGCTGGGTCGGAACCCGAGGCGCTCGTAGAACGCCCGCGACCTGGGCACATCCCTCACCCCGAGGGTCACGACCGAAAGGCGCGGCTCCACGGTGCGGAGCTTCAGGCGTCGGCGCCGAGATAGGCGCGGATCCGCGCGCAGGCTTCCTGGATGGCTTCGGTCGAGGCGGCATAGGAGAAGCGGAGATAGCCCTCGCCGAAGATGCCGAAGCTCGTCCCGCTCACCACCGCCACGCCGACCTTTTCGAGGAGCTCGTCCTGCAGCGTGCGCGAATCGCGGCCGGTGCCCGCGATGTTGGGGAAGGCGTAGAACGCGCCTCCCGGCATCGGGCAGCGGAAGCCCGGAATGCGATTGAGCTCCTCGACGATGACCTTGCGGCGGCGGTCGAAGGCCTGGACCATGGCGGTCACACTGTCCTGCGGCCCCTTGAGCGCCTCGATCCCGGCCCACTGGGTCGCGGCATTCACGCAGGAATGGGTGTTGATCGCGAGCCGGGTCGCGTGCTCGACGAGATGCTTGGGCCAGACCCCCCAGCCCAGCCGCCAGCCGGTCATGGCGTAGGTCTTGGACCAACCGTCGAGGAGGATGAGCCGGTCCTCGAGCTCCGGATAGGCGATCATCGAGGCGTGGGGCACGCCGTCGTAGACGATCCGGGCGTAGATCTCGTCGGAGAGCACGGCGACGTGCGGGTGCGCCCGCAGGCCGTCGACCAGCTTGTCGAGCTCCTCGCGCGGCACCACGCCGCCCGTGGGGTTGGCCGGGCTGTTGACGATCAAAAGACGGGTGCGCGGCGTGATCTGGGCCAGTACCTCTTCGGCCGAGAAGGCGTAGCCTTTCGATTCGTGGAGGGCGATCGGCACGGCCTTCGCGCCGGTCCACTCGATGAGCGAGCGGTAGATCGGGAAGCCCGGATCGGGGTACATGATCTCCGCCCCGGGCTCGCCGAACATGGCGATCGCCATGAACATCGTGACCTTGCCGCCGGGCACGATGACGATCCGGTCGGGGTCGACCTGCACGCCGCGGCGGTTCCACATGTCTTCGGCCACCGCCTCGCGCAGCGGCCGGATGCCGTTCGCGGGCGTGTAACCGTGATGACCGTCCCTGAGTGCTTTGACCGCGGCCTCGACGATGTTCGGTGGGGTCGGGAAATCGGGCTGGCCGATGCCGAGATTGATGATGTCGCGGCCGGCTTCTTTGAGGCGGGTCGCGCGCGCCAGCACCTCGAAGGCACTCTCCGTGCCGAGCCGGTGCATCGCGGCGGCGAGCTGCAGCATCGAATGGACCTCCCGGTGCTCGAGGCGCAGCGGACCTTAGGGGCGGGGGAAGCGGCGTGGCAAGGCGGCCACGGGGTTCACACGGGTGGCCGATGTTGTGCCCAGGGCCGCGCCCGCTCGAAGGCGCGGGCCGCTCGGAGGACCAGGAGGTCGCGGTGGCGGCCGGCGACGATCTGCAAGCCCACGGGCAGCCCGTCCTTCGTGAAGCCGCAGGGGCAGGTCGCGGCCGGGACCCAGGTCAGATTGAAGGGGTAGGAGAAGCCGGCCCAGCGGTGCCACTCCCAGGGGTGCTGCTCCCAATGCTCGGGGATCAGCCGGCCGGCCGGGAAAGCGGCCACCGAGAGCGTGGGCGTCAAGAGCAGATCGTAACGCTCGAACAGCGCCCGGACCCGATCGTAGAGCTCGGCCCGTTGCTGGCGGGCGCGGACCCAGTCGGCCGCCGTGTAGGCCATGCCGTCGCGGGTGAGTGCCACGAGCCCCGGGTCCATCTTGTCGGCCCAGCGGTCGAGCAGCGGACCGATGTTGCCGGCGTAGTTCGAACTGTAGAAGCAGCGCTCCATCGGCCAGGGATCGGGCCAGGGCTGGGAGATCGGCTCGACCACCGCGCCCATCGCCTCGAAGGCCCGGGCCGCGTCCTCGCAGATCGTGCGGATCTCGGGGTCGACCCGGAGATAACCGAGGTCCGGGCTCCAGGCGATCCGCTTGCCCCGCATGTCCGCCTCCAGGCGGGAAAGGTAGGGCTCGGGCGGCGCCTCGAGGCTCGTCTGGTCGCGATCGTCCGGACCGGCCATGACCTCGAGCATGAGGGCCGCGTCGGCCACGGTCCGGGTGATCGGGCCGATGTGCGAGATCAGATCGTTGTTCGGCACGGGCCAGTAGGGTACCCGGCCGAAGGAGGGCTTGAAGCCGAACACGCCGCAGAAGGCCGCCGGCATGCGGATCGAGCCGGCCCCGTCCGAGCCCTGATGCAGAAGGCCGATGCCGGCGGCGGCGCAGATCGCCGCCCCGGTCGAGGAGCCGCCGGCATTGTAGCCGTGCTTCCAGGGATTGTGCGAAATGCCCGTGAGCGGGCTGTCACCGCAGCCCTTCCACCCCAGCTCCGGCACGGTCGTTTTGCCGAGGAACACGGCACCCGCCGCGCGCAGCCGTTCGACCACCGGGGCGTCCACCTCCGGTACGCGGTCGGCGAAGATCCAAGAGCCGGCCTTCGTCGGGATTCCCTTGGTGAAGAGGAGGTCTTTCAAGGTCACGGGCAGGCCGTGCAGCGGCCGCACCGGCTCGCCGCGGGCGAGCTCGGCCTCGAGCGCGCGGGCCCGCTCGCGGGCCTGATCGAAGAGCGTCGTCACGAACGCGTTGAGCTTCGGCTGGAGCGCCTCGGCCCGGGCGATCGCCGCGTCGACGAGCTCGACGGGCGAGAGCTTGCGGGCGCGGATCAGGGCCAGCGCCTCGACCGCGGAGAGGAAGCAGAGCTCGGTCGGATCGCTCACGGTTGACCCCCGCTGCGGGTTGGCCGAGATGACGAGGCGAGGAGGATGCCCATGGGACTGCACATCCGGAACCCGCGGGCCCGTGAGCTCGCGCGGAAGCTCGCCGAGCGGCGCGGCTGCAGCCCGACCGAGGTGGTGGCCGGGGCGCTCGAGCGCGAGGCCGCGCTCGAGGAGGCGCGGATCGAGGAGAAGATCCGCCGGACACACGAGCTGGCCCGGCACTTCGAAAGTCTGCCCGATCTCCGCCCGGGCTTCACGGACGAGGACCTGTACGACGAGGAAGGCCAGCCGATCCTTTGAGGCCGGCGGGCGATGTTCCGGCGGTGACGGCGATCCTCTTCCGAGGCACCGACGTCGTGCCGCCGGTCGACCGGCACCTGGGCCGAAGTGGAACCCATCCTCAGAGCTGCTGCACGAGGTATTTCTCGATCAGGGCCGGGTCGGGCTCGACGCCGAGACCGGGCTCCTCGGGAACGCGGAAGCAGCCGTCCTCGAGCTTGAACGGGTTCTTGGCGAGCGCGCGGCTGATCTCCGAGGGCTCGACGCAATATTCGAGGACGAGGGCGTTCGGCACGGCCGCCAGGAAATGCAGCGAGGCGGCGGTGTTGATGTCGGTCGTGAAATTGTGGTTGGCGACCGGGATGCCCTTGGCCGCGGCGTGGGCGGCGATCCGCATCGCTTGGGTGAGCCCGCAGCGCGTGAGGTCGATCTGGGCGAGCCCGATCCCGCCCTCGTCGATCAGCCGCGTGAAGCCCCGGAGCGTGCACTCCTCCTCGCCGGCCGCGAGGCGCTGGTGGATGCGCGCCGCGACCCGTGCGTAGCCCTCGAGATCGTCGGGGTGCAGAGGCTCCTCGATCCAGAAGAGATCGAAGGGCTCGAAGGCCCGGGCGCGCTGGATCGTCGTCGTGGCGTCCCACACGAGACCCACGTCGAGCATGAGATCGAAGTCGGAGCCGGCAGCCTTCCGCATCGCCTCGAGCATGCGCAGGTCGAAGGCGAGGTCGGCGCGCCCGAACGGTTCCCAGCCGAACTTGGCGGCGGTGAAGCCCTGATCCTTGCACCACTTGACCCGATCGGCGGTCTCCTCGGGCGTGAACCGGAACATGTTCGAAGCGTAAACGCGGATCTTGTCGCGGAACTTGCCACCCAGAAGGTCCCACACCGGTCGGCCCAGGGCTTTGCCCTTGATGTCCCAAAGTGCCAGGTCGATCCCGGCCATGGCGTGCACGAACAACCCCTCGCGCCCGCAATAGAGCGTCGCCTCGTACATCTTCTTCCACAGCCGGCCGATCTCGAGCGGGTTTTCGCCGATCAAGAGCTGGCGGAGACCTCCGGCGATGGTGTGCGAGACCGGCGCCTCGATCGCCGCCTTGACCGCCCAGGGGCAGCTGTCGACCTCGCCCCAGCCGACGATCCCGGCATCGGTGGTGATGCGGACGAGCAAGGCATCCTGGCTCGAGTCGGTCCGTGCCCGGATCTGCGGCAAGCGCAGATAAAGGGCTTCGACCTCG
>Ga0197142_1002525_pt1 | contig 15951 bp, 13 predicted proteins | sample GBS60_MetaG_FD_148614 | JGI IMG/M metagenome (GOLD analysis project Ga0197142, IMG submission 148614) | Sediment microbial communities from Great Boiling Springs, Gerlach, Nevada, United States - GBS 60_MetaG | ecosystem: Environmental > Aquatic > Thermal springs > Hot (42-90C) > Sediment...
CCTCTTGACAGCTCCCTGCTTTCCGTCGTACAGTAGAGCACACGCGGAAAGGAGGCCAACGATGGCTATGGCGCAACAACGTGCTCTCGAACCAGATGACCGTCGCTTAGCGCTGCTCTGTAAGGCGCTCAGCCATCCTGCGCGTATTCAGATTCTCCGCTACATCCTCCGACACCCCGGTTGTATCGGCAACCAGATTCTGCTTCACATGCCCGATGATGGCCCACATGCCCAATCAACCATCTCGCAACATCTGCGCGTCTTACGTGATGCCGGGTTGATCGAGACGTATGACGATGGGGCAGCGGTGTGTCATTATGTCAACCCAGACAGTCTGGTCTGGTTGCGAGAATATTTAGAGCAGTTGTGAGCAGTATTCTGCATACCACTTCTGGCACGAGAAAGCAGGTGTCATAGTGCCTGCGAGCCGTACCATCTCAATCCGTTTACCACATTCCGCTCGCTGACACATGAGGTTGAGCGCAGGAGACCCGCTGGTCGTGTCTTGAATAGGTCGCAGCGCCACCGTAGCCCCCATTGTGGTAATCACCGACCGACATGGGCTGTCGAGCCTTTACAGGTGTGACCTAACAGGAGCGTTAAGACTACAATGCTTTCAGATGCACACTCATTTACAATACGGTGATATTCGATGGCCTTCATCTCCTACTACCTCTTTCCACGCAATAGTACAGCGCTACTGATGGTACAATACAGCGAGGGAAGAAAATTTTATTGAACGGCAGGGTTGCAGAAAATTATGCCCATCTCGTACCGCGAGCAGGCCCAATTAACGTGTCCTCACTGCGGCGCCGATTTCGACGCTACGGTCTGGCTGATCGTTGATGCCACCGAAGAGCCGGAAGCTGCCGCAGCTTTACGGCGTGAAGAACTGAATCTGGTGGAATGCCCACATTGCGGTAAGCAAGGTCCTGCCGGGGCACCGCTGCTGTACCACGATGCGCAGGCCAGGCGGGTGATTTTTGCGCCTGCTCCGGGCGCCAGCGATCACGAGATTCGCGAACAGGCTCGCGATCTGCATGCCCTGCTGGTTGGTTCGATAGAACCTGAACAGCGACGACCCTATCTGGCCGATGTCGATATTGCCCAAGATATGAGTGGCCTGGCGCTGCTGCTGCGCCGCCTTGATGCCCGTCGGTCGCCGAAACAGCCCTCAGCACCACCTCCGCCGCCACCGACGGAACGTTCACCGCTTATGACGGCAATAGAAGCTTTGCTGGCCGCCGATTCCGATACCGAACTCGAACAAGTGCTGGCACAGCACCCCGAATTGCTCGATCCGGCGGCATTAGCGACGCTCAACCAATTGGCCGAGGTGGCCGTCGCTCAGGGTGAACGAGCCATTGCCCAGAGCTTACGCCAGGCTCGTGACATCCTGGCTCGGATGAGTCATCACGAGGTAGCTGAGCGGTTGACCACGATTCCGCCAGCCGCGCTGCAAGAGTTACTGAATGCCCACAGCGATGCCGAACTCGAACAGGTGGTTGCTCGCCATCCGCTTCTGCTGCGCCCCGAAGTTGATCAGTTGCTGGCAGAGGAGATTGAAGCGGCACTGGCTGCTGATGCCGAGCGGCTCGCCCAGATGTTGGAAACACGCCGGGCAATGCTGGCGGCGCTGCGCAACGCTCCTGCTTCCGAAGCTGAAACTGACCTGGAAGCGGCAATTGAAGCCCTACTAGTCGCCGAAGATGAAGAGACGATTGCCCAGGTCCTGGACGATTACCCCGTCCTTTTAAGTGAAACTGCCGAGCAGGCCCTTTGGGAATTTGCAGCAGAAGCGAAAGCCGGTGGCGACGAAGAGTTGGCCCGCCACGCGATAGCCTGTCGCGAATTGCTGCGCCGTGTGCGCACCGGATTGGAAGAAGACCGTTCATAGTCAACGGGAATGGGTATGTTGAAACGAACTCCGCTCTACAACGCGCACATAGCTATGGGTGCGCGCATGGTCGAATTTGGTGGTTGGGAGATGCCAGTACAATACCGAGGCATCATCGAAGAACATCACGCTGTTCGCAACCGAGCCGGATTGTTCGACATCAGTCATATGGGCCGGTTTATGGTACGTGGGCCACAAGCCGAGACTTTTCTGCAACGAATGGTCACCTGTGATATACGAGCAATTCCGCTCGGCCACGCAAGTTATGGTCTGCTCTGTCGCCCCGATGGTGGCATTATCGATGATGTCTTTCTCTATCACTTGCCCGATGAGTTTATGGTCGTGGTGAACGCTGCTAATCGGGCCAAAGATTGGGACTGGTTCCAGCAACATATCGATGGGTTTGAGGTGGAAATTGAAGATCGTTCCGAGCGATGGGCGATGCTAGCGATCCAGGGGCCCCAGGCTGAACATCTGCTGGCAGGGGCAGAGAATTCAACAACCGCTGACATTGGATCGCTACCGTTTCACGGGGTAGCAATGACGACGATCTTTGGGCAGAATGCCTTGATTGCTCGCACCGGCTATACCGGTGAAGATGGGTTTGAAATCTTTTTTGAAGCCACTCACGCCGAACGTTTCTGGTACGGCCTATTGGCCCTCGGCGGAAATGCTGTGCAGGCTTGTGGCCTTGGTGCGCGTGATAGTCTACGCTTTGAGGCCTGCCTTGCCCTCTATGGACACGAGATCGACGAGACGACCAACCCCTATGAAGCGCGCCTGGGATGGGTAGTAAAACTTGACAAAGGTGATTTTATCGGTCGCGAGGCGTTGCAGGCCATCAAACAGACGGGCATAAGCCGACGTCTGGTCGGGTTTGAGATGGTCGGAAAAGGGATCGCTCGCGCCGGTTACCAGGTACAACGGCTGAACGGTGAGCCGGTCGGTTTTGTGACCAGCGGTATGCCCTCGCCAACATTAGGGCGCCCGTTAGGTATGGCATACGTTCCAACCGATCTCAGCAGTGAAGGAAGCGAATTTGATATTATCGTCCGTGAACGTCCAGTACGGGCACGTGTCGTCAAGATACCTTTCTATAAGCCGCGCTACAAGCGCTAGAGGAGTTCACCATGCCTTACAACACTCCAGCCGATTTACGGTACGCAAAAACCCACGAGTGGGTTCGTCAAGAGGGGGATGAGGTCGTGATTGGAATCACCGATTACGCCCAACACGCACTCGGTGACGTGGTGTACATCGAATTGCCAGCCGTTGGCTCGACTATCACTGCTGGCGAGAGCTTCGGCATTGTTGAGTCGGTGAAAGCAAGTTCTGATTTGTATGCACCGGTCAGTGGTGAGGTTGTAGCAGTAAACACTGCCCTAGAGAGCGATCAAGCACCGATCAACAGCGATCCGTATGGTGCGGGCTGGATGTTGCGTGTGCGTCCGAGTGGTGAGAGTGTAGAATTGCTTGATGCTGAAGGGTATGCAGCGTTTGTTGCTGAAATCGAACATTAGAAACGAGATGGAATGTCGTATGACTCACTATATTCCGATCACTGATGCTGATCGTCAAGAGATGTTACAGGCAATCGGTGTTGAGAAGATCGAAGACCTCTTTACCGATGTGCCGGCCGGTTATCGCTTTCCACCGCTTGAGTTACCACCACCGTTATCAGAACCTGAATTGATGGCAGAGCTCAACCGGCTGAGTGAAGCGAATGCCCATGCCCGTCGCTACAGTATCTTCCTTGGCGCCGGTGCTTACAATCACTTCGTTCCAGCAGCCGTAGATCAGATTCTGCGTCGTGGCGAGTATTACACGGCCTACACACCATACCAACCGGAGATCAGCCAGGGGACATTGCAGGCAATCTTTGAATATCAGAGTTTGATCTGTGCCCTGACCGGGATGGAAATTGCCAACGCTTCGCATTACGATGGGGCAACTGCACTGGCCGAATCGGCCATTATGGCCCTCAATGTGTTGCGAAACCGACGCAAGATTGTGGTTGCCCGCAGTGTCCATCCCCAGTATCGGGCCGTGTTACGCACCTATCTACAGGGTCTGGATGTAACGATTGTCGGTGATGAGAACCCAAACGCGACCATCGCCGACGCTGTTGCCCAGGTCGATGACCAGACCGCACTGCTAATCGTGCAGAACCCAGATTTCTTGGGCAGATTGCACGATTTACGTGGCCTGGGAGCGCAGGTACAGGCGCGAGGAGCACTGCTAGCTGTGCATTTTGATCCCATCGCATTGGGATTGTTCCAAACCCCTGCCGAAGCTGGCGCCGATATTGCTACCGGCGAGGGACAGCCGCTAGGGTTGGGATTGGCATTTGGCGGGCCGTATCTCGGTATCTTTACCACGCGCCAGAAATATGTACACAAGATCGCGGGTCGGATTGTAGGCGTCACGAAGGATGTCGATGGCCGAATGGCTTATGTGCTCACCCTGCGAGCACGTGAGCAAGATATTCGCCGCGAGCGGGCGACCAGCAATATCTGCACGAATCAGGGCTTGATGGCGCTGGCCTCAGCAGTGTATATGTCCCTGATGGGTAAGCGCGGTATGCGCAAGGTAGCTGAGATCACATACCACCGCGCCCATTATGCAGCGCGGCGCATTGCTGATCTACCCGGTTACCGCGTGCTTGCCGATCAGCCGTTCTTCCGTGAGTTCGTGGTGCAATGCCCTCGTCCAGTAGCCGAGATCAACGCAGCGCTGCGCGAACAGGGTATCATCGGTGGCTACGATCTGAGCAACGATGAACCACAACTGGGGAACGCAATGCTGGTTGCCGTGACCGAGATGAATACACCGGCGGAGATAGATCGCTTCGTCGCAGCACTGGCCGCAGCCGCTTGACCGTCTACCGGTCTATGGTTGAGGGGTATGGTCGAGAACGTTTCATTGTTACAAATCGAACGGATCGTCTCCCGCGCCCTACCGGGAACGCGGATACGTGACGTTGCGCCACTCGGTACGCGCAGCCTGCTGGTTACGGCGAATGACCGTCAGTTCGTGCTGCGATTGCCGGCCGGCGTTGATCGCTGGGCTGGTGAAGCGCTCCAGACCGAAGCCCTCGCCCTGCGCACGTTACAGGCCGAGATCGATCTACCCCTCCCTTCGGTCTTAGGGGAAACACCGGCAGTCGGCGACGATCCACCCGCATTGGCTCTGAGCTACCTGTCCGGTACTCCCTTACCAGAGATCATCACTGCTATCGACGAGGAATCACGCTTTGCCATTGGTCAGTCTCTGGCAATGGTTATGGCGCGTGTTCACAGCTATCAGGCTGCATCCTACGGTCAATTGCAGCCCAACGCTATCCCTACACCGACAGCCCAATCTCCTGTTCCCGGCGCTGATGTCGCCTATCTTCAGCAACGGGTGGCGCTGGCAGTCAGCACAGCAGTTGCCCAGAATCGGATGACAACCGATCAGAGCGATTGGCTTATGCGCCGCCTCGCCGAATGGCTTACCACCAGCGCCCGGCCAGCTTGCCTCGTCCACGGTGATCTACATCCGCGCCGCCTCATTGTCCGTCGGCGTGAACGTGATTGGCGACTGGTAGGCGTGGTTGGTTGGGGTTTTGCCCAAACCTGGCGACCAGGATGGGATCACGCGACACTTCAGATCAATTTTGCCGATCCCGACTATTTTGGTTTGCGGGTCGGATATGGTACCACATACAACGAAACAACGGATCGTCGCTACGATCAGGTACGTGAGTTTGCACTACTCCCATACCGAATCGCTCTTTTACTTGAGCGTGATTCGGTGGAATTGGCCCTAGACATTGCTGCCAGCCTTGATGCAGTTCAGTCGCCACCAATCGTAGCGACCCCTGATGACTACGGAGCAAACAGCCATGAATAACGAAGAACCCCCAATCTTTACCTATTCTCAGCCGGGAAAGATTGGCGTCAATCTGCCAGCAGTAGGTGTGGAACCAGCTCCACTGCCTGAACACTTGCTCCGCCAGGATGATCTGGCGGGCTTTCCCGAACTGACCGAACCAGAAGTCATTCGTCATTTCACTCGGATGAGCCAGCGCAACTATGCGATTGATACCGGGTTCTATCCGCTCGGTTCGTGTACGATGAAGTACAACCCCAAACTGCACGAAGAAGCAGCCCGTCTTCCCGGCTTTGCCGCCGCGCATCCACTGCAAGACGAAGAGCTTAGTCAGGGTGCGCTGCAATTGATGTACGAATTGCAAAATTATCTCGCCGAGATCAGTGGGTTTGCTGCGGTCAGCCTCCAACCGGCCGCCGGCGCCCAGGGAGAATTAACCGGTATTCTGGTCTTTCGTGCATACCATCTCGAGCGCGGCGATACACAGCGTACAGAGATACTGGTACCTGACTCGGCTCACGGTACGAACCCTGCCACAGCGGCAATGGCCGGACTAAAGGTTGTTGAGTTGAAGAGTGATGCACGCGGTAACGTCGATCTCGACGATCTGAAAGCCAAATTATCACCGCGTACCGCCGGGATGATGCTTACCAATCCCAATACCCTCGGCCTGTTTGAAGAGCACATTGTCGAGATTTGTCGTCTGGTGCACGAGGCTGGCGGGTTGATGTACGGCGATGGTGCGAACTTTAACGCGATTTTGGGCATCGCTAAGCCAGGAGAACTGGGTTTCGACTTCATGCACTACAACCTACACAAAACCTTTACCACCCCTCACGGTGGTGGTGGCCCTGGTTCCGGGGCCGTTGGTTGTACTGCTGAGCTAGCCCCCTTCCTCCCCGGCCCACGAGTACGTCAGCGGGATGATGGCCGCTACGAGTTCTTTACCCCTGAAAAGAGCATTGGCCGGATGAAAGCCTTTCACGGCAACTTTGGTATGTTGGTACGGGCCTGGACCTACATCCGTTCATTGGGAGCTGCCGGCTTGCGAACGGTCAGTGAAACCGCGGTGCTCAATGCGAACTATGTACGGGTGATGCTCAAAGATATATATCCGCAAGCGGTTGATCGCATCTGTATGCACGAAGTGGTACTGCGCGGCCAGATCGCCGGTGCGCCTAAAGATGTACGAACGCTCGACATTGCCAAGCGGTTGATCGATTACGGATTCCATCCGCCGACGATCTACTTCCCGCTGATTGTCCCCGAAGCGTTGATGATCGAACCCACCGAGACCGAGAGCAAACAGACGCTTGATCGCTTTATCGCGACAATGCGTAAAATTGCAGGTGAAGCAGTCGAGACACCTGAAGTATTGCATGCCGCACCCACGAAAGCGCCAGTGCGACGTCTCGACGAGGTACGCGCTGCTCGTCAACCGATTTTGCGGTATGACGCTGCTGCCATTGCGCGCCTGCAGAGCGAATGATTGCGACTGTATAACAGGGGCGGATTTGGATTCCGCCCCATAGTGGCTTACCATGTTGCAAGATACCAGATAGCGACAAAAGACCAAACGTTTCCTGGGATAAGATGCCCTTGCGATTTATAGAAACAATTCTCTCGCTAGGAATGATAGCGGGTAGTATAATATCTAGTGATACCTGCGCATTTTATTTAGTACCGGCATTTCTCGTCGCCTAATGAAGAGGACGAGAGTACGAGGTATAGGGAAGGGGCTATGAGTCTCTACCGCAGCCGCCACATTGCGGCCCGTTTTGTGCCGACGCTGTTTAGAATGTTTGTGCGCCTATACGTGCGACCACGAGTTGAAGGGATTGAGCACGTTCCCCTGGAAGGCGCATTCATTATCGCAGCTAATCATACTAGTCATGCAGACACAGCGGTCATCTATTCGGTGCTACCACGTGAAGTACGTGCCCGCTTTGTGGCTGCCGCTGCTCAGGATTACTTCTTCCAGGGTGGGATCATGCAATTTCTCTCACGCATTCTGTTTAATGCTATTCCCATCGCCCGTGATCGCCGCGGCGGGCAAGACCCGCTCCGTCACGCTGCTCGTGCCCTGCGTGAAGGGTATGCGTTGTTGCTGTTTCCTGAAGGTACCCGCAGCAAAACCGGTGAAATAGGCCCATTTCGGAGTGGTATTGGTCGTCTCATTGCTGAGTTTCCCGGTACACCGGTAATTCCAACCTATGTTGGAGGCACACACCGGGTTATGCCAAAGGGAAAAGTAATTCCTCGTCCTTATCGGGTGACCGTTCGGTTTGGCGAGCCATTATACCTGAAGGCGCATCCCAAGCTGCGTGCAACCTGGCAGACTGCTGCCGATGAAGTGCGTGAAGCGATTGTCCAGTTAAGTGGGGCAACTGTAGCTCATAGCATTGGCGCCGCACCCGATCAGGGGGAATAACCCACTATGTCTCCTTGCTGGATCGGGGGCAGTCTGCGACGCAATCGTCATCAGTTCTCAGGGAGAAAGATGCATGACTGCTTTTCCCGATCCCCCTTCCGCAACGAAAGACTATTTACACCAGCATAGGTATCAACTTTTACGTGAGCTGATCTGGCTACTCCTGTTGATGGTATTCAGCTATACGATTCTCGCACCTATCGATCCAACGCTGATCCCATTACGTCTGCTCATCGTTGTTCCACTTCTGGTTGTACTTCTTGGTTCATTACGATTGTTACAGAACAATTCTCTACGTGCTGCGGGTATCTTGGCTGTCGGTGCTCTCTGGCTAACGTTGATCGTCGCAGCATTCATTGGTGGAGGGCTACAATCACCGGCTTTTGTCGCTTTACCATTAGTTGTGATCATATCCGGTATCTTGCTCGGTCAGCGTGGCGCCTGGCTGATAACAGTTCTCTCTATTGCTGTTAGTGCAGTGTTTGTCTATGCTGACGATCTTCTCCCACCCCATCCTGCTTCGTCATCAGCACTGTTTTGGTTTGTTACCTACATCTTCTACTTTCTCCTGGCGGCCCGTACTATCACGCATGTCATCAGTCATTTCTCCCGATCAATTCGAGAGACGCAAAGAGAACTAACCGAACGTGAAGCAGTTGAGCAACGGTTACGTGTCTCGGAAGAAAAACTTGCCCGTCTGTTTGACTCCACTCCATTCGCAACATTAATAGTACGTCTTGCCGATAACCTGATTCTGAACGCAAATGCGGCCTGTCGTGAATTTTTTGAACTGAGCAGCGATCAGGTTATTAAACAGCGGATCGATAAACTCAATTGGTCTCAATTACCTGCACAATGGTCAACCATTGTCGACACATTGCATCAGCGGGGAACGATCAGGGACGTGGAGTTCAGTTTTTGCCGTCAAGATGGAACAACGCATTTCGTGCAGTTGGCCGCCGAGATTGTTGAGTTACCAGAAGGCCTATGTGCTGTCATAGCATTTCAAGATGTTACCCCACTCCGCCGTGCGAATGAACGACTGGCCGAGCTGGCTACCCAGCAGGAACAGTTAGCGACCCTGGCTCGTGATGCTCTGGCTAATGCAGATCTCGACACACTCTTTTCGGCTGCAATGAGCCAAACTGCGCAGACACTCCATCTCAGCGGGATCGAGTTGATCGATATCGACTCCGATGGTCTTGCTACGGTGCGCAACCGATGGGGGCAGGTGCCTGACCAGCCGTTCCCAGATGATTTCTTCCGTCATTTACCTGCTGACCATCCTGGATGGAGCAAATTGCCCGCTGCCCTGGCCGAGCGCTTTCCGCCAGCGACATCACCGCACGGCGCTGTGATCTTCATTTGTGGGCAAGAACGACGTTTCGGTGCGCTACTCGTGTATGCCTCTGCACCACTTGATGCCGGAGCGATCTTCTTTTTGCAAAGTGTGGCAACGGTGTTAGCCGTAGCCATTGAACGCTTCTACGCTGAACAAGAACGACGCCGTATCGAAAGTCAGATGCTGCAAACGCAGAAACTCGAGAGTCTTGGGTTGCTTGCAGGGGGGATCGCCCATGATTTCAATAATTTGCTGACCGGAATTATAGGACATACGAGCCTGGCCCTCCTCGATTTACCACCAAATCACCAGCTACAACCTCACCTGACAGCCATTGACCAAGCAGCACAACGGGCGGCTGAGCTGTGTAACCAACTATTGGTGTATGCCGGACGTGGACAACGTTCCCTAGAGATGGTCGATCTCTCAACGCTGGTGCGCGAGATGAGTGATATTTTGCGATTGCCAACTAACCGTAGTAGTCAGGTCACGATTCATTACGAACTCGATAGCAATCTGCCACCAGTTGTGGTAGAAGCCAGTCAAATCCGGCAGATAGTACTCAATTTGCTCACGAATGCGATTGAAGCAATTGGAGAGCGGGTTGGAACGGTCACGTTGCGCACCGGTGTTATCACCCTCACGGCTACCGATCTCCGCCGCCTGAATTTGATGCCAACAATTCCACCAGGTGAATACGTCACCCTCACCGTAAGTGATACCGGTATCGGCATGGATGAAGCCACACAACGACGTATTTTTGACCCGTTCTTTAGCACAAAACCGAAGGGCCATGGGTTAGGGCTGGCTGCCGTTCAGGGAATTGTTCGCCGACACCAAGGCGCCATTCAGGTCAACAGTGCGCCAGGGCTTGGTTCAACGTTTACCGTTTACTTACCTGCGACACGCAAGGCCGTATCACCTGCCGCCAAACCTCAAAGTATGCCTGTCATTCTGCGCGGAACTGCGCTCATTGTTGATGATGAAGCGGCAATCCGCACGACACTCAGCCGAATTCTTGAACGAGCCGGTATGTTGACCATAGAGGCAGCCAATGGTCACGGCGCGTTGACATTATTGACCGAAACAGCGCTTGGAATTGATATTGCCGTAGTTGACCTGGCAATGCCAGGGATGAACGGTCTTGAGTTGCTGGCTGCAATTCGCCAACGTTATCCCAAACTACCGGTTTTGCTGATGAGTGGTAATCCCGGGCAAGTGACTGATGATAGTCTCCCGCTCGATCAGTATACTGACTTCATCCCCAAACCGTACCGCTCACAGGATCTTTTGGAAAAGATGAGTCATCTGTTACAACGTGTAACATCAACCTATACCAGGTAAACCGATTGGTAATCGCCGTATAATGAAGGAGGAAACTTGCGCATATCCTGCGATTGGAACTGTATGTTGATCCATTGGTTTCGGCGTGATTTACGACTACGCGATAACACCGCACTGATGGCCGCTGCGCATGCCGCCGGTGGTGCGGTCGTACCGGTGTTTATCTTTGATGATGCTATCTTGGGTGGACGCTTTGCCAGTCCGGCACGTACTCAGTTTCTCCTCGATTGTCTGGCTGAGCTTGATGCCGAACTGCATACATTTGGTTTACATCTGGTGGTACGGCGCGGGGAACCGTTGTCTGAGCTGATCACCCTGCTACGTGAGACCGGTGCAACGGGTGTGACCTGGAACCGCGATTATACACCATACGCTATCCGTCGGGATCGTGCGGTTAAGCAGGCATTACGTGCTGCCGGTTACAGCGCGCAAAGCTACAAGGATGCGGTCATCTTTGAGATGGATGAAGTGGTGACGGCTGAGGGTCGTCCGTATACGGTCTATACACCATACGCAAAGCGCTGGCGAGCACGTTTGGCGACAGAACCGGTGCGTGTGCAAGGGATGCCAGCGTTAGCCGCCATTCCCTTACCACCTGGTATACCGCTACCTCAGCTCACCGAGCTGCTGCCAGACGCCCCAACGGAACTTCCCCGGTTTCCGGCTGGTGAAACCGCAGCGCTTGCTGCTCTTGATCGCTTTGTGCGCGGCCCGCTGACCGACTATGCTCAGGGTCGTGATCGACTCGCTATAGCCGGTACATCCCGTCTGTCACCTTACTTACGCATGGGGGTTTTGTCGCCGCGGCAGTGTATAGCGGCAGCATCGAATGCTCCACCGGGGCCGGGACCAGAGAGTTGGATCGGTGAACTTATCTGGCGGGATTTCTATGTGCAGGTGCTGTACCACTTTCCTCACGCATTACGCGGGAGCTTTAAACCGGTTTATGATCGTATTGCCTGGCCGAATGATCCGACCCTCTTTGCAGCCTGGCAACAAGGACAGACTGGCTACCCTATCGTTGATGCAGCGATGCGGCAATTGCAACGTGAGGGCTGGATGCACAATCGCGCTCGCATGATCGTGGCCTCTTTTTTGACCAAAGACCTGCTCGTTGATTGGCGTTGGGGTGAACGCCACTTTATGCACCTGCTGATTGACGGCGATCCGGCAGCCAATAACGGTGGCTGGCAGTGGGCTGCCGGTACTGGGACCGATGCGCAACCCTACTTTCGCATCTTTAATCCGGTTAGTCAGGGACAAAAGTTTGATCCCGACGGTGCGTATGTCCGACGTTATGTACCCGAACTGGCTCGCGTCCCGGTACGTTACATTCACGAACCGCATACGATGCCGCCAGCCGAGCAGATCAAAGCCGGTGTTCAAATCGGACGTGACTATCCGGCGCCAATCGTTGATCATGCGACCCAGCGCAAGCGAGCGCTGGAACTCTATCGGGCCGTAACGCATGATAATCCATCGGCAGAACGATATGCTTGATGATCAGACTCAACTCCATTTTCCGGCCAGTGGAATGACCGAGATACCACTGATCTGGGAGCCACAGGTTATCCGCTGTCGGGCTGCTGGCCCCGGCGGACGGCCACTCCTCGTCTTGCTTGACACCGGTACCGATCCCTCGGCAATCGACTTAGAGCTGGCTCGTCGTCTTGATCTGCGTCTCGGCGATTTTGCCCTTGGCTCGGATGCAACCTCTGATTCGGTACCGTTTACCGAGACAGTGCTGCCATGGCTGCGTCTCGGTGAGTTGACGCTGCGCAACCTCTACCTCATGGCAGTCGATCTGCAATTGGCGCCGTTCCCTGTTGATCTGGTATTGGGATACAATGTACTTCACCAGCTCAATCTGACAATTGACTATGCTAGACAAACGATACGGCTCTGTCACCCCGATCTGGCGCCATCACCACCAACAGCGAACGGTGCTGCGTTACCACTGCACTTCTTTGAGCACTTTCCGGCGCTGACCGCACAGATTATATCCCCCGATACCGGTCCAGCTCTCGATGTGTTGCTCACGATTGACACCGGTTCAAACAGTGCACTTACGCTTAGTCCTGATCTCGCAACCCGTCTTCATCTCAATGAACGGCCAGTACAGGCAGCAACCGGACATGGTTTTTCTGCCACGACGCCTGTGCTCTGTGGGACGACAGTTGAGATACAGGTAGGGCCGTTTCGCCTATCTGATGTCGAAGTTGACGTACCGGTAACAAACCACGGCGATCTTGGGCGACAGGGCCGGGCAAACATTGGGAACCGGCTCTTGAGTCGGTTTCGTCGGGTTACGCTCGATTATCGGCGAGAAATTTGTATCCTGGATCGTTGAGGTGAATGTCGTTCCCTTATGCGCTTGTGGCTCGCCATCTTGCTCACAACGTTACTCCTTGTCATACCCGGATCACGGTTAGAGCTAGCAATTGCCCCTGCCCAGCTACCATCAATCCGCACGCCGGCATGTCCGCAAGCAACCTACGCCGATACCGCTGATCTCCTGGCGGTATTGCCACAGGCTAATTACGATTGTACCGAGCAAATCGCGATTGCGCTGCGACCGCGCGCCGATCTGGATGATGTTGACCGGTTGTTGGGTATCGCCGCCAATAGCACCTTCGACACCCGCACCCGTCGCAATGCACTTCGCATTTTGGGGCGTCTGGCAGAGAGTCAACGAGCAACACGCGCTGCGGAACTCATGAACCAGTTTCGCGCGTCGCAGACTCAGACGGTGGCGATAGAGCTGCTTGAGCGCGAGTACGATAACTTTCTCTTACAAGATGCTGTATGGTTACTCGACAGCATCTACTACCCGAGCTGGCAAGCTGCACCGGCACTGGCTCACATTGCGCTCAGCGATACCTATGCGCCAGCACTGCGCTATCGGGCCGCTCGCGCCCGCGCCCGACTGATCGCTGCCGAGCTTGGTTTGATCAGCACAACATCACGACAGTTTCTGATCGATGCCCTTCACAGTGCTGATCCCGGCGTCCGCACTGCTGCCGCCGAAGTGCTTAGCTTTCTCCGTGATGATCAACTCGGCGCCCTTGAACCCTGGCAGCAATTAGTAGCTGGGGTAATGGCGACTGAACCGCCACTCGTGGTCGCCCAAGATGAGGGCGATCCGCGCGGAAAAGCACTTTTCACCTTCCTGGAGAGCAGCCCAACGCCGCTGACTGCACGCGCAGCACTGGCCCGTGCCGCCGATAGACTGGCCGGTGAATGGGCAACCGCACCCCGTTGGCACGCACTGAAGACCACTTATGAACAACTGGCCCTACCGGTCGAAGTTGCCACGACGACCGTCAAGCTACGCACCGGCCCAGCCGACACCGCCGACAGCACAGAGCTGCTAACCATCGTCACTCAGACCTATACACTGGCACGGCAACTGCTTGGCATGGTTGGTGAAACCCCTATTCCTGGTGAAGAACAACTACCGCTACAGGTCTTGATCTTTCCCTCACAGGCAGCGTACCGCGACTATATGCGAGCCTTCACCCCCTTCACCGTCGATGTCGATGGCATCTACGACGCTGCCCAAGGCGTACTCTACAGTTATCGACGCGGTGTCGGCCAGACTGCGAACTCACTGGCTGAAACACTACGACATGAGATAAGTCATGCCGTTACCGCTGCTTATGTCTTTCCCGGTCATTGGCGTAGTCCTGGCTATCACCAGGAACCTAAAGGCTGGTTCGACGAAGGGTTTGCCGAAGTTCTTGCCGTCCAATCACAGCACGCTAGCCAGTTACAACCGCATCCGCGCCACCTCGCTACCATCTGTGGCTTACCCCTGAAACCGGTGTTAGCCGATCTGGTGGCACGTCGTGAAGGCTACGATCAATACGGAATGTTCGACTATCCGGCAGCGTGGGCACTTGTCTATTTTCTGCTGACCGAACGCCCAACAGCCATCATGAATATGACAATAGCCTGGCGCACCGGCAACTACCGTCTGGCCGACTGGCCACGATTGGGTGGCTGGCATGACTGGAAGGCTGCCGAAGCCGACTGGCATGCAGCCATAGAACGCTGGTGTAAGAAGTAGGGGAGGAGAGGAGCGGCGCAGGAACGTATGTTGCAAGCACGTGACAGTGCCACGCCTATTCATTTCTTCCCCTTACCTCATGGATAATGCACAGTAACGATGGTATACTTTCCAAAAGAACGTTATGCCCGCCTGCGACGTTCAGGCCAACGGCTCCACCTGCACCGCGTATTGTCCTTTCACTGTAATTCTTGCATGATGTCAGGCAGTGCGTGCAGTGAGGAAGTAAGGAAACGCTCATGCCAGCGATAGATATTCAGCATTTGCAGCAGCAGATTGAAGCAATGATTCACACTCAACCAGATATTCGTCTTGTCTACCTCTTCGGGTCGCAGGTAAGCGGTGAGACTGGCCCGCTGAGCGACGTTGATCTGGCGGTACTGCTCAGGCACGGAGTGTCAGTAATACAAACAATGTCACAGCTCGAATATCTCTTTTCGCAACTACTGGACGGGAAGAAGATAGATGTGATTATTCTCAATCAGGCGCCAATCGAATTAGCCTATGCTGTTATTGCGCAAGGCAAGATCATTTACCAGCACTCAATTGCCGAACGGATCGAGTATGAAGCAGAGGTGATGAGTCGTTACGGAGATTATCTCCCTTTTTTGCGAGCACAGCGCCAGGAGATTGTGAAAGGGACAGGCAATGAGCGTCGAGTTCAGCGGTATCGAGAGGCGCTTGGACGAACTCTACGAGCGCTTGGCTCGCCTGACACCGCTACGCAGTCGACCACAAACTGAGTTTATGAGCGATCCATACTTACGCGACATTGTGGAGCGCAATTTGGAGGTGGCAGCGCAATGCTGTATCGACATCTGTCACCGGATTATCGCGCTAGAAGGCGCCCAGAAACCAAGTAGCTATTATGAGGCAATTCTCCGTATGGGAGAACTAGGGATATTATCACCAGCATTCGCCAGGCGCCTTGCGCCAATTGCAGGTTTGCGGAATATCCTGGTTCACGAGTATCTCACCGTGGATTGGAATGAGGTGTA
>Ga0197142_1002526_pt1 | contig 15944 bp, 17 predicted proteins | sample GBS60_MetaG_FD_148614 | JGI IMG/M metagenome (GOLD analysis project Ga0197142, IMG submission 148614) | Sediment microbial communities from Great Boiling Springs, Gerlach, Nevada, United States - GBS 60_MetaG | ecosystem: Environmental > Aquatic > Thermal springs > Hot (42-90C) > Sediment...
AGGGGGACTGGGAGGAAGTGTTCAGAAGCGCGGCGATGATGTTCTCCGGCACACCGTTGCGCCTAAGGTAGAGCAGGTCGTTCACCGTGAGGTTGAAGCCGGGCTGGGAGCGGCGGATCTGCTCGACGATAAGGTTTTCCGAAAGGCCGGCCTTCACCAGCTCCACCAGCTTCACCAGGCGCACATCGTCCGGCTCCACCGGGGCGGAGGCGGGGGAAGGCGCCGTCGCCGGTGTAGGCCCAGGAGTTTGTCCTTGGGCCATGAGGGCCGGGAAACTAAGACCCAGGCAGAAGGCGGCGAGAACGGTCAGGGTTTTCTCCTTGGCGTAGCCTCCTTTCGGGCTAGTGTACCCAATGCGGAAAACTGCTAGGCTCCGCCGGTGCTTGCTCGGTCAACGCCCTTCCAGGGAGAAGTACTCGGGGTGGAGTTCCACCACGTAGCGGGTCTTGAGGTTGTCCACCACCGAGCGCAGTCGCTGTCGGTAGCGTCGGTCCAGCTCCTCGTTGCGCAGCTGCTCCACCACCTCCGAAAACGGCCTATAACTGCGAGGGATCCTGGCCACCAAACGTACCAGATGCACACCAGCCGGAATAATGAAGGGCTCGCTCACCTGGGAGGGCTGGAGGCCCGCGATGGCGCGGGCTACCTCCTCCCGCAGGTCCGGGACCGAGATTTCCCCGAGATCCCCCCCGGTGGCGTCCCCTCGCGCCAGTTCCTCCGCCAAAAGCTTGGAAAAATCGGCGCCGCCACGCACCGCCGCCACAAAACGCTCCGCCCGCTCCCACTGGGCTTGGGTATTTGACCCATCCGCCTTTACTGGGAAAAGAATGTGCTCCAGGTGGACCTTCTCCGGGATGGCGAAGCGCTCTTTCTCCTGCTCGTAGCGTTTGCGCAGCTCCTCTTCGGTGAGCGGGAGCTGCCCCACCTCCTTCTGGAGGGTGCGGTTGATGGTGATGGTGGTGGTGAGTCGTTCCTCCAGCTGGGCCCGGGAAAGCCCCAGGTTGGCAAGCAGCTCCTCGAACGCGGTCTCGTCTGTGATGCGGTTTTGCTCTTTCAGCGAGGCCACCGCGGCCTCCACGTCAGCCCGTTCCACCTCGATCTTGAGTTCCGCCGCCCGCTCCAAAAGGCATAGCTCGTCCAGTGCTTCCTGAAGGAACTGGGGGATCTCCTCGGGGGAAAGCGGGGTGCCAGTTTCAGCTGCCCGCACCAGGGCTCGCTTGCGCAGATCGGTCACCGTAAGGATGCGCTCGTTCACCCGAACCACGATGGCTTCCACCAAGGTGCGTTCCGCTGCCGCGGGGGCAGCAAGCAAAAGCGAGGCTAGCAAAATCCGCGTCATGGGGCCTCCTGGAATGGGTTGCGACAGGGGAAAGGTGCTTGCTCGCAGTGCACCCGTACCTCCACTTTGCGCGCCAGATCCAAAAGACACTGCCGCCGAGCTGCCTCTCCTCGCTCGGCGAAAAGCCTCTGGCTCACCTCCTGGCGACGGGCGGGGTCGCTGCCCTGCTGCTTTTTTTCCACGAAAAACACGTGCCATCCCGCGGAGGACTTTACTGGCTGGGAGAAGCCCCCGGCGGGCACACCCACGAGGGCCTCCTCAAACTCCGGTGGCAGCTGGCCCCGTCGCACCCATCCCAGGCCCCCCCCGTTGGCGGCGTTGGGTGCCCGGGAATGCTCCCGAGAGAGTGCGAAGAAATCGGCACCTTTCAGGAGCCGTTCCCTCGCTTCCCGGGCCTGTCCTTCGGTGGGAAGGATGAGTTGACGCAAAAACAAATGCTCCTCGCCGCTTGTTTCCCCTTGCTGGGCCAAAGCTTGCGCAATTTCCTCCTCGGTTGGCGGTGGAGGGGGCAGGCAGAGCTTGGCCAAGAGCTCCCGGGCACGGCGGGACCGCTGTGGCCCGTGGAGGTTGCGGTCCTCGGGGTTACCGGCGGCCAGCAGCACTTCTTCTTCCAAAAGGTCGGTAAAAACCTGGGCTACCAGTTCCGGTGCCACCTGGTTAGTTGGTCTACCCGCCACATCCTGCACTGCCTGCTCCAGCTCGTCCATGGTGATGGCTTTCCCCGCCACCTCGGCAAGCGGTTTGCCCCGGCCTTGGCAGGCCGAGGCGAGCAAGCTTAAAAGTAGGATGGTGCGCGCGCGCACGCCGGCAAGTGTACCAAAGCCTTGGCGCGGGGCCGCCAGGCTGGTAGCATGCGAGCAATGAGGTGCGCGCTTTGCTTCGGTTCGATGGTGCTCGGGGTTGCCACATCGGCGGCTCAGCTGGAGCATCGCCTCTGGCTGGTGGGGGCGCCGTTGCCCGCGACGGAGCAGCTGGTCCAGCTCCAGCGGGTAGGGGTGGATGCCTGGGTGCTCCCGGTGGCGGAAGCCACCCTGTCGGGGGAAGCGGCTAGCGTGAAAGCGGTGGTTTTACCGAATCCCGAGCCCCTCCGGGGGCTTTCCCTTTGGGGCTTGGTGTGGGTAGAGGGCGAGGCAAAGGGGGCAGCGGCAACGAGCCTCTGGAGCCAGGTAGGGCCCCTGGTCCGCGGCCTACCGTCTTCGGTGAAGGGGCTGGTGCTCGCCACCCGGAGCTGGGTGGGCGGGCTTTGGGAGGTGGCAGGGGTTTTGACCACCGCAAGCAAGCTTCCGGTGGAGGTAGCGGCACCAGTGGAGCGGTTGGTGGCGCAACTGCCGGAAAAACCGCCCCAAGGAGTGGCGGTGGTGGCCGTGGCGTTGGGCAACCTGCGCATGTTTGGCTTGCCGGAACCCGGTCCCCAAGATGCGGCTGCGGCCCTGGCCGCGTTGGATGAGGTGGGGATCCCCTGGCGAGCTGGGATCGGTGTGGGCTCGCAGCTTGTCCCAGCTCCTCCTTCCGGGGAAAACCCTTGGGCCTGGCTTTTGCGCTCTGACCTTGACTACCAGCCGGGCCCCGAGGGGGATGCCTTCGTCTCTCGGGGCGGGGGCCAGCGAGTTTTAGCCAACCTCGCCGACTGTGCTCGACTGGACCGCGACCTGGGGTTGGTGCTTCGCCCGGTGCGACAGCGGCTTTTGGGGTGGGATAGCGTTGGCATGCTCCCGCCGGCTCCGGCGGTGGGGCTGAGCTTGGAGGGTTTTGCAGCGTACTTCCAGGGTCTGGCCCCCGAACCCAAGGTGGTGGTTCGGCTTTCGTGGGTTTTGCCTTCGGCAGCCAAGCTTGTGGTGGAAAACCAGACCCCTTTCCCCAGCGCCTTCGCCACCACGGGCAACGCTGTGGAGCTGGTGTTTTCCGGCACCGAGGTGAAGGACGTGACGCTGATAACCGCTTTGGGCGCGGATTTCGGCCGGCGGGATGGAGCGTTCGTCCGGACCCCCCGGGGGGCCGCCAACGCTGTTCGCCTCTTCCTCCGGGTTTTCCCGCCGCAGCTGCCGGTGGAAGCGGCGGTGGTGCAGTTCGTGTCCCGGCCCAAGGGGCTCGGAGCTTTCTTTACGGCTCGGTTGGGCGATGGTCGGGAGGTGAGCGGCCCCGCCGCTATCCTGGAGGAAAAACGCTGAGGAGTTCTTCCAGAGCTTGAGCTGCAACTTGGGCCCCAAGGAGCAGCTGGTCCCCCACGGTCCAGAGCTTGAGGGATCCTGGGCTAGCGTTGAGCAGCTGCACGGGGGGAGAACTTGCGCCAGCGGCTCGGGATGGGGCCAGGGGCTTTTTACCCCGAAAAGCCACAAAGCCTTCGGAAAAAATCAGGTCCCGGGCACGACCGGCTGGTGCTGCTCCGAAATCAAAAGTGGCGAACACGCTCACGGCGTGGAAAACCCCGGTCAAAAGCGGGTGCAGGGTGATGCGGGTGCTGGGGAACAGCGCTTGGAGCTCTTCTTGCAACCCCCCCGGGGTCTTTTCCGGAAAGGGAACCGCATCGAAGGCAAGAACGGTGGGGAGTACCTCGGCCCGGGCTTTTTCTCCGGAGAGCCGGGCCACTGCCTGGGACGCCAGCTCATCGAGCCCTTCACCACCAAAGATGGAAACCGGCGCCAAGACTGTGAAGATCGCCTCTCGCGGTGCCAGGGGGGCCAGAGCTTGGAGCAAGCGAGCAGGAAGCAAAAGCAGCGGGTGAGGCAAGCGAAGTTGGGGGGTTTGGGGAAAAGGAGCCAGGGACGGAGGGAGGTTGGGAAGACCTGCGCCACTGGCGTCCAAGCAAGGGCGATGGGGGTTAGCTTGGAAAAAGGCCTCGAGCTTTTCACCTATCTTCGGGGCAGGGCGATCGGTGAGCACAACGGCAGCGGCATCTTCCAGGTCCTCCAACTCCAACAGCGGCGCTACAACTTTTGCTTCCCCTGCCACCTCCACGATGAGGTGGTCCTGCTGGGGGCGGGTGTGAAAGTACGCCCGGGGAAGGTCGGGAAGCCTAGCCTCCAAAAGGGGCACGAGCTCTTCCCCGAGAAGGGAAGTGGGATCGAAAATCACCAGCTTATGGGCCAACAGGGGCCTCCTTTTCCTGGGCAGGGGATGCCGCGGGGGCTCGCAGCAGCTTACTGCGCAGCCACCCTACCGGGCCGGAGAGGATGTAGCAGCCCAACGCGACCCCCATCGCGGGCAGAGGAGAGAATGCCACCACCGCCACGATTGCGGCGATGGTGAAGAAAGCCTTGGCGGGCCAGCGCTGGCGCAAATCCAGATCTTTAAAAGAGCGGTAACGGACGGTGGAAACCATTAAAACAGCTACAACCAGGACAAAAAGGCACACCAGGAGGCTTCCGATGGGCGTTCCCACCGGCTCTGGGGCAATGAGCACCATGAGCGTGATGGCGCCGGCTCCTGCGGGAATCGGGAGGCCGATGAAGAACCGCCGGTCAGTGTGATCCTGTTTGACGTTGAACCGGGCGAGTCTCACTGAGCCTGCGACCACAAAGAGAAACGCCGCGGCCCATCCGAGCTTGCCCATCCCCCAAAGCCCCCATTGGAACGCCAGCACTGCTGGGGCCACGCCAAAGCTCACCACGTCCGCCAGGGAGTCGTACTCCTTGCCGAACTCCGAGGTGGATTTGGTGAGGCGGGCGATACGGCCGTCCAAGCCATCCAAAATCCCTGCTAAAAAGATGAGCCAGCCTGCTTGCTCCAGCCGTCCAGAGATGGCGTGGAGGATCGAGGCAAACCCAGCGAGCATGTTGCCCACGGTGAAAAGGGAGGGCAACAGGTAAATCCCCCGGCGCAGGGAATCCCGAGTCGGGCGGCGGGGGCGGCGCAGCCTCATCGGTTTACCTTCTCCGGGAAAGCAGCCACCGGGGTTTCCCCCGCCCGGGTTCGGTCTCCCACCTGCACCAAAAGCTGAGCCTGGGGGGGGAGGTACAGCTCAACCCGAGAGGAAAACTTGATGATCCCCACCCGGTCACCCCGGTTCAAGCGCATGCCGGGGACCACGTCGCATACCACCCGGCGAGCCAAAGCACCGGCAATTTGGCGGTACGCCACAGGTCCGTAGGGGGTTTGCAGAACCACGAAACTCGCCTCGTTCAACTCCGAGGCTTTCGGGCGAAAAGCCGGCCACTTCTTGCCCGCCCGCCAGCTCGCCTCCAGCACTTCCCCAGCCACCGGGGCGCGGTTCACGTGGACGTTGGCCGGGGACATGAAGATCGCCAAGGCCTGGGTAAAACCTCGCTCTTGCACCCAGCTTGGGGGAGCGCCCACCTCCACCACTTTGCCATCTGCGGGCGCCACCACCACCGAAGGTGGCGCATTGCTGCGCCTGGGGGGGTTACGGAAAAAAGCAGCCATGGCCAAAACCACCAAGCCAAAAAACACTGCCATGGGCACCAGCCCCACCACCACACTTGCCACCGTGGCCGCGGCAGACCACGCCAGGTAGGGGACACCTTCCCGATCAAGCCAGCCCATGGGGTTCAGCGGTTTGCTCGCTGCCGCAGCATCGCTTCCATCTTGTCCTTCAGTTGCAGCTTTTCCTTTTTTAGCACCTTTTCCTCCTGCTCTTCCTCGGGGGTCAGCAGGCCCTTACGGGATAGCTCGGCAAGGCGCCGCTCCTTCGCTTGGTGGGCTTCGTAAAGTTTACGGAACTCTGGGTCCTCTTGGGCCAGCTTGGCGCGCAGCTCCTCCGGGTAGCTCATGGTCACCTCCCGCTCGCAGAAGCTCCGAGCATCGCCTCCATGCTACCACGGGGGAACTGGGCCGTAGAATGCCTCTGGCCCATGGAGGATTGGCGCTTCGCCTGTGACGCCATGCTGGGCACCCTAGCCCGTTGGCTGCGTTTCGCTGGGTTTGACGTGTTTTTTGCCCCGCACGTAGCCGATGCTCAGCTGGCCCAGCGCGCCCGGGTGGAGGGTCGGTGGTTGCTCACCCAGGACCGAGAGCTCGCTGCTCGGGCAGGTCCCCGAGTCTTGCTGTTGCGGGGGGGAAGCCTCCTGGAACAGGTGGTGGAGTTGCGGCAGCGGCTGGGGCTTAGGGCGGAACCATCGCGGTTTTTTACTCGCTGCTCGCGGTGTAACGGGCTTTTGGACCGGGTAGGGGTGGAAGAGGTGGTGCACCAGGTCCCCCCTTACGTGGCGGCCCACGCCCAGCTCTTCGTTCGCTGCCGGGGCTGTGGACGGGTCTACTGGCCCGGATCACACTTGCCTCGGATTCAGGCCACCCTGCACAAGCTTTTTACCGCACCCCTGCCAGGGCCATGGCCGTGAAGTCTCCAGGGGCCTAGCCCCGTGCCAGCACTACTGCTATGGCGGAGCCACCCCCCGCCTGGGCCGCCACCAGGGCGTTGCGGGCTGGGCCCTCCAAGGGCGTGAACCCTTCCGAAGTCAGGTGGGGTGGCACGGACCAGCAGTGGTGTAGCTCGCCGGCCAACACCGCCGCAGCCACCGCCACCCGAAGAGCCGAGGCGAAAGCCCCCTCCCCAAAACGAGTGGCGAGCTCTCCCAAAACCCCAGGCCTTTGGGCGGGGAAGAGCGCTTGGAGGAGCTCCAGCTCCAGTTGCTCCAGCTGGGGATGGCCGTTAGCCAGGCTTACCCAAAGCTCGACCTCCTCCGGTTCCAGCTGTGCCTCGCGCAGGGCCTTGCGGCAAGCAGCAAGGAGCGCATCGGCTCGGAGCGGGTAGAGATGGGGTGGACAAGGAAGGCTGGCGGCACCGGCTCCTGCCACGGCCACTGAGCCCCCGGGGGCTAAAAGCAGCGCCACCGCACCTTCTCCCAAGGTGAACCCTGCTCGCCCGGGCACCGCCAGGGCCCCCAGCCGGTGGAACGCCTCGGCGTTGAGCCACTGGGCCTCGTCTACGCTGCCCGCAAGCATCGCTGCTACCCGCCCCCGGGCTACCAGTCGGAAAGCTTCTGCAATTGCCCGGAGGCCCCCAGCTTGCTTTTCGAAGAACGTGAGGTTGGCACCCCCAAAGCCCTCCAGGATCCCCACCTGGCTCGCCGGGGCATTGGCCACGCTGTTGGGAAAGTGCATGGGTGGGGCCTGGTCCGGTCCCAGGGTAAAAACAGCTTGCAGGATTTCAAAAAGCGGCGAGGTGCCGGCGTTCCAGGTGCCTACCGCCACCCCCACCTGGTCCTTCGGCCAGGGGAGGGCCCCTGCCCGTTCCAAGGCCTCCTTGGCTGCCACCGCCAGGAGCCGTGAGGCCCGGTCCAAGCGCCTGGCCACCAGAGGGGGGAGAACGCCCTTGGTATCAAAACCAGCGCACACCGCCACCGGCAACGGTGGGGCATCAGGGCGGGGCAGCTCCAGGTGTGGGGTAAAAGTGGGGTTGGCCAAGGCCTCCCGCAGACGCGGCACACCCATCCCCGCGGTGGTAACCACGCCCCAGGCGTGAATACCTACCCTCAAGCCGCCCTCCCCAGGGCGAGCACTGCCGAGTTGCCCCCAAAGGCAAAGGAAGAGGAAAGCGCCACCTCCACCCGCTTTTCCCGGGGCTTGCCGGGGATTGGGTCCAAGGGGCAGGCGGGGTCCAGCTCCTCGCACCCCACGGTGGGAGGCAGAACACCGTTTTCCAGCGCCAGGACAGTGATCGCGGCTTCCAGCCCGCCGGCGGCGCAGAGGCAGTGCCCGATGGCCCCTTTCACCGAGGAGACTGGAATCCTGGCCAGGCGATCCCCGAAAACATTTTGGTACGCTGCGCATTCGGCGGGGTCGTTCTGCTCGGTGGCCGTCCCGTGAGCGTTGATGTACCCCACATCCTCTGGGGCAAGGCCCGCATCGGCGAGAGCAGCGCGAAGCGTTCTAGCCCAGGCCTCACCGGAAGGCTCCGGCTGGGTCATGTGGTACGCATCGTTGGTGACGCCGCAACCCAGTACCACTGCTAAAGCTTGGGTACCGCGCTTTTTGGCAGCACTTTCCCGCTCCAGCACCAGTACTGCTGCTCCTTCGCCCACAGACAGCCCCTGGCGCCGGCGGTCGAAGGGTCTAGCCCGTTCCGGATCTACCGCCCGTAAGGAGTTAAACCCAGCAAAGGTGAGCTGGCAAAGGGCATCGGTGCCCCCTGCGAGCACTACCTCTGCCCGCCCCTGGCGGATGAGCTCTGCTCCCAGACCCACGGCAATGGTGGAGGAGGAGCAGGCGGTGGTTATCGTGATCCGCTCCCCAGTAAGCTGCCAGGCCAGGGCTACTCGGTCAGCGGGGGTGTCCTGGGGAACATCGCAAAACGCCACAACCCCCTTAGCTTTCGGCCCCCGGGCCAGGCGATGCGCCAAGAACCCCTCCGCTTCGAAAAGCCCCGCCGAGCCGCCGCCAAACACTACGGCCCAGTCTGCCCCAGGCAAGGGTGCAAGCCTCGCCTGAGCCAGCGCTTCCCGTGCGGCGGCCAGGGCGAAGCGGCTCGCGCGGCTGGCATGGGCAAGTGCCGGGGCGGGGATGCCAACGAGGTCTAACCGATGCTCGTCCACCTGGGCTGCGGTGCGGCTGCGGTAGCCTTCGGTGGGAAACAACGTCAGCGGTCGGATCCCGGTCTCCCCGGCGAGAAGGCGCTGCCAGCTCTGCTGGCGGTTCGCGCCCAGCGCTGAGACCAAACCTACCCCGGTAACGACCACCCGCTCCACGCTAGCAGTGTATATCGGCGACCCTTTAGAACGAGTTGTCCCCGTCCAGGACCCCTCCCACGGGGCCGAGGATTGAAGCTTCCTCGCGCTTGCCCCCGGGCAGAGCGGCTTGCAGCATGCGCCCAGCCAGGCGAGAGAAGGGCAGCGACTGGAGCCACACCTTTCCCGGACCCGCCAGCTTGGCGAAAAATACCCCTTCCCCGCCGAACAGCATGGACTTCACCCCCCCTACCCGCTCGATGTCGAAATCCACGCCAGCCTGGAACGCCACCACGCATCCCGTGTCCACGTGGAGCGTCTCTCCCGGCGCAAGCTGCCGCTCCACCACGGTGCCCCCCGCGTGCACGAACACCAGCCCGTCCCCTTCCAGCTTTTGCATGATGAAGCCTTCCCCCCCGAATAGCCCAGTGAGGATCTTCCTCTGGAAGTAAATGCCCACACTGACCCCCCGGGCGGCGGCGAGAAATGAATCTTTTTGACAAACGAGTTGCCCACCCACATCCGGGAGGCTCACGGGCAGGATGGTACCTGGGAACGGGGCGGCAAAGGCCACCCGGGCCTTCCCCACACCACGGTTGGTGAAAAGCGTGATGAACAAGCTCTCCCCGGTGAGAAGCCTTTTGCCCGCGGAAAGCAGCTTGTCCATGAGCCCGGCTTCCCGGGAAGCGTCGCCAAACACGGTTTCCATGACCACGGCCGGGTCCTTGTACATCATGGCCCCGGCCTCGGCGATGGCCGACTCTCCGGGGTCCAGCTCCACCTCCACGAACTGCATCCCTTGCCCGAAGATGCGGTAGTCGATCTCGTCAGCCTTGCGCATGCGAGGGACCGGGGGCGGCGATGCTGTTGCCGCCGTGGCGAGCTCGGGAAGCGAGCGGATGGGGACCCAGTCCGCAAGCCCTTCCCGCCAGGCCAAACCCCGGGGGTCCGCCGCGGCTTGGGCTCGGGCTTGGCCGTCGTCCAAAGGGCCGATGCGCTTTTCACCGTAAAGGAAGTACCAGTTCGCCATGCAGCCTCCCGGATCATTGTACCTGGGCGTGGGGAGCCGCCAACAGGGAGCTTGTCGTCGTTCCCCACGACCCGTTTACGCTAAACTGCCCAGGGAGGCGGGGATGGAGAAACTGCAGCGCATCCAAGATGAGCTCACCAAGGCCAACATCGATGGGTGGTTGTTCTTTGACTTTCACAACCGGGACCCCATTGCGTACCGGATCCTTGGGCTGGAGTTCGGCAAGTTCACCTCCCGGCGGTGGTTTTACCTGGTGCCCAAGGCAGGCACGCCGGTGAAGCTGGTGTCGGCGGTGGAGGCGGGCAAGCTGGACAGCCTGCCAGGGGAGAAGAAGGTTTACCGCTCCTGGCGGGAGCTGGCGGAGCACCTGGCCGCCATGCTGGACGGGTTTTCCACGGTGGCCATGCAGTACTCCCCTCGGGCCGACGTGCCCTACGTTTCCATCGTGGATGCGGGCACCGTGGAGCTGGTGCGCGGCACCGGGGTGGAGGTGGTCTCCTCCGCACCTTTGGTGCAAACCTTCGAAGCGGTGCTCACCCCGGAGCAGCTGGAAACGCACCGGCTCGCCGGGGAAAAGGTGCACAAGATTAAGGACGAGGCCTTCGAGCTGGTGCGGCAGCGGGTGCGGGCAGGGGCGGTGATCACCCCTTACGACGTGCAGCAGTTCATCGTGCGGCGGTTCGGGGAGGATGGGCTCACCTGCTCCGGGGAGTACCCCATCGTGGGTACCAACGAACAGCCTGCTGACCCCCACTTCGAGCCCACCCCGGAAAACGCTCGACCCATCAGGGAAGGCGACACGCTGCTTTTAGACCTTTGGGCGAAGCTGGACCAACCTGGGGCGGTGTTTTACGACATCACTTGGTGCGCCTATGTGGGTAAGATACCCCCCCCCAAGTATGCGGAGATTTTCCAAGTGGTGGTCCGGGCCAGAGATACGGCCCTAGCCCTGGTGCGGGAACGCTTCGCCCAAGGCCAGCCTCTTGCCGGGTACGAGGTGGACGACGCGGCCCGAAAGGTGGTGGAGGAAGCGGGTTACGGCCAGTACTTCGTACACCGCACCGGGCACAACATCGGCGTGGAGGTGCACGGCAACGGTGCCAACTTGGACAACCTAGAAACCCGGGATGACCGGCCGCTGGTCCCCGGCCTTTGCTTTTCCATCGAACCGGGGATTTACCTGCCCGGGGAGATGGCGGTGCGCACGGAAATCAACGTGGCCCTTGGGCACGACGGGGTACCCCGGGTGTTCGGACCGATCCAGGATCACCTGGTGCTGCTGTAGCTGTTTGCGCTAGCGCAAAGACGCTTGGCTCCAGCGCCCCCATCCTGCCACTGGGGGGTAAAGCCCCCTGGAAAGGAGGGGGTATGAGCGAAAAGCTCGCGAAGCTCATCTTTTGGGGTGGGACACTGTCTTCCCTAGCCCTTTTTCTGGCCCTCACCGTGGACACCCACCGCCAGTTCGACGCGCTTACCCATGCCGATCAGCTTGACCAGCGGGTAGTGGCGGGGAAGAAGGTGTTCGAGAAGTACAACTGCAACGACTGCCACACGATCCTCGGCTTTGGCGGCTACTACGCGCCGGACCTCACCCGGGCCTACAGCCGCCTTGGGGAGGACGCCATCGTGCGGCGGCTGGAGCATCCCGAGGTGGCGTTCGCCGACTCCTACCGCAAGATGCCCCAGCAGCATTTGCGTCAGGAAGAAATCCGCGATTTGGTAGCGTTCCTCAAGTGGGTTTCCCAAATCGAGAACCACGACTGGCCGCCCCAAGACTCCGTGGCTCGGTGGAAGCGGAGCACCCAGAACCTCGTGGCTTCCGCCACGCTTTCCCCAGGGGCGGCGCTGGTGAAGCAAGAAAACTGCTTGAGCTGCCACAGCTTGGGGGATATGGGTGAGAAAAAAGGGCCGCGCCTGGAGTGGATCGGTGCCCGCTGGGATGCAGCTTACATTGCTGATTACCTGGCAAACCCCGAAGCCTTGGCCCCCGGGGCCGCCATGCCCGCCTATGACCACCTTTCTCCAGAGCAGCGCCGGCTCATCGGCGAGTTTCTGGTGAGCCTGGCTCCCGCCCACAGGAGGTGAAGCATGACGCACAAAACGCAAAGCATCGCCTACCCCTACTTTGTGGTTTCGCTGTTGCTCTTTGGTCTTCAGGTCCTGGTGGGCCTTTGGCTCGCCACCAACTACTTTATGACCATCCCCCAGTCCATCGTGGATGCCTTCCCCTTCTCCACCGCCCGGGCTTTCCACACCAACCTCCTGGTCCTCTGGCTGCTCTTGGGCTTCATGGGGGCCACCTACTACCTGGTGCCCGAGGAAACCAACTCGGAGATTTATTCGCCCAAGCTCGCGATCTTCCAGCTTATCTTGCTTTCTGCCACGGGCGTGGCGGCGCTGGTGGGCTTTGTCTTCGGCTGGACCCAGGGGCGGCCGCTTTTGGAAATCCCTCGTCCCTTGGACCTGCTGGTGGTGGTAGGTGCCCTGATCTTCCTCTTCAACGTGGGCATGACCATCCTCCGGGCACGACGCTGGACCATGACCCAAGGGTCGCTGCTGGCTGGGCTTTTCTTCCTGGCGATCCTTTACCTTTTCGGCATCCCGTTCTACCGCAACCTCTCCGTGGACTGGTACTACTGGTGGTGGGTGGTGCACCTCTGGGTGGAGGGGGCGTGGGAGCTCATTGCGGCTGCCATGACCGCCTACATGCTCATGAAGCTCACCGGTGTGGAGCGGTCCATCGTGGAAAAGTGGCTTTACGTGGAGCTGGGGTTGTTCCTGTTCACCGGCATTGCCGGCACCGGCCACCACTACTACTGGCTGGGGGCGCCCAAGTACTGGCTCGCGGTGGGGGGCATCTTTTCCGCCCTGGAGCCTCTCCCGATCCTGCTGATGGTCTACGACACCTGGCGGGACATCAAGCACCGGAAAGAGCCTATGCTTCCCAAGCTCACCTGGGTCTACCTGGTGGGTGGGGTAATCCTTCACTTTGTGGGCGCGGGGCTTTTCGGCTTTGCCCACACCCTACCGCAAATTAACTACTACACCCACGGCTCCCAGGTGACGGTTTCCCACGGTCACCTGGCGTTTTACGGGGCTTACGTGCTTTTGAACCTCACCTTCTACTACTTTGCGATCCCTCGGATTAAAGGCTTCCCCGGCTTCGCTTACGACGAGAAGACCGGACACACCGCGTTCTGGCTCACTTCCCTGGGGGTGCTGGGCATGAGCCTGGCATTTGCCGTGGCCGGGGTGCTGCAGACCTACTTGGAGCGGGTCCAGGGTCAGCCCTACATGCTGGCGGCCCAACCCATCCGCTTCTGGATGTTCATAGCCTTTGTCCACGGCTTGGTGGTGGTGGGTGGGGTTTTCCTCATCATTAGACACCTGCTCACGCTCAAACCAGCCCCGCAGTTAGCAGCAGCGTGAGGGGAAAGGGAAGGGCAAACCGGGGCCGGGTCTTCCCGGCCCTTTTTCTTTGGTCTGTTAGACTGGATTTGCAAGCTCGCGGCATCCAGCGGGAAGGCGGGCAGGGCACAGGTGCCGCGAGCGGGAGCGATCCTATGGCAACGAAAAGCCAAATCGAGCCTCTCCTTGCGGAGCTCCGAGCAGGGCTGCGGCAGCTTTACGGGGAACGCCTCCAGGAGGTGCTGCTTTACGGCTCCTGGGCGCGAGGCGAAGCTGGGCTCGGATCCGACGTAGACGTGATGGTGGTTCTCCGCGGTCGCATCGAGAAAACCCGGGAAATCGAGCGAATGCTAGACTTGATCGTTGTGCTCGGGGAGAAGCACCGGACGCTGGTCTCGGTTTACCCGATCTCTCAAGAGGAGTACGAGACCCTTCGAAGCCCTCTTCTCCTCAACGCCCGCCGCGAAGGCGTTGCAGTGTGAAAGAAATTCACTCGCTCATCGCCCGGGCGCGGAAGTACCTGAAAAGCGCTGGCCTTCTCTTGCGGGAGGAAGACTTCGAATCCTCCGTCTCCCGGTCCTACTACGCCATGTTTTACGCTGCGGAAGCAGCGCTGCTGAGCAAGGGGTTGGCGTTTTCGTCGCACCGCGGCGTGGTGGCGGGATTTAGCGAGCATTTCGTGGTTTGTGGGCTCCTGCCGCGGGAAATGGGCAGGGCTCTGCACCTGGCTTTCGAAATGCGCCAGCTTGGAGACTACGAGTACACCTTCGTCATCAGCCGTGACGAGGCGAGAACCGTCCTCGAGTCGGCCAGTGATTTCGTGGACCGGGTAGCGAACTACCTCGCTTCCATCGAGGAAGTCGGGGCGGAATGAACACCGGCAAGATCGCACCAGCGGTGCACGCGGTGCGGAAAAGCAGCAGCGTGAGGGGAAAGGGAAGGGCAAACCGGAGCCGGACTTTCCCGGCCCTTTGGGGTTTCAAGGCTTTCCAGCGAATACCGCGCGCAGCACCTCCCCCAGCATGTGGCAGGAGGGGTAGAGGCCCTGGAGCAACGTCCCACCGACCACGAAGAAGAAGAAAACCACCAGGAAGGGCACCCCCGTCCGATTTACCGCTGTGTCCAGGAAGTTGCGGCTCGCTGCCGTTCGAAGTCTCCGGTAGAGGCCAGCGGAGAGTCCACCGTCCAGAAGTAACTCCGCCAAGGTTTCCGGAGCAGCGCTCACCAGGTAACCTGCCGCCACCAGCCCCGCCGCCACCAGGGCCCCCAAGATGGCAATGGCCAGCAGGTCGTCCAAGGAAAAATCGGGCATTGCCCCACCCTCCGAAGCACCCTTGGCGAAGGCCCGCTGCTGGGACCGCACGGTGTGGACCACGATCCTGGCGGTGTCGGCATCGGCGAAAGAGCCCTGAGCGCCTCCACCCCCGAACTCCCCGCCACCGCCTTGGAACGGCGGTGCCCCGGGGCCCGGCCCTTCCAAGCCGCGAAGCAAGGCTTCCCCGAGCTCACCGGTCACGTCAATGCGCTGGCGATGGAGTGCGACCCACAGCCGCAACAGCGCGATGAAAAACGCGTAAGCCACCAGGGCTGCGATGGCATAGCGGAACCCCATGTGATACGCCATTATCCGCAACAGCACGCTGGCGGCGACGAAACCTGCCAGGCCGGTCAGCGCCACGAGGAGTAGCATTTCGAACTGGGGTTGGGAGGTGGAGGCGAGGTGCTTCGCCAAACGCGCCACGAGGCGTTGGCGCAGCGTTGGCGTTTCCGAAAGGCCCAAGTTCCTCATCCCCCGGTTCAACGGAGCGGTGCCCAGATAGGTTCCCCGGGGCGGCACGGGGGGATGCTGTCGGGGTATGCTTGGGTGGAGATGCGGGTGATCGACGGGAGCCTCGGGGAGGGAGGAGGCCAAGTTCTACGCACCGCCCTGGCGCTTTCCTTGGTGAGCGGAGAGCCCTTTCGCATCGCTCGGATCCGCGCCCGTCGCCCCAAGCCTGGGCTGCGGCACCAACACTTGGCCGCCGTTCGGGCGGCTGCGGAGGTGGGAGCGGCGGAGGTGGTGGGGGCGGCGTTGGGCTCTCAGGAGCTCACGTTTTGGCCGCGACGAGTGGCGGGGGGAACGTACCGCTGGGATGTGGGAACCGCGGGCTCGGTGAGTCTTGTGCTCCAGGCGGTGCTTCCCGCGCTGGTGCTGGCGTCCCAAGGGAGCCGGGTGGAGCTTTCCGGTGGCACCCACAACCCGCAAGCTCCGCCTTACGAGTTTCTCGACCGGGTACTGTTACCGGTACTGCGGGAGATGGGGGTGGGGGTTCGAGCCCGGTTGGAGCGGTACGGCTTTTACCCGGCGGGGGGCGGGCGCATGGTGGTGGAGGTGGAGCCCGCCCGGAGGCTCCGGCCGTTGGTGCTTAGCTCCCGGGGACCGTTGGGAGGGTGGGAAGCGGTGGCACTGTTCTCCCGCCTCCCGGCCCAGGTGGCGGTCCGGGAGCTTGCAGTGGTGCGCCAGCGGTTAGGGTGGGGGGAAGAGGTCTGCCGGGCTCGGGAGGTACCG
>Ga0197142_1002527_pt1 | contig 15942 bp, 12 predicted proteins | sample GBS60_MetaG_FD_148614 | JGI IMG/M metagenome (GOLD analysis project Ga0197142, IMG submission 148614) | Sediment microbial communities from Great Boiling Springs, Gerlach, Nevada, United States - GBS 60_MetaG | ecosystem: Environmental > Aquatic > Thermal springs > Hot (42-90C) > Sediment...
CAGAAGAGCGTGGGGAAGGGCTCTTTGTTATCTAATACTGGAGCAACGCGAATGACCGCGGGATACCCCCAGGGGCAACGCACTTCAATATTTAGTAAGCCGCGCGGGGGCCGGCCAAGCTGCTGCTTGATGACCAGAAGATCATTGGGCACTCGTGTAGGGTATCAGAGCGTCTCTGCTGGTGCAACTGTTACTTGCGGAACCCCGGCGGCCAGGGGTAGTCGGCAGGACAGACATCACCCTGCTTGTTGCCCTCAGGCTTGACCCTGCCAGGAATGGTATTGTCCTTGCCGGTGACTTGCCCAACAAACTCGTGCCGGCTGTCGTAGCTAACCACACAGCCCTCCCGAAAGAGCGCTACTCCATAGCCCCAGTTGTTGAAGATGCGGTTTTCCCAGATCTCCGCCACGACTTTCTCCCATAGAAAGATCCCATGGCCTTTGTTACCTGAGATCTTACTCTCCTTAACCTTCACCGTCGCGGAGCCACTCACACTGAAGCCAGAGCTCCTGTTGTCCGAGACGATAGAGTTTGTCACGCTCACCGTGGTCAAGTCTGCCACAAGGAGGCCAATCACGTTATCTGAGACTGTGGAGTGGCTTAGGTTCACCGTCGCCGAGTCCACTACAAAGAAGCCAATTGCGTTGTCTGAGGCCGTTGAGTTGGTTAAGCTCACCCTTGCCAAATTTATTATAAAGAGACCAGCGAACTCGTTGCTGGAAACTGTGGAGTTTGTTATGCTAACCGTTGCCGAGTCTGTCACAAAGAGGCCAGCCCACTCATTGTTAGAGACTGTGGAATGGCTCAGGCTCACCCTTGCCGAGTCACTTACAGCAAGGCCAGCCCATCCGTTGTAGGAGACTGTGGAATTGGTCAGGCTCACCTGCGCCAAGCCCTCAACCCAGAGGCCACCTCTGTTTCCAGAGATCCGTGCATTCCTGATGATGACCTTTGCCTTGCCCAGCACCTGAAGACCATCTGGGCAGATCAATTGCGGTTCGTACATAGCACAACGCCTTCCCTCGGCCGCCGCAGCCATTAGGTTCTCGATAACTACCTCGATCTCCCTCTTGCCCTCGATGCGCATCACTGGATGCCCCTCTTCCGCGCCGGCGATCTGTACCTCGTCGGGCTCCTTGCCCCTGCCTTGCAGCACGAGACCCTTGGTGATCACTAAGTTCTCTTCCCACCTCCCAGCGGTCAGACAGATGATCGCGCCTTCAGCAGCTTGGTCAATCGCTTTCTGAATGGACTCGCCCAGCTTCACCGTAACCGTGCAGGGCGGCTGCCCCTGCGCCCAACTGCCCATCGCCAAAAGCCCCAATGCCAAGCCGACGACGAAGATCAGCCTGCCGACCCTCGTGCAAGACATCGTGCTCACTCCAACGCTGTAAAGTTATGTGTTGGAGGGAGTATAATAGCCAAGACCAGCTTGGTCAACTATAAGTACCCCAGTTGAGGCCAGAGGGCACCACCCAGGGCGGTAGCTGTGTTGCAGAGAGAAGACCCATCTTTTATACTTCAAATCATCATGAGCATCCTCATCAATTCCAACACGAAGGTCTTGGTGCAGGGGATCACGGGCAGCGAAGGAAGCTTCCACACCCGACGGATGCGCGAGTACGGCACCCAGATCGTCGCCGGCGTGACCCCAGGCAAGGGTGGCTCGGATTTTGAGGGCATCCCCATCTACGACACCGTCGCCGAAGCCGTTAAAAATCACAACATTGACGCGAGCGCGATCTTCGTGCCCGCCCAGTTCGCCGCGGATGCGATCCTCGAAGCCGCCGACGCTGGGATTCCCCTCATCGTCTGCATCACCGAGCACATCCCCGTCCATCAAATGCTCAAAGTCGTTCAGATCATCTCTCAGAAGGGGAGTCGGCTGATCGGGCCCAACTGCCCCGGCGTGATCTCCCCTAAGAAGTCAAAAGTTGGGATCTTGCCCAATCACGTCTTTCGCCCCGGCCCGGTGGGGATCGTCAGCCGCAGCGGCACGCTAACGTACGAGATCGCTGATCAGCTCTCGCGCGCGGGGATCGGGCAGTCCACCGTCGTGGGCATCGGCGGCGACCCCATCATCGGGAGTTCGTTTATTGATATCTTAGAACTCTTTCAGAAGGACCGCCAGACGAAAGCTGTTGTCTTGGTCGGGGAGATCGGGGGCACCGACGAAGAGAGGGCTGCGGAATTTATCGCCCAGAAGATGACCAAGCCCGTTGTAGCGTATATTGCGGGGTTTTCGGCGCCGCCGGGCAAGCGCATGGGCCACGCCGGAGCGATCATCTCCGGAAGTGAAGGCACCGCCGAAGCCAAAGCAGAGGCTCTCACAGCCCACGGCATCCCCGTGGCCAGAACGCCCCAGCAAGTCGTGACGCTCGTGCAAGCCAGGCTTCGCCTGGACCGTTAGTCTTGCCGCCTTCGGCGGCAAGGTGTACAGTCCAGACGAAGTCTGGAGCGGAGCCTGGGACGCGACTTGCAGAGCTTTACAAAAAGCTCCATACTATGGAAGGGCCCTCACCCCTAGCCCCTCTCCCGTGGGTGAGCCACGGGAGAGGGGTCGGGGGTGAGGACCAAGAAAGGAGCTGAGGCCCATGCCCGATCTCTTCAAAGAAGGAAAGTCAAGAGCGTCCCCGTTCTCCCCAGAACAGATCGCCGAACTCCAAAAACCCCTCGATGAGGCGCGCGTCCAGCGCCGCCCCGACGGCCTGACCTACCTGCCCACCTACGATGTCATCGAGACCGCCAACAGAATCTTCGGGTATGGGGGCTGGCAGCGCGAGATCAAACGATTAGAGAAGATCTACGAAGACACAAGCGACGGGACATACTCTGTTGGGTATCTCTGCGAGTGTCGGATTCGCATTGGCGACGTCGTCCACGAAGACGTGGGCTTTGGCTCTGGTATCTCTTCGACGGACCCCGCGCGGGCGTATGAGACGGCCCTCAAGGGCGCAGTTTCTGATGCGCTCAAGCGGTGCTTCCGGGCGCTGGGGGATCAGTTTGGCTTGAGTCTCTATAAGAAGCACGAGCCAGAGGAGGCTCCCGCGGTGCCCCTGGCCACCGAAGCCCAAGTGGCCCGGCTGCGGAAAGAACTGCGCTCTGCCAATCTCAAAGAGAGCAAACTCTTAGAGTATATCAATACCATGATGGGGACACACTACACACGTTTAGAAGAACTGCCCCTCAAAGTTGCCAGCAGAGCTATTGATCGCTTCGTCTCCGATCGCGAGAACTTTCTCGCTCAACTGAAGAGCATGAAGGGGTGAGTATGGGCTTCAGCTGCGGGCTGGTGGGCTTGCCCAACGTCGGCAAGAGCACGATCTTTAATGCCCTCACCGCTGCCGGCGCCAAAGTCGATAACTACCCGTTCACGACCATCGAGCCCAACGTGGGTGTCGTCCCTGTCCCCGACCCAAGGCTCGACGCGCTCCATCAGCTCTTCCCTGAGAAGAAAAAAGTCCCAACAACTCTGCAGTTTATTGACATAGCGGGTCTGGTCAAGGGCGCGAGCGAGGGCCAAGGCCTGGGCAATCAATTTTTAGCCGAGATCCGAAACGTTGACGCGATCGTGCACGTCGTGAGGTGCTTTGAAGCCCCTGAGGTGGTGCACGTTGACGGCACGCTCGACCCCAAGCGCGACATCGAAGTCATCGAGACCGAACTCTTACTGAAGGACTTAGAGACCGTCGAGAAGCGCGTCAAATCGCTCGCTTCGCGGGTGAAGGTCGGTGATAAAGCCGCGAAAGCCGAGTACGAGTTCTTCGAGCGGCTCCGTCAGGGGCTCGCCCAAGGGCAGCGCATCCGCGATATCCCCATTCATGAGCACGAGCGCCCATTCTTAAGAGATCTCAATCCCCTCACGCTCAAGCCAGTGCTCTTTGTGGCCAACGTGGGGGATGAGGGCGAGAACGAATACTCTCGAGCAGTTGCACGTCTTGCCGCAGAGCGCGGAACTCGATCTGTGACCATTCGAGGGCGCCTAGAGTCCGAAGTCTTCGAGGCCGCTGACACAGATGAAGAGCGCCGCGCCTTCAGAAAGGAGCTGGGCATTGAAGAATCGGGGCTCGACGCCCTGGTGCGCGCTGGGTACGAGATCCTGAACTTGGTGACTTTCTATACGATCGACGGCCCGGAGGTGCGCGCCTGGACGGTGCCCAAGGGCACCCACGCCCCCCAAGCCGGTGCCAAGATCCACACGGATTTCGCCGAACGCTTCGTGCAGTGCGAGGTCGCCCGCTGGGATGAACTCATCAAAGAGAGATCGCTCGCGCGCTTGCGCGAGTTAGGCCATCTCCACCGCCACGGCGAACGCTACGAAGTCCAAGACGGCGACGTGATCCACTTCATCGTCGCCTAGGGTTGACAAATCCCCCCAAAGACGGTATAGTGTAATTTACCTGATCTTATTAGCGTTTTCGCGGGAGCGTCAATTTCGATTATGCAGCTGTATAAAGTCGCCAAGGAACTGAACACGACCATAGCGGAGCTTGTGGAACGCTTGGAGAGCCGGGGGATCAAGAAGCGCAAGCATAGCTTTGAAAATCTCACCGAGGAGGAGTACAAGATCGCTCAAGAACTCTTCGCACAACCCCAGCCCCAACCCCCAGCTCCGCCGCCACCTCCACCACCGCCTCCCTCTCCTCAGCCCACAAGAGCAGAGACTAGTTCGCCAAAACCGGAGCCAGCTCCTTCTCCCTCGAGAAGCGCACAGCCCACTCCCGCTCCCGTGCCCCAAGCTCCACCAGTCGCTCCTCAGCCCACTCCCGCCCCTGCGAAACCAGAGCCTCAACCGGCTCAACAAGTGCTCGAGAAGCCCTCGCCCCCTCCTCCCGTCCGGCACTTGGTCAGCCGGCCCCCGGTCGTCACGATCTTGGGCCACGTCGACCACGGCAAGACTACGCTCTTAGATTACATCCGCAAGACCCACGTGGCCGCCAGCGAGGCCGGCGGAATTACCCAGTCCATCGGGGCCTATCAAGTCGAGTATAAGGGCAAGAAGATCACGTTCATAGATACCCCCGGACACAAAGCGTTCGCGAACATGCGCGCCCGCGGCGCCCAAGTCACAGATATCGCCGTGCTCGTCGTGGCTGCAGATGATGGCATCATGGAACAGACCCGCGAAGCGATCAGCCACGCCCGCGCGGCCAAAGTCCCCATCATCGTCGCTATTAATAAAATAGATAAACCCACGGCGAGCGTGCAGCGCGTCAAAGAGCAATTAGCCCGAGAGGGGCTTACCCCGGAAGACTGGGGCGGCGAGACGATCACCGTGCCCATCTCCGCGCTGACGGGGCAAGGGGTGGACGAACTCCTAGAGATGATCTTATTAGTCGCGGAACTCCAAGAGCTGAAGGCCGATCCTCAAGCGACCCCGCGCGGCGTGGTCATCGAGAGCTCGCTGGACGCGAGCCGCGGCCCCATCGCCACCGTGATCGTCCAAGATGGAACCCTACGGGAGCGCGATATTATAGTCTGTCACACGGCCTACGGGCGCATCCGCGCGCTCTTAGACGATCGCGGACGACGGGTCAGTGAGGCCGGTCCAGGCTCAGCTGTCCAAGTCCTGGGGCTCTCCAGCGTCCCCGGCGCGGGGGAGCGCTTCGAAGTCATGACGGATCTGATGGAAGCCAAACGCCTCGTCGAAGCTCGCCTCGAGGAACTGCGCCGCAAGCGCTTCGAGAGGCCTCGACGGACTATCCAAGAGATCCTCCAGCAACAAGCCCAGGCCAAGAGACGAGTCTTAGAGATCATTCTGAAGGCCGATAGCGTCGGCTGTCTGGAAGCGGTACGCAATGAACTGAAAAACATCAAAGTGGAGTCAGTGCAGCTGGAGTTCCTCCATGAAGGGGTGGGGAACGTCAACGAGAGCGACGTCTTGCTGGCTTCGACCACAAAAGATGCCGTGATCATCGGCTTCCGGGTAGAAGTCGACGACAAAGCCGCCAAGCTCGCCGACCAGGAGGGCGTGCCCATCCGGCTCTACGATGTCATCTATCAGTTGACGGATGACGTCAAGAGGGCCCTGCAAGGGCTGGTCGCGCCCCAGATCCGCGAGACGAAGATCGGCGAGGCCGAGGTCCGCCACGTCTTCAAGATCCCCGCCGTAGGGGCAGTAGCAGGCTGCTACGTGCGCGACGGACATGTGTTGCGCGAGGCGCGCGTGCGCGTCAAGCGCAATGAGACGGTGATCTTCGATGGGACCATAGCCAGCTTGAAGCACTTTGCTCAAGACGTAAGGAAGATCGAGAAGGGCAAGGAGTGTGGGATCAAGATCGCTGGGTTTGAGAAGATCGAGGAGGGGGATATCTTAGAGTTCTATGTGCGCGAAGCTGTCATGAGCTTCGCGTGACGTGAGCCGGGGAGGGAGTCTGAGATGCGGATCGGGGTAGTGCGCTTGAGTCTACGCCTCCATGAGCCCACCTCCCTCAAGGAGAAGCGCCAAGTCCTTCAGAGCCTCATCGCGCACCTGCGCCGAAGATTTAACGTCTCCATTGCGGAGGTCGATCGCCTGGACGATTGGAAGAGCGCGGTGCTTGGGGCCGCAATCGTCTGCAACGACGGGCGGGTCAACAATGCGCTCTTGGGAAGGCTCGTCGAAGCTATCGGACACTATAAAGATATCACCGTGGAAGACTACGAGATAGAGATTCTCTAATATGAGCCGCTGGGGACGAGAGCGATTGCAGTCAGAGATCCACGAGAGGCTGAGCGAGATCTTGCAGTTTGAGGCGCGCGACCCGCGGCTGGAGCGCGTGACGATCTTCACTGTCAGACTCTCTCAGGATCTCCGCCACGCGTGGGTCACAGTGGGGGTGTTGGGAGACTTCCACGACGAGATGGAGTCGCTCGATGCGCTCCAGGAGCATCAGGGGTTTTTACGCTCGGCGCTTGCCAAACGACTTCACGTTCGGCACACCCCAGAGCTCCACTTTGAGTTGGACGAGACGGAGCGCCGCGCTCAGCGCATCGAAGATAAAGATTAAATAGAAGAAGGGAGGATCTGACGATGAACGTCGCCCATCTGCTCGACCGCGCCGCCCAGCAGCACCCAGAGAGAACGGCCGTCTACTTCCCGGGGATTCCCAATGCTGTGCCCTCACGGACGATCTCCTACCGAGAGCTTGCGGAGTGGACGAGCCGCTTTGCCGGGGGGCTGAAAGCGTTGGGGCTTGAGCCTGGGGATCGTTTCGCTGTCTATCTGCCCAATCTGCCCCAATTTGTGATCGCGATCTGGGGCGGGTTTAAGGCCGGCTGCGTCCCCACCCCCATGAACCCTACGCTCAAAAAGCGCGAGATCATCCATCAGATCACAGACTCTGGGGCGAAGCTCATCATCGCCCCGACGTTTATGCTCGAAGAGGTCGAGAAAGCCAAAGAAGAACTCCCCGATCTGAAAGTCTTCGTCGTCGGCCCTGGGTCGAATTACCCGAACTTCGATGAATTGCTTAAGCATCCCCAGCACTTCGTGGAGCGCGAGGACGACGATATCGCGCTCATGCCCTACACTTCAGGGACGACGGGCCAGCCCAAGGGCGTCCTGCTCACCCATAAGAATCTCAGCAGCAATATTCAAGCCGTAATGAAACTCATGCAGGCCAAGGGCGCTGGCGAAAGACTCCTCGTGCCGGTCCCAATGTTCCACATCACGGGAATGACTGTGCTGATGCTCTCCCCGCTCTCCATGGGCGTGACGATCTACCCCATGCTTCGATGGGACGCGGAATACGCCATGCAGCTCATCCAAGAGCACAAGATCACGAGCATGGTCTGCGTCCCCACGCTCTATATTGATCTGCTCAATCACCCCAAAGTCACCCAGTACGATCTGAGCTCGCTGAAGCTCTGCAGCTCTGGGGGCGCGAAGATGCCTGTGCCAGTTATCGAAGCGATGCAACAGAAGCTTGGGATAACTGTCTATGAGGGCTACGGGCTGACGGAGACCTCCCCGGTCACCCATACGAATTTAGCGGCGCCCCAGCCCAAAGTGGGCTCGATCGGCTGGCCCATCGAGGGAGCCGAGTGCAAGATCGTGGACGAACACAATAGAAGACTTCCCGTGGGCCAGATCGGAGAGCTCTGCGTGCGCGGCCCCATGGTGATGAAGGGCTATCACAACAACCCCGAAGCGACCCGGCAAGCGATCGATGACGAGGGCTTCTTCCATACGGGCGATTTGGCCTACGTCGATGAAGAGGGCTACTACTATATCGTGGATCGCGTCAAAGATATGATCAACGTAGGCGGGGTGAAGGTCTTCCCCAAAGAAGTCGAGCACGTACTTTATGAGCATCCGGCGGTGGCGGAGTGCGCGGTCGTCGGGATTCCCGACGAGCGCAAGGGGGAGACGGTCAAAGCGTACATCGTCCTCAGAGCGGGGTACGAGCCGTCGGAGGCGCTCGCCGAAGAGATCCGGCAGCACTGTCTCAGAGAATTAGCTGCGTATAAGCATCCGCGGGAGATCGAGTTTGTGAAAGAGCTCCCCAAGACGGCCTCAGGGAAGATCCAAAAGTACGTGCTCCGAGGGAGCTGAACGCTTAGCTCTTGCGTTCCCCGGGGTTGCTTGGGCTTTGGGCGTGTTTTTCCGCACGCACCCGTTGCACCGCATATCCGAAAAACCCGATCATTCCTAAAATCCCGGCGATCAGGAAGACCTTCGGCGCCGTGGGCGGCGAAAAGACCATATACCCCAACCCGATAAAACCCACTACCCCGCTCAGCAAAATTACTATAGCAAAGATCAGCTCACCCATGATGCGCTCTCTCCTCAGCTCTCTCATTCTCTGGCCCTCACCCCGGCCTGCGGCCACCCCTCTCCCGTCCTGGCGACGGGAGAGGGGCCGGGGGTGAGGGCCTCATTCAGAGTTATTTTACTATGTGTCGCCTGTCTGCGCCAGGATGCCCCACACGTCCACGCCCCAATGGAAGAAGTCGCTCTCTCGCCTAGACTTCAGACACCCCCATCCCTCCCCAAGACCGTTTACAATTCATAGCGCAAGCTTCGCTTGACGTTCACCTTGCCGCTTCGCGGCAAGATGAATGGTCCAGGCGGAGCCTGGTGAGGTGCTATGAAGACAAGAACAATTCCTAAGCCCCTGGTTCCAAGTTTGAAGAGCGCGCTTCTTACTATTATTGTTCTCCTCCAACTTGGAATTTGGAACTCTGAACTCGGAACTTCCGCCAGTTGCCCGCTCGCTCTCACAATCACGTCTAGCCCGTTTGCTGTAGTCGCTTCAGATGGACCGAGGGTAGCTACGCTCTCCGTCAGGGTACAGAACACTGGGTCAAACCCCATCAAGAACGTCACGCTCTTCATAGGCAACGGCACAACCCCTGGCACATTCGACGACGTCGGCGGCCACAGCCTCCAGATGCTCGGCTCTCCAAGTGAAGCGACCCGATTCTTGGGGAACCTTCTTCCTGGAGCGAGCCGAACTGTCTACTGGCACGTGGTCTATCCCAACACAATAGATTCATACCCGTACGTCGTCTGGGCAACGGCTGAAGGGGACTGTAGCCCCACAGCAAGTGCCATCCTCCGCACTACAAGCTCTTCTCCAACAAATTCTAACAGAATTCTGCCCACCGATGGCTCGATCACCGTCGAGCCCAGCTCCCAACAGATTGGGATCGGGCAACTCGTCACCGTGACCATCCGGGGATTCGATCTGGGAGCGGTGGGGCCAGGCCCAGAGGCCGTCGAAGACGCATGGTTCCAACCCATCAGCAACCCCAGCTTCGACCCAACGTGTCTGAGATTGATCCGCACTGAAGTCGCGCTCCACAGCATCAAAGCGACGCCATACACCGATCAGCTCTATTTTTCGGGGATCGCCACGAATAACCCCCCGCCCAACTATAGTCGCAATCCCGCAGATTACGTGACGTACACGTTCATTGGGCTGAGAAATTGTTCGACGACCCTCGTGCCCTACCAGCAAGCAGCGTTTGGGAGCGGGCATAAGTTCAACGCTGACATCGGCGCGATCACGCTCACCATCCAAGTCAGCGACTCTGTGGGCAAGCTCCTTTTAGATAAATCTGTCACGCCCACCGCGGCAACCCCAGGGACAACCCTCACATATTCGATCGCCTATAGCAATACCGGCGGAGCCTCCCTTGGTGACCCTGCCTCCGGAAACAGCATCATTATCACGGATATTTTGCCCAATGAAGTCACGTATATAAAGGGCAGCTCGACCTGTAGCACGCAATGTCTGAAGCTCTGGTCCACCGACGGAGGCGCGACCTTCAGCGCCACAGAGCCATCAGCAGCAGCAAGTGTGAACGCGCTGCGCTGGGTTCTGCTCGATCCCATCCCCGCGGGGCAGAACCCCGCGGGCACCGTGGGCTTCCAAGCTACAGCGAATTCAGCTGATATCATCTGCAACACTGCTCAAGGGACTATCAATTCAAGCTCAGTTGTCGCTTCCGACACCGCGTGCGCCAACAGCTCCACAGATATAGGGCTTACTCTCTCCGGCCCGACGACGGTGCTGCCCGGAAGTTCTCTCAACATCATCGTGAGCTATCACAATGCCGGGCCGTCGGTCGCCGAGGACGTCCAGATCACGCTGACGCTTCCTGAGAGCACGCAGTTCGTGAGCGCCAGTCCACCACCCACGAACAATTCCGGACAGATACTGACGTTTCTGATCGGCTCGCTGGCACCGGGGAAGGGTGGCTCCCTCAGCGCCCAGATCTCAGTACTCAGCTCCGTCCCCACCGGAACGGTCTTGACGATCATTGCCCAAGCGAAGACGAACTCCGCGGAGACCAATACCGCGAATAACTCGGCTTCTCTAGCGACGACCGTGGGGACAGCCACCCACAGCCCACAGCTGCGAGCCATTCTCACAGCGACTCTCGTCGAAGACACGCCACCGCTAGGGGTCAGCCCCGGCGATACGATCGAGTACAGCGCTACTATTGAGAACATCGGTCCAGCCCCGGCTACTGGGGTCGTCTTTCGATTCACGCCGGACCCTACTACTCTACTTATTGAAGGCAGCGTCATCACGACGACCGGAACAGTCACGGCACGCTCTCAAGTCCAAGCTGATCTCGGCACAGTAGCTCCCAACGCGTCCGAGACGATTCAGTTCCGGGTGCGCATCAAGAGCCCGCTGCCTCCGGGAGTGGTCAGCATTCGCGCCCAGGGGATCGTCTCCAGCAACGAGCGCCCCGATGAGCCCACCGACGATCCCACCACGCCCGCCCCAAACGATCCCACGGAGATCGTCATCAGCTCCGCGCCGTTGCTGAGAGTGTATAAGACATACTCAATCTTCAACGATCTGGACGGGAACGGCCAGCCCAGCCCCGGCGATATCCTCAAATATACGATCACTGTGAAAAATCTCGGTCGCCAGAACCTCGGCTCGGTCGTGCTCTCTGACGGACTCGACCCCAACGTCACGCTCGTCATCGGCAGCGTGACGACAACCCAAGGGGCCGTGCTCTCCGGCAACGCCGAGCACGACCGATTCGTCCAAGTCAACCTGGGCACGCTGACGGCGAACAGTGAGACCGTGACAGTCACGTTCCGCGTCGGGGTGAACGCTCCACTGCCCGGCGGCGTCACAGCCATCGCCAATCGCGCTCTCGTGAGCAGCGAAAACTTCCCAAGTTTCGCCAGCGACGATCCCATCACGCCGGCCCTCGATGACCCGACTCTCACTGTTGTCACCAATCAGCCCCATCTCTTGGTGACTATGAGAGCTTTCTTAAAGAGCGACACCAACAATGACGGCCTGCCCAGCCCCGGCGATACTTTGGGCTATCACATCTTGCTCATCAACATTGGGAACGCTGACGCTACGAACGTCTTTGTGAGCGATACCCCCGATCTCAATACCCAGCTTGTTGTGGGGAGCGTGCGGACTTCTTTGGGAACTATCCAGTCGGGCAACACCGTCGGGGATAGCTCTATTGGGGTTCTGATAGACAGAATCACTCCAGGGAGTACGGCTTCCGTCTCGTTCGACGTGACTATCAAAGACTCTCTGCCGTCGAGCATCACCCATATCTCCAATCAAGCGCTCGTCAACGTCCCTGGGGTAGGAAGCGTTGCGAGTGATGACCCCGACACCCCAGCCCTTGGGGATGCGACCAAGACTGTGATCGCCGCTGCGCCGCTCATGCACTTTACCAAAGACGTCTTCTTGGTCTACGACACCGACCGCAGCGGCACCATCAGCCCCGGAGATGTCCTCGAATACGTACTGACGCTCATCAACGCTGGGACGCGCGACGCAACAGATATCGTGCTCTCTGATACACCCGACCCCAAGACGCGCCCTGGGGTGATCAAGACGAGCGCAGGCGCGACCATGTCGGGAGCGACAGCTTCTACTGTGAACGTCAATCTCAGTGCTGTTGGAGCGTTCGGCGGGCAAGCCCGTGTGAGCTTCCGCGTCCAGATCAATAACCCCGTCCCGCAAGACGCCCTCACGATCTCCAATCAAGCCCAGATCTCCGGGACGAATATCTCTGCCCAGTACAGCGACGACCCGCGCACGCCCACGCCCAACGACGCGACTCTCGTTGCGCTGGGAAGCTCGTTCTTGCTCTGCGGCGATGTAGACAATAACGGCCTCGTCGAGGAAGCTGACGCCCAGCTTGTCGCCCGCGCGATCTTGGGGGTCGTTCGGCTGACGGAATCGCAGCGCCTTGCGGCCGACGTCGCCCCGCCGTTTGGGACGCTTGACGTTCGAGATGTCACGCTCATCAGCGAGCTCGCGCGCGGCTATCGTGCGTATTGTCCACCGCTGGACGCGCGCACCCCTCAAGCGATCCCCTTGCTCGCCAGCGCTCCTGTCACCCTGGAGCGTGCCGAGCACCGCGCCCTCGGTCGGGTGATTCGCTTCCGCGCCCAGGGGGTGGGCATCGCTGAGATACGCGTTCACGTCTTCAATCTCGCTGGGGGTGCTGTGTTTATGAGCCCATGGCAGCAGGGCGCGGAGCTCGACTGGCACGCGGACGCCCTCGCTAACGGCGTTTATCTCTATGTGATCTCCGTAAGGGGATTCGACGGCTCACTGGTGCGTAGCCGCATCCAGAAGCTGGTGATCCTCCGATGAAGTCTTTGAGAGTCTTGCTGATGCTCATCGTGCTCGGAGCCTTGACCGGCTGTGAAGGCTCCTATCGCACGCGGGTGGTCGTGGGCACGCTCGACCTGCCCACGGGCGGAACAGGCGTCGTCCGCATCAGCATCTTAAATCCTCCAGATGCCAAGATGATCCAAGTCGGCCCCACTGGGCTGCTCACGTTCAATCCCTCAGTCATCCAAGTGATCTCCCTGACAGGGGTGAACGGGTTTACTGTCTTCGGGAGCACGATCAATAACACGATGGGCTGGGTGCAGTTCACCGCGAGTTTTCCTGGGGGGAGCATCCGGCCCATCGCGACGATGGGCTTTGGGGTCCTCGAAATCCCCATCATCGAGATGGCTGTGCAGGCCGTCGGCCCCGTGGGAGCTTCGACGGTTCTGACGATTACAGCCGTTGATCTCTTCACCGATAGGGTGGGCAACCCCATTCCCACAGGGCCCCCCCTCGACGGCCAGGTGGTGATCATCGCCCCATGAAGAAGTTCGTGTGCATTGCTCTTGTCGTTCTCACTCAACTGATAACGTGGCACTCTGAACTTAAAACTGTTCTTGCCGCGCCGATCTCCGGCGAGATCGCCGTAGCGGTCTTCTTCGAGCCGCTCAATCAGGGCCAGACGAAGATAGACCAGATCAACGTAGACGCCGAGACGACCCTGCAGTTGAGTCTCTTCATCAGTGGGCTGGCCCTCACGAGCACGAGCGTCTTCAGCTTCAAGGGTGCGGAGTTCCAGGCGTTCGAGATGGTCGCGGGCATGGTCATCTCGTTTCGTAACGTCCTCATCTTTGCTCCGAATATTCTTGAAGTTGACGACGATCCGTTCTGGACCATTCAGTTTGCTCAGCCCGATCCGGGCCTGGTTGGCGTCCCCTTGCGGATGTTCATAGACGAACTCGCGTCGCCCTTAGATTTAGCGCGATTGCTTGCCCCCACCGTAGACGACCCGTTGCAGTTCCGCAAGCTCATCTCCCAGATGGGGATCAACTTGTGGGGCGTTCGGTTCTCCGTCACTATGCTCATTGCCAACTTGGGGACCTCCAGCACGCCGAGCTTCCAGAGCGGGCTGATCTTCGAAGCTGGCGGCGTCACTGCGAGCGGAGTCGAGGTGATCGCGCTGACCTATCTTGGGGCGCGCCAGGGCTGGGAGTGCTTCGGCGAGTGCAAATCCCTTGAGCGATACTTTGAGGGCCGCGTGGTGCCGGACTTCGAGTTCCAAGAAGAGAAGCTCATTATTAGAAATTTAACGCTTGCAGGGGTGACCCTGGGCGCGGAGATCGCCTTCGATTTCACAACGATCACGCTCTCGCAGATTATTCTGTCGCTGCGCGTCTCGGTGCTGGGAGCAGTTATTCAACAGAAGATCGTTTTGAACGACTTAGCGACACCATCGTTTGTGAGCTTCGGCTGGACGGTGCAACTGGGGGACGGGCTCTTCGAGATCGAATTTATTGACCCAAATGGGCTCTTTCAGTTTCCCGCCAAGCGCTTGAGCTTCTTCGTCCAATGGGAGGCGATCTCTTTTAAAGACGAGCTGATCTTACAAGATCCGCTGGGGTTGTTGCACACGATGGAAGTTATCGCTGAGGTTGAGTCGTTTCGATTCCGCTCGCAGACGGCGTTTTTAGGTGGGCTCATCAACGGGTTCTATAATCAAAAAGTCGAGATGAGCTGGGGGATGGTGGGGCCGGGGACGTGGGCCTGGCGTGTCAGCATTGAGGCGCAGCTCCGCCGAGAATATCTGCTCTACATCAGCCCCTCGATGAGCGTGAAGTTTTAAAGCTCTGGCTCTGTAGTCGCTACTTCCGGAACCCTGGCGGCCAGGGGTAGTCGGGCGGGCAGAGGTCGCCCTTGCCATTGTCTTTAATATCATTATCTCTCCCTGTAAATATGACGTCACTTGAACTGCTTAGTAATATGAACCTCAAATCCTCATCCCGCATCCCTCTCAAGCACTCTTTTAAAGTGATAGCTATGCCATAGAGCAAGTTGCCAGTTATCTGATTGTTGTACATTGCTATTATAGTGGGACCCGGTTCTGCAGAAAGAAGAGCCTTTACTAAGTCGGGCTGATAATATCTCCCAACGTAAACCCCTCCGAAATTCTTGACGATCTGGTTCCCGTCCAAAGTGGCTGCAAGCCCTCCGTATAACCCTCCAATCAGCCCAACAGCCATCACTCTGTTCAAAAAGAACAAGCTCCGCCTCACAGTAAGATCCGGTCCTCCAAAAAGTTCAAAAGCTAATATACCCGCATCATTCTCCGTAATGCTCGCTTCCTGGATGATGATATCGCCATCCCCGCTTATGCTAATGCCTGTACGATTGTGAGAGACTTTAACCGAAGACAATATCGCCGAGCTGTTCGAGAGAGTCATACCATATTCATATTCGCTGACAGTGAGGCGCTCCATCGACGCTTGGACAGCTCCCCCAACACGAATGCCACTGGAGGACAAGAATCCCTTGTTCTTTACCGTGAAGTCTTCTAGGGAGACTTGGATGGGCTTCTCAGAGGCTATGTCGATGGTAACGCCCCCGTGATCAACGGGTTGGATTTGTACTGACCCTTGGCTAGCTCCTCTCAAGCGGAGGCTCTTGGAGATCTTTAAGTGCTCTCGGTAGGTGCCTGGGCCGATGAGCACGGTGCCCCCTTCAGCCACGGCGTCTATAGCTTCTTGAATAGTTAGAAAGTCCTCGGGCACGCGCACGACGAAGCGCTCTTGCTGGCTTGCGGGCCCGCTGCTCTGCGATGCCACTCCCGACCCAAACACCAGCAGTCCCACTACCCCTAGTGACAAGAGGACATACTTGACCATAAGCTTCGGGGTGA
>Ga0197142_1002529_pt1 | contig 15931 bp, 11 predicted proteins | sample GBS60_MetaG_FD_148614 | JGI IMG/M metagenome (GOLD analysis project Ga0197142, IMG submission 148614) | Sediment microbial communities from Great Boiling Springs, Gerlach, Nevada, United States - GBS 60_MetaG | ecosystem: Environmental > Aquatic > Thermal springs > Hot (42-90C) > Sediment...
TTCCTGCTGGAGGTGGGGAATGGCGAGCACTCGCTGCTGGCTGACCGCTAGCCGACGGTTGTGAGAGGCGGGCTGTTCGCGATGCTGGTCACATCGCTCGTTGTCCTCAGCCCTCGTGCCGGGGTCGGGCCCCGCGTCGACTTGCTCGGCCGGGCCACTGCCGATCGCTGGGCTCGACGACCGTGCGTCCTCCCTGAGTTCGCTCGGCACGGGCTGGTCGACGCTACCGGCGGGGTCCAGGGGTGCTCGAGCGGACAGCCTGCGATCTCTGACAGATGACAGTGATCCCGCACGCTGGCGAGAGGCGACCCCTTATAGCCTGCCGATGGGCCAGCGACGGCGAGCCAGCTTGTGCAGCTCGACGGCCACGATCAGCGATGCGGCAACGAGAACGATTCGCGACCAGAACTCGAGCGGGATCGGTTCCACGCGCAGGACGAACTGGGTTGGCGAGAGGTACAGCGCTGCCACATGGATGGCGAACGCGCCGACATTGGCAATGAACAGGTAGGGATTGGAGAAGGGGTTCATCTGGAAGACCGAGCGCGTAGCTGAACGCGCGTTCCAGACCTGGAACACCTGGTACATGACTGCTGACGTCAACGCGACCGAGCGTGCCAGCTGCAGCGAGCCAGTCGTCGCCAGCGTCCAGTCGAACAGCCAGAGCACCCCGATCGTCATCACGATCCCGCTCAGGAGCGTCCGCTCCCAGAGAACCGGTGCCAGGATACCTTCGGTCAGAAACCGCGGTCGCCGCTGCATGATTCCCGGTTCCTTGGGCTCGAAAGCCATCATGACGTCCTGAAGGCCATTGGTCACCAGGTTGAGCCAGAGGAGCTGTGCCGGCAGGAGGAGCAGAGGCCACTCGAGGAACATCGCGGTCGGTAGGGCCACCAGCATGGCAGCGCCGGTCGAGACGAGGAAGAAAGTCGCCTTGCGCAGGTTGTCGAAGGCTCCGCGTCCCTCCTCGACCGCAGCGGCGATGGTGACGAAGTTGTCGTCGGTCAGGACGATGTCAGCCGCCTCCCGCGCCACGTCGGTGCCGCTCCGTCCCATCGCGATGCCGACGTTGGCGGCGCGCAGAGCCGGGGCGTCGTTGACACCATCGCCAGTCACCGCCACCACTTCACCATGCTCCTGGAACGCCCGGACGATGCGGAGCTTGTGCACGGGCTCCGCCCGCGCATACACCGTGATTTGCCGGACGGCCTCCCGGAGCTGTTCGTCGTCCATGGCCGAGAGCTGCGTGCCGGTCAGCACCGGTGCGTCGGCCGGCGCGATCCCGAGTTCTACCGCAATGGCCTTCGCCGTCTCGGCATGATCCCCAGTGATCATCACCACACGGATCCCCGCTCGCTGGCACGCTGCGATAGCGTCCTTCACTCCTGGGCGCGGTGGGTCCCACATCCCCTGCAGACCGAGGAAGGTGAGCCCGGTTGGTGCGAGGAGATCGGTGATATCCTCGGGCACCCGGTCGAGTCGGCGCGAGGCCATCGCGAGGACGCGTAACCCGTGCCGGCCCATCGTCGCAGCGGCTGCCAGGATCTGGTCACGATCCAGTGGGGCAGGCCCGTTCGCGGTGAGCCACGCGCTCGACATCTCCAGCAGCCGTTCCGGTGCACCCTTGACAAAGAGGACGTATTCGCCGTCGCAGTGACACACGGCCGCCGAAAAGCGGCGCTCAGGCTCGAAGGGAACCTCAGCCACCGGCGGGAAAGCGGTGCGCACGTTGTCCTGCACCAGGCCGTGCGTTGCGGCAGCGATCAGCAAGGCTACCTCGGTGGGGTCGCCGATGCCGCTCCAGGTCCCATCCGCCTCAGAGGTGAGCCGTGCCTCGTTCGACAGGACGCCAGCCAGCAGCGTGAGTTCTGTCGGGGAGAGCGCCTCGATCCGCTTAGCCTGTTCGAGCGTGTCTGGATTCGGATGGCGCGTCGCGAGCGTGCCGTCCGGCTCGGTCGTCCCAGGTGACCCGAGCCAGTGCAGCTCTCCGGCAGACCAGATGGCGCGCACCACCATCCGGTTCTCGGTCAGCGTCCCAGTCTTGTCCGTCCCGATCACGCTGGTGCTGCCCAGGGTCTCCACCGCCGGGAGGTGACGGACGATCGCGTTGCGCCTGGCCATCCGCTGCACGCTGACGGCCAGAACGATCGTCAACACGATCGGCAAGCCTTCAGGGACGATCGCGACGGCCCCGGCGACGGCATAGGTAAAGACCAAGAGCGGGGCTTCACCCCGGAGCAGACCGACTCCGACGATTGCGACGACCATCACCAGGACCACGAAGGCGATGACCCGCGCGAAGTGGCCCATCTGTCGCTGGAGCGGGGTCAGTGGCTGCACAGCCTCGCGGCTCGCCACGGCGATTTGCCCAAGTTCGGTCTCACGACCAGTGGCGACGACGACGCCGCGACCACGGCCGCTCGTGACAACCGTCCCGGCATACGCCATGCAGCTCCGGTCGCCGAGTGGGCTGTCGGCGAGGACCGGGTCAGGGCGCTTGATGACCGGAACCGATTCGCCGGTCAGCACCGATTCATCGATCTGGAGCGCGATGGTCGCCAGGAGCCGGAGATCAGCCGGTACGCGCGAGCCTGATTCCAGCAGTACGAGGTCGCCCGGAACCAGCTCACGACTGTCGATAATGTGCTCGAGACCAGCGCGGAGCACCCGCGCTCTCGGGGCGAGGGAACGCATCAGGGAGCGGAGGGATCGCTCGGCCTGGTACTCCTGGGTGAAGCCGATCGCAGCGTTCAACAACAGCACAGCCACGATCACCCCGGTGTCAATCCACTCGCCGAGGAGCGAGGTGACGATCGCGGCAACGAGCAAGATGTAAATGAGTGGACTGACAAACTGGTGGAGGATCAGTCCCAAGAGGCTGGGGGGTGGAATCTCCTCGATCTGGTTCGGCCCGAAACGGGCGAGCCGACGGCGAGCCTCTGCCTCAGTCAAGCCCTCCGGCCGACTCTGCAACCTGGACATGCATGCCTCGGCGCTCAACGTATGCCACAGCACAGCGTCCGCTCTGCCGAGCACGCCCGCCCGCTGCGTCTGTCCCGGATCCGTCGCCTTAGCTGGTCGATCCCTGCGTGCTGCCGTCCTCTCACCCCGGTGGCCGGCGTCTCTCTCGTCGGTTCCCCCGGTCTGACGATCGGAAGGCATTCGTTCGCCCCTCCACCCCTGCCTGCTTTCCCGCCAGTTGGCCGGATCAGAGAGAGGACTGGGAGCTCCCGGCGAGCAGTTTGAGCAGGTCGTGCCGGGTGATCATCCCGATCACCCGGCCGTCTCGAATCACCGGAACATGAGTGTGTCCGGTCTCGATCATCAGCTGCGCGATTTGGGTAGCTGTCGCGTCCTCACTGACGGTGACGACTGGGTGGCGCATGACGGTCTTCGCCTCGAGTGAGCGCCCGAGACGGTAGAGTTCCTCCAGCCCCTCGGGCGGCAGCCAGTGGCCAAAGAGCTGGGGTGCACGGTAGACCGAGAAGGGCAGCCCCTGCTCCTGAGCCATCAGGTCATGCTCGGAGATGATACCAAGCAGCCTGCCGTCCGCATCGACGACGGGCACCGCGCTGATGCCGTGCTCTAGCATCGTTCGGGCCACGTGCTCGAGCGTGTCGTCGGGAGAGACCGTGATGGCCGGGCTCGTCATCAGGTCTCGTGCCCGCAGCGTCAGGGAGTGGACATCGAGGCTGAGCTGGCTCATGGTGCCGGTAGCGCCCGCTTCGCGCCGTTCCTCCGGCCGGGCGTGAATCAGCAGCGATGGCAGACGAACGGTGCGCAGCACGTTCTCCGCAGTCGAGCCGAACAAACGTTCGCGCACGCCGCTCGCTCCTCGGGTGGTCATCGCGATCAGGCCGGCGGAGCTCTCCGCGGCCGCCTCGGCGATCGCGTCCACGACCGAACCGCGGCGCAGGCTCCAGGTCGGACTGATGCCCTTCGCGGTCAACTGCTCGGCCAGGCTGCGGAGGTAGCGTTCCCAATCTCTGTCGGCGCTTTCGCTCCTCAGGACATGGATCAGATGGATGCCGAGTTCGTGCGTTCCGAGGACGCGGATCACCGCGTCGAGCGCCTCCTCGGCTAACGACGAGCCGTCGAGCGGTACCAGCACCGGTGTCAAGGTCACCGCTGCGTTGGCTGCCGGGGCAGGTGAGGTCGGACGCACGACGAGCACTGGGCAACCAGCCTGTCGGACAACGCCGATAGTAACACTCCCAGCGAGCACGCGTGCGATACCGGCTCGGGCGTGGCTGGTCATCGCGACGACGCGGGCCTCGTACTCGTCGGCTAACGCGGCGATCTGCGCCGCCGGCTCTCCGACCCGCACCTCGATCTTGACCCGGACGCCAGTGATGGCCTGCGCGAGCCGGTGCAATGCCTCTTCACGCTCGGCGGCCCAGCCCCGTGCGAGTTCCTCGGCCTGCTCCCCTTCTACCGCCAGGAACGAGCGGAGGGAATCGCTCAGCCCGACGACTGAGACGAGGACGAGTGGCGCACCGTGCCGTGCGGCGATTGCTCGACCGTAGGGAACGGCACAGTGGGTTACCCGACCAGGGTCGAGAGCGGTCGGGAGTACGGGGACGAGCACCGGTTGACTCATGACGGGTTCTCCTCTAATGAGACCGCTATCGGATCGGCACCGGTATCCTTCGGCCCGACTACAGGTGCCACGCGTACTAGTGAAAACCTATCAGCTCTCGGTGAACGCCGATACCGGCCCAGTCGCCATACGGTGCCTCACCGGCATCCATGCTACGATAGCCAGGTCACTGCTGCGAGTGCCTGGCGTGGAGGGGGAACCGTGCAGATCGCAGGCCCGCCGGTGGACAGAGAACCGGTTCTGGTAATCGTCGGGCACGAAAGCGTGTCTGGAGCCGCGGCTGACCCGTTCGGGGCCCTCGGGCAGGTAAGTCGGATCGGCTTCTTCCACCAGCTCGAAATGCTGGCGACGGTCGAGTCGAGCGGGGCCGTCGCTGTGGGCCCGAGCCGCGCGACGTGTGTCACCGAGTACGACCCGATCGCCCGGAACCCAGACCAGGCGGTCAGCGTCAGGAAGCCGCCGTCGACCGTACTTGGTCGGGGCGGCCACCTCAGGCCTCAGGTAGGTCGCCGGATCGGCCACGAGGACCGGCGCCGCAACGTGGTCGGCCTGCAAGCAGACGTGCTCCGGAAGTCCACTGCGGTGGATCAGGTGCATGGTCACCGCTCCGGGAACGATGCCAGCCACCGTGACGGTGAGCGTAAGGATGGTCAATGGATAAGCAGATGACGGTCTCCTGGGATGGCCTGCTCGACTTCCTGGAGTGCGCTGGACGCCTGAAGCGCCTCTCGCGCAAGGGGTGGATCGATCGTGGCGTGGCCGATCCAGAGTCAGTGGCCGACCACAGCTACCGGCTGGCGCTCCTGGCCTTGCTGGTCGGCTCGCTCCAGCGCGGTCTCGAGGTCTCGCGAGCCGTTGTCCTTGCGCTCGTCCACGACCTACCGGAGGCGCTCGCGGGCGACCTGACGCCGTTCGACCGCGAGCTCGAGGCGGGGACTGATCCTGGGCAGCTCTTTCGTCGTCGCCCGGCCTACGCTCCCGATTTCGAGGCCGAGAAGGCCGCGCGCGAGCGGGCGGCGCTCCACCAGATGGTGGCAGGTCTCCCCGATCCGCTCGCACGGCTCCTTTGGGAGGCGTGGGAGGAGTACGAGACTGGGCGCACGGAAGAGGCCCGTCTGGTGCGCCAGCTCGACAAGCTCGAGACGGCAGTCCAGGCGGTCGAATACCGGGCTGAGCAGCCGGAACTCGTCATCGACTCGTTTCTTCTCAGTGCCGAGGACACGTGCGTCGACTGGCCGGTGCGTGAGCTGCTGGGCGTGCTGCTCGGTCGCGCTGGGCGAGTGAATGGGCAGCCTCACGCGGGCTAGCCCACCCGGTGCTTGCTGCTCGCCCTGTCGGCCGATGAGCGGAGTTGGGCGCCATGGGGACTCGAGAACGCTTCAGTGCCTGGCCGCTGGGCTGGATGGGCCGCGACTCGGTCTCCATCGGTTCGAGAAGCTACTGGTGACGGGATGCGTGCTCGCTGGGCCATCGTTCGGCGGCAATTCCGTTCGGAAGGGAGTGCCCTGGCCGTCCCTGATTACCAGCGTTACTGGGTTGCGCTCATCGTCTCCAATGTGGGGAGCTGGATGCAACTAGTGGCCCAGGGGTGGCTCGTCCTCAACCTCACCGACTCCCCCTTCTATCTCGGGCTCTTCGGCTTGCTCCGCTCTATTCCAGCGCTCACGATGACGCTCGTCGGCGGGGTGGTTGCCGACCGCGTCGATCGACGCCGCATCTTACTGGTAACCCAGGTCGCGGCGTCGGCACTAGCACTCCTCCTTGGCATCCTGGATCTGAGCGGATTGGTGCGGATCTGGCACGTGCTCGCGATCGCGTTTCTCACCGCAACCGTGATGGCGTTCGACAATCCGGCCCGGCAGTCGCTGGTACCGAGCCTGGTCGGTCGAGAGCGTATCGCCAGCGCGGTCGGGCTCAACTCGGCGGCCTGGAACGCTGCGGCGGTGGTGGGGCCGTCTCTGGCGGGGATTCTGGTGAGCGCGACCGGTACCGGTGGCGCGTTCGTCCTCAACGGGCTGAGCTATCTGCCGGTGATTTGGGCCGTCTGGACGATCCACCCAGTGCAGGACGGGCCTCGGGTGCGCATGGGGCTTGCGGAGAACCTGCTGGCGGGGCTCCGCTTCATCCGCAGCGACCGGCGGATTTCGGGCCTGTTGACCATGCTAGCCGTCTCCACCCTGCTGGGGAGGCCGTACCTGCAGCTGATGCCGGTCTTCGCTCGCGACGTGCTGGGCGTCGGGGCGTCCGGCTACGGTCTGCTGATGGGGATCAATGGCATGGGGGCCCTCGTTGGAGCGCTTTCGGTCGGAGCGATCGGGTCGCGGCGCGGGCGGGGGAAGCGGCTAGTTGCCGTGAGCGGCCTCTTCGGTGCTGCGCTGATCGCCTTCAGCCTCTCGCACTGGTTTTTGGTCTCGGCTGCCCTGCTCCTGCTCATCGGGGGGACCCAGACCGTGGTGATGGCGCTGACGAACACACTGCTCCAGCTTAACGTGACCGAGGAGGTTCGCGGTCGCGTGATGAGCGTCTACACCCTGATCCCGATGGGCCTCATGCCACTAGGCACCATGCTCCTCGGCTCGCTCGGCGAGCAGTTCGGTGTGCCGCTGGTGGTGGGCTGCGCTGCCCTCCTGGTGGTGCTGTTCACCGCGCTGTCGTACCGGATCTTCCCCGAGGTACGCCAGCTTCTCTGATCAGCGGACGCTCGGTGAAGTGCCTGGTTCGGGTTCCGGGGCAAGGGTGACCGGCAGTGTCAGCAGATGCCCGCCACGCACCACCCCCACCGTGACCGTCGCCCCGATCGCAGCGCGGCTCAAGAAGCGGTGCAGGTCGTCGATGCCTGCGAGCGGTAGGCTGTCGATGCTCACCAGCAGGTCTCCCGGCCTGATGCCAGCACGATCGGCCGGCCCACCCGGAGCGACCTGGATCACGGCGATGCCGACACCTCGTACGAGCCGTTGCTCGCGCGCGAGCCGGCCCGGTACTGGACGCAACTCGGCTGTGATGCCAAGGAAGGCGCGCCGGACGCGGCCCTCCTTGATCAGCAATCCGGCGATCCAGCGGGCCGTGTTGGCCGGGATCGCGAAGCTCATCCCTTGTGCTCCGGCAATGATCGCTGTGTTGACTCCAATCACCCGGGCATGGCTGTCGACCAGCGGGCCTCCCGAGTTCCCCGGGTTGAGCGCAACGTCAGTCTGGATCACGTTCTCGATCAGTCGGCCGCTCTGACTGCGCAGCGAGCGCCCGAGAGCCGAGATGACGCCGGTGGTGACGCTCGCTTGGAAGCCGTAGGGATTGCCGATGGCGATGACGAGCTGCCCGACCCGGAGTCGATCCGAGTCACCGAGTCCGGCGACTGGTAGCCCGCCGGCTTGGACGCGCACCACCGCGAGGTCAGTCGCCGGATCGTCGCCCACCAGCTCCGCCGGTAACGTGCGCCCATCGGCGAGCGTCGCCTCGAGTCGTCGAGCGCCGTGCACCACGTGGCTGTTGGTCAGGATGTAGCCATCGGGCGTGATCAGGAAACCGGAACCTGTGGCGGGCAGGTCGTACGGGGTGGTGCCTTGCGGGGTACGCAGCGCGCCGCGTCGGGTGGCAGCGATGCTCACGACAGCCGGGGCGACCTGCTCGGCCACGGCAATGACTGCCTGCGAGTACGCATCAAGGAGCAGCTCGGCCTCGTGCGGGCTGATCGCGGCGCCCGGCTGTCCGCTCCCGTCGAGCATGTTGCTGGAGTGTACGAAGACCGTTTCTGGTGGCATCGTCGAACCGTCGCTTTCTTTGCGTCTACTCGATGTCCGGCCCGCTCTGGCGTAGTTGCTGCACGCGTACGAGTGCCTCGCGTAGCTCGGCCAACCACTCGGACTGGTGCTTGGCGACGAGCCGGACACACCACGCGAGCGCGTCGCTTCGGCTGCGGGCGACACCGGCCTCGACGAGCGTATCGAGGGTCTGCCGCTCGGCGAGCCGCAGGCGGGTCATGACCGGCAGGCTCAGCACGGTGAACAACTCGCGCCGATCGCCACAGACGACGCCCCAGGACACCTTGCGCGCGAATCGGTGCTCTGCCTCGGTGGCGATCCGCATCCGCTGCGGCCGCGTCTCCTCGCGAAAGCGCTGGATCCGGGCCAGTATGGCCTCGGAGCGGGTCTCCGGAGTCGCCTCATCGGGCAGGTTTGGCTCTGCTAATCGCCCCACGACCAGGATCTCGTCGCGATCCATCGCGATCTCTGGTGGCCCAGTGAACCAGCCGTCCGGGATCCGTCCGATGAACCAGCCGAGCACCTCCGCCTCTCGATTCCCGACCATCGCCCCTTCCTCCGGCCGCTCGTGTGGGCGAGCGATTACACAATTACACTGTTGCATACCATGGGCCTGCTGTCAAGGGCGGGCGGCAGCGTGCCGTCGAGATCCCCCTGGAGCGTCACGCTCGTCTCCCGGCTCGGCTTGGGACACGAGCACCTGGCACACCTGCTGTATCGGCCGTCTCAGGGGGCCGGGGCAGGTCCAGCGGCAACAGCTTCGAGTCTTGGGCAGTCGAGGGTGGCCATGAAGGCTCTGTCATGCGGTCCTGCGGGCAGCGCTGCTGTCCGATCTGATGCCGAAGGGCCAGCAGCCGGTCACCGGTTTCGCATCGGTGACGGCCTCAGGACCAGGTAGCCGGCCGTGCCGTTTCAGACGGCCTCGAGGACGAAGAGCTCGGGGCGCTCGAGCAGGCGAATGACCTCCTTAAGGAAGTGCACCGCCTCAGCCCCGTCCACCAGTCGGTGGTCGAATGAGAGTGAGAGGTACATCATCTGCCGGAGGGCGATCGTGTCGTCGGGCATCGCAACTGGTCGCTTCTTGATGCTGTGCACTCCCAGGATCGCGGCGTCCGGAACGTTAATGATTGGGAACGAGAAGAGCGAGCCGATCGGTCCGATGTTGGTGACCGAGAAGGTGCTGCCGGTCACTTCGTCCAGCGTGAGCTTCCCCTCGCGGGCTCGTTCGGCTAGCTCCTCGATCTCGGCGGCCAGCTCCAGCACGCTCTTGCGGTCGACCTCCTTCACAACCGGGACGATCAAACCGGAATCGGTCGCGACCGCCATGCCGAGGTTGTAGTAGCGCTTGCGCACGATCTCGCCGCGGGCCTCGTCCAGGCTGGCGTTGAGCTGCGGATACTTCTTGAGTGCCCGCACCACTGCCTTGAAGACGAACGGCAGGTAGCTCAGCTTCACCCCCTGTCGTTGGGCCTCCAGCTTGAGCCGCTCACGCAACTGGACGAGTTCGGTGAGGTCGGCCTCGTCGACCGCCAGGGTGCGCACCGTGTAGAGGTGACTGGTGACCATCTGGTGGGCGATGGATCGGCGCACAGGGGAGAGCGGCACCCGCTCCTCGAGACTCTCGTACCCCTTCGGGGTACGGTATGTGGGGGGAGTAGGGAATGGGGCAGGTGCTGCCGTGGCCGGCTGGGAGACAGGGGTGGCACCCGGGATCGCCTCTCGGGGCGACGGTGCCCGCGCACCTTCCGGCAGCGTCTTCGGCCGCCCGCGCATCCGGGCCGCATAGGCCTGCACGTCCTCGACCCGCACTCGACCGTGTGGTCCGGATCCCGGTACCTGCACGAGATCGATCCCCAATTCGCGCGCGAGTCGCCGCACCGCTGGTGCAGCGCGCACCCGAGTGCTGGCTTGGCTGGGCTCGTTGGCAGTAGCCTCCGGTGGGAGGAAGGGATTTCGGACCGTCTCGCGCTGGGTCTCGTCTGGCTTGAACAGGGCGAGGTCTTCGTTCCTCTCCGTCCCTGTCAAATCCCCGTCTTGCGCTGCGGCGAGGGTTCCCGGGTGCTGTCCGCTTGTCGCTGTTTCCCGCTCTTCAGCGACCAACGCCAATGGAGCGTGCACCGGCACCGTTTCTCCTTCGGCCACCAGCTTCTTGAGGAGGACACCGGCGCACGGGCTGGGCAGCTCGACGGTCACCTTGTCCGTGGTGATCTCGATATACGGCTGATCTTTGGCCAGCCGCTCCCCCTCCTCGACGAGCCACTTGACCACCGTGCCTTCGACGATCGACTCGGCAAGCTCCGGGAAAACGAGCTCTGCGGGCATCGATCCTCCTTCTGTCAAGCTGGTGCACGAGGCGGCCTGTGATTGGCGGCAAGCTGGCCGACCCTAGTACTCCAGCACCCGCTTGACCGCGTGCAGGATACGGGTAACTGTCGGCAGGTACAGCTTATCTTGCGCGTACGGGTAGGGCGTGTCGAAGCCGGACACACGCACAGGTGGTGCGAGCATCTGGTCGAACAGCTGCTCGGCGATGGTGGCAGCGATCTCACTCAGCACGCCGCACAGGCGCGGCGCGTCGGCGACCAGGACCAGGCGCCCGGTCTTGGCAACCGAGCGCGACACGGTCTCGAGGTCCCACGGCAGCAGGCTCCGCAGGTCGAGCACGTCAGCCGAGATGCCTGCCTTGGCCAGCTCCTCGCCCGCTTTGAGGATCTCGGGCATGCTGGTCCCGTAGCCGGCGATCGTCACGTCGGTCCCGTCCCGGCGCACGGCAGCTGTCCCGATCGGCACGATGTAGTCCTCCTCCGGCACCTCCTCCCGGATCGAACGGTAGAGGCGCTTCGGCTCGAGGAAGACGACCGGGTCGTCGTCGCGGATCGCGGCCTTGAGGAGCCCCTTTGCGTCGTAGGGCGTGGAGACGGCGACGACCTTGAGGCCCGCCGTGTGTACAAAGTGTGCCTCTGGGCTCTGCGAGTGGTGAAGTCCCCCTCGCACGCCTCCGCCGCTGGGCATCCGTACGACCAGCGGGGCGGTGAACTGTCCGCCGGAGCGATAGCGCAGCTTGGCGGCCTGGGTTGCGAGCTGGTCGAACCCGGGGAAGATGTAGTCAGCAAACTGGATTTCGGCCACCGGCCGCAGTCCGTGCGCCGCCATCCCGACGGCGGCACCGATAATGGCTGCCTCGGAGAGCGGTGTGTCGATCACCCGCTCTGGCCCGAACTGCTCCAGCAGCCCCTCGGTGGCCAGGAACACGCCGCCCCGCTGACCGACGTCCTCGCCCAGCACTACCACCCGGTCGTCGCGTTCCATCTCTTCCGCCAGCGTCCGCGCGATCGCCTGCACCATGGTGAGGGTCGCCATCCGCGCGTCTCCTCGGGATTCACGGTCGTTCGGCGCGCAGCAGCGCGCGCTCTCGCTCCAGGTGCCAGAGTGGCTCGGCGTAGACATCGTCGAACATCCACTCGGCTGGCACCTCGCCAGCGCGCTCGGCCTCCTCGATCGCCGTCGCCAGCTCCTGGGCAATCTCGGCGCGGAGCTGATGCTCCCAGTCCTCGCTCCAAAGGCCCTGCCGCGCGAGGAACCGCTGGTAGCGCAGGATCGGATCACGCTGGCGCCACTGCTCAACCTCCTCGCGCGGGCGATAGCGACTATCGTCATCGGCCGAGGAGTGTGGGCCATAGCGGTAGACCACCAGGTCGACCAGCGAGGGGCCGTGCCCGGCCCGGGCACGCTCGATCGCCTCACGCACGGCAGACAGGGTAGCCAGGACGTCCATCCCGTCCACGTGGTAGCCGGGGATGGCGAAGGCGTGGGCCTTCTCGGCGACCGTCCGCGTCGCGGTCTGGCGACTGAAGGGCACGCTGATGGCATAACGGTTGTTCTCGCAGACGAAGACGGCGGGCACGCGTTGCACCGCCGCAAAGTTGACGGCGGCGTACCAATCCCCCTCGCTGGTTGCACCGTCGCCGAAGGTGCAGACAGCGACCTGGCCGGTGCGCAGCAGCTTCATGCTGAGCGCCGCGCCGGTCGCTGGCGGAATGTGCGAGGCGACCGTCGAAGCGGCGGCGAAGACGTTGAGTGCTCGCGCGTTCGGGTGGCAGGGCATCTGGCGCCCCTTGGCGAGATCGGCTCTCGTCGCAAGCATCTGACCGAAAATCTCGACGAGGGGAATACCCAGCGCCAGTGCCAGCCCGTAGTCGCGGTAGTAGGGGAAGACCCAGTCGTGGCCGCGTCGGAGCGCGTGGGCCACGCCGACCTGCGCCGCCTCGTGCCCAGCAATCGGAGCAGTGAAGCTGATTTTCCCGGTGCGCAGTAGGACGGTGAACCGCTCGTCCATCAACCGGACGGCCACCATATCGCGGTAGAGCTGGCGAAGCAGCGGCGCCTCGAGGTCGAGCGGGAAATCGCCGATCCACTCCCCTTCTGGGCTCATGAGCGCGAGCGGGAGCTCGGTGAAGGGCTGCAGCCAGCCGGTGCCGAGCACCGGAAGCGTCTCGTGTACCATCGCGGCCCCCTTTACGGCGCGCCCGACAACGAAGCCCCCGGAATCGGCTGTCCGGGGGCTTCGGGCGACCGTGCTCGTTCCGGTGGACGAATGCTGGGTACAGGCTCGAAGGAACCCCGTATCCGGCGCTCGAGCAGAGTGACATGAACGATCGTGTCCATCCGTCCGTCCCAGCATGGTGTTGGATCACTATGTGTCAGTATACCGAATCGGCAAAGATGCGACCAGGACGTAGCACGGGCCTCTCCTGCCGCCTGTCTCGCTCTGCCCTCTCCCGCTCTGACGGAGGTTCCATCTGCGTCGAGGGCGCTGGCCAGCAAGGTCGCTGCCTTGACACCGCGTCTATCGGACCGTACAACCAGGCCAGCGTATCACAGCCCGGTAAGGAGCATGATAATGACGGCGCGAGGTTTCGCGCTCAGCGAAGAGCACCGCATGGTGCGCGCGACGGTCGAGGCGTTACTGCACCGACTCCGGCCACAACGGGAGGCCTACTTCCGTGCAATCTTCGATGAGGTGTGCTTCCCCGACGAGCTGTGGGACAAGATGGCGGAGCTTGGGCTCTTCGGTGCCCTGGTGCCGGAGGAGTTCGGTGGCAACGGCCTGGGCCTGCTGGCGATGAGCCTGGCGCTCGAAGCCTTTGCCAGCGAAGGGCTCGGCAACACGATGGCGATGGTCACCGCCATGGACGCGGCGGCCATCGTCCGGGCCGGCACGCCGGAGCAGCAGCGACGCTGGCTCCCAGACATCGCGGCTGGGAAGCTGTGCCTCGCCTTCGCCGTCACCGAGCCAGATGCTGGCACCAACAGCTTTCGGATGAGCACCCTGGCCCAACGAGAAGGCGATCAGTACCGGCTCAGCGGGCAGAAAGCCTGGATCACCGGGGTCGACCGCGCGCAGGCGATGCTCGTGGTCGCACGCACCATGCGCTATGAGGAGGTCATTGCCCGTGGGCTGCCGCCCAGGCATGGGCTGAGCCTCTTCATGGTCGAGACCAATGCGCCGGGGCTGACTGTCCAGCCGATGGACACGGTCGGCATCGAGGGGTTTCGCCAGTTCTTCGTCTTCTTCGACCAGGTGCTGGTGCCGGAGCAAAACCGGATCGGCCCGGAACACGAGGGACTTGTTGCCCTCTTCGCAGCGCTCAACGCTGAGCGTATCCTGACTGCGGCGCTCTGCTTGGGCATGACCGAGTTCGCGCTGCGGCAGGCCGCCGAGTATGCGCGCGAGCGGCGCGTGTTCGGCGACACGCCGATCGGCGCCTACCAGGCTGTCCAGCACCCGCTGGCTCGACTCAAGGTACTTCAAGAAGGGGCACGGCTCCTCGCATACCAGGCCGCCAGCGCGTTCGACGAAGGTCTGCCATCCCGGCACGTCGGGCTCCAAGCCGCCATGGCCAAGTACCTGGCCTCCGAGATCGCGTTCGAGGCGATCGACCGCGCCATCCAGACCCATGGCGGCAACGGGTTCGTCAGGGGCTACCACCTGATCCAGATGCTAGCACCGGCGCGATTGTTCAAGACGGCGCCAATCAACAACGAGATGCTACTGAACTACGTCGCCGAGCAGGCGCTGGGCCTCCCACGTTCGTACTGACATGGGGTACTCGGTGAGCCCGCATGGTTTCCATGGCCCGATGGGACGGCTGATCCCCGCGGCGGGCGGCCGTGGCAGTGAGGGTGAGGTGGAAGGAAAGAGCGTGAGGGATGGGCGAGCGTGAACGGCGTGTCCTGGAGGAGAGCGCACGGATCGTCCAGGGAGGGCCGCCGCGGGGGCATGAGCGCCAGCGCGCAGCCGGGAAGCGGTTCGTGCGCGAGCGGCTCGCTCTCTTCTTCGATGACCACGAACCCTACACCGAGACGGGTCGCTTCGCCCGGGCCTGGGATCCGGAGCTGCCCGCCGATGGCGTCGTGACCGGCAGCGGACGCATCGCTGGGCGGACGCTCTTCTTTGTCGCGAGTGACTACACCGTGAAGGCTGGCTCCATCGGCCAGTACCATGCCCAGAAGTTCGTCCGCACCCAGTACGCCGCCATCCGTGCCCGGCGCCCGATTCTCTACTTGATCGACTCTTCCGGGGCGCGTATCGACGAGACCGGTGGACACCACGTCGAGAAAGGGAGCGTGGGCGAGATCTTCTACCTGCACAGCATCATGTCCGGCTACGTGCCGCAGGTCGGCGTGCTCTACGGCACCTGCTTCGCTGGGACGGCGTACACGCCGGTCTTCTGCGATCTCCTGGTCATGCTGCGTGACTCGGCGATGGCGATCGCCTCGCCGCGAATGGTCGAGGTGGCGATTGGCCAGAAGGTCACACCGCACGAGCTCGGTGGCGCCGAGATGCACGCCAAGAGGAGTGGATCGGCCCACTTCGTGGTGGATACCGAGGAGGAGGCCGCAGCGCTCGTCAAGCGTGTGCTCTCCTATCTGCCTGACCACTGCGAGACCACGTCGCCGGAGGCGTCCCCCTGCGATCCGGCACGCGACCCGGCCGAGATCGACGACCTGATCCCCGAAGATCCCAACCGGCCCTACGACGTGCACCGGCTCATCGAGGCGATCGTTGACGCCGACAGCTTCCTCGAGGTCCGTGCGCAGTACGCGGCTGAGCTCGTGACCGGCTTCGCTCGCATCGAGGGGCGGGTCATCGGCATCGTGGCCAACCAGCCGGCGGTGCGCGGCGGCACCATCTTCCCCGAATCAGCCGACAAGGGCGCCGAGTTCGTCTGGCTCTGCGACGCCTTCAACATCCCGCTGCTCTACCTGGTCGATACCCCCGGCTTCATGGTCGGCACGGCGGTGGAGCAGAACGCCATCCTGCGCCGGGGTCGGAAGTTCATCTTCGCCACCGCCAGCGCCACCGTGCCGCGTCTCTGCGTCGTGGTGCGCAAGGCCTACGGCGCCGGGATCTACGCCATGTCCGGCCCGGCCTACGACCCGGAGGTCACCCTGGCGCTGCCCTCGGCCGAGATCGCGGTGATGGGCCCGGAGGCGGCGATCAACGCGGTCTACTACAACCGCATCCAGGCCATCGAGGATCCGGAGGAGCGCCAGCGGCTGGTGGAGCAGC
>Ga0197142_1002530_pt1 | contig 15930 bp, 15 predicted proteins | sample GBS60_MetaG_FD_148614 | JGI IMG/M metagenome (GOLD analysis project Ga0197142, IMG submission 148614) | Sediment microbial communities from Great Boiling Springs, Gerlach, Nevada, United States - GBS 60_MetaG | ecosystem: Environmental > Aquatic > Thermal springs > Hot (42-90C) > Sediment...
AGGCTCCCCAAATCCCAAAGTTTAATGGATAAGGTGGATTTGACTTTTGCCCAAAAGTGAAAGCGGAAAAAATACAAAAAAATACAAGGTTTAGAAAAAGAAAGCGACGCATAGCCTTTCTCTAATTTATTTAACATAAAAGTTAAACATATTTTTTAAATTTGTATTTTTACTAATTGACAAATATAAAAACTAAATTTTTAATAATATGAAAAAAAGCTTTTTATTTGTTTTAATTTTCTTTTTAGTCCTAAGCACTGCGAAAAGTGCCATAATTGGCCTAGGTTTTTATCTTGGTTTGGCAACTCCGAATGATGAGATTAACAACGTTTATAACTCCGACAAGATTAATTTAAACAATAATATTGGGCAATTTTTACGTGAATCCGCGAAGCTTGGGTACACTTTGGGTTTTAATGCGAACTTGCCTTTATCGGATAATTTCATTTTCAAAAGTGGTATAGGGTTATGTCGATTCCCTCAGTCGGAATTGAAAATTTACTTCCCCGAACAACAGTTAGACACTGTGGTTCTAAAAACCATACAGAATATCATCCCTATTACTGCTGGGATTGATTTGTTTTTGTTCAAAAGTTTAATTTCACCCTATCTTTCTGGGAATTTGTCATATAATTACATTGTAAACACGTTGGACATAGTAAGATTGAACCAGGAATTACCCATTGCCACTTCGAAAACATACAGCAGGTTGGGTGCCGGAGTTGGAGCGGGAATCGACTTTAATTTTGAAATTCTCACTTTGAATTTGGAAGCTAAATATTGGTGGGTAAATCTAATTGGTAAAACATCCGAGGAGCCAAATAAAAATTATTTAACGGTTACTTTTAGTGTTATATTTGGTGGAAGATGATCGAAATACAAACTTCAGTTATCTCGAGATATAAAACTTACAACTACATAGAGAACCTCTCCAAATTTGTCGGGCAGGAAGTTACTCTACGTGGTTGGGTATACCATCGGACTGGGAAAGGGAAATTGCAATTCATTCAGCTACGTGATGGAACTGGCGTAGTTCAATGTGTTGTTTTCAAAGGTAATGTAAGCGAGGAAGTATTTGAACTTGCAAAAGATTTAACCCAGGAAAGTTCAGTTATAATCAAAGGTAATGTTCGAGAAGACCCGCGGTCGCCAAGCGGTTATGAAATTGATGTAACCGACATTAAACTTATTCAACTGACCAAGGATTATCCAATAACTCCAAAGGAACACGGCGATAGTTTTCTGCTTGAACATCGTCATCTTTGGCTTCGTTCATCGAAACAGCACGCAATAATGCGAGTTCGGGCAGCTGTTGTGAAAGCTATTCGGGACTTTTTCGATGGCAATGGCTTTAAGCTAATGGATTCACCCATACTAACACCAAACGCTTGCGAAGGTACAACAACTTTGTTCGAAACACAATATTTCGACCTCGGAAAAGCCTATTTGTCTCAATCGGGTCAGCTTTATGCCGAGGCTTCGGCTATGGCTTTGGGAAAGGTTTATACATTCGGTCCGGTCTTTCGTGCAGAACTTTCGAAAACACGCAAGCATTTGACAGAATTTTGGATGGTCGAGCCCGAAATGGCATACTTCGATCTCGAAGACGATATGGATCTTGCCGAGGATTTGGTTGAATATATCGTTCAGTATGTTTTAAAGACTTGCCAAAGGGAATTAAAAACATTGGAACGAGATATGACGAAGCTCGAAAAAGTTCGTCGTCCATTCTATCGAATGACTTATACCGAAGCGGTTGAGTGGCTGAACAAACACAATGTTCCATTAATTCGCAAAGTTGGTGGACAAGAAATCGAAGAACCTTTCCCTTGGGGCGAAGACTTTGGAGCAGTTCAAGAGGAAGCAATTATGGAACAATTCGATAAACCCTGTATAATCCACCACTATCCAGCCAAAGTCAAAGCATTTTATATGAAACGAGACCCTGAAAATCCGGAATTGGTATTAGCGATGGATATGCTCGCACCCGAGAAAGGTGGTGAGATTATTGGAGGTAGCCAACGGGAAGATGATTACGAAGCATTGAAACAAAGAATAATCGAGGAGAACCTCCCCCTGGATGCGTTCCAATGGTATCTGGACTTACGCAAATACGGTTCTGTGCCCCACAGTGGTTTTGGTTTGGGAATTGAAAGAACAGTAAAATGGATTACTGGGGCAAAACATATTCGCGAAGTTATACCATTCCCAAGGATGATTTACAGAATTGTCCCATAAAAATATTTTTTTATTATTTTCGATTTTACTAATTTATTAACAATTTATTATGTCTATGGCACAAGTTATTAATGTAACAGACGATACTTTTCAACAGGAGGTTTTACATTCCCCTATTCCTGTAATTGTAGATTTCTGGGCAACTTGGTGTGCCCCTTGTAGAATTATTGCCCCAATTGTCGAAGAAATTGCAAAAGAGTACGATGGAAAATTAAAAGTTTGTAAACTTGATGTAGACAATAATCCAAACACAGCCATTACCTACGGTGTTCGCTCAATACCAACTTTGCTTTATTTCAAGGATGGTAAAGTTGTTGGTACAACTATCGGGGCTGTTGGTAAAAGCAAAATTATGGAACAAATTGCAAAGCTTTTATGAGTAGACCGCCTTTGCTTTCAGAGAACGAAATTAATGAAAGCCTTAAAGAAATTCCCCTATGGCAAAGAAAAGAAAACCAGTTGGTTAGGGAGATTGTTGCTGACGATTTTATTACTGCCGTTGCAATTGCAAATTCTATTGCAATTTTAGCCGAATGTTTAGACCACCATCCCGATATCTTTATTTACGGATGGAATAAAATAAGAGTTACAACGACCACACACGACCGTGGCGGTTTAACGATACTGGACTTTGAACTTGCAAAAAAAATTGATAATTTAAATATCTTAAAGAAAGGTGCCTTATGATGATAATTGACTTAATTGCAAGAGAAATACTTGATTCCCGTGGTAATCCTACCCTTGAAGTTGAAGTTTATCTCGAAGATGGAGCTTTTGGGCGAGCCTCTGTCCCTTCGGGAGCCAGCACCGGCGAAAACGAAGCTGTTGAACTTCGCGACAACGACCCAACAAGGTATCTTGGTAAAGGTGTTCAAAATGCTGTCAAAAATGTCAATACCCTGATTAATGAAAAAATTATTGGTTTGTATGCATACGACCAGTGGGCAATAGATCGTTTTCTTATTGAGCTTGATAACACAAAAAATAAGTCATCGCTGGGAGCGAACGCAATTCTTGGTGTTTCTATTGCTTCTGCAAAAGCAGCTGCCGAAAGTTTAGGGTTACCATTGTATCGATATCTGGGGGGGGTTAATGCTCGGGTACTACCTGTTCCAATGATGAACATTTTAAATGGTGGAAAACATGCCGATAACAATGTCGATATACAGGAATTTATGATAGTACCATCCGGAGCAAAAACTTTTGCCGAAGCATTGAGAATGGGTGCCGAAATTTATCACCATCTGAAATCTGTTCTCAAAAAGAAGGGATATTCGACAGCAATTGGCGACGAAGGTGGTTTTGCTCCATCCTTGAAATCGAACGAAGAGGCTTTCGAAGTTATTTTGGAAGCAATAGATGCCGCAAAATATCAACCGAGACAAGATATATGGCTTGCTATTGATGTTGCCGCAAGCGAAATGTGGGAAAATGGACAATATCGCTTTTTTAAATCCTCTAAAGAACTTGTTTCATCTGAGTGGATGATTAAGTGGTACAATAAACTCATTGAGACTTATCCAATAATATCAATAGAAGACGGTTTGGGTGAGCACGACTGGGATGGCTGGGAGCTATTGACTCGTGAACTTGGTAGCAAAGTTCAATTGGTTGGCGACGACATTTTTGTTACCAATCCGGTTTTCTTGAAAAAAGGTATTGAACGCGGAATTGCAAATTCAATTTTGATTAAATTGAATCAAATTGGAACAATCACCGAAACTCTAGAAACCATTCAACTGGCACGGAAATATGGATATAGTACAATAATTTCCCATCGCTCGGGCGAAACCGAGGATACAACAATTGCTGATTTCGCTGTTGCAACAAATGCTGGGCAAATCAAGACAGGTGCCCCTTGCCGAACCGACAGAGTGGCAAAATACAACCAACTCCTTAGAATCGAAGAAGACCTTGAGGAATATGCATTGTATGCTGGCAATTCTGAGTATCATAGGTTTTTGAAATAAAATTGTTTAATTTATAAAGTTAAAAAATGATAGTTTTTGGAACCGACGGATGGCGGGGCGAAATTGCCCGTGATTTTACATTCGACAACCTCTATAAAGTTGCTCTTGCTACAGTTAATTACCTTAAAACTTTGAATAAGCCTAATATTTCTGTTGTAATTGGCTACGATACTCGATTCCTCTCGAAAGAATTTGCACTGGAAACAGCCCTTATATTTGCTTCGAATGGTATAGTTGCCCACTTGACAAATACTTTTTCTACAACACCTATTGTTTCTTTTCATACCAAACAGAAAGGTTCGGATTTGGGGATTGTCATAACAGCTTCACACAATCCCCCAAATTACAATGGTTACAAAATTAAGGGTAGATTTGGAGGGCCAGCCCCGCCCGAAGAGATTCAAAAAGTCGAAGCTGAGCTCCATAAGATCACTCGTGTGCCTAAATTTAAATTCAAGCCTTTGGATGTTTATATCGGTTCTCGGTTAATCCGGCCTTTCGATGCACGTGAACCCTATTTACGCTATATAAAAAAGAAAATTGATGTTGATTTAATTCGTTCGAGGAATTTTAAAATTCTTTATGATCCGATGTATGGCGCTGGTATGGGAATATTGAAAACACTTCTTCCAAACATCGAGGAAATACACAACGAATTCAATCCTTCGTTTGGTGAATTACATCATCCTGAACCTGTTCCCGAAAACCTTCTCACCCTGGTAGATAAAATCAAGCTCGGGAGATACGACATTGGATTAGCTACGGATGGTGATGCTGATCGCCTTGGTGTTGTAGATAGCGAAGGAAATTTCATCGATTCCCACCGAGTTTTTATGATTATTTTGAAATATCTTCACGAAGTAAAAGGGAAAAAAGCACCGGTTGCCAAAACAGTTTCGTTGAGCTCGATGGTCGATAAGTATTGTCAAAAGAATGATTTACCTCTTTATGAAACCCCTGTCGGTTTTAAACATATCGCAAAACTTATGGCAGAAGAGAAAATTCTTATCGGGGGCGAAGAATCAGGGGGGCTTGGAACTATTCTACATATTCCCGAGCGAGACGGTATTTTCAACGCACTTCTTCTGCTCGAAATTATGGCAAAACGAAAAAAGAGTATAAAAGAACTTTCGGATGAATTGGATAAAGAATTCGGTCCTCACCGTTATTGGCGACGCGATGTCAAGGTTACTGAGCAAGAAAAAAGAACTCTTCTACGCGCTTGTGCAAAAATGCCTACCAAAATTGGTAAATATCTTGTCAAAAGAGTTGATACAAAAGATGGTTACAAATTTTACCTCGAAGATGGGTGGCTATTGATTCGCCCCTCGGGCACAGAGCCACTGATTCGCTTTTATGCCGAAGCCAGCTCGATGAGCATTGTCAACGAAGTCCTCGAAAACGCAATGAAATTGCTGAAGTAGGTTGCTGTGTTCCTTTCCGAATTGGGCTTTAATTTTATTGGTTATAGGGCTTGAATGAAAAAATTAATATTGAACTTTAAAATTATAGTACTTATAAATCTTTATAATATAATATAGATGTTCAATCGTCTAAATGAAATATTTGAAGATAAAAAAATTGTGAGCAGAATTAAAAAACGACTTCCATATATGTTTCAAATTGCTGAAATAGAAAGTTCAAGGGCTGGAAAAACAGGAATGGAAGTCGGTTCTATTCGCGAAAGAATTATTGTTGCTTTGTTGATTTATAAATTCGGCAAAGAAAATGTAGAAACTGAAATTCCGATAACGGAACCAGAAGTAGATGTAAAGTTGTTTGGGGTCCCTATTTCTATAAAAACCATTACAGGAAAGAGTTTTAATGGTGTGAAACTAATATGGACTGTTGACCCCAATAAGGCCCAAGAATTCCGTGAAAATTATTATCCTCGTTGTGATGTTCTTTTGGTTCAAATAAATTGGAATGATTTAGGCGGACTTTTTTATATACCATTGTTTGTGCAGGAATTTCTTTTCAAGAAATTAGGAAAAGAAAAGTATATTAAACTTCCCAAACCAGGAACAAACCCTAGGGGGGTGGAAATTTCGAAAGAGGCTATGTCGGGTTTAATAGAAGATAAAGATACGAAAAAAATCGAAATAGTTTGGCAAAGGCGGGAAATTAAGTTCAATCCTTACAAGCGATGGATAGATCTGTGGAGTGAGGACTAAATGCGATTAAAAAGAACCAAGAAAGGAACAAAGACAAGTTCATTTGGTTCACCTGGTAGAGTTAATCACGACTCAACCCCGTTTTATTCTAGTAAGTTATACGAAGGACTTCCGAAAGAAAAGCGAGTAGGGTATATAGAAAATATCATACCTGATTCCTTTTTGAACCAAATCTTTTGTAAATCTTCAGAAACAATGAATGAATTGCCAGATAATTCTATCCATTTAATGGTCACTTCACCACCCTATAACGTTGGAAAAGAATACGACAATAACTTAACATTGAACGAATATAGAGAATTTCTAAGAAGGGTTTGGGGTGAAGTTAAAAGGGTATTAGTTCCTGGTGGACGAGCCTGTATTAATATCGCAAATCTTGGACGTAAACCATATATACCTCTTCATATTTACATAATTGAGGATTTGCTTGATTTGGGTTTTTTGATGCGAGGTGAGATTATTTGGTATAAAGCTTCGAGTGGCAGCCCCTCGACTGCATGGGGAAGCTGGCTTTCAGCTAAAAATCCAACTTTGAGAGATATCCATGAATACATTCTAATTTTTTCAAAAGATATGTATTCTCGGGAAAATACAGGCAGGCGAGACACAATCTCGAAAGAAGAGTTCCTTGAGTTTACCAAAAGTGTTTGGACATTTCCAGCTGAACCTGCTTCTAAAATAGGGCATCCAGCGCCTTTTCCTGTTGAGTTACCTTATCGCTTGATTCAACTTTATACTTTTGAAAATGAAGTTGTTTTAGACCCATTTATTGGAAGTGGACAAACAGCTATTGCAGCTATAAAAACTCGACGGTACTTCGTTGGTTACGAGGTGAACGAAAATTATGTTAAACTTGCAAAGAAAAGAATAAATGAATTTTCCTTCAAATTAAGTTCTTCTATTTTGTTAGATTTTAATCGAATTCAAGATGAAAAAAAATAATAGTCGAATCAAAATTAAAAAAATTTTGTTACAACTTAGTATGAAAGTTGAACTAAATATTTAAGAGTTTTTATCAGTATAATTATTTTTCTTTACTTTTCCCCAACACCGATCTTTTCTGTCCAATCGTTTAAAAACAGCATAAGGGCTGCTGTTGTTGGAACGGCGAAAAGTAAACCAATCAGACCAAATAATCCGCCAAAAACATACAACGAAAGAAAAAGCAAAAGAGGATGTAATCCGACTCGATGCCCAAGAACATTTGGCTCGATTATGTAGGCATTTATAAAATGAACGGCAAGGATTGTCGAAGCTATAACAACGATTTGATAGAACATATCTTGCGGTGCTACAAGTAAAATAGTCAATACCGAAAGAGCAAGGCTTGAGATTAGTCCCAGGTATGGAATCGGGTTCAAGAATCCGCAAAGTATTCCAAGAATAATAGAGAACTCCACTTTGAAAATTGCAAACGAGATTGAGCAAAGTGTTGCAACAAGCAATGCCGCAAAAACTTGCCAACTTACATAGATTCTGAAAATCTCATTTATCCTCTGCAAATCGTAAAGTAGTTTTTGATTTTTCTTTTCCAAAATACCACGAATAAATTCTTTAAACTTTTTAAAGTCCTTCAAAAAGTAGAAAGAAAATATTGGGATAAGAACCGCATTAATCGCTTGTTTTGCCAGCGATGTTATACCAGAAATCAAACTGCTTAAGGAATTAAGAACCTTGGAAATGAGGTATTTAACTTCTGGTATAAACTCGTTTTGTATAATGTCATTTAAGTATTGATTTTTAATACCTAAATTTTCTAATACCTTGGCAAGTTTGTTGGTTTCGAGGTAGGATGTAAAGGTTGTCACAACAGTAGCAACTTTTTGGGTAATCTCGTTCAATTGTAAAAAAATCTGCGGGGAAAGTAAAACAAAAACGGTGGTAATGCAACCGATGAAAATAAGAATAATGACAAGCGACGAGAGCCAGCGGGGGATCTTTTTCTTTTCAAAAAAGCCAACAACAGGATCGAGCAGGTAAGCGATAACAAAGGAAATAGCGAAAGGCGCTATCGAGGAGCCAATTACGGAAAAGATCCAAAGAACGAAAAAAACTCCAAAAAGAATCAGCAACCTCTGTGCAAAAAATGATTCACCACGGTATGGTGATAAGAGAAATAGTCCAATAAGAAAAATAACAAGGGGATTAAATAAATAATTGGTGAAATATAAGAAAGCAACAAAAGAAATGGTTCCAAGTATAATCCCTGCATTTAGCGATATAGTTTTAATTTTTTGGTCGAAGTCCTTCATCATAAAGTTTTAAGTTTTTGGATAGTAGCTTCACGGAAATCGGCAACAGACTTTTCTGAAAACATATCGATGATTTGCTGGCGTAGTTCAGCCCAGCGTTGGTGTATTGGGCAGGGGCGTTCGTCGCTACAACCTTCGAAACCAAGTACACATTCCTCGAATGCTTTGTTACCATCGATACTTCGAATTATATCAATGATTTTAATATCTTTGGGATTCATTTTAAGAGCAAAGCCACCAGTTTTCCCCTTTTTCGAGCTTACAATCCCGCTATGAGTTAATCTTTGTAGAATCTTTGCAACAAATTCTTTCGGGACTTTAAGCTCCTTTGAAATTTCCGCAGCATTATACAAATGACCTTTTGGTTGAACAGCAAGATATAAGACCGCTTTAATACCAAGTTCAGCCTGCTTTGAGAAAATTATTCTCATTTTCTGCCCTTACATATATACTTAATTAGATAGAGATATCTTGTAAGTATTGTTGCAAATATTTTAGACGACTTAAGTCATCTTTGCTTTCGAGCGAACAAACAAAAATAGGTATATCGGGGAAAACGCTGCGAATATTTTCTATCCCATCGGTTGTGGCGAAGAGTGTTACGACGGATATATTGGAATAATCTTCTATTTGAACTCTCGAAATTGCGTTCTTTATAGTTTCGCCTCGAAATACTGCGAAATCGAGAATAAAGACACGATCGATATCGGGAAATTCAGGTAACAGGCAAAATTTTTCTATAACTTTGTCTTGAATTTTTTCATCAAATTCATAGCCAGCAAATGCAGTATGGTGATTTGGCAAGATATTCGAAAATGCCTGTAGCAAACTCAAGCCATATGGGAAAACCGTGAACAGCAAAATTTTGGAAGAGAATTTATAGCCAAGGAAATTACCTTGTTCATCGAAATGTTGCTCGAGCTCAAGTTCTTTTGTTACAAAATTTGATGCTAAAAGTGAAATTTTTTTTAATGCATAGTGGAAATGTGACTTTGTCGGATTGTTTTTAACTATCGTTAAATAATGTTCCAGTAACGGATGTTCTATTATAAAAATCATTTAACAAAAAATAAATTCATACAAAATTAATAAAAATTTTAGGGTTTGAACATCAAAAAGCATTTTCTATATGGTCAATAATCGGTGGGTTCAATTGGGTGTTGATAATGATTGCATCGAAGCGAAAGGAAGCGAAATGGGGTTTGAAAATGAAAATAAAGCCTTCGGCAGCTTTTTTTATTTTTTTCTGTTTATTTGGTGTAATCCAATAGCGTGCATCGCCAAATGTATTTGTATTTTGTATCTTAACCTCAATGAATACAATTTCATTATTCTTTTCGGCAATTATGTCTATTTCACCTACTTTACCAAAGTGGAAATTTTGTTTTATAATTTTGTAACCTTTATCAACAAGATAATCGATGGCGATCTGTTCGCCTTGTTTCCCGATTTTATTATTATTCGTCAACGGATTTATCTTTTTTGTCAAAAGTTCTTTCCTTACTATTTGCTTCTTTCAAAAGTTTTTCAATTTTTTCGATTCTTTCGAATGTGTCATCGTAAAAGAATCGAAGTTCAGGTGTTAAACGAAGTCTAACTTTTGAGCCTACAATCTGTCTCAAGTCGGGTTTTGCCATCTCAATAATATTCATAAACGCTTGTGGCGAGATTTTTCCGCCATAAATACTCACATAAACATAAGCAATTTGTAAATCGGGCGACATCCTGACGGAAGTTATTGTTGCGATTCCTGCTTTATTTTCTCTTGCTAATTCTGCTATTGGCTCGGAAAGGACTTTCTGGATTTCCCCTGCTACTCTTTCAGTTCTGATGCTCATTTTTTTCCAATTTGGATTTATCTTTATTTTTATACTCTTATTGCCCCCCTTTTGTACTTTCAGAAGAAATTAGAATTAAGCTTTTGGAGGGTTATTCTTAATTGTTCAAAGTTCTTTTTTGTTCAATAATTTTAAAGGATTCAATAATGTCGCCTTCCAAAAAGTCATTAAATTTTTCGAGCATAATACCACATTCATAGCCTTGGTCGACTTCGCGAACGTCGTCCTTACCACGTTTCAGCGAAGCAATTGAACCGGTGTGGATTACAAGACCTTCGCGCAACACCTTCACATTGTCGTTTCTACTTAATTTACCACTTTTAACATAACACCCAGCAACAGTACCAACCTTGCTAATTTTGAAAACCTTTCGAACTTCGACAGTAGCAGTGGTAACTTCTTGAATTTCGGGCGAAAGTAAGCCTTCGATAGCAAGTTTTATATCATTTAGGCATTCATATATAATTTCATATCGTCGAATTTCGACTGAATGTTTCTCTGCAAGTTTTCTTGCTCCCCCAGTCGAAGATACTTGGAAAGCAATAATTACGGCATTGGATGCAGCAGCCAAAGTTACATCCGATTCATTTACGTTCCCAACACCTTTGTGTAATACATTTATCTTTACTTCTTCGTTCGACAACTTACTTAAAGCATCGCTCAATGCCTCGAGAGAACCAGTAACATCGGTTTTCAAAATTAAATTTAATTCTTTGATATTGCCCATTTGAATCTGTTTAGACAGGTCGTCGAGAGAAATAACTTTTTCCTTTCTCAAAGTTTGTTCACGCTTAAGCTGTTGCCTCATCGAAGCAATTTGCTTGGCAACCTGTTCCGAGTCGACAACATATAGAATGTCACCGGCCTCGGGCAAATCATTGAATCCGATAATACGAACGGGAGTGGAAGGACAGGCAAGCTCTAATTTGCGATTTCGTTCATCGAACATTGAACGAACTCTTCCATAAGTCAGCCCAACAACGAATATATCGCCAATTTTTAAAGTTCCTTTCTGAATAATAGCAGTTGCAACTGGTCCAAGGCCACGGTCAAGATGGGATTCAACAATTGTAGCTTTGGCGTTTCGGTCTGGGTTTGCTTTTAAATCGAGAAGTTCAGCTTCCAATAAAATTTTTTCGAGCAGTAAATCCACATTTGTACCGAATTTAGCTGAAATTTCAACACATTGATAGGGTCCTTGCCAATCTTCGACTAAAATCCCGAGCTCAGCAAGTTGCTGTTTAATCCTGTCGGGGTTAGCATCAGGTTTGTCAATTTTATTAATGGCTACAATTATCGGAACATTTGCTGCACGGGCGTGGTTTATTGCTTCGATTGTTTGGGGCATAACTGCGTCGTCGGCAGCTACAACGAGCACAACTATATCAGTAACTTTTGCACCACGAGCACGCATTGCCGTGAAGGCTTCGTGCCCAGGGGTATCGATAAAGGTAATAAAACCTTTGCCAGGAATCTCAACTTGATAAGCACCAATGTGTTGTGTAATTCCACCAGCTTCGCCTGCCACAATGTTCGATTTGCGGATATAATCCAAGAGAGAGGTTTTACCGTGGTCAACATGACCCATTATGGTCACTATCGGCGGCCTTGGTTGTAATGTCTCCGGTGGATCCTCGAAATCTAATTCTTTTAGTTGAACCTCTTTTTCTTCGATAAATTCTACTTCGTAACCATAGTCGAGTGCTATCAATGAAATTGTTTCTTTGTCAAGTCTTTGGTTGAGCGAAACAATTAGTCCAAGTTGGAAGCATTTTTGAATAATTTCCGTCGGATCTACTCCAACGAGTTTTGCCAATTCAGCAGTTGTTATAAATTCTGTTGTTTGGATATGTTTCTTCTGTTTTTCTAACTCTTGTTGTGCAAGTTGTTCGCGTTCGAGCTTTTCTTCTTTCCTTCGGTGGCGAATCTTTGCCCTTCGCTTAACATCCGATTCTTCGACCACGCTATGCAGGGTTTCCCGAATATTTTTTTCAATTTCTTGTTCACTTTCTCGGATAATATCACGAGAGCTCTTCTTTTTGATGGGCTTTTTATCGAAAACCGGTTTGTATTTATCTAATTTAGACTTACCACCTCGTTTCCGTAGCCATTTGTCTTTAACCAAGGGAACAAATTCTTCATCCTCTTCGTGTAAATCTATATGTTTGAACATTGGTTCGGGTTCTTCGATTTCCTTCTCGTACTCAAAGTGTTTAAATTCTTCGATTTCAGGTTTAGCCAGTTCAAAATCGAGCTTTTTGGCTTCTGCGGGCTTTTTCTCTTCTTTTTTCTTGATGGGTTCTTTCCTTTTGTCCTCTTTTTCAGGTTCTTTAGCAACTACTGGCTCAACAAGTTTTTCGGGGGGTTGTTTAGCTTTAATAGGTTCGGCAATTGGTTCAGCTTTTGGTTTTTCGACTTTCGGTTTATGTTCAATCTTAGACTCTTTTTCAACCCTAAGCGGGGGATGTGGAATAGTTTCTTTAGGAGTGGTTTTCGGTTCTTCTTTAAGTTTCTTATCTGGAATCTTTTCTGTAATTTTTTCTTCCTTAGATGCAGCCTCAATTTTTGTTTTTTTATCCTCAACTTCTACAAATTTGTCTTTTTTCTCTTTCTTTGCTCCAGGTTTGAATTTATCTATATCGATTATTTCCCCAACTTTTGGTTCTTGGAAAGAGGTATGGGCAGCTTCGGCTTCTTTTGCAGTGCTTGGTTGCACAGGAATCTTGGCTTCCACGGCAGGTTCAATAGTAGTTGTTTTTGGTGGTGGCGAGATAATAATTTCTTCGGTGAATAGCTCATCTTCGAATGCAATAGTTCCAGGAATACCCTGGCTGGTTGTAGGGGATACTACTTCCTGAGCAACCGTAGGAGAATCTTTGCCAAATTTCTTCTTGAAATTTTCTGCAACTTTTTTTTCTTTTATGAAATTCTTTAGCAAAGCCTCAATCATTTCGTCGGTAACGAGGGACGTAGGCTTATTCGAGATTTCAAATCCGGATTTAGTTAGAAAGTCAACAATACTATCTTTCCCGACATTTAATTCGGAAGCTATTTGGTGAAGTCTAATTTTTTTCTGTTCGGCCATAAATTAAAATATCCAAAAGCAAATCATCATACAATTACAAAATTAAAACAATAATATAAAATAGTAAGTTGGAATTAGATTTTGTAACCAAAAAATTGAGAAAAAGAAAAAAATATTAAACTTTCGCCTTTTCTGCTTGAACCTTAGCCCAGGCTTCATTAATTCTTTCTATGTAATTCGGATCTTCTTCTTCATCGAATTCCTTCAACATAATCTCTCGGAGTTCGAGCAGTGTATCACGAGTCATACCGTGTATTTTCAAAAGACGTTCCGGATCAGTAGCTAGAAACTCTCGTGCCGTTTGAATTCCCATTTCAAGCAATTGATTGTAAACAACAGTGCCAAGTTCTTCTTTGAATTCGCTAAGTTCGATATCTTCACCGCTTTCTTTGACAAGCGTTATTTGGTAGCCTGTAAGTTTCATCGCCAAACGAACATTTTGTCCATTTCGCCCAATAGCGAAAGGTACCTGGTCGTCGGCAACTATTACAGTTGCATGGCGAACAAGAGGATCTATTTGAACGTCTTTAACTATAGCAGGGGAAAGCGCACGGGCTATAAACACTTTGGGGTCATCAGAATATTCAATTAAATCAATATTTTCATTGTTTAATTCTTTAACGATAGAGTTAATTCTTACCCCTTTCATTCCTACGCAAGCTCCAACAGGATCAACACGAGGATCCAATGAGTAAACTGCAACCTTGCTTCTTTCGCCTGGGTCGCGAGCTATTGCTTTTATTTGGATTATTCCATCATAAACTTCGGGAATTTCGATTTCGAACAAACGAGCCAAAAAATCATCGGATGCTCGAGAAAGTATAATATCGGGGATTCCTCCCCCAACTCGGCGAACTTCTTTGATGATTGCTTTTATTGTTTGATTTTTCTTAAATTTATATGGTTCGTTCGGTATTTGCTCTTCTCGAGGTAATCTCATTTCAACTTTGTTGTGCATAACCAAAATATCATTTCTACGAACCTGGTAAACTTCGCCAACGATTATCTCGCCTTCGCGTGGTTTATATTCATTGTAAATTTTATCCTTCTCGATTTCTCGAAGTTTTTGGTTAAGTGTTTGGGCTGCAACGGCAACAATCCTTCGCCCAAATGAGTCGTATATGTTTTCGAATGTGATTTCTTCAACCCATTCGTCGCCCAACTCCAAAGTATCGTCATATTTCTTTGCTTCTTCCAATGAAATTTGACGTGTTGGATTTTCGACAAAATCCACAACTTCTTTAATCAAATAAATTTCAATGTCACCTTTGTCGAAATTCATAACAATTTCGTACTGTGCATCAGGACCATACTTTTTCCTAACCATTAATGCAAAAGTATCTTCGAGAATCTTTTGTAAAACTTCGCGTTCGATGTTCTTTTCCTTTGCCATCTCCTGAAAAGCTTCGACAATTGACTTTTTGTCGATAATGTGTTTTTCCTTCTTCTTTGCCATAGCCCCCTCAAAAGTTTTACAATTAACAAAAAATGGGCTTCTGCCCATTTAAATCTGTCCTCATCTTCAGTTATATCCCGAACCCTCGGCTTATTACATTCTTAAAGCTTCAACTCTAAACATTCACTTCAGGCAGAGATAATAAACGATATAAATTTTAAAAAATTGTATGTAATCCCAAAAACAAAAGCAGGCGGCTACAAAACCGCCTGCCTGTTGCATTCTATCTGTTTAAGCTTTCTTACTTCACTATATTCACCGTGCGAGTTACCGTTGTGTTTCCTATCTTTACTATCAGCGTGTACACTCCGCTCGGTAAATCGCTTACGCTCATAACTACTTTCTGCACATTGCCATTGCCAACTCCGTTGAACACAGACTTCAACTCTCGCCCGCTCATATCGATTAACTTCGCCTCGATTGCCAGGCCATCGGCTGCGCTCAATTCGAAGCTGGCTTCGCTTGCCGCTGGATTCGGCATCACTTCGCTTACCCAGCTGCCTTCTCCTTCCATCTCCACCATCACCTCTCGACTGTAGCTTACACTACCATCGATATCTACTACCTTCAATCGATATGCATAAGCGCTGCCTAATTCTACCGTACGGTCAATCACCGGCCCGTAGCTCTTCGGTGTGGTGCTCGTTCCAGCTGCCTTCTCTTCGGCTACCTTCACAAATTCGCTCTTCACTCCGCCTTCCACCTTCGCTCGCTCTACCTCGAACTTCGCTGTGTTATATTCGCTCTCTGTTGTCCAGCTTACATACACAGCATTGCCCACAGGCTTGGCATCGAAGCTCGCAAGCTCAACCGGTATGATAAACCCACCATTCTGCGTCGCAAAGTCAAGTATCGCTCGCATCACCATATCGATACGATTCCAGTGCCTCCAGTCAACTCCAAATAATATTACATTC
>Ga0197142_1002531_pt1 | contig 15930 bp, 15 predicted proteins | sample GBS60_MetaG_FD_148614 | JGI IMG/M metagenome (GOLD analysis project Ga0197142, IMG submission 148614) | Sediment microbial communities from Great Boiling Springs, Gerlach, Nevada, United States - GBS 60_MetaG | ecosystem: Environmental > Aquatic > Thermal springs > Hot (42-90C) > Sediment...
TTCCCTCCTCCCGGACATAAACGGTTGCCGGAGAGAGCTCCGCAGAAGAAGCTCGCCCCCTGCCTTAAGTCCTCTTCACTATGGGGTAGGGGATGACGTCTTTTATGGACTCGGCGTTTGTGATGATCATCGCCAGCCTGTCTACGCCTATGCCCACGCCGCCTGTCGGCGGCATGCCGAAGCTTAACTCCTCGACGAAATCCCAATCCAAGGGGTGTGCCTCGTCCTTTGGAAACAGCTCCTCCTCCCTAGCGAAATACTCGTACTGCCTCACCGGGTCGTTAAGCTCGGTATAGGCGTTGGCGACCTCATGCCCGCCGACGAATGCCTCAAACCGCTCCACAAGCCCCGGCTTCTCCCTGTGGGGCTTGCACAGAGGCGTAGACTCCTCCGGGTAGTCAAGCACAAACGTCGGCTCTATCAACTTCTTCTCTACAAGCTTCTCAAAAAGCTTAACCAAGGCGACGCCTCTGTTGTACACCCTAAGCGGCACTTGGAACTTCTGCAACATGTCTTTTATCTGGTCGTCAGTGAGCTTGTCAGGGTCCACGCCGCCAAACTCCCGCAAGGCGTCGTGCAGAGTGATCCTCCGCCAAGGCGGGGAGAAGTTTATACTCCAGTCTCTGTACTTTACGACGCCTGAGCCCAGCACAGAGCTAACCGCCTCATACACCACCTCCTCAGTCAGACGCATAATCTCCTTGTAGTCTGCATAGGCTTGGTAGGCCTCAAGCGACCAGAACTCGGGGTTGTGAAGCGCGTCTATATCCTCGTTGCGGAACTGCGGCCCTATTTCAAACACCTTGGGAAACCCCGCGATGATGTATCGCTTGAGGTACAGCTCCGGGGAGATCCTGAGATACCACTCCTCGTCTATAGCCCAGATCTTGGTGGTGAAAGGCCTAGCCGCGGCGCCGCCGTATATAGGCTGGAGCACCGGCGTTGGGATCTCGACGAACCCCCGCCTCCACATCGCCTCCCTCAACGCCTGTATGAACCGGGCCCTAACTGCAATGCGCCACCTAAGTTGCAGGTCAAGCACCATCGCCACCGAGCGGTACCGCATGTAAAACGGCGAGTCCCTATCTACCTTGCCCCACTCCGGAAGCGGCTGAACAGCCTTAGCCAGAAGCGTAATGGAGACGGCCTTAACTGCGTAGTCCCCCCTCTGCGTCTTTACAATAGGCCCCTCAACCCCCACGTAGTCCCCACGCCAGATGTGCTCCAGAGTAGACATCCTGGGGTCCGCCATCACCTGGAACCTAGCTCCGTCTTCGTACAGGTCTATAAACACCACGTTGGGATGACGCCGCACGTCAGACACCCTCCCCGCGGTCCTCACCGTCAGACCAACCCAAGGCTCCAACAACGCCTGCCTCCTCAAATCGTTAAGCGCCTTTACGCTGTGCGTCAAGGCGAAGAAATGCGGATACGGCTCCACGCCGCTCTCCCTAAGCGAGTTGATCAGCTTCCGCCACTCCTCCACCTTAGAGGGGCTCTGCCTCTCAGACATCGCCCCAACAAAATCCCCGATTTAAATATAGCTGCTCGCCCCTAAGCCAGCTACACCACACATCACAGAGCTCCGCAGAGACGCGCAGCCCGGCGTGGAAAGCTACAAAGCCGTAGACATGTCAGCCAATAATAAGCTTCAGGTCAAACACAGAAAGACAAACACGCCCGCAGCTCTGCCGAACAAGCCCGGAGAAGTCTCGTCGGCGAGACGCGCTCTTGGGAATGCCGTGTAGCCGGCAAGCCGCGTCGTTAAGGTGATAATGTTTATAAAACACCGTTTTTTGAGGTATGTTGCGGATCTGGGTTCTGGCAGTCGTTGTGGCGGCGTTGGCGCTGGGGGCTGGTCAAGCTGGGGCGGGCGAGCTGGGGGAGACGCCGATGTTTTGCGTGAACGCCGGCGAGCTGGGCCTCGCCGGTTCTCCGCCGGATTTAATGGCCTCTGTGTTTGAGAGGGGTCGGTGGAGGCCTGCCCGGATATATATAGAGCCTGAAAACGTGACCTTTGTGCTCGTGCCTCTGCTCACGGGCAACAATACCGAAGTCTCCAAGGCTTTTCACCGCGGGGCTCTGCCGCCGCCTGTCTTGAGAAACGAGACGAAGATCTGCGTCGAGGCGGCGCCCGGCGTTCCGCGGACGCGGCCGCCCGGCCACGGGAGGCTTGTGGAGCTGGAGCGGCGGGGGGCTAAACACCACGTCCTCATAGCCAGGGCGGCGGACGTGGCGGACCCCACGGCCTTCGACTTGGCCATGCCGAGGACGGCGAGAGGCGAGAAGCCAGACAAGACACGTTGGCACGAAGCCGGCGAAAAACCGCCGGCGCAACCCGAGGCTGACGTGTACACGATCAGCTTGGCGCAGACCCTAAACTTCTGGGCCTCCTTCCGGCTACACAGAGCCACAGCCACGGTGGGGCCGGGCGGATACGTAGAGGCCGTGTTCGACCTGCCGCCGGAGGCCCGCGACGCCGCCGTGGTGCTGACGGCGGGCACCACGCCGGGCAGATACGGATATGCGGTGTATAAAGGGCCCGTCTTGATAGCCGCCGGCTCCGTCACCGTGTACCAAGGCCAGATACAGACGGCGCTGGCGTGGCTGGGAGGCGGCGGAGGGACTTACCGCGTGCGCATCTACAACGACAACAGCCACAGGTCAGAGATATACACAGAGGTTTTAACCAACGTAGAAAACCGGCAGTACTTCAGAAACGACGTGATAAGAACCCCGAGGCTGATCGTGCTCCTTGCGTTGCCCAGGTATGCCATAAACACGCACCTCATCCGCAACAGCTACCTGGCGGTGCCAGGCTTCATCGTAGATGCGGCGTCTTCCATCACCTTACGCATCTACGTCAAGGCGCCGCCGGAGGCCGTGCAGCTGGGCGACAGGTTGCTCGTGTACTGGGGCGGCCTCTACTTAGGCGAGTTAAGAGGCTACAGAGTCGACGCGTACACAATGGAGTTCAACGGCGTAGTTACGGTGCCCCCCAGTCTCTTGATATACCTCCTACCCACAAAAGGCCTGGGAGGAGTCATATCCGTAGGCCCGCTCACCATATCTTCCCCCACGGTATTCACAATCGAAGTCACAGCCGCCGTTAGGAGGCCGCAGGAGCTAGCAGCCGCAGGCAACGACGTATACGCCAAATACGTAAGAAGAGCCTCAGAAACCTTCCTCTTCCTAGACCGAAGAACATACATGGCAAAACTGGAAATCTTCAGCGTAGTACGGGAACAAGGTTCAGAGAGGTACCTAGAACTTTCTACAATGCCATTTAGTGATATGCTTGGTAGCTTCTACACCAAGGTTAGGTTCTACGTGAGGTTTTACGACTCGTCACTGAGACCCGTCAATATTGTTGTTGCTGCTGTAGGCCACGAGGGTGTTCAGACCGTTAGCTGGTGGGGCCAGGTCTTGAAGAACATTAGCTGGTGGCGGGGTGAGGTCTTGAAGAACATACCGTTTCTATCCGCGGCTTTGGGGCTGTACGACCTCGTTAAAAGTACATACGACGCGCTTAGACGCAGTATCCAAAGCTTTCCGGTGGTAGGGTACGTGACGTTTCTACTCGACAGCTTTGTACAAGCCGCCAGCGCCGACGTGAAGATATCTGTTCTAAACGGCCACATCCTCGTAATAGAACTATACACAGGCTGGTACAACGACCCGCTAACAACAAGGATAATTACATCGCTTGATACGCCGCCAGCTTACTTCGCGGTTACTGGGGTTGAGTATTTTGTCGATGGCGTGTGGAGGGCTGTGTATAGGGTAGATGTGCCGGCGTGGCCGTTTACTACGGTTGGCGTGGTTGGTCATAGCGCGCCGTCTGGCGGCTTCGCCTTTAGGACTTTGCTGTGTGGCGCACAGGAGACGTTAAATTCTCCGTCGGTGAGGTGTGACCCGGCTTACTTCCGCTGATTTTAGGTTCGGCTTGAAAACCTCTCTTTTTCTGTATCTGCTCAACGTGCCGTTTTACTTGGTCTACGTAACGGGGCTGTATGTCGTACCCCCCATCTATCTGGCTGTTGCGACGACTTTCGCGGCGGCTTATTGGATGGCCTGCGGCTTGTATAGAGTGCCCGTCGCGGCTTATTCAGCAGTGTTGGCGGCGGTGGTGTTAGACATCGTGGCGCCGCCCTCGGCTGTGTTCGGCTACACGCCGGTGGCGCTACACTGGGTCGTCTTTACGGCGCCTGCAGCCCTTCTGGCGCTTGTGTTCTACGCGCTGGCGTTTGGAAGAGGCCTGTGGCGCCTTGTCTCTCTGGCGCTCCTCCTCGCCGCGGTTGTCGCAGGTCACCTCTACCTTCTGCTGGCGGGCGTCTTGTGGCGCCTCGCCGTCCCGCCGCTTCCGGCGTTGCCTCCCGAGTTCCCACAGCCCCAGGACCTCCCCCTCTACGTGGTTCTCTACGAGCTGTGGCGCAAGATACACCAGAGGCCCGCCATACGGCGGCACATGGCGGCGGTCGGCTACAGCCACGGCACCCCACCAGGGCGGGAGAATCGCCGAGACGGTGCACGAGACGGCGGAGACCAACGCCGTTTGAACATAAGGCCGGTGGAGCTGAGGCGTACTAACTGCGAGACAACATGAGAGGGGCAATAGTTGCGTTGCTACGTGGATGAGCATCTGGTTTCCGCTCGCGGGAGGGGCCAAGCGGTCTAAACCAATACGCCACCTCCGGCGGAGGGCGCCTTAGCGTAGGGCCTCTCCTCGGCGCCGCAGTCAGTTTTTTGATCGTTCTGCCAAGGGCAATGTACAAGTACGTGAGTCATTACGCTAGATTCCAGATAAATGAGTATGAGGAGGATGCCTGCCGCCGTGTAGAGCGAGTCTTAGTATCTCGCGCTAAATACCACGTTGGAATGACGCCGCACGTCAGACACCCTCCCCGCGGTCCTCGCATTACAGCCCAGGGGTGTAAGAGGGCTTGGTACCTGAGCTCGTCAAGCGCCCCTACGCTGTGGGTTACCGCAGAGGATAGGGCTCTGTGCCGCTCTCTCGGCGAATTGCTAATCTGTGTCACTCCTCAACTTTTGAGGCCCCGCCTCTCGGTCATCGCCATTGCAAACCCACGTGTTAAAATATCTGCGCGCTGGCTCTAGCCAGTAGAAGCTGGAAAGTCTCTCATGCGCTGTCAATCTTGCCGCGCCGCCCTCTGAGAGACGTTGCAACGGGCCGAAATGTTTATAAGTGCGCGTTTTTGAACCAATGAGGATGGCCGTTGGCAGGGTTAGAGGTGAGTCAAATATGCTGTTTGGAACCGCCAGAGCCGATTTAACCGTAATTGGATAAACATGGTCAAGTATCTCTTCATTTTTCTTATCATAATCTTATCGTTTATCTCTACACACCTCTTAGGATTCTTCTGGGGCACGCTTTACAACCTAGCATATCACAACTCCACCGTGGTGACCCTGATTTGGATAAGTAATCCCGCGGAGTACCACCGCATCGCCTCCTTCCTAGAAAGCAAAGGCATACCCTTTGAGAGATGGCCCGTGGGGGATCCTCCGGTGGTTGTTGCAGGCGCCATGGCCATCTACGCGGATGCTAGGCCGTATCTCTTAGAGTTGGAGAAATTAGGAGCTGATGCCATGTACGTCGAGACCTACTTCTTTGAGAACCCGCTGTGCATGTGGCTAGAGCTGTGTGGCGGCGTTAGGGCACACAGCGCGTCCGCCGCGGCTTTGCTGTCAGCGCTTTCCCTCGCCTTCACCGCCTACTTCGCCAGGCTGGCCGCTGGCAGAGGGGTTGGCAGAAGGGCCCTGGTCTTGGCGTCTTCAGCGCCTTTGCTTCTGCTAGTCCCTGAGTTGATTTACATAGCGCTGTGGGCCTTCGCTAATCCTATTGGCACGCCCGTTGAACCCGCCGCTACAGATTTAGCGAAGCCGCCAAGCCCAGCGCTGGTTATTCTCTTCTTCTTAGCGTTTGCGTCTCCCGCCGTTTTGCCACTTGTGGTATACATTGCCACAAGGGGCTTAAAGCCTCGCGACTCAACGCATTAAAGCGGTCACCCGACGCGGCAGGCCCCTTCACCCCAACACGACACCTCCGGCGGACCTCCACTCTTGGAAATACCTACACAACCCCTCCCAACTCCCATCACACCCCCAACCCCACGGGCTCCGGCCGCCCCCGGGGGCTCAGCCTCTGGAGGACATGGCGACGCCGCCGTCTTCCAGAAGGCCGAGAACCTCCGACTCCTCTCTGTAGGGGGGCCTTGTGGTGGTCCTCGGCTAGCCTGCCCAGCGCCTCTAAGACGACGATAATTGCCGACGTTCCGAACGACGAGTCAACGAGGGGGCTTAAGGAAGGCGAATATCCCGTAAAAAGACCATGCTGAACCTCAGCCGTTTGAAGAGACGGATTAAAGAGCTGGCGAGGTGGCGCGGCATACGGAGAGGAGCGGCAGGCGCGCGTTAAGGAAGGCGACAGCGCCGAACCCGCCGCGGCCCCGCCTCCCCGCGCCCCGAAAGGCCGCGCAGAAGGCCCCGAGTTCCCCGGAAGCGGCGGGAGTCGAAGGAGGCGTATTAAAGCGCGTCCTTCCTCTAAAAGCGTCCTCGCGATATCGGCAACGTAAGTATGACAAACGCTACTCCACGCCGACAATGCCCCACTCGCCGAGAGAGAGCTCCCTCCTCACGGGGAGCCCCAGGCGGATTTTAGACTCAGCCGCCCTCCGGAGAGCCCAACGCGTGGGGACGTCCACGAAGCGCACCATGGCGTTTCCCGCCACGTCCACTAGGCGCGAAACCGCCACCACCATGCCGCTCTTAACCACGGCCCCCTGCAAGGCGATCTTCCACTTGGAAGAGCCCACCTCGGCCAGGCGCGAGACCGCCGCGCGCCTCGGGTCGTCCCCCAGCACCTCCACACGTCGCATCCTAGGCACGCGCCCAACGGCCTCAACTATATACGCCACGGGGGCGACCTCAAGCGCAGAGGGCTCGCCCCGGTCCACATATACATACCTGTCCGTAGAGACGTACTCGGCGGCCGCGTTCTCCGCATAAGCCACTACATACCTGCCCGTCTCGCCCCCCGACACCACTACGCCAAAGGCCCACCGCGAGAAGGGGCCCGCCCCCCTCCGGAAGGCCCACAGAGAGAAGTCGTCTATTAGAAACGCCTTTACCTTAACCGCCACGTGCCCAGGCGGAACGCGCAGGGCCGGCTCCTCCACCCGCCTGACGGAGCCCCCCTCTAAGACGAGCCTCCACATCACTGGAGAATGCGCTTAACCACGTCTTTAACCCTAGCCGCCACCTCGGGATCAGGCGCCACCTCCTCAGGCCACGGCCTCCCGCCGTACTCCTCCGGCAACTTACGCGTCGCGTCTATGCCAAGCTTAGAGCCGTACCCAGGCGTCGGCGACCCTGTGTCCAAGACGTCCACATGAGCGCCGGGGATTACAACCACGTCGCGTTGAGGGTCGACTCGTTGCGCAACGGCAAAAACAACTTCGTTGAGGTCGTGGACGTTCACGTCGTGGTCCACTACAATTACAACCTTAGTCAGAGAAAGCATATGGCCAAGCCCCCACAGGGCGAACATGACCTTCTTGCCGTGGCCTGGATACCTCTTCCTAATAGACACAACGGCGACGCCTTGGTAGAGGCCGTGAGCCGGCAAGTTCAAATCGACAACCTCAGGCAGGAGGAACTGAAGTATGGGGAGGAAGATGCGCTCCACCGCCTTCCCCATGTAGGCATCCTCCAGCGGCGGCTTGCCCACGACGGTGCCGTAGTAAATGGGGTCCTCCCGCCGCAGAAGCGCCCTGGCCTTAAACACTGGGTACAGCCCGCCCTGGTCGTAGACGCCGTAGTGGTCGCCGAAGGGTCCCTCCCTCCTCAAGTCCCTCACATCTACACAGCCCTCCACCACCGCCTCAGCCCGCGCCGGGATGTAGAGGTCAGTGGCGACGCCCTTGGTGAGCTCTAAGCCAGAGCCCCGGAGAAAGCCCGCAAATAAATACTCGTCGAGCGGATACGGCGTCGGCATCATGCCGCTGAGGAGAAACGCAGGGTCCCCGCCGATTACAATGGCGGCGTCGACGCAGCCGGAGGAGGAGCCGAAGAGCTCAGCCGCCCTCTTGTGGATCTGCGCGTGGACAATCGCCTCCCTCTCGTTGAGGATCTGCACCCTGTACACGCCCAAGTTGTACACCCCCCTCACATCTCTTGTCACAAGCACGCCGTATGTTATATACCGCCCGGCGTCCCCCGGCCAGCTCTTAAAGGCAGGGAGAGACAAAAGGTTGGGCCCCTCCTCCACGACCTCCTTCACCGGGCCGCCCCGCACCACCTTAGGCGCGTAGCGCCCAAGCTCGAAAAGGTCAGCCGCGGCTCTGAACTTGTCCATAAGCGAAAGCGGGGGCGGGCCTGCCATAGGCTCCAACAGACGCCGCCCCACCTCCTCCAGCCGCTCCGCTCCAAGCGCCAGCTTTATCCGCTCCAAAGAGCCGAAGAGATTGCCGACGACACGCCACCCGGGGAACCCCCTCACGTTTTCAAACAAGACGGCGGGCCCCCTGGCGTACATAACCTGCCTAAGCACCTCCGGGATTTCAAGCTCCGGCGACAGGGAGTCGCCGACCCGTCTCAGCCAACCCCTCTCCTCCAACGCCTTCAGAAACTCCCGCAGATCGGCAAACATGTGGCAAGAAAAGTGCCGTCTTAAAAATGCGATTAAACAGCCAGTAGATCCCTGATGCCAAAAACCCCGCCAAGCCACTCGCCTATTAGATATGTCAAGACGGCCGTCCCCAGCAGAAGGCCCACCGTTTGTATAAACTCAAACTTGAAATCCTTCTCGGCGTAGACAGCCGCCTGAAACGTAAAGACAAAAGTCAACACCACGCCCACGGCGATAGACGCGGCGAAGGCTATGTAGATGTCGTGTGTGAGGAAATACGGAAGCGACATGAGAGCCACCGCGAAGATGTACCCAAACCCAGTCACAAACGCCGCCACAGTCGGCGACTTTCCCACCTCATGTTTAGTCTGGAGATAAGACGCAGACGCCATAGAAATGGCCGCGCCGACGCCCACGATGAGGCCGATGACGCCGGCCACGGTGGTGTTGTTAGTAGTGCCGAGGGCGCCGGCGTGGGCACCCGTGATCTCTATAATGGCGTCGGCGAGGCCCAACACAAGCGCCCCCATATACTTCACCACAGTCTCGTCGATCTGCGCAATGAGGGCCTTCTCATGCCCCTCCTCGTCTTTTATAATGCCGTGAAGCCTCCTTAAATCCTCCCCAGACAGAAGAGGCTCCACAGAGCGATAACGCGCAATCGCCTCCTTCTCCCCACGCTCCATAAGCTTCGCCACAAAAGTAACCCCAAACAGAAGACGCAAAAACGCCATGAAGAAGGCGTAGAGACGCAACCGCCACATCGAAGGCCTCACCGCGGCGAAGCGGCTCCAAAACTTGAAATGTTCCAACTCCTGCGCCGCAAGAGCCTCAAGCACCCGCCTCCTATCAGCCCTCCGCTCCATGCGAGCCAACGTGCTGTACACCACGTACTCCCTAAACTCGTCCAAAGCCGCCTCACGGGCAACCTCAACCAACTTCGAACTAGAAACGGCTTCCATAAAGAACAAAAGCTGGGAATTTATAAACCTGACCGCCCCCCACTCCCCTCCCCCCTTTTCCAGTAGTACAGATTTTTGGCAATAGAAAGAAACGCCGAAGACACATCCCCCTCCCCCAAAACCCTCACCGCATCTAAAAACGGCGTAGAGGCCTCAACCCCCCGCGACCGCAGAAACTCCCAAAGATCCCGGAAAAAATCCATCATCCTAAGAGAACCGACGTATGCGTCGAAGGAATCCCGAAGCACCACCACCCGCCGCCTCCCCTGCGAAACTGTAAAAACAACCCCATCACGCTCCAACACGTAAAGATGCCACTGAGCCGCCCCATACGAAATCCCCAACGCCTTAGCAATCTGATACACAGAGGCGCCGCCCCGCTCACGCAACAACTCCACAATCCGCCGCCTAACCTCCGCAGGCTCCACAACCAATCAAAACCCCCAATATAAAACCTTGACTTCACACCCCGACACTCTCCACGGCCAACTACACGAACATCCGCCAACACAGACTTAACCCCCAGGCGACAGAGCCAAGCTAAAGGCCCTCTGAAGAGGCGCAAGTCGTGTCGTTGCGAGAGACATAACCCCCTAGGGATCGACGCAGCTAGCGGCTAGGCCCAGGCCACTGTGCTGTTCAGCAACACCCGACTAAGGAAGGCCACGCGGTAAGGCGACTCAACACAGCTGAGCAAAAAGTTTTTAAATATAATCAAATGAAAATCACATGATTAGGGAAGTAGAGCGCGAAGTTGCCGTCGAGGTGTTTAGAAGCTATCACGAGGCTGGGGTCTCCATCAGAGGTCTCGCCGAGCGGTTGAAAAGGCCTTTTAACGCGGTGAGAGATGCCGTTTATAGGCTGGAGGCGCTGGGCGTCCTCCAAGTTATTAGGCTAGAGCGGGAGTACCTAGTAAGGCTTAGAGACGTGGGGAGAGCTCTCGAGCTGGGATACATAGACTTCGACTTCTTGATACGCAACTTCGGCCACATAACCCCGTACCCAGCCAGGCGGCGGGGACACTACATATCTGACGAAGCCTACATGACGCTCCCCTTCCCCTCAAAAGCACACGAGGCAGTAAACCAGCTCCTAAAGCTGGAGCTGGAGGCACGAAAAGGACTAGAGCGGCGGCTTGCACATATAGGCGAATGGCCCCGCCTCAGCCTAATCTTCTACAGAGTCGCCGCGGCGCCGCTCGAAGGCGTCGAGAAGCAACTTAGAGAAGAGATAGAGAAGAGGTTCGCAGAGACAAGCCTCGACCCCGTTGGCAAATTACCCCTCGCCTACGGCTTTTTTGCATTCCTTCTATGGGCCGTGAAAGAGCTCACAAGCGCCGACTGGAGAGAAGCCTTCAAAAAGACGCTTGAGCTCCTAGACAAATACATCCAGGAGACCCGCGCCGGACGCAACAAGCTGGAGGAGCTTGTAGAGGAGATCATACGCGGCATGAGACAAGGGCTGTGAAGCGAGACGCACCCAGGGCATAACAGAAGCAGAGAAGCGCCGAGTCGACTACACGCCTCGGCAACAGCCAACGCGGTGTAGAGCCCTGAACGCGACAGGCTGTGCGACGCGGAAGGTCGCCGCCAAAATCCCGTCTTTTCTTAAACGGCCCCCCGCGCTAGACGAAACGTTTTTATACAGCCGACGTGTTAAACATGTGGCTGACATCTCCTCTGTTGCATACGACGCGTTGAAGACAGCCGTCGAACATGTGCTAGCTAAGATAAAAGAGGGGAAGAAGCTAACCACGGAGGACATCCTCCTCCTCTACCTAGGCACCATCGTCGAGGAGCTGAGAGACGTAAAAACAGACATAGCCAGAGTTGAAGCCAGAATCGACGAAACCAACAGGAGGATCGACGAGACGAACAAAAGGATAGACGCCGTTACACAAGCGCTGGCGGCCAAAATAGACGAAACCAACCGCCGAGTCGACGAAATCGCCAAAAGCCTATCTCAACGCATCGACGAGACGAACAAGAGAATCGACGACATGACGAGACTCCTCCTAACGAGAATAGACGAGCTAACCAAGAGGGTCGACGCCGTGCAGATGACGCTCCTAGAAATACAAAAGTTGCTGACAGAGATGCAAAAACTCATGTTGGAGGTGGTAAAAGAAAAACGCCAAGACGCCAGATAAACCGCAGACATAAACGACGGCCCCACCACCGGAGAACCCGCGACGCAAGAGACTGCGCAACGCTAAAAACCAAACACAGCGTAGAGCCAACAACACCCCCGATAGATCCGCCAGAAACCTGGCGTTACTGCGCCGAAGCCAGCCCTCTCAAAGCCTCCTCCAGCTCTCGGCTCCAGACGCGGTTTTTAAACGCCTCTATCCGCCTCACCGCCTCAGCCGCCAGCCGTGCGGCGCATTCGGCAGCCTCTTCTCTCGTCCTGAACAAAGCCGCGTCCGGGTCAGGGCCGCGGTGCTGGTCGTGTAGAAGAAGAGCACGATCTGCCCACAGAGAGATGCCCCATGCCCCACCTCCTCAAGCATAAGCGAAAGCGCAATCATCCTAGATCTGGGGACCGCCGTGGATTCAAGCCAGCGCCTCTCCTCCTCGGTCTTTGCCAGGCTTTTCAACTTATCCAGCTCTAGCCGTAACAACGCCGCCAGCAGGGCTTTCCAAGCTTGAAACGCCTTCTCCGCGGCGTTCCGAGTAAGCCCCCTCTCCAGAAACTCCAAAGCAAGGCGGGCCTCCGCAAGAGCCTCCAAAAGCCTGGCCTCCACGTATTTCTCATCGCTGGGCTTGGGAAGCGGCTTCTCCAAAAACTCGACACACGAAAAAAGCAGGGCTCTGTTTAAATATCTTCCCCCAGCGTCGTTAAACAACGCCGAAAACAGCGACGCGCCCCGCCAGAGGCGGGGCCACAACGCGAGACAGCAACCCTCTAAGACGCAGTAAGTACTGCTACGTCGCCCACAGACAAACACGCCAGATGCCCACGACGAAAGCCGGGGGTCCACGCCGCGCAACCCCCGCGCCCAGAGCCCTGCCCGAGACGGCTCGATGCGGCTCCCGCCAAAACGCCGCCAACCCGAGCCCAGCCGCTAGCCGCCTCGGGCCTCCCTCTGCCTGAGAAGCCTCTTAAACGCGCACGTCATCCCAGGGCAGTTTAAGAAGTCGGCGGGGGACCTCCCCTCGTTGTTTCTGGCATCTGCGTCGGCGCCGCGTTTCACGAGCAGAGATGCCACGGCGTAGCGGCAACCCGCAACGGCGTAGTGAAACGGCGTGTTGCCAAGACCGTCTCTGGCGTTTAAGTCAACGCCGTGTCTAACGAGTAGAGAGACAACGGCGTACCCGCCGCTCCGCGCCGCCACGTGAAGCGGCGCCTCGCCTCGGACGTTTCTCGCGTCGAGATCTACCCCGCGGATAAAGTCTTCTCTCAAGAGACACCGCTCCCCCAGGTGCCACGGCTGGAGCTCCTCCGGCGGCGAGAGACCAACGGCCTTAAACGCCGCACTGCGCACCACCTCAGCCGGGAAGCGTCTACGCAGAACAGACGCAACCTCGCCACAGCCCATATACGCCGCCCACCTTAAGACGGCCTCGACGTCGGAGGCGTCCTCAGCCTTGAGAGCCCAGGCGACGTACGGCTCACAACGGCGCCTCGCCCCCTCGGGCACGTCGTATCCCAGCCTCTTCAAAACAGCGAGACACCTAGCCGCGGAGACGATCCGCCCAACTCCTCCCACACGCGGCAGAAACAACTCAACCACGCCGGCCGCGCAACGCTCCGCGGCTAATTTAAGAGGCGACGCCCCCTCCTTGTCCTCTGCGAGGAGGTCTGCGCCGTGTTTAAGCAGAAGCTCCACCAACACCCGGTCACAACGCCTCGCAGCGATGTGAAGAGGAGCATCTCCAAAGTCGTCAACAACGTTGGGACTGGCGCCGGCGGCGAGAAGCCTCGCCACCCCCTCAACATCCCCCAACTTAACAACCTCAAAGAGACAAAACACGAGAAAAAGTGGCCCTATTTAAACACCTTGTTCAGATACGTCATTCATCTTCAGGAATATGTCCAACACGGCGCCGGAGTCCCCATACCGTATTCTATCCGCGCTCAAACGTTCACGCAACTTATCGCCAAGTCTATACACCTCATCCCAACGAATCCGTTCACCCTCTCCCCGAAACTGTCGAAAAGCCTGTTCATGGACTGTCCGAAGCAAAATCGCCAAACGCCCATAATTAAGCCCGCCTTTTTCAAAGACGGCTGTGGGCAACTTGAATACCCACACCATCGCTCTGCCGTCGTCGGGGTTAAACAGAGAGTAGACGAAGAAAGGCGGCGCGGCGCTACTAACAGGCGACGGGATAGACAACTCTTTTAAATTCACAGGCGTAGCCCATGCAGAGCCGACGGCGTTGCTCCCCTCCTTACCCACAGACCCCACCCCGCCAAACACCAACGACATAAAAGCAACATACTCACCGGAGGCTGTGCCCCATGACTCTAGGGTCTTAAAACGCGAAATGATAGTACCCACCTTCTATTACCTCTGAATACAGCTCCGGGTCAACTTTTTCAATCTTTCACACTCTTCACCTCGCCCATGAGGATCACACCGCCGCGGCCAACGCCGAGTATGTCTGCACGGTAACCGCCAATCTGCTTGATAATTGTGACATCAACTCCTGTAGACATGCCGAGCGATTGAGCCACTGAAGCTTGCAACACACCAGTCGTCCTCTGGTTTATAGGAACTATCGGCACCTCCGTAGCTATGCCGTTGATCTCCACATAGCCCAATCCGTAGAGAAGAGCCGCCACTGCGTCTTTATACACCGTATGCGGTTGCAGCTCTATCTCAGTGACAGTTTTGACGTTCTGAAGAAGCCAACCCGCGTCTAACTTAAACTCATAAACATACGCCTCGACGTTGCCTAAAGACGTCTTCAGCGTTGACAAGCCTTTGCGCAAATCGGAATACCGCCCCGTGAGTGCGACAAGCATCAACATACGACCCACGTCGTTGTAAACACCCAACACAAACCTACACCTGAACGAAGACCGGACACGACGTCCTTCTCCTCAAAAACATATGCATCGACGTCGTAACCGCCCACCGTAGCAACCCGACCCTTTGGTGCTACAATCTCCAACTTGGGTCTCATTTCGAAATAATCAGAACACGCGGCGCCCCATTTGATTAACACCAAAGCGCTTGTGGTTCGTAACAATAAAAGCTGTTCCCTTCAAAGGCAAACTTTTACTTCAGTTTTTCCCTTTTCACCCTCTTCTATGTAAGTTGGTACTATCGGCCCGTGGTTTGGCTGATAAGCGGCTAACGCCGCGAGCTGTCTGTAGGCTGTTGTTGAGCAACGACGCCACGTCGACGGGGGGTTAGCTGAGCCAACGCGCTATCCCGCTGGACGCGTGGATACGGGCAGAGCAACCCGCTAGCGGCTAGCCAACCTTTTACAAAGTTCCACCAGCTTGGCGGCGGACCTCTGCACGCCGAGGCGCTCCAGCGGCCACGTAGTAACAGCCCGGAAGACCTCCTTGTCGTCGAGACAAACCCCCTTGTAGCTGACAGAGCCCTCTCTACATATCGAGAAGCCAGGCGTCGACGCAGCCGCCAGGCCCAAGAAGGGCGGCCCCTCTATTTTTCTCACGTCGTCTTGATACGGCCTCACCACCTCCACATAGCCGATTCTTTCGCCGTCTTCCTCTCTGTGGAAAACCCCCTCGTATAAGCCGTCTCTACCCATAAGCACCCCCCTCTCCCCCACGACGCCCAACACGAAGTTCAAGGCGAAATCCACGCCCCAAGGGGTCTCCATGAGGAGATACTCCCCACCCCTCCTATACACCACAAACCTCTCGCCGAGGTGGGCGCCTCCGCCGGGGGCTCTGAGCTCCAGAAGTATGTGGCCGCCGGCCACGCCGTAAAGCGGACCAAGGGCGCCGGCGTAGAGCACCGGGTACCGCGAGACGTCCCGAGCCACAGAGGCGGCCTCGCCGGGCCGCACCGCCTCGCCCCGCCACAGAAGCCTAGCCGGCCTCCAGCCCGCGGCCGCCACAGGAGGCCACAGATGACGCCACCACTGAGGAGCCCCCGCCTCAACCTCCACAAGCAAAGGGCCGGGGTAGAAGACTTCCCCGTCAAAGGCGTAGGTCGGCGCCAGCGTCCTCCTCTCCCCGCCGCACGCGATCTGCACCAGGGGGCAGGGAGATACGCGGATGGGCGAAAAGTAGAGAGAGGTGCCGGCAGAGCCCACGTAGGCGTAGCTCCCGCAACTAGGCAGAGAAAAGTAGACACGCAACGCCTCCAAGACATAAGACACGTCGCTCTCCACA
>Ga0197142_1002532_pt1 | contig 15920 bp, 15 predicted proteins | sample GBS60_MetaG_FD_148614 | JGI IMG/M metagenome (GOLD analysis project Ga0197142, IMG submission 148614) | Sediment microbial communities from Great Boiling Springs, Gerlach, Nevada, United States - GBS 60_MetaG | ecosystem: Environmental > Aquatic > Thermal springs > Hot (42-90C) > Sediment...
CGAGCTGCCGCGGTACACATGAAACGATGTCGTCTCGCGCGAAAAGCTTAACCCGCGAAGAGTAACCGAATAGTTACTTGGCCCGGAGGGGATCGCCGCGCGCACCGTAAAGGAAAGCGGACCCTCCGCTCCGCTTGCGTCCACCCCACTCACCGCGTAATAGAGCGTCTGGCCTCCGGCCAGGGTTCCGCCGCCGCTCTGAATCCGCGGCGCCAGGCTCAAAAGCGGCGCCCCGGCTCGGCTGAACTCCGGTTTCGCCGGAGGAACGAACCCCACGCTCAGCGTCACTGTCACCCCGCCGTCGCTGTTGCCCGCAGCCTTCTCGGTGATCTCAAACTGAGGCTGGCCGTCTTCATCCAGGATCTTGCCGATCAGCGGCCGGGGTAGCCCGACTTCACCCCCTGGCTGGCGGCCTTCCCCCTCGCTGCCGGCCAGACCCCGGTCCGCATACCAGGCATCGTCATGCTTTTGACAGGTCAGCGCCAGCGTGCGGTAGTTCGTTCCGACGGCCACTTTCAGGATGCGGAACGGCTGCCGGAGCAAGCCCTCCTTCATATAGGTGAGTGTGATCAGATCGCCCGGCTTCAGCCCCAGGCCCCGTACGCTTGTCTCGAACTCGACATAGAAGTTTCCCCGAATGTCCCGGTCCAGTTGCCGCCGGATGATCCGCGCCGCCTGGTTGACGTTGGGGATGCCCAGGGCATGTAGCGTGGCGCTGACCTCCTGGCCCGTCTGGAGTACATCATCGACGTCCACGAGCGAAAGACTGTCCTGCTGATACTCGTTGAACTCATTTTGAAACTCGACCGAATACCGATTCGGCGTCTCTGCGTTCGCTCGTGACCAGAAACGGAGCGCCGGTTCCCCGTTTGCGCGGCGCAGGATCCCTGAGAAGCCCGACGTCCCGTCGCCGAATTCATAACAGGGCCATCCGCCGTTGAGCGGCTCCGAGCTGTTGCTGCCCGCTGGCTTCACCGGATGCTGTAAGGCAAAGCTGCCCTCAGGGTGAAGTTCGAGCAGTCCTCCCTGACCGTAGGTCAAATACAGCCCCGCCGCATTCCGCACGCCGCGCACCAGATCCGCGGCGCTGCGGCGCTTGCGAACCACCAGATTGCATTGGTACCGAGGAACCTGCCGGACGTTGCCGTGAAGGTCTTCGACCTCGATCGGCTCAGCGCAATGCGCCGCGCTTCGCGCGAAGCTCGCTAAGTCCACCTCCGCAAGCTCCCATCCGCAGCGCCGCAGCAGATCCAGAATGATCCATGCCGGATTGTTCGTGAACTGGTAACCGGAGTAGGCGCCGCTCTGATCGAAGGTCTCCAGCTTGAGCCCTCTCACCAGCGCCTCCACACGCGGCAGCGTCCGGCCGTCGCTGATGCGGTTCGGCACCGCCACCGACATGTAGGCCATGCTGCCGTACGGGTCCCCCAGCGGCTGCCCGCCCTTGTCGGCAAAGTCCAGATTGAAGCCGCCGTTCCGGCCTCCGAGGCTGACCACGTTGTACCACCCTGTGGCCGTCATGTCTGCCCCCGCTCGCCCCTCCGGAACTTCCACGCCGTTGACGATCACCTTCAACACGCCCTCGATCTCGCCGGCGCCGAGCAGCACTTCCATCCGGGTCAGGTTCCCGTCGTTTCTGGCGAACACGATCGGCGGTTGATACCACGCCGTACCGTAAATGAGCGGAACAAAGTCGTTGTACCGGGCCAGGTTCTCCGTGAGCGCACTGTAGTGCAGGCCGCGTTCACCGTAGCTTCTCACCAGGACGGCCGGGGGCACGAACTCGATCCCCCCAAACCGCCGCGTCTCCTGGCCGGCCGCATCGCGGTCGAACATTCCCCGCTCTTGGCAGCTTTGTCGTGTGTAGTCGCACCACTGATACGGAGAGCCGTTGATGAGATTCCCGACCCCTTCCGGCACGCCCGCTGAATAGCCGCACCGAAAAAACGGCGAGTAGCGTCCCTTCCTCCCGCCCCGCACCGCCTCCAGGCGCTGTTCATGTGTTGCGGGAAAAGTCCAGGGACACCGTCGCTGAATGCGCACATCGGGAAGAAATGTCCGTTGCAGGCTCAGGCGGTTGCTGAAGCTGAGACGGCAAACCGTCTCTGTGATCTCCTCCGGCGGATTGGCGATGCCCCGAAATACCACCCTCGACTCAGAGACGGCCGAACCGCTTCTGAGATCGAAGAAAACGAACCGCACCGTGAGCCGCGCCCCCTTCCAGCCCACGCTCCGCTCGATCTGCGAAAAGTACGAGTCTGCGTTCGCCAGCGAAAGAGTGATTTTTGAAACCGCGTCAATGCCCTCGTCCGAACCCGCATGCAGTTCGAAGACGTTGTGCTGCAACACCCGTCCCAGGTAATCTCGCCCTTCATAGCGCACCGCATGCGTGCTCCACGAATGGACCGCGCCCGAGCTGAGCTCGCAGTCGAACAACAACAGCGGAGTGTCGAGGATCTGCCGTTCCTTGAGTTCCGATATGCCCGCCATCTTTCAGCTCTGCTTGAGGCTCGTTGCAATTCGAATCACGCTCGCATGCGAGTCGACGCCCTCGCTTCGAACTCGAAGTTCGTCGCTGGCAAACCGGGTGTTTGGATATATTCCTCCCCGTTCCCGGGTCTCTTTGTAGTCTGAGGCGCCCCGATGCGGCTCTACCTGCGGCCCATACACGTCCACCGACCCGCCGGCGGGAACCACCACCCCGAAATGCACTCGGGTCTCTGAACCGCCGAGCGTCGCTGAATGCGAAATGCGCCTCCACGAATTCCGAAGCTCGAACTCCGTCGCCGTCGACCGCGAGGAACTCCACTGCCTCAACCTCACCCGGCCTCCAGCCCCCCTCACGTAGATGCTGAAACAGTGATGAAAGCCGGCCGGCACATCGAGCGCCTGCGAAAGCGTCTGCTCAGTCTGTCCCGTATTGACCAGGCGCGTAGCTTGATTGCCGCCAAACGGGTCAGGAGAACCCGAACTCACCGCCAGCTGCGCATCGCGCCGCCAAACCGTCCGACTCAAATCTCCGCTCCAGGCCAGCAGGTTTGACGTGGGATCCAAAAAGCAAAACGCTTGAAGACTTCCTTCGCAGGCATGAAACAGGCCCTCGATAGCACCCCACTCCGCATCGGTCAACCCGCTCAAGTGAAGCTCCCACTCCAGACGCTCGTCCTCGGGATCCCACAACTTCACCTCCTCGCCTCCGGGGGACACGTTCAGCGCAACCCGGCCCACTCGTTTCCGCTTCAAAGGATATTGCGCCATCGCGCCGGTCAGTAACTGAGGAAAGTAGAGCATCTTAGCCCCGGTTCTCCCGGATCACCAGAACCGTCTGTCCGCGGTTGGCTTCAAGGAAGGAAAGCGTCAGCTCGTCCTGCTCGATGCTGCACGACGGGTATTGTTGGCCGTCCCAGGGGTCTGTGAATGCAAACTCCCCGCTCCGTCCCTGCTGTGCTGCGAAGAACTCCTCGATGCTCGCCAATTCACTTTCGTCGAGTTGGTCGAGCCGAATGATCCACCGATGCCGCGGACCGCCTCTCTCCCGGCAGCGCTGCTCGCTTCCATCGATGAAGCGAAACACCTGCGTCGCATAGCCAACCTGTCTTTCCGCCGGATACTGGAGCACCGCTCCTGTCTTCAGACGCGGAAACTCACTCATCGTCTCTGCTCCCGTGGGCCCTCCAAACGTCAGGAAACGACTTCAGAGATCGGCCACGACATCCCCGAGAGTGTGCGTGCGAAGCAGCGCCTCTTTGACCGCCCGCGCGATCTCCGCGCTGTGATCTAGGAACGACCGAGTGTCGATCGCCTGCACCTGGATCGTAACCGGCGGCATCGGCGCCGCCGGCGCCGTGCCCGTCGGCCTCCGCGGCAGCAACCCCTGGCCGTAGTCGAGCGGCTGGAGCCGACCTCCGCTCAGCGCAGCCGTCCACTCGATGGGTGCGGGCGCGAGATACCGCACGGGTGCCGTCTCCTTCGGCCTCTCTTCAGTGCCGAATAGCTTCCCGAGCAGCCGCACCATGCCCAGGCCGCTGCCCAGAAAGCCCAGAACCGCTCGAGCTATCCCCCCAGCCGCCGACCCTTTACTCTCGCCGGCCTTCGCCAGCGAATTCTCAATCACCGCTCGCGTGTTCGCCTCTACCGTATCCGCCTGCAGGCGCGAAACCGCAGCAAGCTCCGCCAGACGCTGGGCAAGTTGTGCCATCGGCCCTTCGAGGTTTCGCACCGCATCGGCTTCTCTCTTGATTGCTGCCCCGGACTCGTCACTCCGTCCAGCCCGCTGGCCCTCTGAGCTCGTCGAAACCCGGGCAATCAATCCCTCAAAGAATTCGTCCACCGGCCGAACCGGAGCTCCGCGCGCGATCGCCCCCGCCAACAGACCACTCAACAGCCTCAGCGCCTCATCCCGTCCCATCGCTCGCCTCCTTCGCCAGCTCGCCCTCCAGCACGCAGAACGCCTCCACCGTCTTGGCCGGCAGCGCCGCGTTCATCGGCGCCCCCAGCATCTTCCAGACGGCGTACTCCTCGATCCAGGCCAGACTCTGCGGCGTGATGTAAGAGACTGGACAAGTCTCGATCGCTACACCCCGCCGCGCCCAGACCGGCCGGCCGCTCGGCTCACCTTCCAGCTCCAGCCATCCGCAGCGTCGTTTCTTCTCCAGGCCGCTCTTCCTGCATGTCTCGCACTTCCACGCGGCCCGGTTCGCAAACTGAAAGTGGAAGGCGACGATCAGTTTTTTCGTTCGTCCTCACTCAGGCCGCACTCGTTCTTGATTGCCGAGACGATCTCCTGACACAGGGCTTCCGGGCCGTCCTCGATCAGCTCGCGCGGGCCCGCCGCCCTGCCGTCGATCACCAGGCCGCTCACCTCCCGAAGGCCCCATTCCAGGTAGATCCGGTCCACCTCTTTCTCGAGCACGGCCGCTTCGATCTTCTCCCGAAAGTCGTCTCCTGCCTCGAGAAACTCGATGCGACGCGCAAGATCCCGAATGCGCTTCGTCAGCTCGATCCTCCGGCCGAACGACATCCGCGCAATCGTAAACGTGACGCCGGGCATCGTCTTCGACTCATGCCTCACCGAACTGGCGTACTCCACTCCTCTCCTCCGTCAGGCAAACGCCAAGTAGATCTCGTCGTCGACCCAGCCCTGCGCACGGCAGTCCCGAAACCGCCACTCCAGGCGCGTCTCGTCGTCAACAAACTCGGGTACCTCCGGAATCACGCTCTTCAAATACACGCCGCACAACTGCCCCGGTTGAATGCCCAACTGGAACATCACGCTGATCGGAGATCGCTGGCGCGCCGCCTGATAAAGCGACTTCGTTGCCTCGTCGGGCCTCTCGTACAGGTTGAAGCTGGCCGCCACGTACCGCTCGCCCGCCACGATACACCGCGGACCCATCGACCCGAATTCCCGGGCCCGCATGTCAAGGTTGTTGTCGAGAACCACCTCTGCTTCCGTCAACGTCAGGAATCGCTCCGGGCTGCTCCCGAGCCACGCTTGACCAAGATTGCCCGGCACGACGCCGTAGTCTCCCGGGGTGAGAGGGGGCTCCTCCGGAAACGCCTCCAACTCCCCCTGACCGCTTTCAAAACTTGCACTGTCCAGCAAGTCCTGCGCCGCCCCGCTGAAAGTGAATTCATGAAAGTCCGCGTTGATGTTCACCCGCAGGCGATCGACGGCCGCTCCCGCCAGGATCCGATGCACCGCTGCCTCCGGACTCCAGTAGTCGAAAATGCTCAAGCTCGGCAGGACGGCGCCGGGAAAGAACGTGATGGTTCTTTCCAGGGGAGCTCCCGCACTCGCTGGCGCCGTGAACGGGGCGTTCAGCTGCACTGTCTGCGCGTCCACCACCGCTGTCACAAAGCGGATCTCACCCCCGCACGCCACCGCCTGGCCGGGAATCAGCCCGTGCGCACTCCCCGTCCGCAGCTGCGTCCCGCTCAGGGCGCTCACGACGCCGCCGGCGAAGTTTCGCGAGCCGCCTCCGAACGCCGCCAGAAACAAGGGCCGGTAGCCTGGAACCGCCGCTTCCGCACGCCACTCTGCAAGATATGTCGTCAGCTCAAAGCTCGTGCGACGCCTTACCCCGCTTGGAATGCCGCCAAAGGTTCGCCCGCCGAGCTTGTCTCGCCGCTCGATCCGCTCCAACTCCTGCCTCGCGACCAGGCGCACCGCGGGGATCCGCGTCGCCCCTTCGATCGGCGCTACCCGGCCGAATCGCTCCTCGATCGCCACATAAAAGCGGTTCTGCTTGGTGGAAATGTAACAGGACATCAGCGAGTCTCCGCCTCTTCCTCACCCTAGGCTTACATCGACTTCCAAAACCACCCGGGCCGTCTGCAAGTAACTCCGCCCTCCGGGTCTAGCCGCGTCGAACTGAATCTCATAACCCCCGCCGTAAAACACTCCATTGCCCCAGTCTCCCTGGCTCTGGTGCAGCACCTCAGTAACGGCATCCAAGTACAGTCCGAGCTGCTGTTCCAGACCTTGGAGGCGTTCCCCCGACACCCGCACCTCGATGTTAAGCCGAGCCGTCCCGGAGAAGCTTCGGAACTTCTCCCGAAGCAGATTGCGCACCCGGTCGCAATAGACATATACCGCCGGGTACCGGAACGTCTGCGCGCGCTCCGTCAGCTCCCGGGGAGCGTTTTCCAGAAACAGCCGCCCCTCCTCAAACGCTGGAATCTCGATATTTTCCCGAAGCTTGATCGCAGCCAGCGCCTTCGACAGGCCCTCCTCCGACGCCAGCAGACCCGCTAACGTCCTCGTCGCCAGTCCTGCCACGTGCGCCATCGTCCCTCATCCCCGCCGCAGGATTCGCTCGTTTCGCACATACCGCTCCGGTTCCTGCCCCGCTGTGGGGGGCGCTCCGCGCCCAAGCGGACCACTGGAAACCCATTCCGTCCCGGGACCCTGCGGCGCCGCAGTCTGCTGCCAAAGCTCCTTTTCCGAAACCCCGGCGTAGACATGAAAGCCTGCCGCCGCTGGCGGCGGATGAACGGCGCGCACTCCCAGCCCCCCTTCTGCTGCCAGTGTCCACACAGCCGCCTCGCTCGGCGCCCCACTCTCGCCCCGCTCGTTCACCCACGCCACCTTGATCAGATAGGTCCCTGGCTCCAGCCTCCCGGAAACTGTGCGAACCTGCGGCGCGGCCGCCTTCGGTATGGGCTTGCTCACCAGCCCTACGCCGATTCGAAACAGGCTCTCGGCCGCCCACCTCGCCCGCATCTTGTAGTCTGCCCACTTGCCCTCGAACCGGCGACTGACATGACTGTTATGAATATCCCCGTAAATTAACGCCAGCGTCTTCAGCGTGTGCCATTGTTTCAGCGGGGGCGTCACCACCACCTGCGAAAGCTCGGCCTGCCCGCCCGTCGTACGGAGTAAGAACTCTTCCAGCTCGACGCCGATCTCTTGCATGGCGAGTTCGAGCTTTGCCTGAAGCGCCACACCCTCTGCCGCCGCCACCTCTGCAATCGCCGCGTCGTAGGCGCGCAAGTCTGCCACATCCGATGCACACCCGTCGCTGAACAGTGCCATCGCTCTCTCCCGCCCCCGCGCCCTAAGCCTGCTTCTGCGACTTCAGCGAACGCCAGGCGCGCAGCTCCGCATCCGAAACCACCGCGATCTGCACCCTACTGGCTGCCGCCGTCTCCTGCGCCCGGCGATAGGATGCCTCCATCTCTTTGCGGTACTCGGCTGCCTCCTCCTCCGTCGCGAGCCGGCCCTTGCCTTCTACCAGCAGCTTCGCCGCCAGGCGCCTTGAGACCTCGGTCTTGACCCCGGGCACCCCTCCGTCCGGCGTCTCGTAACTGACGATCACCACGTCCTCCGCCGGAAGTTGTGCCTCGACTTCGCGAATCTTGCGGTAATAGGCCTTCAGATCCATCGCTCTCTTCTCCTTGCTGCTTTTGCCTGTCCGATCTCCGCCGAGATCTTGGGGCCGGAGCCTTCTCATCTCCGGCCCCGCTCCTTGCTCGCCTTAGCTCAGAACTCGGACGCCGAAGTTGTTGCGCAGCACGCCCACCCCGTAAAGCACGTCCACCGTGAACTGCTGCGCCAGCGTGTTCGGCTGGTAGCTCATGATCACCCGAATGCCGAAGTTGCCCAGCTCGGCGTACTCGGCCACGGCCCCCGTCCCGGGAAGCGGCTGGGGCAATCGCCGGATCACCAGACCGATGGCGTCACGGGCAAAGGCCAAATTGTGCCTCGTCACCGGCGCGCTACCCGTCTTGTGAACGAACTGCGAGCGGAAAACGTAAAAGTCCTTCACCTTGCCCACCGTGCCTTCCACAAGCGCCCGCAGCCCCGCCTCTCCGGCCGTGCGAAACTCGCTGAACCGCTCGATCTGGCGCAATTGCGAATAGGTATCACCGTCCACCACCAGGAACTTCGGCGCACTCGCCGGCACTTTCGCCTTGAACAGAGCCGTCTCCGCCGCATCGATCGTCGCCTCCGTAATCGCCGCCCCCGGCGCCCCAACCGCCGGATTCGCCGTGAACTGCGAGTACAAACCCAGAAGATCCGACTCGATCTTCTCAGCTAGCGCCACCATCGCCGGTTGCATGTAAAGGTGCAGCAGATCCGGCACCGCCAGAACCTTCGTCACGTCCGGTATCTGAAACGTCGCCTCCGCGTGCGTGTTGAGAACGATCTGCGCATTGCCCAAATTGGGATTTTGCGGCGTCACCGATCCGCCTTCCGCCAGATTGTTCGCCACCAGGGTCGGCGGGATCGGAACATTCACCGTGTCGCCCGCCTGGGCCAGTACGGGCTCGTAATCGCGATTGACCAGGTTACCCATGACAAGGTTACCCATCAAAGCTGGTAACGCATCCGCCGCTACTAGCTTGACAATCGCATTCGCCAAATTGGCTGAAGTGATAACTGGCATGTCTCTCCTAACCTTGTTTCACTTGCTTGCTGATTTGCTGGAATGCCGCCTGACGTAAGAGCGATGCCTTACCAGCGGCTCGAACTCGGAACCCCGGGGCTCCGGTTGCGCGCTCGGCTCCCCTCTGCCCTCTCGCCGGACCGGCCTTGCGACCCGCGACCGGCGGCGAGGTGCCTACCCCCGGTTCCCGAGCTCTTAGGATTCGCCCATCCGGCTCACTCGCCCCGGTAGGCGTGCGAGATCGCCTGGGCAATCTCTCTTCGGATGCGGTCCAGTTCCTCCCGATCCATGCCCGGCTTGATCCGGTCCAGGCTGAACCGGCCCGTCTGCGAGTCCGGCGTGCTGGAACTTGCCCCCGAACCCCCTCCCACGCGCGCCGGCCGCAGCTCGGGATTCTCCCGCGCAAAACGGGCCAGGTACTCCTGCATGCTCACCTCGCCCTCCGGCCCGCGAGCCACCAGCCGCCCGTCCGGCGCCCGGTAAATGTCATCCTTCACCGCTTTGAACCCCAACTCCACCTTCGTCACGCCCAGCCGCACCAGCTCGTCACGGATCGCGGCGTACCGCTCGGCCTCCTCGGCCTTCCTCCGGGTCCGCTCGTTCTCTTGCACCAGTTCGTTCACACGCCGCTCGAGTTGCTCCCGCCGTCGGCGCTCCTCCGCCAGCTCCGTCTTCAGCACCGGTTCCGCTCGGCTCCGCTCTGCCTCGATGAACTCTTGGATCGCCTGGTGTATCAGCGAACGGATGTTCGTCTCCGGCAACTCCATCTCACCCTTGGCCTCCTTGACTTGCTCTTCCATCGCCGTCCCTCGCTTCAGACTCCCTTGTCAAGACTCCAGTTGCCGCCCGTGCCGGCCTCGCCGCCACGCGCGGCTCCCCGCTATGCTCTCCGCTCCAAGCTCGTCGCAAACCCCGCCTCGATCTCCTCCGCAATCCGGTCCTTTACCTCCTGGCGAACGTCGCAGAGATACTTGAATGCCAGCTTCTTGAACACTTGTTTCCGCAGCGTCTCGGAGGGAATCCCGAGCGCAAGCAGTCTCTCCGCGTCCGCCAGCTCAGCCCCAAAATCCCCGATGTCGAACTCCTCCAACCCCGAAACATCCACCGCCAGACCGTCTTCCCGTGCCGCCACGATCGACCGGAGCACCCGTTTCATCGTGTCCTTCACGATGTCCCCGTAGGTCCTCAGCACCTCCTGCGTGATGGCAAAGTCCCGCTGCTTGCTGATCCCGGATTGCAGGGCGCGGCTCGACAGTCGCCCGCCCGCTTGCGACAGCAGGTAGCAAACCCGGTAGATCTCCTCCTGAAGCCGCGCTAAATTCTCCGCGGCAATCGTGAAGACCTTTCCCTCCGGCTCCGTCCACCCGAACCGATCTTCCGGACCAAGCTGTATGTAGTACGACTCGCCGACAATCTGATTCCATTCCCGGTCGGTGTACACCACCGGCGAAGCGAACAGGCCGATCGTCAGCGCCCACGCGAGGGCGTTCGACTTGTTGAAATGCTCAAGCTGAAGCAGCCCGGCCTTGTTCATCAGCCACAGCCCCTCCGGCACCCGCATCTCAAACAGCGGGACCCGCTGCTGCTTGGCTAAACCATGCCGGCCGCTATCGATCAGCTCGGGCCCTCCTCCCGTCCCGTTCACCTGCTTCCGCCGGTACACCCGGAAGCCCGTCTTGTCGTAGTAAGTCCACCGGGTCTCCTCAATCAGCTCCTCGCTCGCCGCCGATTCCCGATATGTGCGCCGAGTCCGAATAACCGCCCAATCGAAGTTACCGCGCTCGTCCCTGCTCCAGTTGATAACCTCTGTCGGCGAGTATCCGACCAGGTAGGCTCGCGAGGCGCCGAGTGCCTCCTCCTCGGCGCGGTTACCCAGGGGCCCTTTCACCCGCGGAAAGTCCACCAGGATATAGGCCGTCCCACAGATCAGCGCCTCAATGAGCAGCCCGCGGAAGAACTCGCTCAGACTGCTTCCCCGCAGATCGCAATCCTCCGTGAACTCAGCGATGAAACGCTTCCCCTCTTCGTTGTCCCCCTCCGTCAACACCAGCGGCTCGCGCCGGAACAAGGTGGCCGCGTACCAGTCCACGATCGATCCGACATAGTTTTCGTAGTACACCCGGCTCAGCCGCTCGGCATACACCTCCAGCGGCTCCCGCTGCCTTCTCACCAAGTAATAGGCCGCGTTCGCCTTGAGCTGCTCGCCGCCCACATAAAGATCCCGGTATGTCCTCCAGATCGCTTTCCTCGCGATGTAGTCGGGATGTTCCCGGTCGATCTGCTCTTCCACGCTAGCGCTCCTTTACCTCCTCAACCGAGCAGGTTTCTCCCCTGTTCGCCCACCGGCCCGCGCGGCTCCCCGAACTCCTGCCACAGCAGATAACCGAGCGCGTCCGTGAGGTGCGTTCGCCGCGGGTCCCGATCTTTGTCGATCAGACCGCTGCCCGCCTTGTATGTCACTTGCTCAAAATCCTCGATCAGTTCCCGGCACCGCGGACTGACGTAAAGCCTCACCTCTCCCGCCGCACTCTTCAACCGTGCGTTCACTAGCGCCACCCGATCCCGCACCGTAGGATTTCTTCGCGGGATCCGATAGTCCACTCGGCTGTAACCACCCCGCGCCAGACACTTTCGCAGGATCTCCAGATCCGTTCCCCCACCCGTTTGCGCATGGCGGCCCGAGGCGTCCGCATAGACGCGCAAGCCGGACGGCGCCGTCGGATATCGGTTCGCAAACTCTTCGTAGGCTTCCCACGTGCTCGATCGCGTCAGGAAGATCTCATCGAGCACGTACACGGTCTCCCCCTCCCTCTGCGCCACGAGGCTGCACATCGGATCGACGTTAAAATCGAGTGCCCACAACAACGGCTGCCCCGCATCCCGTTCCACCTCCCTGACGTGCAACGCTCGCTCGAAGGCGTGATACACCCGGCCCTCGTGCAGGCTCAGGTATTCGCCGAGCACCTCCTGCCGATAGAACCGCTCGTCATAGCTGTGCCGCAGCCGCTCGTAAAAATCCGGTACCTTCTCGAGCAGATGCCGGTTCTCCATCGGTCGCGCAATGACCGCCTCGTAACCTTCCACCGGCCTCTCGATGAACCGCCGGTAAACCCAGTCGTGGCCTTTCGGCGTCCAAACCGCAAATCCGCACAGCCGACGCGCCTGCGGATCGCGAAGCCGTCCCTCAAGGCGCACCCAGGCTTCTTCGCACGTGTACGTCAGCTCGTCCACCCCGAACCACGCCAAATTCGTCCCGCGCAACCGCTCGTATTCCTCAAGCGATCGGAACAAGATCCGCGAACGCGTATCCCTCATCACCAGCACGTTCTCGGACTTGTGCAGCTCGTATGGAATCGAGTTGGCTTCCAGCACCTCGAGCAGGGCGGCTTGTGTCGCGTCCCGCAGCATCGGGTACGTCGGTGCCCCGATCAGCCCCGGCCGCCCAGGGTTCAGGTAGCTCAGCTTGATCGCCTCCAGGCACAACGCCATGCTCTTGCCCGAACCGATCGGCCCCGAAAACCCTTTGAATCGCGCCCGGAGTCGATGGAATCGCGCCTGAGACGGCAACGCCGCATACTCGATCAGGCAGGTGCATCTTCCGTCTCGGATGGTTCGACCCATCTCACCACGATCTCCCGCGGCCGCTCCTCTTCGAGCTCCTTGCGCAGCTCCAGCAACCGGATGAAGTCCCCTACACTCGCCCTGAAATCGCTCTTCTTCAGCCGCTCCTCGAGCCGCGCCAGGATTTCGTCGATCAGCTTCGCCTTCTGCTCATACCAGTCCTGCTCCGGCTCCCTCCCCGGCCTCGCACCGGCCCGCCCTTCCCCGGCGCGCTGCGCCGCCTCTTCTTTCTGGCTTCCTGTCCCTCCCCTGCGTCTGTCCGCCATTCCGCTCGTCAGCCTCCGCTCCCCCACCGCTCGAACACTCAAGGGGCGGCGCCGATCCCCGCTCCCGTCGGCGCCGCCCTTCGCATCCCCTCGAGGAAGCCCCGCACTCGCCCATCGCTGGTATGAGGCTATCACCGCTGGGCCGTAACTCTTCCGCACGGCAAGTCCGATCTATTTGAAGAAACACGGGAAAACAACAACAAACTCGACGTGACCGCCCTCACCGGCCCCGCTGAGGCGCGCCGAAGCCGTCAGGCCTCCGTGTTCTCGACAAACTCGTTCACTGGGATCCCGTAGATGGCGGACTTGCCATCCCGGTCGCTTTGGAAGAACAGCCACCGGCTGTCCGGTGAGAACGTCAGATTGGCGCGCGCCGGCTCCGAGCTCTTGTGCTCGCAAAGAGTAAGCTCGCGCCCCGTCACGCGCAGCAACAGCAGAATGTGCGGACTCGCCTTCGTGCCGCTCGCGCCGGCGAAGACCGACGCGTTGCGGTTGACCGTGAAACTCACGAATTGAGACGTCCTCGCCACCAAACGATCCTCTCCCGTATCGATCACCAGCTCCCGTAAACCGTAAAGCTGCCTCGGATCCGGGGGATAGTTCAGATAGAGCAGCGACTCGCCGTCTCGCGTAAACAAAGCCGGCCCGGTCCGACCCGCCGCCACCACAAGCCGCCTCACGTTGCGCCCGCCAAAGTCGGTCAGCAAAAGCTCCCCCTCGCCCGTCCGCACCAGAATCATCGCCGACCTTGGACGAATCATCGGGTGGCTCAGCATTCCCTCCCGTTCCATCACCGTCTCTGTCCGCCCGCTGCCCAGCTCGGTGAGCCTGAGACGGGAGCCGCTTCCCACTACCTCGACAAACGCCGCCCGCCGCCCGTCGCTTGACACCGCAGGCCCGTCTCCGCGCCCATACCCTGCCGGGATCTCGTACACCCTTCGCGCCCGGTAATTCCGCAAGTTCACCCGCATGAGGGAGCGGCCGTCGAAGCAGACCAGATTCCGCTCATCCGGCAACAATGCAAGCGACGACGGCGCCAGCTCCGCGGCCTCCGTCACCAGCCAGTTTTGCCCCGTCTTGATGTCCATCCGGTAGACTTGTGCGGTGCCCGTGCGCTCGGAACTGTACACCAGAAAGTTGCCCCGCCCCGCCACGCAAAACGCCCCCGGCTCGGGCAGCCAGCTCCGGTGAGCTGGATCTGTAAATCTTGTCACCAGAAATTCTGTGGCGGGATCAAGATAACGCCGGGCTTCGGAGGGAAAAACCTGCCCTTTCCGTGTCGCGGCCGGCAGACGGAGCAGCGAACAGGAAACAACGAAGGAACGTCGGCTCCAGCCCCGGCCGGGCGGCCGAGCCTGACTCATACACTTCGATCCTAGCACGCACCCCGCCGCCCGCCTCCTTCATCGGCCCTCACATCTTCTCGATCTCAATGTCTCCGTTCGAGGTCTCCAGTTCGAGCAGCGGACCGCCTCCGCCGATCTCCCCATCTAGCCGCGTCTTGGACCGCTCACCGCCGGCGATCTCAAAGTTCGTCGACGCCACCCCGTTCGAAGTCGACGCCCTCAGTCGCACCGCCAGCCTCTCCGGCGCGCGCACAACGATCGATCCGTTGCTGGTTTTCACCACCACGTCCGTCCTCGGAGGCTCTTCCAGCGTCAGCCGCACGCTCCCGTTCGAGGTGCGCAACTTCGCCGGCCCCCCTCGCGCCGCCTCCTTCAGTCGCACCTCGATCCGGGCGTTCGACGTCGTCGCCTCGAACGGAGCCCGTACGCCCTCGGCGTGAATCCGCCCGTTGGACGTGCGTAGAATCGCGCCGCCGTCGCACTCGAGCAGCTCCACCGGCCCGTTCGACGTCGATGCCTCCACATCCCCCCGTATCCGCAGGGCTCGCACCGGCCCGTTCGAGGTCGCCAGCCGCACCTCCCCCTCCAGGTCCTCCACTTCGATGGCTCCGTTCGAACTCTCCGCTCGCTCCACAACCACCCGGCGCGGCGCCCGGATCGCAAAGCTCACACCCATGTTCCCGCGACGGCCCGAGGGCGGCGCCACGCGGATGCGCACCGCCTCGACCGTCGACACAATGTCGATTCTCATCGCCTCAAGCAGCTCCCTTGTGGCTGCCCGGCGCGTGCCTCGAATCTCCACCTCCTCGCGGTCCCAGCCCGTAATGCGAATGGCCCCGTTAAAGGACTCCACCGACAGCCGCCCACCGGCCCGGAGCGGGTAACTGTAGCTGAAGTCTTCCTTCACCGTGGCCGGAACCGCCAGGTCTTCGACTTCACAGCCGCTGACAAACAGCAGGCCCGCACCAGCGAACACCGCCATCGCTGCGCTTCGCATGTGTCACCTCAATCAGTGCTGTACGCTGTTTGGCAGGATTTGTTCCGTCTGGCTTTGAAACTGTTCCGCATGCTAGTCTAAAACTACTACCCCTGCATCATCCCCTATGAAAAGATTGCTGGCGCTCAATCGCGGCGAAATCGCCATCCGTATCTTTCGTGCCGCCAACGAGTTGGGCTTGGAAACCGTCGGCGTCTACTCGAAAGAGGACCGCCTCAGCCTCCACCGTTTCAAGGCCGACGAGGCCTACCTCATCGGCGCCGGTAAGGGCCCCATCGAGGCCTATCTGGATATCGAAGGCGCCATCGCCCTCGCCCTTGAAAAGCGCGTCGACGCCATCCACCCCGGCTACGGTTTCCTCGCCGAGAATCCCGCGCTTGCCCGCGCTTGCCGCCGGGCCGGTATCACCTTCATCGGCCCCAGTGAGGAGCTCCTCGAGCTGCTCGGCGACAAGACTGCCGCCCGGCGGTTGGCCGAAAAGGCCGGCGTCCCGGTCGTTCCGGGAACCGACTCACCCATCACAGACCCCAAAGAGGCCGAAAAAGCCGCCCGCTCGATCGGCTTTCCTCTCATCATCAAGGCCGCCTTCGGCGGCGGCGGCCGCGGCATGCGTATCGTCGACAAACCTTCGGACCTTCTCGCCCGCCTCGACGAGGCCCAGCGCGAGGCACGCGCGGCCTTCGGCAACCCGGCTGTCTTTCTCGAACGCTACATCCGCCGCGCCCGGCATGTGGAAGTCCAGATCCTCGGCGACCAGCATGGCAATCTCGTTCACCTCCACGAGCGCGACTGCTCCGTC
>Ga0197142_1002534_pt1 | contig 15913 bp, 10 predicted proteins | sample GBS60_MetaG_FD_148614 | JGI IMG/M metagenome (GOLD analysis project Ga0197142, IMG submission 148614) | Sediment microbial communities from Great Boiling Springs, Gerlach, Nevada, United States - GBS 60_MetaG | ecosystem: Environmental > Aquatic > Thermal springs > Hot (42-90C) > Sediment...
GATGTCATTCACGTGGAAAATTGTTCCTATCCGATCGGCGATTTGGTCTTTGAGGTGGGCGGAGTGCGGATCGGGTTTGAAATCTGCGAGGATGCCTGGGCGGCCAAACGTCCTGGCAGCGACCTGTCGCACGAAGGGATCGATCTACTGCTCAATCCCAGCGCCAGCCATTTCGCCTTCGGAAAGTTCGAGGTGCGAAAACGCCTGGTGCTAGAAGGTTCCCGCGCCTTCGGCGTTAGCTACGTGTATAGCAACCTACTGGGCAACGAGGCCGGCCGGATCATCTACGACGGCGGGGCATTGATCGCCTCGGCCGGACAGTTGGTGGCCCAGGGCCCCCGCTTTTCCTTCCGGCCGATGGTGTTGACCACGGCGGTGGTCGATGTAACGGCCACCCGGATGGAGCGTGCCCGGCAAGGGAGTCTGCCGACCCAGCGGCCTAGCAGCGATCCGGTCCGGGTACCGATTTCGGTCGATTGGCCTGACCTGGAGCCGGAACCGCCCCGAGTGAATCCGCCCCCCTGGGAACAAGGCACGCATCTGAAAGAAGAAGAATTTACCCGAGCCGTTGCTTTGGGGCTTTTCGACTATCTCCGAAAAAGTCGGGCCAAAGGTTTTGTGGTCAACCTGAGCGGTGGGGCGGATTCGTCGGCTACGGCCTGCCTGGTAGCCCTGATGGTCCAACTGGCTGTGCAGGAATTGGGCCTAGAAGGGTTCCGGGAGCGGTTGGCCCATGTGCCGGCGCTGCAGGAAGCGGAGACGGCGAGGGACTGTGTATCTCGGCTTTTATTCTGCTTGTATCAGGCCAGCCGACACAGCAGCCGGACCACCCAACAGGCCGCCCAAAGCGTGGCCGAAGCGATCGGTGCCCGCTTTGCCTGCTTGCCCATCGACGCCCAGGTGGATCACTATGTACAGGCCATTGAACGTCTGCTGGGCCGGTCGCTCCGATGGGAGACCGACGATGTGGCCCTGCAAAATATTCAGGCGCGTGTGCGGGGGCCGTCGGCTTGGTTGCTGGCCAATGTGCTGGACGCCCTGCTGCTGACGACCAGCAACCGCAGCGAAGCGGCCGTCGGCTATGCGACCATGGACGGTGATACCTGCGGCGGCCTGGCCCCGCTGGGCGGCATCGACAAGGCCTATCTGCGCCGCTGGCTCCACTGGCTACAAACAGTGGGCCCGGAGGGCCTCGGCCCCATTCCCGCCTTGGAAAAGGTAACTACCCAAACGCCCACCGCCGAACTCCGGCCCCCAGAAACCGGCCAAACCGACGAAGGCGATCTGATGCCCTACGAAGTGCTCGATGTGGTGGAACGGGCCGCTATCCGCGATAAACAACACCCCGTCGAATGCTTCCGTCGGCTCCGGGTCCAATTCCCGCAATATACGCCAGAACAATTGGCCCAGTGGGTGGATCGGTTCTTTCGACTCTGGTGCCGAAACCAATGGAAACGAGAGCGCTACGCCCCCAGCTTCCACCTGGACGACGAAAACGTGGATCCGAAGACCTGGTGCCGATTTCCGATCCTTTCCGGCGGGTTCCGGCGGGAACTGGAAGAATTGGCTAACTACGTCGCCCGGCTAAAGCACTCGTAACAACCCCTCCGGCGGCGGACAATGGCGAGTTGGGTTCATTCAGCGTAACTATTTAGTTTGACTGTATCCACCGGGAGCAATTACCACAGGAACCTCTGAATAATTCAACGTGGACAAAAGGGAAGTATTTCGGGAGATTTTTCAGAAAACCCCATACATTGAGCTGCTGTCCATGCTAGCAGACAATCCATTGGAGGTACCTTGGGCAACCTCAGAGGCCGACAACATAACCAAAAGGCCACATAGTTCACTATATTTTCAGGATTTTTCAGAGGTTCCCACAATCTTTAGTGTTCGAGCCGATGTTTATCCCCTACAAGTCGTAGGGGCCTGCCCAGGTGGATACAGTCGAATGAGCCGAATGTGGCAAATTTTCCATAACCCCTTATAAATAAACAATTTATGTTTTACTCTCTTTGGGGTGCGTGCAGTGCTAGCAAAAGCCCTAATTCATGAGCATTCCATAAGTTATGGCAAAAAATCCAAAGGTTACTTCATACGGCTCAATAGTTCCCTGGAACCTCTGCATAATTCGACGTGTACAAAGAAAGAAGTATTTCGGGAGATTTTTCGGTAAACCCTATATATTGGGCTGCTGACACTGCTAACACACAACATGTTGTAGCTATCCTCTGCCGCCTCGAAGGCCGACCCCATCCTCCAAAGTTCACCTAGTTCCCTAGATTTTCAGAATTTTTCAGAGGTTCCACCTAAATAGTTACCATTCAGCTAAGTTGGAGGATCTGCTAAAGCTTAGACCGTAGCGGTCGGCTCAATAGGTACCTAATAGGTACCTAAATAGGTACCATTTAGCTAAATAGGTCCACATAGAAGCGAAAGTGGGGAGAAAACTGATCTGGTAATAAAAACAGGTAACATTTTAGCCAATGCCGGGGGTTATTTCGCATTCCTGCGCAAGCATAAATCCAGGCTGTTTTGTACCTGCTACGGTGTTCCTGCTGGGCAAGTGGGTACTCTGGGATACTTGCTGGACTGCCACTTGCGCGGGAATGACACCCCTGGCCCAGCTCCGCTAGAACCGTCCTCTCTGCCGCCGGAGGAGAGGCGGGTCGGTTCATTCGGCTAAAGTGTTACGAACTCAAATTGTAAATGAAACCGCCTAACCCCGGCGAAAACCAGGGGAAAACGACCGGTTCGCTCCCCAGTAACCGAAGGAATCTATCCACCCGAACAGCGAAATGAACCCCTTACCTTGCAACAAGTTATGGCAAAAAACCGGCACGCCGTTTACAGTTTGAGTTACGAACTTAGCTCGACTTTTGCCATTTTGGGGTACCCGGCATCGGGGCCATGGCCCAACTCTTTGTGAATTTGGGAGTTAGGAAAATGCATGAACAAAAGTGGTATGGTTTGTAACTTTCGATAATACAAAGAGTTACGAAAATTGGCAAAAGTCGAGCTCAGAACTTTTTTGGGAAAGTGCAGCACCGAGTTGGAAGAACTCCCAATTGGCCCGAACTGCCGCAGATTGTGGGAATCGGTTCCGGTGAATACAACCGACTTACAACTCATGATGGTACCATTTCCGCGGAAGAGAGAATACTGCCGACTAGTCGGGCTGGTGGAAGGCGAGGCCACTGCAGGCTTCGAGAAGGTGTTGACAACCGGTTGGGCGGATTCCATACTGGAAAGCTGTGTGTCGGCATGATAAGGCGAAGGATGGTTTTCCCGTGGGGAGCACCTCCGTTGTTTATGTGGTGGATGTGTCTGCTGGCCGAACGGGTCGCGGCATCCGGGAAAAAGACCGTATCCAACGGCTGAGAGGCTTTCCTGAACATCCATTTTCCCCACCCGGCCAGTTCGGTGCCAGCAGATGTAGGAAATCCTCTGTTGGTTGGGTTTTCACAACTAAATAACTCCACAAAAAAGCGAAAGGGCAGAGGAAACTAGTCTGGTTCGAATACTACCGACTTTCGACGACCAGCCTTCCATTTACTCGCAGGCGACAGCCCTCCGAAACCGAAGGTATTTCGCACCCTTGAACCCTTTCGCAATTATGTGGACCGATTTAGTAGCACGAAGGAGTCCCACGATGAACCAAAAAGAAAAGCACACGTATTCCCGGCGGCATTTTTTGGGGCGGGCAGGGTTGGTAGCGGCCACCGGGGCGGCTGTGCCGACGTTGATTCCTTCCTCAGCCTGGCCGACGCCAGGAAATCCAGGGCCGAACGAACGCATCGGCATCGGGTTTATCGGCTGCGGTCGGCGGGCCGGCCAAATCCGGGTCGATGGTGGTTCCGGCCCCATGCCGGAAGAAATGATCCGTGTGGTGGCCGTCGCCGACGTCAACCTGGAACGGGCCGAACAGTGGGCCAAAAAAGAAGAACAACAAAACAGTAAACCCTGTACCCCCTACCAGGACTACCGGAAACTGCTGGAACGCAAAGACGTAGATGCCGTCATCTATGCCACGCCCGAATTCTGGCACTATCTTCCGTGCATCCATGCAGCTCAGGCAGGTAAACATATATATGGTGAACAGCCCCTGGCCCATACCATCCGCGAAGGCCGAAAAATGGTCGAAGCGGTGCGCAAATATAAAGTCGTCTTCCAAGTCGGCGAGCAGCAGCGTTCCCACCCGAAAGTGCGCCATGCCTGCCAGATGGTCCGCAACGGGCGGATCGGTAAGGTGTATGCGGTGTTGGGGTACAATTTTGCCAGTCCTTTCCGGGCCAGGTTTCCGGAACAGCCCGTACCTCCCAAGTTGAACTGGGATATGTGGTGCGGGCCGACGAAGCCGGTGCCATATCATGAGGATATTTACATGTCCCGTGCGAACCCCGGCTGGATGTCTCTGGAGCCATACTCCGGCGGCGAACTAGTGAACTGGGGTTGCCATTCGCTGAGCCTGGCCAATTGGGGCCTGGGCACCGACGAGACCGGCCCAGTGGAAATCTGGGTCGAACCGGATGAATGGCGGGAGGGGAAAGTGCCGCCTTATAAACCGATCACCTACACCCAGCCGGAAACCCGCTGGCGGGGCGACGCCCGCTCGCAACAAACAACGATCTACTATCGCTTTGCCGATGGCGTACTTCTGATCATGGGTGGCGGGCCCATGTCCGGCGTTACCTTCCTGGGAGAAAAGGGCCGGATCACTGTCATGCGCGGCGGCTATATCTGCGATCCCGAAGACCTGGACAAAGACCCCCTCACCAACCCCAAGGTCAAACTCTATGCGAGCGACAACCACATGAAAAACTTCCTGGAGTGCGTCAAAACCGGCAACGACCCCATCATGAACGTCGAACGGGCCCATGCCGTGGCCACCCTGTGCCATCTGGGCAATATCGCCCGCTGGCTGGGACGCAAACTCCGCTGGAACCCCGAAAAAGAAATCTTCCCCGGCGACGACGAGGCCAACAAATTCTTGGACAAGCCGAAACGGCCCGGCTACGAACTGCCTGAACAAGTGTAAGATTTTCCGGGAACACTTCAGAGGATCTTCCCGTTGTTTGTGACGAAGAAGCGAGCCCCCCGAACAAGGGTAGGATTTCCTGGAACCTTTCAGCCCGTGGGCCTACCGAATGCCCCTGAGCCGGAGCTCCGGCCCGAAAAAACGTAAGCGGAAGAAGCTGTGCTAAACTCCGTTTTTCGCCGGTTTGGAGCACCAACCGGTGGCCCCGAAGCTTCCCCAAAACCCTCCTCAACCAGCCGTTGGATGAAGCAGAATGGTGGGCAGCGGAATCGGAACCGCCCGGCTCCCCAAACCATTTCCAAATCTTTCAGGTTCACCAAAATGCCCATTTTATAGTGGTTTTTGACAGTTCCGGGGTCCCTGGGTGGTGGTACCCGCCGGGTCAAAATGGAATTTCGGGACAGCCTCTGGCTCGACTTTTGCCAATTTCCGTAACTCTTTGTGTTATCGAAAGTTACAAATCATACGGCATTTGTCCATGCATTTTCCTAAATCCAAGATTCACAAAGAGTTAGGCCATTGCCCCGATGCCGGGTACCCCAAAATGGCAAAAGTCGAGCTAAGGGTGACGGCTCAGGGAGAAGATCGGTAGCAACAGCGCCATGCCGATGCCACCTACCACCACGCCCATCAGGCTGATCATCAGCGGTTCGATCATGCTGGTGGCGGTTTTGATGGCCATTTCCACTTCCTGGTCGTAGTAGCTGCTGACGCGTTCTAACACAGTATCCAGTTGGCCGGTCTCTTCGCCGGCTGCGATCATCTGCACCAGCACCCGGGGAAACAGCGGGCTAGTGGCCAAAACATCACAAATCCGTTTTCCGGCTGTTACCTCTTCCAACACCCGGTTCCAGAGCGCTTCGTAATGGCAGTTGCCGGCCACTTCGGCCGACAGATGCAGGGAGTCCAGCATGGGAACACCGCTGGCCAACATCGTACCGAGAGTGCGGAGGCTTCGGCTGATGGCCACTTTGCGGAACATCGGTCCCAGCAGGGGTATTTGGATTTTAAGCCAATCGAGCAGATGTCGGCCCAGCGGGGTGCGTCGGCCCCAGCAGTAGCCGACCACCAGCGCCGCTGCCCCGCCCAGCCAAAAATACCAGTATCGCAGTAGGATATCCGAGACGGCCATGACCGCCCGTGTCATCTTCGGCAGTTCCACCCCCCGAGAGGCAAACAGTGGGATAAACTTCGGCAGAATGTAGGTCAACAGGAAGATGGTTACGCCGATGGCCAAGACGAGCATGACCATCGGGTAGGCCATGGCCGCCCGCACTTTGCCCCGGGTTTCTAGCTCTTTGCGCAGGTAGGTGGCGATTCGGTCCAGCATGGGGCCAAGGGTGCCGCTGGCTTCGCTGGCCTTGACCAGGGCCACATAGGTCCGGTCGAAGAGTTTCGGATGTTTCGCTAGGCTGGTGGAAAAATATTCTCCTGCCTCGATGTCCCGTTTCAGTTCCGCCAGCACCTTCCGCAATGTGGGATTGGGCTCCTGCTCCAGAATCCCGCCTAGGGCGGCAGCCAACGGAATGCCTGTATCCACCATCAGGGCCAGTTGGGTGGTAAAGTAGATCAGCTCCTGCTTGGACACCCGGCGGCTCCAGAGAGCCGGCTCGGACGTTTCCGCCTCCTGGAGGTCCAGCACCTGGAAGCCGTCCCGACGCAGTTGCTGAGCGGCATCCTCCAGGCTGCCCGCCTCCAGCCGACCTTCGTGCACCTTGCCCAATGGGTCCCGTACCCGATAGCTAAACGTCATCATGGTTTCCTACAGTAGGTTCTCAGTAATACCGTAATCATTTTGACCAATGGAGGACGCCTCACGTCCTTCCCTCTCCCCCGGCGGGACAATGTGGCTAAAAGTTCATAACGGATGCGTCAGGGGCGACGTGTCATTCCTGCGAAAGCAGGAATCCAGAAAAAAGCAACTGGATCCCCACTTTCGTGGGAATGACATACAAGGGGGACCTCTATCCCCTCTCCCCCGGCGGGAGAGGGTTCGGGTGAGGGGGACACGCTTGGGGGCGGTCGTCTCGTTGTTGGCGAACCTTGGCAGGTTGAACCTGTGGTTCACACATTCGCGGGCCAAAGGCCCGCACTCCCAGGGAGCAACCCCTCACCCGGCTTCGGCTTTGCCTCCGCCGGCCTCTCCCACAAAGAGGAGAGGCGATAAGCGGACGGGGCGTCCGCTCTTCTGGGGAGTGGTTTCCCCTAACCGAAATGTTCTGCAAAAACCAATTAGGAAGGCGATGTTCTTTTGTCTGTTGCTCTGTCCGGCAGGCCTCCTCCCAGATCGCCGACAATCGAAAGCACCTCTTCGATGGTGGTGATTCCTTCCCGGACTTTCCGGAAGCCGTCGTGGGCCAGGGTAACCATGCCAGTCTGGAGGGCCTGTTGGCGCAGGGCGGTAATGCTCGGATTGGAAATGATGAGGTCCCGCATCTCTTCGGTAATGGATAAAAGCTCATGCACTCCAATCCGGCCCCGATAGCCGGTATTTCTGCAACTCCGGCAGCCTACGCCCCGATAAAACGTCGGTATTTCAAAGCCCATCCGTTCTAAAGCCCGCCGCACGTTCCGCGGCGGTTCATAGGTGGTCTTGCACTTCGGGCAAATCCGCCGTACCAGCCGCTGCGCTAACACCATGTTCAACGCCGCCGCAATCAGATACGGCTCGATGCCCATATTGACCAACCGGGTAACAGCCGAGCAGGCATCGTTGGTATGCAGGGTGCTCAGCACCAAGTGACCGGTCAATGCCGCCTGAATGGCCGTTCGGGCTGTCTCCTCGTCCCGAATCTCGCCCACCATGATCACATCCGGGTCCTGCCGTAACAGCGTGCGCAGCGCCTTGGAAAACGTCAGCCCGATCTTCTCCTGGACCTGGAACTGGTTGATCAGCGGTAGGTGGTATTCGATCGGGTCTTCCACAGTGCAGACGTTGTTTTCCATGGAGGCAATCGCATTGATGGCGGCGTACAGGGTGGTCGATTTGCCGCTGCCGGTCGGCCCGGTGACCAGAATGATTCCGTTAGGCGCATGGATATGGCGTTGGAATTCGGCGAGGATGTCCTCAGCAAAACCGAGTTCTTCCAGATTGAGCGAAATGTTTCGGGTATCCAGGATCCGGATGACGGTCTTTTCGCCTCTTGCGCTGGGGAAGGTGCTGACGCGAAGATCGATCTTTCGCCCTTCCAGCAGCACGTGGACCCGACCATCCTGAGGAAGCCGACGTTCACTAATATCCAGTGATGCCATGATTTTGATTCGGCTGGTAACGGCGGACAGCAATCGGAGTGGTATTTCAAGAAATTTATGGAGTCGGCCGTCAATCCGAAACCGCACCCGGAGGCAGCGTTCGGCTGGTTCGATGTGGATGTCGCTGGCCCCTTCTTTGACGGCACTGTAGATAAGGTAATTGACGAGTCGGATGACCGGCGATTGTCCCGCCCCTTCCTCGATATCGCCGATGTCTTCAATGGCTTCTTCGATCAGGGCGACATCGGCGGCTTGGCTGTCTTCGATGATGTCGTCGATAACGAATACTTTGGAGTTGGGCAGGTTGGAGATAATCCGCCGGATGTCTCGGGGAGTGGCGGCAACAATCTGTACCTGAAGATTTGTTAGGTTCCGGATTTCGTCAATCAAAAACAGGTTGCTCGGTTCGCTCACCGCCACGGTGAGCACCCCCCGGACTACAAACAGCGGCAACACCAAATTCTGTTCGATATACTCCCGGGGCAGCAGGTCCACTAATTTCGGGTCGTAAAGCCGGGTGTCCAATTTCGCAAACGGCACCCCGCATTCGATCGCCAGGCATTCCAGAATCTGCTCTTCCGTGCAAAGCTCCGACTCGATCAGAATCTCCCCCAGCAACCGACGATGCCCCTCCTGGCGCTGAAGCTCCAGAGCTTTCTGGAGGTCTTCCGGGTTCAGATACCCTTTGGCCACCAAAAGCTCGCCAAGCCGCATGGTGATTGTCGTCGGTGCCACACTGCTCATTGGAGAGCCGACTCCTTATCTGGTAAGGCGGAGAAAAGACTGCTCTGCATTCGGCTAAAAATGTTCGTAACATTTTAGCCGACTGGAGGGGCCCGCCTATCGCCCGTTATCCCCCCTCTCCCCTGGCGGAACAGTGTAGGGTGAGGGGGCGATTATGTCATTGCTGCGCAATCTGGAATCCAGGCAATATGAAATTTTAGTTTCTCGATTCCCACTTTCGTGGGAATGACAATCGAGGCGCCTCCTCACCCGCCTTCGCCTCAGCCGGTCTCTCGACGGCCGGGGGAGAGGCCAGTTGCTTCATTCGGCCAAAGTGATACAAGTGTTCTATTATCCTAGTTTGCCCAAGGAATCGCTCGGCGTTTGGGGAAACGGTACCTCCACCTATCACCGAAAACTTTTCACCGCATCCAACACATTGTCGAAGACTTCCAAATGCTGCTCTAACCGGGTAATTTCCAGTATTTTGCGGTTGACTGGATTGGACACCGCAATTTTTAAGTCGCCGCCCGCTTCCCGAAGGCGATCCTGAGCGTCCAAGAGGGCCTCCAAGCCGGCACTGTCTAAAAGTTCCGTATTGTCCAGGTCCAGGACCACACGGGATTGCGCCTGCCCGGTTAGATAACCTAATACGCCCGGCGCTTGATCGGCGCCCAGTTCTTCCGGCGCATGGGCCACCATCACCTCGCCGAAAATTTCTGTCGGAAGACTCATCATCGCCTAACGTGTTTCCCTCGGAGAAAAGGAGGCCAAATCCGGTTTGGGTTCCTGGCCGATGGAATCGCTCGGCGGCGAGTCCCAGGACGCCCATACCGCGGCGGACTGACCACCGCCTAGCACCCGATCCACCAACTGAAGCAACTCCCGGGGACTGAACGGTTTGGGCAGGACAGCCAGGACCTGCCATTTGGCGGCCAATTCCTCCGGCCGAAGTTCAAATCCCTTGGCCGTCAGCATTACCACCGGCAAGTCCCGCATCGCTGGCTCCGACCGGATCCGTTCCACCAGTTGTAATCCGTTCATCCTCGGCATCTGACAGTCGGTAATCACCATGTCCGGCCGGATCCGCTCGATCAACTCCCAACCGGCCTGGCCATCCGGAGCAATATGCACTTCATAGCCGGCCTTCTTCAACTTAAACTCCGCCGCCCGTAAAATCGCTATCTCGTCGTCGCACAATAACACCCGTTTGGGCATCGGCTGACTCCTTCGGATAAGAAAAGTTTCGTTGTTCGTAATCTTTCTTCGTCTGTCATCTTCCGCCGAACGAAGCCAATCCCTCTACCCCGGCTGTCGAAAGGCTGGCCAACCGTTCAGGCTGGCCGGGTGCGGGAAGCCTTGGGGGGCATCCTGCGCAAGCAGAAATCCAGACGACTTTTGTCACCCATATCTCCCTGAGCCGGCCTGCTGCACAGGCCAGCCTCTCCCCCAGAGGAGAGGGGAAATAGGGGTACCCCATTCGACGAAAGTGTTGTTCGTTCTCTGTTCCGGCCCCGAAATGACTGTGTTTGGTTAACAGCCTATCCCAAAATGCCCGGCCTCTGTCCGATCCCTCAAGCAGGTAGATTTCAGGTGCCAGGATAAATCCAATGCACCTTGCGCCAAGCCTGATTTTGGGATTGGCTCTAAGCGGAAGCGCCGGCGGAGGCAGGTTCCGCCGCCTCTGCCGCTGGCAAACTGCTTTCCCGTTTCCGCCCCAAAAGCGGAAGCCGCACTCGAAACGAGCTCCCCACGCCCAATTGGCTCTGGACGGTAATGCTGCCGCCGTGCACGTCTTCGACAATATGTTTGGCCAGCGGCAATCCCAACCCCGTGCCTGAGGCCATGTGGGCGTCCTTCTGCACCCGGTAAAACTTTTCAAATACCCGCTGGCAATCCTCCTGGCTCAGTCCCACTCCGGTATCTTCCACCTCAACCTGGGCATACGAATCTTCCAGTCGGCTCCGCAGGGTTACCCGCCCGCCCGCCGGCGTATATTTGACCGCATTGGAAAGCAAATTAATGGCCGCCTGAAGCATGAGGTCCCGATCTACATAAACATTTAAATACATTGGGCTCAAATCCGTTTCCAGCGCAATTTGCTTGGCTTCGGCGGCCGGTTGCACTACCCGAAACGCCTCCTCCAAAATCTCGTTGAGCGAATGGGCCTGCTTCCGGACCTCCACTACTCCCGCTTCAATACGCGCCAGGTTCAACAGGTTCTCCACCAGCCGCTGCAACCGCTCCACCTGCGCCGCAATCGTCCGGAAAAACTCCTGCTGGGTTTCCGGATCATCCACATCACCGTCGGCCAGAAGCTCCACATAGGCCTTAATCCCGGCCAAAGGGGTTTTCATCTCATGACTGACCGAAGACACAAACTCGGCATGGCGCTTCTGCAGCGCTTTTTGATCAGCAATGTCCCGCAGCAAGGCCACCACACTGACCGCCCTAGGATCCGAGGGCTCCTGGCTGGGAGGAAGCCGACTGAGCAGCGCCCGATAGAAATAGACCTTGCCTTGGGAATCCGTCCACTCCACTTCTTCCCAGCGGGTTCCCGGCGTCTTCCGCTGCAGCATGCTTTGAAGAGCTTCTGCCAGTTTGGGGCAACCGATCTGCTGGACTACTAGTCGGGGCTGCTCTGTCGGGGGAGCCTGCAGCAGCGATTCAGCCGTCCGGTTGGCCCAAAGCAATTCCCCGTACTCGTTGAGGGCCAAGACCGGTTCGGGAATCCCTGCCAGGATCGTCTGCATCTGTTGTTGCTCACTCTGCATCCGGCGGATACGGACTTCTAAGCTCGTTCGATGATGGTCCAACCATTCGGCCTGTTCCCGGAGCCGCCCGATGGTTTCGCTCAGTTTCTGAATGGGCGAGAAAAACGGATGGCTTTCGGAGAGAGGCGGCTTCTTTTGGGATTCGGATTGTGGGAAAGAATCTTCGCCGGCCACCTCTGCCAATTCCGTCAAATACCGGAGAATAGCTTGCTCTTGACGAAGCTGCCGGCAAAGGAACCCGCCTACTGCCAGCCCAGCCACTGCTGCCAAACTAAGCCCTATCAATCCGGAGTTCCCTGGCGTGGAGGTTTTCCAGACGAGTAACCAGCCGACCAGCAAACCCAGGGCCGACAACCCCATCAGCACCTGGACAAGCAATTTTCTTCGGCAGGTTGGGTTCATGGCAGCAGAGGTGGACAGGCAAACGGAATGGATATCGAATCCGCCCAAAATCGTGGACGGGGGCGGCGCCTTCCGTTGGCAGGCACCCGGGATAGATACCGCATTTCCCTTCCAGGGTCCTACGCATGGAGCGGTTTTCGCCTTGGGGATGTTTTGCCCAGCTTGCCTAGTTTTCCAGGCAAGCAGGGGCAAATCGGGCATCCAGCCGGGCGGCCCGCTCAAAGTACGGTACCGCCTCCCCGGCGTGCCCTTGCCGCTGCAAGGCAGCCCCTACTAAAAAGTACGATAAGGCATACCGATTGTCCAAAGAAATTGCCTGCCAGGCGGCTTCTGCTGCTCCAGGAAAATCCCCCATCCGATACCGAGCCAGCGCTACAAGCTGCCACAACACCGGAGAATCGGGAAATCGTTCGGTTGCCTGCCAGGCCAGCCGGGAGGCCATCACCGGCTCATTGGCCCGCAGGGCCATCAAAGCCGCCTTCTGCCATAGAACCGGATCCTCCGCATTGGCTAGCACTGCTTGCTCTAAGTATTGATATGCCAACTGCTTACGGCCATTAGCAAAGGCTTCTTCTGCCTGCCGAAGAAGCAGCGGAGGCGGGGGCGGATTGGGAAAACGAGGGGGGTTCTGCCCCCCAAGATCGGTAAATGCAGAAGGTGGTTCTGCCCAATCTGCAGCAAATAGTGGGGTTATGTCTCCCTCTTGAGCGGTGTTATTGCTCGGAGCGGAACCCCCAGAAGGTGGGGAGAAAAAACGAACCAATTTGGCGAGAAAAAACTCCCCCGGTGCTTTTGCCGATGCCGATCCATTCGACGGAGCATGAGGCGATCGGGCCGGCGGCACGCTCTGATAGGGCCGAGAAAAATCCCATCTCTTCTCTTCTCCCCCAAGGGTAGTACATCCCCCGAGACTTACCAAAAGTCCCCACCAGACCACCGGAACGAACGGGGCCAACCGCATGAGGTTGGGCATAAATGCCTATTCCTTTCCGGATTCCCCAAATTTAGGGGGAGAGATAAAGTACTTAAATGGGGTTACGGGAATCGGATCGGCTCACTTTGAAACAAGGAAGGCCGACGGATTGGCTTGGAACGGCTTTCCGGGCGAATCGGATTAGAACCCGGGGAAAGGCCGTTCTGCTGAGCGGCCTCCGGCGGCATTTCTATCCGGCTGGAACCCAGAGGGCTGGCAGGCCCCCCAATCGGCTTGTCGGAAGGATCGCCGGTCCGCTTGTGGGAAGGATTGCTGTTCAGTTGGCCGGAAGGATTGCTCTGGGGGGTGTCTTTGCCCGGTTCGGGAGGGGGAGGAATTTCGGGTAAGGGGCTTTCGGTGCTGGGAGCATCGGGAAGCGGTTTTTCCAGTTCTTGGAGGATCCAGGGGGCAACGGTGGGGCCATCTAATGGAGCGGTCCAATGGCGGCCGCTCGGAAGGGCCTCTTCCGGCAATGGAGCGGCAGAAATCCGCTGCCAGATCTGCGCCCGGAGTTCCAGGGCATCCTGGTTGAGGGGATCGAAATGGACGGCCATTTCGGCAAACCGTAGGGCCCGGTCCATGTCGCCGTCGCTGTAGGCCTGTTGGGCCATCCGCACATACCGCCGGGCCACCGAACGTTTACCCAAGGGGCTCATCTTCTCCAGATACACCGTGCGGCGGCGTTGGAATTCGCATTGTTGCACGGCTGCTTCGCCATAGGCTTCCGGTTCTCGGACGATATGCGGGGTAACCAGGACGATGATTTCGACCCGTTTGATCTCTTCGGTTGTGCGCCGGAAGAGCACCCCGACCAGGGGCAGATTGCCGAAGAAAGGAACTTGGTTGACGCTGGAGGTGGCTTGTTCTTGCATTAGGCCGCCGATGACCACCGTGCAACCGTCCCGGACCATGATATTGGTGGTTACTTTGGTAACATCTTTTTGCGGCAGGGTGAAGTTGCCCTGGACGGTAACCGTGCCGTCGGAAAGTTCCGGGTGGATTTCCATCCGGATGAGCCCATCGGGAGATATGAACGGACGAATACGTAGCTGGGTGCCGATGTCCAAAAATTGTACCGATTGGGTGGTGGCGGTTTCCGTCTGGGTCGTATTGACATAGCCTTCTTGGCGGCCGATAAGGATATCGGCCCGATGTTTATTCAGGACCATCAGACGCGGAGCGGCAATGACGTTGGCGTCGGCCACCGTTTCCAACGCCTCTAGAAACGCTCCCACATCCCCGTCGATAAACCCAAACTTCAACCCGCCCTGGGTAAAGGTAACCTGCGACAGGCTATCGACCGGCGTACCCCAGCCAATGGTAAAGTTGGTGTTGTTGATCAGCTTTTTGAAATCCACGCCGAACTTATCCGTATCGTCCAGCCGGACGCTCAGAATCATCGCGTGGATATGCACCTGCATGGGGCGGAGGTCGATCTCGGCCACCACCTGATCGATTTGGGCCAGGACAGTTTCGTAGTCCCGCACCAACACCGTTTCGGTGCCGGCAAAGTTATTGCCGCCGGCTTTATTGTCGTCGGAGCTGATGCCGATTTCGGCCGGTGCGCTGACGCTTACCAACCCCACTTTTTCCGTCAGGAGCGGTTGGATCAGGTCTTTCAGATCCGCGGCTTTCACGTAATTGGGCCGATAGACCCGGGTGCCAATTCGGTCGGCCGCCTGCTCCATCCGGAGAAAGTCTTCCGGCGTACCCACATAGATGAATTTTCCCTCCCGCCGGGCCACATAACCGGCCGATCGCAAAATGGCCTGCAAGGCGCTGTCCAAATCCACACCGGTAAGTGAAGCAGAGACTTTTCCCTGTACACTGCTGGTTGCCAAAATGTTCAGGTTGCCGTGCTCGCTCAGCATTTCCAGCACTTTCCGGATGTCTTCGTTCCGGATGTTGATGATCAATCGGCCGTTGGCTTCTTGCTGCACCTGAGCGGTCGAACCGACGGCAGAGGACCGCTGGGCAGAAGGCGAAGAGGATAGCCTGGCGCCTTGGCTGCCCGGTTCGGCTAGCCGTCGTACCTTTGCCGGACGGTTCGCCGCCGCTTCGGCCTCGGAAGAGGAAAGGCCTCCCGAAGAGGAAAGGTGTTGGGGGGGTTGCACAGGAGCTGTTGGACTGCCTGAGGCCCCTTCCTGCGGCTGGGTAGCCGAGGAGTGGCTTAAAGTTTCAGAATCCTCCGCTAAGGGGGCCAATTCACCCCCTGGAGAGGCCACATCACCCGAACCGGCCGGAGTTTGCCCTCCGGAGCGCATCCGGCGCCACAGTTCCAGGAGTTGTCGGGGCACCTCCTCCGGGGCTTCTTTAGCCGATGCAGAGGAAGCCGGATCGGTAGCCGCCCCGGTGCCTCCGGCCGGTCCGGCCTGCCCCGAAGGAGCGGAATTGGCCGAGCCGCCCGGCACTTGCTGTGCATAGGCGGGAAAGGCCGGCGCCCAGACTTCGCCCAGAGGAGGTTTCGGCTCGTGGGCGCTTCGTTCCGGCATCTGCCAAGCACCTGCACTTCCTGCCGACCGGCTACTTTGGGTGTCAGGGGGCGCAGATTTGGCAGGATCGGCAGGGGCTTCCGTAAGCTGGGGCGAGGCACGGAGGAGATCGGTGTCAGCTCGGAGGGGATATGCGCCACCCGGCACTGGGGGCCTTTGACGGGGGGACGGTTCGCCTTGGCCGGCACTCGGCCCTGTCGGCTCTCCAGGAGGAGGGACCGGTCCTCCAGAGGTAGAAGACCAGGAAGGTTTCTCCCCA
>Ga0197142_1002535_pt1 | contig 15912 bp, 16 predicted proteins | sample GBS60_MetaG_FD_148614 | JGI IMG/M metagenome (GOLD analysis project Ga0197142, IMG submission 148614) | Sediment microbial communities from Great Boiling Springs, Gerlach, Nevada, United States - GBS 60_MetaG | ecosystem: Environmental > Aquatic > Thermal springs > Hot (42-90C) > Sediment...
CAGTGAATGAAGCCCTGCGTTTGGTGATAAGGTTGACAGAGATTCGGCAGGGCAAGAAACACATCGTGGCAAAAGCCTGAGATATAAGGCGATACGACAGCCTCCCGATGCGTTGCACTTGCCAAATCCCGCGCTTTCAGCTGGTTCTCGCCGACCGGCCCGGTGACAGGTCAGGCTCCGCCCGCGCCGCTGATGCTGCGCAGGCGCCCGGAGAATGGTTACGCTGTCATGGCGACCGCTATCGGCTCAGGCTTGGTCAACCAGTTCCGGGAAGTGTGCCAGGATCGTGGCCGCGGCAGCCAGGCCCCGTGGCTGACCGTCGGAGCGGAAGCCGGTCAGGTCGTGACCCAGGCAAGACCGTCGCGCGCAAACCGGCAAGATGCGACGCGCCTGGCATTCGTTCCGCGGCTTCAGGCGGCGGGAGGTAGTGGGTCTCGTCGATTGAGGCCCAGGCCGTTCGACGAGCGGTTCTTGCGGCGCCTTGGTTTTTTTGACACAGGAAACTCCAAGCGATACGCTTATCGATAACGGAGGCAACGACCGACGAGGATGGCGCCGGTTGCGGCTACGGGCGGCGGCAAGCCGGAAGCCGGCCGTCGAACCCTCCGTTGCCGCCGACGACAGACCCGCCAGGGACGGCTGAAATCCAGCCCTTTACCGGCCTTGTTAAGACCACCCCAGGTGGGCATAATCAACGTATGGGACACATGTAAAAGATTTTGAAAGCGAGGCTTAACCATGACATCTACAGCCATTGCCACAGTGACAAAAATGCTGGAATCCTTGCCCGAAACAGTGCAAGACCAAGTGGTGGAGCATCTGCGCGAGTATCTCGCCGACCTGCAAGACGAACTGGAATGGGATAGCTTGTTCAAGCGAACGCAATCGCAACTCATGGCGGCTGCACGCCGCGCTAAACAGGAAATTGCTGAGGGGCACGCGCAACCACTGGACTATGATAAATTATGAAATCGGCCACTCTGCCATCTTTTTGGACGGCCTATATGTCTCTCGAGGAAGACATTAAGCGCAGTGCCAGGAAAGCCTATCGTCTGTGGGCGCAGAATCCCTTTCATCCTTCTCTCCATTTCAAGTGCATCAACCACGAAGAGAACGTCTGGTCTGTGAGAGTCACGCGCGGCTATCGTGCTTTGGGTATTCTTGAAGGTGATACCGTGACGTGGTTTTGGATTGGCAGTCATCATGATTACGAGCGTTTCTTCTCATAACAGGGCACGGCGGGCTAACTTCTCGCTCCAGCCGACCGTTTCGCTCGCTGCGCTTGCTCGCGGCGGCTGAAGCGCGAGCCGTTAGCCGGTCACCGTCCTCCCCATCGCCTCGTTTGCCGAAAGGAGACTTCTTGCGCGAAAATCGTCATGACCAACCCGGTCGTCGTCGAGCCTGGCGCCGATAGCCGGCGTGGCCCGGTCCCGGCCCGTGGCGGGTGGGGCCGGCTAACGATCGTGGCAGCTGAGCTCTACGGGGCGAGAAGCCCCCTTGGTCTGTAGGGCCTCGGGGCAAGCTCGGGCCGTGGCCCCAAAGGGCGAGGCCGCCGGTAAGGATGGCGTCCCGGAGGGGCCGTGGCCGTCGGCGACAGGCCCGCCGGGGGCGACTGAACTCCGGCCGTTAGGCGCAGCGCAGCAAATCATGGAGATGAGAATATGCAAAGTCAATGGGTCATATCAAATCCAAAAGTGATGATGGGGAAACCCGTCATTGCCGGAACGCGTATTACCGTGGAACTCATTCTGGAGAAACTGGCAGCGGGTGAAACGATAGATCAGATTCTTGAGGCACATCCACACCTAACCCGCGAAGCTATTTTGGCTGCCTTGGCCTTTGCCAGAGACGCTTTGCGCGCCGACGTGGTTTACCCCCTGGCTGAGGCACCTGCATGAACTTTTTGGCTGACGAAAGCGTTGACCGTCCCATTGTTGAACGTCTGCGGCAAGAGGGGCATCCAGTTTCGTACATTGCTGAGTTGGGGCCAGGGATGTCCGATGATGCCGTCTTGCACCTGGCGAATCGGGAGACCGCATTGTTGTTGACTGCGGACAAGGATTTCGGTGAGATGGTATTTCGTCAGCGCCTCCATAGGCATGGAGTGGTACTGATTCGTCTGGCAGGCGTGGCACCCTTCCGCAAAGCGGAGATTGTGGCTTTGGCAGTTAGAGAGCATCTGGAGGAACTTCCACGTTCCTTTGCGGTTATCATGCCAGGGATATTTCGCATTCGTCGTGTCAGCGAGTAGGTTTTTGATACGCAATTGCGCCCAACCTGCGGCCGACCGTTTCGCTCGCTGCGCTTGCTCGCGGCGGCTGAAGCGCGAGCCGTTAGCCGGTCACCGTCCTCCCCATCGCCTCGTTTGTCGAAAGGAGACTCCTTGCGCGAACATCGTCTTGCCCAACCCGGCCGTTGCCGAGTGCGGCGCCGATCGCCATCGTGGCCCGGGCCTCGGCTCGTAGCCGTGAGCGGTGGGGCCGGCGAACTACCGTTGCCGCCGACCCCACGGGGCGAGGCCCTTCGGACCGTGGCCGCGGGGCAAGCTTGGGCCGTGGCCGTGGGCGGCTGAACCTCATCCGTTAGCCGGTCTTTGCACCCGCAAAAAGACATTATCGGAATGAGACCTCCAATAGGCCGTATGAAATGGAATTTGAATGGGACCCACAAAAGGCAGCCAAAAACTTGCGGAAACATAAGGTTCCCTTCACCGAAGCCGCAACGGTATTTGATGACCCTTTGAGCGTAACTGTGACTGATCCTGACCATTCGGCGGAGGAAGATCGCTTCATCATTGTCGGACAATCTTACTGACGTCGTTTATTGATCGTAGCTTTTGCGGAACGTGGAGACCGCATCAGAATTATCAGTGCGCGGGAACTGACCCCTGCTGAAAGAAGAGCCTATGAAGAAGAAATACACGAGTGAGATGAGTGATGAATTGCGCCCCGAATATGATTTGCACGAACTACTCAAGGGTGGCGTTCGGGGTAAGTACGTGGCCCGTTATCGGGCGGGTACCAACCTGGTACGGCTTGATCCCGATGTCGCCAGGGCCTTTCCAGACGAAGACGCAGTGAACGAAGCCCTGCGTTTGGTGATAAGGTTGACAGAGATTCGGCAGGGCAAGAAGCACATCGTGGCAAAAGCCTGATATAAGGCGATACGACAGCCTCCCGATGCGTTGCACTTGCCAAATCCCGCACTTTCAGCTGGTTCTCGCCGACCGGCCCGGTGACAGGTCAGGCTCCGCCCGCGCCGCTGACCGCTGCGCAGGTACCGAGAAGACGGTTGTGCTGCGGTGGCAACCGCGGCCGGCTCAGGCCTGAGCGACCGGTTCCGGGAAGCGTGCCAGGATCGCGGCCGCAGAGGCCAGGCCCCGTGGCTGACCGTCGGAGCGGAAGCCGGTCAGGTCGTGACCCAGGCAAGACCGTCGCGCGCAAACCGGCAAGATGCGACGCGCCTGGCATCCGTTCCGCAGCTTCAGATGTCGGGAGGGGGTGGGTCACGTCGGCTGATGCCCAGGCCGTGTGATGACCGGTGCTTTTGAGGCCTCGGGTTTTTGACACAGGGGCCCCCAAGGGATACGCTTACCGAGAACGAAGCGACGACCGACGAGGATGGTGCCGGTTGTGGCCGGGTTGTGGCTACGGGCGGCGGCAGGCCGGAAGCCGGCCGTCGCGCCTTCCGAGCTGATCTCAAAAAGCGTTTGCAACCCGGGGCTGGTCTTCAGGCTCGAATGCTGCCATGGCCGCTGCAGGCCCGCAGCCCGGATGGCTATCCACAAAATCCGAGCCGTTGAGCGACGCTTCTGCCGAAAAAAGGAGAAAACCATGACATCTCCGAAAGTGGTCCTGTTATTAGCGATCATGCTGGCTTTGGTATGCCTGGCGGGTGCGGCGGTGGCGGCATCGCCGGGCGCGACCATCTACGTCTCGACCGCCGGCAGCGATGCCAGCGGGGACGGCAGCTTCGGCAACCCATTCCGCACGATTGGCCACGCCCTCACCCTTGCCGCTACGGGCGACGAAATCGTCCTGCGCGGCACGCCCGCGCTGGCCAACAACGTCTACGCCGAAGCCATCCGCATCCAGCGGCCTGACATCACCATCCGCTCGCAAACCGGCGAGTGGGCCGTTATTCAATGCCCGGTGAACGACCCGAACCTTGCTCAATGTGTGCGTTTCGACGTGGACAGCGATGGCAGTCGCCTGCAGCGCGTCGAGGTGATCGGCGGCTATTACTACGGCATCAAACTGGAGTCCAAATGGGATTGGGGCGACCCGAACGACCGCAGCGGTGCGTCGCATATCCTGCTCGAGGAGGTCAAGGTGCACGACACCGGCCGTGACGCCATCAAAATCACGCCGGGTTGTGACGATGTCACCATCCGCCGCGCCGAGATCTTCAACACAGGCATACGAGACAACTCGAACGCCGAAGGCATCGACAACGTCAACGGCGACCGCATGGTCGTGCAGGACAGTTACCTGCATGATATTGCCACCAACGGGATTTACTTCAAGGGCGGTTCGATAGACAGCATTGTCGAGCGTAATCGCATTGCACGGACCGGCGGAGCGGGGATTCTGGTGGGCTTCGACACCAGCCCGGAATTCTTTGACCTGACCGTCAACCCTGCGTACTACGAAAGCATTCGCGGCATGGTCCGCAACAACTTCATCCGCGACACTCAGGGGGCCGGCATCGGCCTGTATGCAGCGAAGGACGCGCAGATTTGGAACAACACGCTCGTGGATACGGCGCGGACGTATCACAGTCCGATTTATTTTGGCATCACCTATCAGGATTGGGACCCGCAAGCCAAGCGTCCGCCCTCGGTGAATCCGATCATCAAGAATAACCTGGTCTATCAATCCAGCGGCTTGCCGACGCAATGCGTGTTCATTCGCTATGCCACCGACCTGGGTGGTCTGTCCGCGCTCTCCGGGATGCCCGCTATGGATTACAACCTGTATTTTCATGCCGGCGACGGTTGCCGCTTCACCGACAACAGGCCCACCAGCCCCCTGGATAGGGGAACGTTCGCCCAATGGCAAGCCCACAGCGGCGGGGAGAGCCATAGCCTGACCAACGCCCCGCAACTGACCAGCGACGGGCACCTGTCCGCCGGCAGCCCGGCCGTTGACGCCGGGGTCTGCATCGGCGCGCCAACCGACGATCTCGACGGCGACCGGCGTCCTCAAGGCCCCGCCTGCGACATCGGCGCCGATGAGTTCACCTCAACCCAACGCAAACTCATCTTCTACTCCGCCGCAGACACCGACGGCTGGATCCGCGAAGCCACCGAGACCGCCAACAAAGGCAAAGCCCTCAACAACACCGCCACCACCCTCCGCCTCGGCGACGACGCGGCCAACCGCCAGTATCGCTCCATCTTCTCCTTCGACACCCAATCCCTGCCGGATAACGCCGTCCTCACCAAAGTCACCCTCAAAGTCCGCCAGCAGGGCATCACGGGCGCAGGCAACCCCGTCACCCTCTTCCAGGGCTTCATCCTGGATGTCCGCAAGGGCACCTTCGGCGCTCCCGCCCTCGAAGCCACCGACTGGCAGGCGGCCCCAGACCAATCATACGGCCCCTTCACTCCCTCCCTCTCCGGCGGCTGGTACACCTTCAACCTGACCGGCGCCGGCGCCTTCATCAACAAGGAGGCCACCAACGGCGGTCTGACCCAAATCCGCCTCCGCTTCCAACTCGACGACAACAACAACGCCGTTGCCGATTATCTCAGCCTGTACAGCGGCAACGCCGCGGCGGCCAGGCGCCCGCAGCTTCTCATCGAGTATCGGATGCCGTAGCCCGAATGCGCATCACCCTCACTTTGGGTTCCGAGGGCGTCATGCTTATCCCCTATCTGAAGCCGGGGGCATGGCCCTCAGGGTCGAGTATTGCCACTGCCGAACCGGGGAAATGGCCTTCGCCTTGGGCTGTTGAGCCTGGGTGACCGAGCGCCGCTGCTCGCAAGGGCTGCCGGAGCCGGTTGCAGCGGTCGATTACCGTACCGGGGGTTGCCGACTTTTCGGAAGTTGGCAACCCTCCGTTCTTTCGGCGCGAAACTTTTTCCGCCACCATCCGTGCTCTTTGTAAAAGCGATCCTGAACAAGGCTCCACCATCAAAGTTCACCGGGAAAAAACCCATGTTCGGTTTCATCGACACCCTTTTCACCGACCTGCATCCGATCGTTGTCCATTTTCCCATCGCGTTTTTCACGCTCAGCTTTCTGTTGGTCCTGGTCGGTCGCGTCTGGCCCCAGGCGCACCAGACCGAATGGTTGTTGTTTGTCCTCGGCGCCATGACGGCACCCGTGGCCGTGATCACCGGCCTGATCGCCCATTTCCCTTACGAAGACACCGAGCTGCACGCCCTCATTGAACCGCATCAGCTCTCGGCAATATTCGGCACGGTACTGATCATCGCCCTCGTCGTCTGGCGTGGGCTGAGCCGGCGTAGGGGTCGCGACATCGGCCAGAAAGGCTGGTACGTTGCCATCGCGGTGCTCGGCCTGGTCTGGATTTTCATCGTCGGCGGCACCGGCGGCCAACTGGTCTACGACTATGCCGTCAACGTGCGCGGGGTCAACCCGCTGCTGCCGTAATCTGTTCAAGGCTTACCGGAGAGGTCGTGACGCTATCTGCCAGTTTGCTCGTTTCTCGCTCCGGCGGCACCCAGGCTGAGACGTCTGCCGATGAGCGTCGCCTGGTAGCCCTCGCCCAGACCGGCGACAACGCCGCTTTCGAGGCGCTGGTCTATCGCTACACGGCTGCGCTTTACCGGGTGGTGCGGCGCATGGTCGGGGATGACGGCGAGGCCGAGAACATTGTGCAAGAGGCCTTTCTGCGCGTCTGGATGAATCTATCTCGCTATCGCAACGACCGCCCCTTCTTTCCTTACCTGGTGACGGTGGCCGCCAACCTGGTCCGCGATCGCTGGCGCCGGGAGCAACGGCTGAGGGAGGATGAACTGGAAGCACTGGCCGACCTGTTGCCCGATCCCGGCGATCTGCCGGACCGCTTGATGGAGAATGCCGAAACCCTACGCCTCCTGGCCGAAGCCGTAGCCCGCTTGCCCGAGCCCTATCGCGCTGTCATCGCCCTGCGTTATGATGCCGGCTTCAGCTATGAGGAAATTGCCGTCGCTTTGGGCCTGCCGCTCAATACCGTACGCACCCATCTGCATCGTGCCAAGGCCCAGTTGCGGCGTCAACTGGAGGAACACGTCCGATGAACGACAAGATGGACGAACTGCTGGCACGCCTGCCGACACACCTGCCGCCTTCCGAGCTGGCCCGGCGCATTTGCCTGGCCGTGCGCGGCCATCGTCAGGCGCAGCCCTCGCCTTTCGCCTGGGCCGGACGGCGCACCCAACGACTGGCCCGACTCGCCGGGCTGATGGGCCTGGTCCTGCTCGGATTGTGGCTGCTGGAATTGGTGCCACCCGCCGCCTGGCCTGGCGTTTTCGAGGCCCTGCTGGTCTGGGCTGTCTATCTCTGGCAGGCGCCTGCTGAGGCATCGCTGGCCCTGGGGCAGAGCCTGTTGGGTCACTGGCAGGATCTCCCCGGTCTGGGGCTGACCGTCCTGCCCCTGGCCCTGGCGCTGCTGGCCATGGCTATGTTTGCCCTGGCTGCGTGTCGCCTGGCTGCCTGGACGGACCCTAAATCGCCAATGTCAAAAGGAGTTTTCTCATGAGTCGTCGTGCCTGGATAACCTTACTGGGCTTGTTTGGGCTTAGTCTGCTGATCGCGGCCGTAGCCATCCTGGCGATACAGCAGATGCGAACCAACGCGCCGTTTATGCGACCCGGCTTCGGTATTCCCTGGGAGCGGCCTGGCTTCGAGCCACGACCCTGGGACGGCTTCGGCCGACCTTTCTTCTGGGCCCAGCGTTCGCCCTGGTGGCTGTTGGGGCAGGTGATAGCTTCCGAGGTCTTCCTCTTCGTGATCGGCAGCCTGGTCCTTTTGCTTTTCCCCGCCCGGCTGCGCGTCATGCTGGCCGCGCTCAGCGAGCGTGGCCGGGCCAGCGGCCTGCTGGGATTGGGATTTCTGACCGGCATCCTTCTCCTGGTGCTAGGGGCGTTGGCCGTCTTTTCACTCATCGGTCTACCTTTCCTGCCCGTTCTGTTCCTGCTGGTCGCGCTGGCCGTCGGATGGGGACTGGTAGCCGTGACATTACGTGTGGGCGCGGGGGTGCGGCGAACAGCTCGTATCGAAGATTCCCATCCTCTGTTCGATCTGGCCCTGGGCGTGCTGGTCCTCTTCATCGTGGGCAGCGTGCCCATCCTGGGCGGCCTAGCCCTCCTCCTGGCGGCCGCGTGGGGCCTGGGAGCGGTGGTGGCCACCCGCTTTGGTTCATCGGAAGGTTGGCATCTTGACATCACCATGGAGGCACAAGGTCATGAACCGTAAATGGATTCTCTTTCTGTTGGTCATTGTACTCCTCGGCGCGGGCGGTTTGGTCCTGTTGAACGGTCGTGGCCGGGCCAGACCCGCCTTCGCACAGGTCGGCCAGCAGGCCGCGGCCGCCGGACTACGTACGGCCACCGTCCAGCGCGGTAGCCTGGCCGCCAGCGTGGAAGCCAGCGGCAGCCTGATCCCGGCCCGCCGCCAGACCCTGACTTTCGGTACCACCGGTCGTGTCGCGCGCGTGCCGGTAACAGAAGGTGAACGTGTGGAGGCCGGTACGCTGTTGGCCGAACTGGACACGGCCGATCAGGAACTGCAGGTCAAGAACGCGGAGCAAAGTCTGGCCATCCAGGAGGCGGCCCTGGCCCGCCTCAAAGCGGGGCCGGCGCCGGAAGACGTAGCTTCGGCTCAAGCGGCGCTAGAGCAGGCGCGGCAGAACCTGGAGAAGATACGGGCCGGCGCCCGACCTGAGGACCTGGCCGCAGCCCGTGCTACCCTCGAGCAGGCGCGGCGCAATTACGAGGAGGTCAAGGCCGGGCCCAGTGCAGCCGACCGGGAGATCGCCGAGGCCGACCTGAAGAAGGCCGAGGCCAACCTGCGGTTAGCTCAGGCCGAATACGACAAGATTGCTTGGCGCGGGGATGTCGGCGCCACCCAACAGGCCCTTAACTTGCAGACGGCGACCCTCGATTACCGTCGGGCCAAAGCCAACTACGACAAGGTGATGAACCGACCGACACCGACCGAGCTGGCCGCTGCTCTGGCGCAACTGCGGCAGGCTGAAGCCAACCTGGCGCAGCTGCAGCAAAGCCCCACGCCCGCTGAGCTGGCCGCGGCCCAAGCGCAGGTCGCCCAGGCCGAAGCCAACCTGGCCAACCTGCTGCGCGGCCCTGGCGCCGAGGAACTGGCGCAGACACAAGCCCAGGTGGAACAGGCGCGCATTGCCCTGCAACAGGCACGTCGCCGGCTGGATGATGCCCGCATTGTGGCACCCTTTGCCGGTGTCGTTGCCTCCATCGGTTTTGCGGTGGGCGATCAGGTAGGCGCCGGCGGCCCCGGCATCGTCCTGGTGGACCCCAGCCGTTTCCACGTGGATGTGCAGGTGGATGAGACCGAAGTGGGCCAGATCGCGCTCGGCCAGCCGGTGCTGTTGGTCGCCGATGCCTATCCCGATGTCACCCTGGGAGGCCGTGTGACCTACATCAGCGACGTGGGCCAGGTCAGCCAGGGCGTAGTCACCTACATCGTGCGGGTGGAACTGGATCCCAGCGATCTTCCCCTACGCGCGGACATGTCCGTCACCGCCAGCATCACCGTAGCCGAGCGCAGCGACACCTTGCTGGTGCCTACCCGCGCCCTGCGTCGTGATACCAATGGCGATTACGTGGAGGTGCGGCAAGACGATGGCAGCCTGAGCAAGGTGTACGTGCGGGTTGGCCTGAGCAACGATACCTTCAGCGAGGTGCTGAGCGGCCTGCGCGAAGGCCAGGAGGTCGTCATCCCTGCCCTCAACACGTCTAATCCACCGCGCGGCTTTGGTCCTTTCGGAGGCGGTAGATGATCCGGCTGGAAGCGGTACGCAAGGTTTACCATCTGGGTAAGGTGGATGTACATGCCCTGCGCGGGGTGAATCTGACCATCGAGGCGGGTGAGTTTGTTGCCATCATGGGACCATCCGGCTCAGGGAAGTCCACCTTGATGCACATCATCGGCTGCCTGGACACGCCCACGAGCGGCATGTATCACCTGGCCGGGGATGATGTAAGCCGGCTGGACCGGAAGGCGCTGGCGCGGGTGCGCAACCGGCGCATCGGCTTTGTCTTCCAGACCTTCAACCTGCTGCCGCGCACCACGGCCCTGGCCAACGTGGAGCTGCCTCTCATCTATGCCGGCGTGCTAGCCCGAGAACGCCGCCGGCGGGCGACGGTGGCGCTGGAGCAGGTGGGCTTGGCCGATCGTCTGCATCACCATCCCAACGAGCTTTCCGGCGGTCAGCAACAGCGGGTAGCCATCGCCCGTGCCCTGGTCACCCAGCCCAACATCATCCTGGCCGATGAACCCACAGGAAACCTGGACACCCAAACCGGCGAGGAGATCATGGCGCTGTTCCAGAGGCTGCACGAGGAACAGGCCTTGACCATCGTTATGGTCACCCATGATCCGGATATCGCCGCCCGTGCCGGGCGCATCGTGCATATCCGGGATGGCTTGATCGAACGGGAGGAACAGCGATGAACCTCATTGAAAACGTTCGCATTGCCCTGCGCGCGCTCACGGCCAACAAGTTGCGCGCAACCCTAACCATGTTGGGCATCATCATCGGCGTCATGTCGGTGGTGGCGCTTCTTTCTATCGGGCAAGGGGCCCAGGCCTCCATCACCGGCCAAATCCAGAGCATCGGCTCCAACCTTATCTACGTGACGCCCGGCCAGCTCCGAGAGGGAGGCATCAACACCGGCATAGCGTCGGCTACCCTGACCCTGGCCGACGCCGAAGCCATTGCCGAGGCTGTGCCCGACATAGCGGCCGTGGCGCCCGAATACAGCCGTAACGCCCAGGTGGTGTATCGGGAGCAAAATACGAATACGCGCATCATCGGCACCACACCTGCCTACATGATGGTGCGCAATGTCTACCCGGCGCAGGGCATGTTCTTCAGCCCGAGCGACAACGCGTTGGCCCGGCGGGTAGCCGTCCTTGGCCCCGATGTGGCGCAGGACTTATTTGGCGAGCGGCCGGTTATCGGCGCGACGATCAAAATCGACCGTATCCCCTTCCACGTGGTAGGGATTATGGAATCGAAAGGTGGATCGGGTCCGGGCGGCAATCAGGACGCCAACGTCTACATCCCCATCAACACGGCCCATCGCTATTTCGGCGGCCGCGCAGCCTCCGGTGGTCGCCTGGTGACCACCATCAACGTCTCTGCGGTCTCGGAAGAGAAGGTGGACGCCGTGATCGATGACATCATCTGGCTGCTGCGGCGGCGACACAACATCCGCAACGACCAGGATGACTTTTCCGTGCTCAGCCAGAAAGACATCCTGAACGTGGCCGGGCAGGTGACGGGGATCCTCACAGTGTTCTTGGGCGCCATCGCCGGCATCAGCCTGCTGGTGGGGGGCATCGGCATCATGAACATCATGTTGGTCTCGGTGACGGAGCGCACGCGAGAGATCGGCTTGCGGAAGGCCGTGGGTGCGCAGGAGCGCGACATCCTCATCCAGTTCCTGATCGAAGCCATCACCCTCAGCGTGCTGGGAGGCCTGCTGGGCATTCTGCTGGGGGTGGGCATCGCCCAATTGGTCAATTTGAGCGGCCTGTTCACGGCCGTGGTGACCAGTTCGTCGGTCCTGTTGGCCGTTTCTTTTGCCATGCTGGTGGGGCTTTTCTTCGGCATCTATCCCGCGCGACGGGCGGCCATGCTCAACCCCATTGACGCCTTGCGGTACGAATGAGAAAGACGCCCGAAGTCCGGCCGCCAATTCGCCCCTCTTGGGTTGGTAAGAGCAAGGGCTTTTGGCCGGAATAGCGCTCACGGTGTTTACGTTCGACCCGCCATGGGGCTGGCTCGCCATATGGGCCGACCCCCGTGGCGCGCCTTGTGCCATGCCTCGCGCGCGGCCGGCCTGCACGGCCCTTGGGACCGGCCTCGATTTTCTCGATCGGGCCTAGCGACCGGCCACAACGGCGCTCAGGTCAAGCCACCACGGCCCTGTGAACAGTCCCCAAAGGAGGGTGCCGAGCACGGCCACGGTCAGGGCCAGGGCCAGCGAATCGGCCAGCAGCGGCTGTGCCGGGACCGGCGTCGGCTCCGGTTCTTTCATGAACATGGCCACGGTCACCCGCAGGTAGTAGTAGGCGCTGACCACGCTGTTGAGCACACCGGCCACGGCCAGCCAGGTCCAGCCGGCGGCGACGGCGGCGCCGAAGAGGTAAAATTTGCCGAAAAAGCCGGCCAGGGGCGGAATGCCGGTCAGAGAGAGCATGAACACGGCCATGACCGTAGCCAGGAGGGGCTTGCGGCTGAAAAGCCCTTCGGCCGCAGCGATCTCGGCATCACGCGGGGCCGCAGGTTCGTGACGTTCCAGCGCCGCCACCACCCCGAACGCGCCCATGTTCATAAAGGCATAGACCACCAGGTAGTAGAGCAAGGCCTGGAGGCCCGCAGTTGTACCCGTCACCAGGCCGATGAGCATGTAGCCGGCGTGGGCGATGGAGCTATAGGCCAGCATCCGCTTGAGGCTGCGCTGCCGCAACGCCGCCACATTGCCCAGCGTCATGGTCAGCAGCGCCAGCACGGCCAGGACCGGCGCCCACGACGCGGCCGACACGGCCGGCAGCGCCTGCAAAAGCCGGAAGAGGGCCACGAAAGCGGCCGCCTTGGTCGCCACCGCCATGAAGGCGGTAACCGAGGTCGGCGCACCCTGGTAGGCATCGGGCGCCCACATATGGAAAGGCACCACCGCCAGCTTGAAACCGAAACCGACCAGCAACAAGCCCAACCCGGTCAGGGCGAAGAACCCGCTCCGTCCCCGGGTGGCCAGGTCGGCATAAAAGGTGCTGCCGGTCTCGGCATAGAGCAGGGCCATGCCGTAAAGCACGAAACCGGAGGCAAACGCGCCCAGCAAAAAGTACTTCAAGGCGGCTTCGGCGGCACTGCTATGATGGCGATCGAAACCGGTCAGCACGTAGAGGGCGATGGAGAGAATCTCCAGGCCGACAAAGAGGGTGATCAGCTCGACCGCTTTGCCCAGAATCATCATCCCCACCACGGCCAGCAAGAGGAGGGCGTAATACTCGGCGCTCAGGCTCGAAAAGCGGGGAATGTACTCCCAGGCCAGCAAAACGCCCAACACGGCCGCCCCGAGGACGATCAGGTTGAGCCCATGGGCCAGATCGTCGGCGCGAGCCATGCCCTGGAACTCGGCAATCGGCCCCCCTAACGACGCCAGGCTCAAACCGGCCGCCCCCAGCAATCCGATCAGGGCGATCAGAGCAGGGGCATGGCCGGTCTGCCCCAACCGGCGCCGTGGCCGCGAGCTCATCTCGACCACGAGCAGGATGAGGGCCGTCGCCGTCACAACGATCTCAGGCACAATGACGACAAAAGCGAGAGACGGGAAGTTCATGGGAGGGTTCCAAGAGGCTAACGGAGCCGGGCATCGGTAAAATCAGGGCCAGCGATTTGCCAGACGACCGCCGGCCGGGTGGCGTCTTGCCGCAGGGCTTCGACCGCGGGATTGATGCGGGCGAAGAACAGGTTGGGAAACAGGCCGATCACGAAGCAGAGCACGACGATGGGAATAAGGACCAGACGCTCGCGCAGGCTCAGGTCGGGCAGGTTGGCGTTCTTGGGATTGGTCAGCGGACCGTAGATGACCCCCCGCACGGCCGTGAGCAGGTACCAGGCGGCCAGGATGACGCCCAACGTAGCGATAACCGCCCAAACCGGTTGGACCTGGAAGGTGCCCAGAAGAATGGTGAATTCGCCCACGAAGCCGTTCAAACCGGGCAGGCCTACCGAGGACATGGCCACGATCAGGAAAAAGGCGCTGAAGGCGGGCAGCGACTTCCACAATCCCCCGAATTCGGCCAGCAGACGGGTGTGACGGCGGTCGTAGAGCATCCCCACCAGCAAGAAGAGCGCGCCCGTGGAGAGACCATGGTTGACGTTTTGCAACACGGCGCCGGCCAGGCCCTGCGACGACAGCCCGGCCACGCCCAACATGACAAAGCCCAGATGGGCCACCGAGCTATAGGCCACGAGCGACTTAACATCCTTCTGCACGAGCGCCACCAGCGCCGCATAGAGGATCCCGATCAGGGCCAGCACGGCGATCCACGGCAGGAACGTGGGCAACACATCCGGAAACAGCGGCAGGCAAAAGCGCAGAAAACCGTAGGTGCCCATTTTCAGGAGCACCCCGGCCAGGATGACGGAGCCTGCCGTCGGCGCTTCGACATGGGCATCGGGCAGCCAGGTATGCAGCGGGAACAGAGGCACCTTCACGGCAAAAGCCAAAGCAAAGGCCAGAAAGGCCCAGGTTTGCAGCGCCGGGCTGAGCGGGGTCCGGCGCAGGACCTCCCAATCGAAGGACCCCGTCTGCCCGTAAAGCAACAAAATGGCGACCAACATCAGGGCCGAACCGGCCATGGTGTAAATGAAGAACTTCAGCGCCGCATAGACCCGCCGCTCGCTGCCCCAGCGCCCGATGAGGAAGTACATGGGGATGATGCTCATCTCCCAAAAGACGAAAAAGAGGACCAGGTCCAGGGCCAGAAACACGCCCAACATGCCGGTCTGCTGGAACAGCAGGAGGACCATAAAGGTGCGCAGATGATGGGTGATGTTGCGCCAGGAGAAGAGCACGACGATGGGACCGAGGAAGGTCGTCAGCAACACCAGAAAGAGGCTGATGCCGTCCACGCCCAGATGGTAGCGGATGTTGAGGGCCGGCAGCCAGGCCACGTTTTCCACAAACTGCATGCTGCCGTCGTTGACCCAACCCACCAGCAGACCCAGCGAGAGCAGGAAATCGAGCAGGGTCACGGCCAGGGCTATGCCCTTGATGTTGCGCTCGTCGAAGATGACCAGGAGCAACAGCGCGCCGGCCAGAGGCAGCCAGAGGATCAGGGAAAGGAGGGGCAGGGTTTGGAAGTCCATCGTCTGCTTGCGGATGCCGGGAAAGAGCGAGGTTAGCGTGCCGCCATCCAGACAAAATAGCCGACCAGGGCGACGACGCCGACGAAGAACGAGAGGGCATACCAGCTGATCAGACCGGTCTGCAAACGGGTGGCCGCGGCGCCCACCGTGGCCGCCACGCGGCCCAGACCGTTGACCATCCCGTCGATGAGGAACTGGTCACCCCACCGATAGCACCACCGCGCCAGAGCGCGCAGGGGTCGCACGACCACGGCCAGGTAGAATTCATCCACCCAGTACTTGTGCTCCAGCACCGGCAACAGGGGCCGCAGAGCCTCCTGCACGGCCAGGGTCCAGCGGGCCTGGCGGACATAGCGCCAATAGGCCAGAAGGATGCCGAGGACGGCTACGGCGCCGGACACGGCCAGCAAGGTCAGCTCCAGGTTCAGGGCCACATGCTCGCCGTGGGCAGCGGTGGGGAAGACGGGGTCGAGCCACAGGGCCACGCGGTCGGAATGAGCCAGCCCCAGCAGGTGGCCCAGGCCATCGGGCACACCCAGGAATCCGGCCAGGAGCGAACCGAGGACCAAAAGCCACAGCGGCCCGGTCATCCCGGTCGGCTGTTCGTGGGCATGTTCGTAGAGATGGAGGTCGCGAGGGCGCCCGTAGAAAGCACGGTAGACCGCGCGGAAGCTGTAGAAAGCCGTCAACAGGGCTGTGAACAACCCCAGACCGTAAAGCAATGGCGCCTTCGCAAACGCTTTGAGCAGGATGGCGTCCTTGGACCAGAAACCGGCCAATAAGGGAAAGCCGGCCAGGGCCAGCGCGCCCACCAGGAACTGA
>Ga0197142_1002536_pt1 | contig 15907 bp, 12 predicted proteins | sample GBS60_MetaG_FD_148614 | JGI IMG/M metagenome (GOLD analysis project Ga0197142, IMG submission 148614) | Sediment microbial communities from Great Boiling Springs, Gerlach, Nevada, United States - GBS 60_MetaG | ecosystem: Environmental > Aquatic > Thermal springs > Hot (42-90C) > Sediment...
AGCCGATCAACCGCATCGATTGCAGTGCCCATCGGACATATCCAGCCACAAAAAAATCGCCCGGCAACTACACTCAGGACTACAACAGGTAACGCATAGAGGAGCATCACTTGTATAACCTGTCTGCTAGCGATCATTGCGGTAAGTCCAACCAGCGGATCGATGCGGAAAAATGTGTCGATTGGAGCCACGGAGGGAAGCGCTATTTTCCTAAGTTCCGGGTCGTACTTCCCAACAGTTAGAAGAAATAGATATAGAAACGCCGCGAACGCCAGCACCTGCACAATGCGACGAAAATTTTGCATACGAAGAATTCTGGGCTTCAAGTTCCTTGTGTCCTCAACTCAATATCTTCATCTTATTCAGGTCAATTTCCCCTACTCCAAGCTCGTGTGCGAATTTGATATAGCCAATATCCGATGGTTTCATGTTGAAAAGGGTTGCTCCAAAAGCGTCAACAGCAACTGGATCTGTCCCGGCTATTATCTTCTTAACGTCTTTCGTCTTACCGGGGCCTTTGGGCCCGTTGGTAAGAAGAATTCTTGTTGCATCAAGAATAGTCAGGTCCGGCTTGATGGCCGTTGCATAATCGGCTATGCACTGGTCGAGAGACGCACTCTGATGCCAGGCTTGGCGATCCCAATTGCACCCCATTAGGTTCTTAAGACCAAGCGTGAGTCTGGTTGCAGAATGGGTTTTCGCTATCGGTACGTTGATGAACACGTCCGCTTTGAGTATTTCTTTGATGCACGTATCTGACTTAATCACTTTGCCTTTTGGAACGGCGATTGTGCGGTAGTCGGATTCATTCTGTGCTGCAGATACAACGGCTCCAGCTTTCTCTGCTGCAGCTTGAATGCCCGTAAACCCAAGTACACCCTCGGCGGGTCGATCGATGATGTGATCAATCACCAATACTTTATAAGCTCCTGCTTCTTTGCACATTCTCACGATTTCGGCCACAACTTCCGGGTTTGTAGTTGCAGCAGCCGTTGGAGGGCGATTCCACGCAATATTGGGCTTCACAACAACGAAATCACCCTTACGAACAAGTTTACTTATTCCTCCCAAGGCATTGATTGCTGCACGAGTATTCTTCGTTGGATCGTCTCCAGACATTACAGCAAGCTCGTTCGCGTTGAACTTTGGAGCGCGAGTCTTTGCAGACTTTACATTAGCATCAGGCTGCGACGAGCATCCCCCAACAAACAACGCCGCGCCTATTCCGGCTAAGGATTCGATAAACTCACGTCTGTTGAGTTTCTTCATTTCTTACCTCTTTTGCTTTAGCGCATCTTGAACAGAAGCCATCTCGTCTTCTCAAAGGACCAGCTAGATCGCCATGGTAGTGCTTATAACACAGGACTCTCTTACATTCTGGGCACATGTGTCCTGTCTTCAGCTCAATTCCGCACTCATCACAGAAAAAGGCAACTACTCTGCGACTCAATTTTTTGACCTACGACTTTCTAATTTTCCGATCGATAAAAGTCATGAATCGCTCTGTATCGCTCAGAGCCTTATTGGCGGAATGAAAAGCAATCACAATAGTGAGGTATTTTCCTGTAACGAAGTATCGGCTTACGTTTGGCTTTGTGATTACAAAGTTAGGCCCGTTGATGCTTTTTGACTTTGTAGTTCCTTTGAGTTCCTTTTTCCAGTAATCAAGAAAAGCGATTGCGGCATTTTCGGATTTCATTGTATGTATGGTGACCTCGAGATAGTCGTCGCCGTTTTTGTATGTCTGCCTAGCTGCGTCGATGACCCCGTTTTTCGTATATAGCTCGTAGCCGCCATCGTAGATCCTGGAAATATCATTGCCCTTTCCATATTGCAGAGAGTTTGGAAGTATAGACCAGCCTTTTATCTCATCTTTTGTTGGAAGAAACCTTTGTACTGTTGGAACGCCTGCAGCAAATATCGCAGTCGCCGAGAAAACCAATAATATGAGGAATGCGTATCTGGAGTATTTCATAATCCTATCCAGTTAGGGTTGGCGCTAAGTCAAGCCAGTTATCTCTTGTTTTTCATTGTACGATACCCGGTATAACCCGTGCAACTTCTCTTACAAAAATAGTTTTGCAGTGGGGTTAAAAGTCTAGCAGTATTTATCGCTCGGATTGCTTCCTAAAAGATAAGCTAGAAAAGTTGCAAATCCAGTCGATTAGAGGCTTCTAAGTGCCGAACTGATAAAATAGAGGCTTTTGCATCCGGATTGTTTGCGTATCTATTGCTTATTTCGCATTTTGCGACGGTGCGCACAAAACTATATAGAATAGAGATTTCGTGTTATTATCCAATTTAATCTACGTTCAGTCATCCGATCGTGCCCGCAAAGTTGCCGAGGACGTCAGCTTGTTTTCAAAGCTCTAACCCAACGGTCTGGACCTGCGCTTTGACGGCTACTTGTGGGACTTCAGCTCGGCAAATCAGGGCGATTCGGCAAAGCATTTTTTGGTGTCGCAATGTGGGGAATGCGGACCTAGTGATATACAAGACCGAAGATTTCTTAGCGCTAAGCTATCTCCGACTATCGCCTAAAGAAATCGAAAGTCACGTTTACGCCGTCAACGCTTACTCTGCCGATGCCTGTTAACGGATCGACCAGCACATTGGATACTGTCCAACTAGTCACCTGGTTGGTGAGCTTGCCAGTTCTTTGGACTGTCCCAGCTGCTGTTATCAATACCCTTCCCAAGCTGCCATTTATAGTCAGCTCACCAGAGAATGCATAGTTTGCAAGCGGGGTATCGGCTTGAGTTCGGACCGATGCAGAGCCGCTTAGGCTAGCGCTACTCGGACTGATAGTAAATCGGATCGGCATATTAATTGCCTCAAGCTCCATGCGTCCTGTACCGCTGAATTGACCAGCTCGATCAGCGGTGAACGATACGTCTAAAATTGGTCTGGCTGACGTCTTTATAGATCCTCGACCGCGAAGTCCAGAGTTATCCAGTACAAAATTTCCATGTATTTCATATCCGGACAGCCTAGCGGAAATCGACGTGTTTCCGGTTACATCACCACGTGCAGAGCGGTTAAGCGATATCCGCGGATTGTTCGCAATAGGCATCTGCAGCGTTCCGATTGCACTTCCTGATCCGTCGGCTTTGATACTTCCTTGAATACCGGTTACAGTGAACCCGCCAATGGTAATCTCCGAAGGCCAATCGTGCACCTGGGCACTGCAAATAGACGCAGATAGAAAGGCAAGAATCACAAATGCAAGGTATATATTCAACCTGGCCATGGGCATACTCTACTCCGAATCGGCAACCACCTTAGCATTATCAGTGTTTCATATCAACATTTGATGTTGGATTTCAATATATTAAGACGTTACAAAACCGTCATATTGCTCCTGCGGAAGGATTACGCATAATTCTCCTACAAGTTATCATCAGTCTGCAAGTCCTTAGGTTCAACGTTCGACTTTGCAGACGCACGAAACTAGAATAAGGGGGCGCGAATTGAGCACTGATTATCGAGCTAAGTACTTCAGTCGCACTGAAAGCGGCTTTCCGGACCAGGTAGAAATACTTGGCACTATCTATGAAAAGGTCGAGGATTTACGCTACGGCACGAATCCGCATCAAGGTGCCAGTTTCTATCGGCCCAAAGGTTCGGCAGGGCTGACTTTTGGGCACATGGAAATACTCAAGCTCGGCAAGTCGGGTTTGTCGGAAACCAACTACGGTGACCTCAATCACGGTGCTAACATAGTTAAATATTTCGAGCGGCCAGCTTGTGCTGTAATGAAGCACCTCAATCCGAGCGGAGTCGCCGTTCAAGTAGGCAATCAAAACTTACGTGATGTTTATATACGCGCGCGCGACGCCGACCCTGTTGCCGCTTTTGGCGGGACTGTTGTTTTCAACACACGTCTTGATGCGGAGACTGCAAAGGAGATCATGACTACAGTTGTTGAAGTGGTTGCGGCACCAGAATTCGACGATGAAGCACTGCGCGTGTTCGAAGACTACGAAACTTATAAAATGAACAAAGAGATCCGAGTTATTCGCCTCCCGAACCTTATGAACTTGCCAAAATGGGTTGGAGATCCTGCCGCGCCTACGATCAAAGTGTTAATGGATGGTTCGCTTGTAGTTGCAGAGGCATTGCTCACTCGTATCAAGAGCGGCGAAGACCTCCAGCCTGCAACTACAGATCATCCTAAGCACGGCAAGTTGACTGTAGAAAGGTTTCCATCTCCTCGGGAGATCGAAGACCTGCTTTTTAGTTGGTATGTCAACATGAGCGTACGATCTAACGGGGTTGTGATTGCAAAGAATGGGGTAACCTTAGCTGTAGGTACGGGCCAGCAAGATCGCGTAACAGCGGTCAGGCAAGCAATTGCGAAGGCGAGGGAGAAATTCAAAGGCAGCGAGACGCTAGAAGGCTCGGTTATGAGTTCGGATGCTTTCTTCCCGTTCAGAGACAGCGTCGACGCCGCTGCAGAAGCCGGGATTACGGCTATTGTTCAGCCGGGGGGATCGGTCCGCGACTGGGAATCCATTCAAGCTTGTAACGAACACGGCATATCTATGGTGTTTACCGGCGAGCGATGCTTCTCGCATCATTAGAATTGTCACGGATTTACACGGAATAGGTTCTAATATTAGTCTTCGATTCGTGTTCATCCGTGTTTCATCGAGAGTCCATGCGACATTCGGAAAATAAGACCGTCGGGGATTTCATCGAAACACTGCGGGGAGTGCTGCGGTTTGACAATCCGCAGTTAGCGTTTTGTACGCATTTTTCATGGTTCGGAGTCGTGAAGAAGGAGCGTCTAGGTATTGAGGAGACACATCTCTTCTACAACCGCAGACGTGCGCTTCTGTCTCCCAACTTGCTTACGTTTCGGATTCGATATGGGGAAAGCTGTGGTTGGGATGGACAGAAACGACGAAGCAATCTTCCTCTAACAATAGAGGAACACGACGGCCGAGGATTTTCGGGCAAAATAGCTTTTCTGGAGCCCGACATATTATGCTACCATGCCAAGCTCGAAGAAGGAACCGATGCTTCCGTCGTTTGGGCGACGTTTTTGTTGCCTGAGACTAATCCGAGATTCCGCCGCAGTGTATCTTATGACCCAACAATTCGACTTTTGGCGATCCGTACGTTTACGCCCGCTACCGATAACCGCGATCCAGATCCGCATCATGCTCTTACTATTTGCTTGCAAATTCCCGAGCCATTCACGATCGGAGGTGTTATCGCCGACGGTGAGGGTGTTGAGATCATCAAAGGCGGATTAGATTTGGAAAATGATGGCTCGCTGGTTTTTAACTTCACGGCTCAAGCCTCGGAGTTGGCTGGGCAGGAGCGTACGTTCATTGTTGGCATTGGAGAAGGACCGACTACAGATCGCATAGAGTTGCGAATGCCCAGAGGGAAACACGTCGATTCGCAAGCCACGGAAGCAGCTTCAATGCGTTGGCTGACCGGAGCACTTGATAATTTTACTTTCGACGGCGTTCCTCGCAAGCTTCGAGTACACTACGCTAAAGCTGCCTATCAAATTATTTCAAATACCAAGGCTCCGCGCGGCCAGATAGGTCGCTACAGCGTATTCCCCAGTCGCGGGACTTATTGTGCACACTACTTATGGGATGCTTGTTTTACCAACCTTGGCGTGGGGCAATTTAACGAGCGTTTAGCGGAGGACTATCTGGTTGCACTTTGCGAGGCGCAGGAACCGGATGGTAAGATTCCGCAATTCGTATGCGCTACCTGGAACCGGCCTGCAGAGTCACAACCTCCCCTTATCGCCTGGTCGGCATGGCGATTATATGAGCGATTTCGCAATAAAGAGTTAATTAGAGACGTTTATGAGCCGCTCTGCCGCATGGTCGATTGGTGGTTCGCCAATCGCGATGAGGACGGTGATGGATTGGTTGAATACCAAACCCCTCTGGAATCAGGTTGGGACGATTCTCCCAGATTCGACGCAGGTCGTGTAGCTGCTGTGGACTTGAATGCTTACTTGAACCGCGAGATGCGTATTCTGGCACAGATGGCACCTATTATTGCCAGGGACGCTGAGACATCCATGTGGAATCGCCGGGCGGATGAGCATGCATTAATGATCCGTATGCGCCTATTTGATCCGGAAGACGAGGTGTTTTACGACCGTCTTGTGCGCGAAGATCGGTTCCATAAGGTTTTGACTCCAGCATCTTTTATACCGCTTTGGACCGGAATTAGGCTGCCGGTCGAAACTGTGCACAAGATGGTTGTTAAGTATTTACTAAATCCGAAGCACTTTTTTGGATCAAAGCCTTTTCCGGTAGTTGCCTACAGCGATCGAAACTATATGCCTGATAAATGGTGGCGAGGGCCTTTGTGGCCTAACATCGCTTGGATTATGACTGAAATACTTCGGGTGCAGGGATTCCACCGGGACTATTTGACGGCGGTGAAGCGGCTCGTGGATATCATGACCAAGCATGACGAACTAAACGAGCTATATAGCTCGGCTACTGGTCGACCGTTGGGAGCGGAAGGTTTTTGCTGGGGTTGTGCAGTTTTTATGGATCTGGCGAGGAAGTTGGGAGGGGCCGAGGAATGAGCCGCGGGCTGAAATGGGGAGTATGGAATGCTTTATGTATCGTCTTAACTCGCGCATGCATAATGTCAAAGAAATAGTCGATAGCGGGATGATAGGAGATATCAGAACCGCGATCGTGCAGTTTGGGTTTACGGTTAATCGCGAGGACAACACCCGACTAATCTCTTGCGGTTGATAACGGAATAGTCATTGACGCTGTTCGGAAATCGTGGGATGAAGGCTATTGGGTGTGCGTAATTCCGAAATAATGCTTGCAAGAGCATTGATGTCAGGCTTTGGCTTGATCGTAGACTCGGCCTTAGCGATGAGCTTTGCAGGAGCTAGTTCTTCCTTTGCACGCAAATAGTCATTTGAAGATTTATACACTACTAGGCAATTGGTGAGCGTGCGCCTGGGCATTGCTAGATATCTTCCATTATGGTAAAAGGCTGTCGAGGATCCACCATCCAAGCAAACAGCGCTCACGGTATTGAGTTGGAGCATGAACTTTGCCAGGTTGTAAAGCGATGTATTCCGATTTACGCACACTAGAATTAGCTTGCCTGATTTGGTGATTCCGACCGCCGTTCGCCGCTTGCCATACATTGCAACTCTGCTGAATCCTTCGTGTTTTGGAGCGAGAGCAACTTTACCGTCAGCTACCAGCGTTGGACCTGCACAAAGCACGGTTTCGTAGCCGTTCCATTTGTTTTCCCTTCCTACATGCAAAGGCACAATGGTTGCTTTGTTAGAAGAGTCTATACAGAGCGCAGATCCTATGCAGCCAGAGTGGACTAAGATGCCGAAAAGAGCGATGTCGCCGGTGGGAATCATCGTCTTGGTATCAAAGAAAGTTCCGGTAATGGCGACTGCCGGACGGGTTCGGTTGATCATCGACTTGAACGATTCCGATTTGCCAGCACCGCCTCGCGCGAGCGCAACCGATATGCGGACTTCGGGGTCGGCGAGATTAACCGTGACTACGTGCCCTACCGTACCGCATGCTTTTATCTTCTGATAGGCAATGCTGGGGTAGGCCGGAACCCGACACACCGCAAGCCCAAGCAGAATCAAGAGAAATATTGTTTTCATGGTAGCATCCTCCCGATGAGACTGCTCAACATGAGCCGGGCTACACATGAAGTAGTGCCGCATAACCAATGCCTTAGGTTGCGATGTGTCCCTGTATAATTGCCGGTTTTGACGATAAACTAGTAATTGTACTTGATTTTATACAACCGGGTTGACTGGTTGGAATTACTGTGATAATATGCAAGCGAACAGGGCTAAGGTGGAGACTGCTTGTTGTGTACCAAGCAATGGTCGGTTTATGCAAAGGACAAGTTTCCACAACATTACGCCTTGACATTAGCTTGGCACCTCAAAGTCTAAAAGTGCAAATACGATCTGAAAGGGGGGGAAAGAGATGAAGAGGTTGCTAGTGCTTCTGCTTGTTGCCAGCTTCAGTGTGCTTATGACGGCTGGCATCGCAATCGCCCAGACCGGTTGGACTGAGAACTGGGACAGTTATGTGAGCGGTCAAACGCCCTACGGTTCTTGGGTTCTTGGCAATGGTGTATGGGAGCCTCTCGTGGATGGACAGTATAGAAGTCCGTCGCAGAGCTATCGAATCGTGGGAGGCAGTATTTCCAGAATCGGTAGAGATCTGGGGTTCAATCCGGCAAATACCGGTGGTGCGATTCTCGAGGGCTGGTTCTACGATACTAACGGCGCCAGCGCAATGAAGAGAAGTTATTTGGGGTTCCAGAATGACTTCAATGTGAACAACGCTCTTGTCCGCATTGGTATGAACAACCAGTCGCAGTATCAGGTCCACTATTATAACGGTGCTTTGGTAACAGTTAATACTGGCCTAGGGAATCAAACTGGCTGGCATTATGTGAGGCTAGAACTTGTTCCTGCAGGCGACGGCACAAATTGGACTTGCAACTGGCAGATCAATGCTGTCGACGGCACGCCTTATGTAGGCAGTTTTACGTGGCCATGGCTGGCTGCAAGCGCCAATAAAGTCGTGCTCGGTTTCAACTACAGCAGCACTAACGAAGTTGACTGGGATGACATCACCGTTACCGCCGTTCCCGAGCCTGCTAGCTTGCTAGCCCTCAGCACTGGTCTTATAGGCTTGGTGGGGATCGTTCGCCGCAGGATGGCCTAGCGGAGTCAAGTCCTGCAAGTAAGTATCCGAACCGCTGATCTCGAAAGATCGGCGGTTTTTTATGTAGTTCTTAAACCCGCAATCGGACGTATTTTGCTTTATCACAAAAACAGGGAGACAAAAAGATAAGAAGGAGCGCACCTATTTTTGGTCTAAGCATTCGGCAGGGTGATTTCTTTTGATTACCGTTGCCGACATAATCGACGAGCTGGAAAACATAGCTCCTTCGGAACTTGCCGACGATAGAGATCCTGTTGGTCTTCAAGTTGGAGATACTAGCGCTGAGGTTCGGCGAGTTTGCGTGGCTGTAGATGCGTCCAATTCTGTGGTGAATGCGGCAGTACAGCGCGAAGCCGATCTTGTGATTGCTCATCATCCTCTTATTTATCGTCCCCTTAGTTCCATCACGGTGGGTGATCCGGTATCCGAGAGAGTAATGAAGCTCGTACGAGCTGCTATTGCGTTTTTCGTGATGCACACAAACTTCGATACAGCGCCTGGTGGAATGAACGACGTGCTGGCGGCGAAGCTTGGTGTTATTGATACTGTACCGCTTACAAACAGAAGAGAAGACAAATTCTACAAGATAGTGGTATTTGTTCCAGAAGAGGCGGTAGAGCAGGTTCGCGACGCTATGGCGGAGGCGGGTGCAGGAAGAATCGGCCAGTATACGCATTGCAGTTTTCGTACACTCGGCACGGGATCATTCGTTCCGTTACCTGCGGCTCAGCCCTACATAGGTACCCATGGTGAGTTGGAAGAGGTAGAGGAATATCGTTTGGAAATGATCTGTGCTGGCTCTTGGCTTGACCAGGTCATTGCAGAAATGCTGGACAAGCACCCTTATGATGAAGTTGCTTATGACATCTATGAACTTGCCAACGAGCCTATTATATACGGCTACGGTCGCGTTGGTACGCTGGATAAGGAGAGTTCGTTAGGCGAGTTTGCGGAGCTTGTGATTCGAACTCTCGATGTACGCTTCCCACGGATATATGGTGATCCGGAAAAGACTGTAAGAAGAGTCGCACTTTGCAGTGGTGGAGGCGCATCACATATAAGAGAGGCAGTACAATTGGAAGCTGACGTTTATGTTACTGGAGACCTGAAACATCACCAGATCGAAAATGCAATGGACCTCGGCATATCTTTAATTGACGCAGGTCACTTTGAGACAGAGAAGCCTGGAATGGTATCTCTTGTAGATCGTCTCCGCAAGGCCTTTTTGGGTAGTGACATCGAAATCGAATACATAGAGTAAGAGAATGACAAAGTTAGGCAAAAATAGGATTATCGTTGCGCTAGACGTTGACACAATAGACAAAGCCGTTGAGTTGGTAGAGTTTCTGAAGAACGAGGTTGGAGCGTTTAAGGTCGGATTGGAGCTGGTGAACTCGGTCGGACTGGGCATTTTTGATGAGATTAGGCTAGCTGGAGCGAATCGTATCTTCTACGACTGTAAATTTCACGATATTCCGAACACGGTATCCGGAGCTACTCGAGCGGCAGCAAGAAAGGAAGTTTGGATGCTCAACGTCCACTGCTCAGGAGGGCGAGCTATGATGGAAGCAGCCAAGAAAGCGGTGTTGGATGTTGCATCCGAGATCGATATACAACCGCCTCTGATTGTTGGCGTTACCTTATTGACTAGTATAGATCGACAAGCTCTGAATGAAGAACTGCGTGTGCCGGGTGTTGTGGAAGATCAGGTGGTTCATTTGGCGTTATTGGCTAAAGAAGCCGGACTTGACGGAGTGGTAGCTTCCCCGCACGAAATTGAACCGATACGCGCCGCATGCGGGCCCGATTTCTTGATAGTTACACCTGGAGTGCGACCGATCGGTACCGACCTTGGAGACCAAAAGCGAGTAATGACTCCTGGAGAAGCCGTGCTGAAAGGTGCCGACTATCTGGTGATCGGTCGGCCGATCACTAAGGCGAAAGATCCAGTAGCAGCCGCTCGTGCAATCGCTGCGGAGATCGATTCACAACAAAGGTAACAAGTGCCCCGGCGACGTAGATGTATTTGGAGAACTCCACGTAATGCCTTACTATCGTCGCAACATCTACGTACTATCGTGCACTATATTTCTTGCCGCGGTAAGCTGGAATCAAGTAATCCCTTTCTTGCCGCTTTTTCTTAAGCAAATGGGAGTGAAAGCCAATATGCTCCCATATTGGATCGGCATCGTCTTCGCAATGCAATCGCTTGCGAGCATGCTGGCGCAGCCGTTCTGGGGCAAGCTTGGCGATAGCTATGGTCGTAAGCCGATGATATTGCGGGCTGGGTTCTGCTTGGCCGGCGTTTATTTCGGCATGAGCTTCTGCCAGACGCCATGGCAGCTCGCTATATTTCGATTCTTAAACGGTGCTCTTACGGGATTCATCCCTGGTTCCTATGCGCTGATTGCCACGAACACGCCGGAAGAGTACGCGCCCAGATCGGTCGCTACGGCTCAAGCTGCAGCTAACGCCGGGTTAATTGTAGGACCTGCGCTCGGAGGTTTACTGGCAAGCCTAGTAGGTTATCGAGGTTCAATGCAAGTTGCAGGAGCTGTGGTGACATTATCCACGCTAGTCGTGTGGTGGATGGTGCAGGAACCGAACAAAGTACAGCCTGACGACAGGACAAGCCTAGTAGAGGATTTGGTTACATCCATCCGGTCGCCGCTGCAATTATCGCTGATTTTTGCGACGATGCTCGCATGGTTCTATGGCTCTGCAGTCGGTCCTTACCTAACTCTACATCTTACTAAGTTGAACGGCAATAACCCGGAATGGCTTGTTGGAATTGTCTATGCTTTGCCGGCTACGGCTTTTGTGCTAACGGCTCGCGCTTGGACAAGCTTTGGTGAGCAGTGGGGATACGATCGGACAATTGTCGTCGGATTGGTTGGCGGAGCTGTGGGCGCCTTATTACTTACCTTTATTCATAGTATATGGATCTTTGGCATATTTTACTTTCTTACGGGAGTTTTGCTGTCGGCGATTTCACCTTCGATTTCTGCCATTACCTGTACGCAAATAGACGAGAGCTTTCGAGGTCGAGCTTACGGCATTCAACAATCGGCGGGCACGTTCGGAGCGCTTGTTGCTCCGCTTGCAGCGGCAAAAGTGGCGGCTGCCTTTGGGATATCGGCGATCTTTATGATGAATGCCGTAATCTTTCTTGGAGGGACAGCTTTGTTCCGAGCTTTGGTATCAAATTGGGAGAAGCCGAAACATACTGTGAAGCAATAGTAAGACAAGAAAAACGCCGCAGTGCCTCTATTGGTATTCTTTTTCATACCAAACTCTTGACATTCGGAGCAGACTGGCGCATACTGCAGGGGAGGAAAGGCAATAGTTGCATGCTAGGAAAACTGTTTTCAACAATTGGTGTTATGTTGTTAGTCTTGGGTGCTGTGCCGACCTACGGTACGGAACTACTTCTCAATCCTAGCTTTTCCGAAGGGTTGTTTTCGTTTTGGGGAGGCAATTTGGCCAATTATTGGAGCGCGTGCTATTCGAACGGTGCTCAGGGGGCCACATGGGCATTAATGTTGCACGGGCAACCTCACGGCTATACTCAAGGCGTTACCATTACCAATTCCAACACTAATGCAGGTATCTATCAACGGGTGACAGGTCTTCCGCCCGGCGCGAACTACAAATTTCGAGCCTTTTCCTATCAGATTCAGCCCGGCTATTTGACATATATCCACGTGGATCCGAACAGTTCGTTACCCGCAGGAGCGCTTCCGACTACTGGTACCGTGCTTCCGTCTGAAGTCAATAACTGGAACTACCGTGAAATCGTCGGTACAGTTGGTCCCGGCGGATCGGTAACTGTCTATGCGTGGGCGGACTACGTTTCAGGTAACACTGGCCCCGTGTTCTTCGACGACCTCAGCCTAACAATAACGAGCGATCCGGTTCCGCCCAATGCTATCGACGATTTAGCAGTTAGCTATACGCTGAGCGATAGTGTGGAACTAACTTGGACGGCACCAATGGGTGCAAAACTCTACGATGTACGCTATTCAACACAGCCGATTACCAACGCAAACTGGTCCTCTGCTATTCCTGTAAATGTTCAGGTACCGCCTGTGCCGGGCGCACATATGAGCATCGAAAAAATGTGGGTACGGAATCTTGCGCCAGCTACAACCTACTACTTTGCAGTTAGGTTCAAGGATTTCTACGACGTCTGGTCGGACGCATCCAATTGTGCGACTGGCACAACTGCGCCTGCGGGAAGCGCACCATATTGGGCGTGGCATCTCAAGGAAAAGCTCTACGGTTGGTACACTCGGACTGTGTCAGATTGCCTGGCTGCCGATGAGAATACCGGAAGTCCGGACTACTTCAGTTGGTATTTTGGAGGGTGGGATCCTGACTGTGAGCGGCAGCCGGGAATTGCCGCACTCCTGCAGATAGTTCGAGATCCGTGGCTATTGGGTTTTGCCGGGCGGCTTTCCGACCATGTATGGGAGATTAGCTACGCCAACACTTGCATTGACAAGAATATTTACAACTCCACTAATCCTCATCAGAAGGTGCCGGTTTGGAACGAGAGTCACCACGGAGGAGAAATGAGTTGGAACGGGGTTGGCATCACCGCTGTCGATTACGACAATCCAAAATGGCTCTCGCGGTTGATTGAATACGCTAGACATGTTCATCATTGGACAGGCTACACCGGAAATCCGCCGCATTTGCATTTTAAGACGTTTTGGGTGAAAGGCGACGAGTGGGATCATAGTGCCGAGCGGGGCGTTTATTCTCTAGTAGACAATCCGGAAGATCGTCGGTTCACTCGTGCTCTCGAATATGCGGCTTGGCGCGACCCGAACAGTCGAATGCCAGATGGGAAACCAATCAAGGACTTTCTCTACGAGCTAGATGCTGCCTCTGCCGAAGATGCTATGACTACGGTTTGGGGGAAGCCTGTTGGGGTGCTACCCGCAGAGATCACATGGAATGGCCACCAGATATGCGGCTATTCGCGCACATGGTGGCGGATGGCCGGATCGATGGGAGGCACTGTCGGCACGTCCGGCGAATGGTGGTGGGATTGGCGAGTCGGATGGACTCCTCAACGAGATGCTTATTACGAACTGATCGATAGGTATCTGCTTACAGGCGAGGAAAGGTTCATCATTCCGGTGCGGGAAAGTATACGTTACTTCGTCGTTCAACAATCGATAAACGACATCCCGCCTGGAGAAATGTTTTCCGAGCTATATCCATGGCCCGACAACAATGTGCCCTACGGAACATTCCAAATAATAGTCTACTTGCTTTACAGGCAGGCGACAGGCGACACACAGTTTGACAATTACTTCAAGCGATATGCAGACAGGCTTTGGCAAGTGCTTCCTCCGCCGCGTGCTCCACGCTACACTAAGATTCGAAGGTCTACCCTTCAATGGGATACCTCAAGCGGCAACTATCCGTTCAAAGCTCCTTTGCCGTTCTTTTTGGGGTGGAAAGCGACAGGCGATAAAGAATATCTGTGCAAAGCGCTCGATGAAACAGACCCAAATGATATGTGGATCGGAATAGTCACGGAGTATGCTTACACCGGCACGACTGGTGCTGGGTGCTTGCGCTTGCCCGATCAGCCAATAACCTGGAACAATACTACAAGCTTCACCAATTTCGCCGCGCTTGTTACAGATTGGAGCTTCACTCATATCCGTTGGCTTACTTATAACTTTGATGCCAGCGATAAGATTATGCCTATTTGGCTCTGGTCTCTAAAACCTGGGGATTACGTTCTACGCCACGGTCCGGATGTAAACGGCGACGATAGGATGGACTATGTTGTTGAAACCGTGCCGTTTACCTATTCCGCCAGGCGAACTCCTCTAAATATTGTTCTTCCTACGGGAAGGATTGAGGCATGGGAAATTATGCCGATGGAGAGAACTTTCTCTGAGACAAAATTTCTTGCAGATGAATCACCCGTATATTTGGCTAGTGCTAACGTCACTGCGGTATTCAACGGGTTCTTCTATGTGCAGAACGACGATAGAACTTGCGGAATCAGGGTCGATTCGCGTGTGCCGGTTTCTGAAGGAAGCAAGGTGGACGTTGCTGGCTACCTGCAAACGGTATCAGGCGAGCGACGTCTTAGATGTTTTGACGTGAGAATTCGAATGTAACAGCGATTAGCGACGGTTTCTGCGAGTTATTTTGCTTATGCCACTCTAAGTTCTTCCAAAAGTTGTTCTAAATTTCGCGCCATAAACTCGACTGCCGCTACGGCACGGCGGTAATCCATCCTGGTAGGGCCGACGACGCCGATAGTCCCAGCAATGCGATTGCCGATTCGATATTTGGTACCAACAAAGCTACATTCGTGCATCGCGTCTACTGGGTTCTCTTCCCCGATAATCACGGTTACACCTGGCCCTAGGTATACTGATGAGAACAGCTTATAGAGCGCACGTCGTTCCTCGAGCGCAGATAGCACAGTCTCTAGCCGGTTCACGTCCTTGAACTCCGGCTGCTGCATTATATAGCTAGTACCCTCCATATGAACATCAGTTTCTTCTGCCGCTTCGAGTTCTTTTTTCACGAACTCTTTTACCTTGCCAAGCAACTCTTCCATTTCTGGTGTTGCATTGGAAGGCTCATTGTTACCGGCATTGAGAGATGATAGCGATTTTCCTACCAACTGCTGAGCGAGAAAGTTAGTAGCGCGAATCGGGTCAATCTTACCAGAGCCTTGACTGATTTCGAATATCTCGTGGATAACTCCGCCGTCATCTAATACAAGCACTGCCAGGAATTTTCGCTGTCCGATGCGTGAAATAGTAATATGTTTCAAAACCGCATCTTTAACATTAGGATTAGTAGCAAGCGAAGTATATCGTGCAAGGCCTGATAGGATTCGACACGTTTCGTGGAGAATAAAGTCTATCTCAGCGCGGCGCATCAGACTATTTCGAACCGTAGCCGCTTCGCTGCTGCTGATAGTGGGCTGATCCATTAACCTATCCACATAGAACCGGTAACCAAGATCAGATGGGATTCTGCCGGCCGAAGTGTGGGGTTGCCGAAGATAGCCCATTTCGGATAATTCCGCCATTTCGTTACGAATTGTGGCTGACCTAACCCCAAAATGATATCGATCTACCAAAGCACGCGAGCCGACCGGTTCGGCCGTTCGAACGTAGTCTGTCACTACG
>Ga0197142_1002537_pt1 | contig 15902 bp, 14 predicted proteins | sample GBS60_MetaG_FD_148614 | JGI IMG/M metagenome (GOLD analysis project Ga0197142, IMG submission 148614) | Sediment microbial communities from Great Boiling Springs, Gerlach, Nevada, United States - GBS 60_MetaG | ecosystem: Environmental > Aquatic > Thermal springs > Hot (42-90C) > Sediment...
GGCAACTTTAAAAAAACATTAACGACCTCAGGATCAAATTGTTTCCCTTTAAATTTATCTATCTCTGCCATTGCCTCTTTATCCTTCCGAGCCTTTCTATAAGGTCGATCAGATACCATCGCAGAATATGTATCACATACTGCGAGTATCCGTGAAAAGAATGGAATTTTCTCTCCTTTTAAACCTCCTGGATAGCCTGTTCCATCCCATTTTTCATGATGATGGCGTATGCAACTTACAGCCTTTTTTAAATATTCTATTTCTTTTATAATTTCTGCACTCTTCTCAGGGTGTTTCTTCATTATCTTCCATTCATAATCATCGAGTGCCCCAGGCTTATTAAGAATCTGTTCAGGAATCGCTACCTTACCCACATCATGGAATAGACCGGCAAATTTTATCAATCTCAGTTCTTCTTCTGAAAGGTCAAAATGCCTACCCAGCTCAAATGCAAGTTCAGCAACCTGCAAAGAATGTCTTATATTGTAAGGATCATTTAATTCAATTGTTTTTATAAATGTGAAAATTGATTCAATACCCATATCCCCTTCTAAATTCTGAATATTATCCATTACCCGCACAAGTTGTTTTGAAAGCCCCTCAATATATTGGATCTCCCTTTTTTCATATTCCATTTTATGCCTTGATAACAAAAGTGCTAATCCAATTGACTTATCTTTAAGTATAAGTGGAACACATATACAGGTTTCAAACCCATAATCTTTTAAGACCACCGGGAAACTGGTTAATACATTTACCCTGCCTCTATTTATAATGTTGGAAAGGAATCTATTATTTTGTTTTATCAATCTAATATGGAAATCTTCAGTGAGATTATAGTTCGTGTATGTTTCATAACCATCTCCTCGTTGGTTTAATGTATATATTGCTAAGGCATCGCATTGGACAATATCAGTCATTGTGTCCTTGATTACCTCAATTATAGAATCAGGAACAAAACCCTTTAAATTAGTGCGACCAATTTCAAAAAGCGTTTTTAAAGAAGAATTGGAAATCCTGCTGGTATAGAGAATCGACAATACCGCTCCTGAAAATAATAAAAATATAAAAAACATAAATTCATTCATATAAATCAAAATATAGTTGTCCATCTAACTATTATATATGCAAAAATTATGCCCATTAAAAGTGCTGAAATTTTAAGGGTTTAGGTGGTATTATTATTTTATGATGTGTCAGATTGTCACATTTTTAGTTGATTGTTGAAATTCTACGAAATTTCATAAGTTTTACAGGGTATAAAGTGTCATTCTGTCACATATTTTCCTGTCCATTCGTAAAAATTGGTCTTCTTTTTTAATTTTTATATACTCTTTTTTCTTGTTATAAACAATAAGGGCAGGGCTAAAGCCCTGCCCTTTTAAAAAGAAAAAGGAGTCTCTATTCCACACTCAGTATCTTAAACTCAATCCGCCGGTTTGCATCCCTGCCTGATTTCGTGCGATTATCTGCAATGGGCTGGGTCTCGCCATAGCCACGCACCTCAATCCGTGTTGGATCTATATTATGATAACGAACCAGATATTCTTTCACTGCATTCGCCCTTTCATACGAAAGTTTCATATTGTATGAATCAGAACCGATGCTATCTGTATGGCCACCGATCTCAACCCTCATCTTTGGTTTGGCAAGGAGAACCTTTGCCGCATCATCAAGGACCGGATATGATTCTGGTTTTATCACTGCAGAATTGAAATCAAAGTAAATGCCTTTTAAAATTATCCTTTCTCCAACCTTCGGCTCTTTTCTCAATGAGAAGTTCTGAACCTTTGTCTCATCCTTGGCAATCACAACCGGATTCGTTTCAGTGATATAACCCTGTGCCTCAACTTTTAGCACATAGGTTCCTGGTGCAAGTGTCACCTTATAAATACCTGTTGCAGGATCAGTGGAGATTGCAGGAATATTTGCATCAACGAATGAAATTTGAGCGAGAATTGGTTTTTCGTCATCTTTGTCTGTTACTTTTCCAACAAGCGTGCCCTGGGCAAGGACGACCTTATTGAGTCCAATATCAATTACCTTGGTATCTCCTTCCTGGAGGGTGACTACTTTTTCATCAAATTGATAACCAGTTGCCTCAACATGGATTCTAAAAGTGCCCGGAACAAGGACTACGGTATACATTCCTGAGGTGTCTGAAGTGATGGATGGGAACTGGGTCTGCGGGAATGTTATCGTTGCCACGATCGGCTGTTTTGTCTCTGCATCAAATATTTTCCCAATGACCTTGGCTACTTCTTTTTTGTTCAAGGCAAAATCAAGGATGATCTGGTCACCATCCTTCAATACAACGCCCTGTTCTTTCCAGCGATAACCCTCTGACTCAACATGAATCCTGAAACTACCTGGTGAAAATGAGGTTTCATAAGTGCCATTCGCTGAGGTCTGAATTGGCTCTTTATCTGAACCAGGGAATGTAATTGTAGCAATGATCGGCTCACCGGACTTTGCATCATAGACCCTTCCTGAAACCTTGGCAACCGGAATATGGACCTCAACCTTCTTAATCAAATCAGCACCACCTGAAATATTAAAAAATGCCTTCCACCAGAAATCAGGGCTCCTCTCAGGATTCAGTATCCCCAATTCACAACCCATATCAAAACTCACATTCCTTGCTCCGAACCTCAAACCCGGTGTTACCCACAATGACTCAATACTGTTATCCATATCAAAATAACCAAATGTCTCAAAAAGGAGTCTTACATCCTCAGATGGAATCAATTCAATGCCACCACCGTGTATAACATAGTTTGGTCTTTGAGAAAAATCTGCGTCATTCACATAATCGGGTTTTATGTCTCTGCCTGTATATAAATAACCTGCATTTAAATGGACTGCAAATGGTCCAATACGAAAATCAAATAGACCGGTTCCTATGACATCAGGGTCATGTGGTATGTGGGGAGGGAAATGGGGTGGATAAGGATCACCACCTGGTGGATATGCCTCAGGGAATGAATCAGAATAAAATCTCTTGTCACATTCATAGGCATTGTTAAAATATTCACGGGAAAGACCAGGGCCAAAATTAACTGCTCCGTGCACACCAAATGCATAAAGAAGCGGTGTCTGTTTATCAACAATTATTGGATAACCTATCTTTCCACCGACTTCAATCGTCTCAAAGCCAATAACAGGGTCAGGGTCTCCTCTATCCTGTGGATAGTTATTCATTTCAAACCACTTGGTAAATGGAGTTATCCTGAATCGCATTTCAAGATAGTCAATGATTGAATAAGATATACCGGTTGAGACTTTAAAAAAATGTTTGCGGTCAGTTACACCTACGCCCCATTGTGTTGTATTTATCTCTTCATATCGTTCTTCAGGACTGAAATGGAATGACAAAACACCCATATTATGGGGCTGGGCATACTGGAGTTTGAACATACCCCGGTTCCCATAGACTGATATCTCCTGGGCAAAAAATAGACCAGGAATTATAATTAAGCATAAAAATAATTTTTTCATAATACCTCCTCTATTTTTCCTGATAACGGACCTTTAATTGAATCTAAATTTTTTACCTGAAAAAGGGTGTCCAGGACACCCACTGGCCCCAACGGGAGTCGAACCCGTATCTTCACCTTGAAAGAGTGATGTCCTAACCACTAGACGATGGGGCCTTGTGTGTCAGAATATAAAGGTTTCGGAAAGATTCGTTATCAACGATCGCCCGATTTATCAGGAAATAGTTCTCTAAGTTTGCATTCGTGGTCATTATCCTGTGTGAAAGGTCTTCGCCCATTGCCAGGAGAAATTTCGCCGCAATCTTTGGGTTTTCATTTATAATCTCAATAAACTGTTGTTTCTTTAGAACATAGAGTCTGCAATCAGTCTTTGCCTTTACCGTTGCTGAACGCGGCTTATCAGTCAAAAGTGCCATTTCACCGAAGAAAGATGATTCACCGAGTTCAGATAACACAAGAATGAGATCCCCGCGCGTAAGAAAAACCTCAACCTTGCCCGATTCAATTATATACATCTCATCTCCGGTCGTCCCTTCTTTGATTATCACGGTATCCTGGACAACCTCTCTTGGTTCCCATTTCACCATCAACCAGTTTATTTCCTGTGGCGAAAGGTATTTAAATAATGCCACCTTGCTAAAATCTTTCATAGTCATTTAATTTTATCCATATTTTGGAAACTGTCAATAGGAAATTTTCTTACTGAACCTTATCTGGTCAAATGCCTCAATAGAATATTTAATAAACATCCGTAATTCATTACTGAATCTTTTAAATGCCTTATTCACTATCTCGTTCTGCAATTTCTGGTCAATCATAAAATCAGGATATGCAGTCCTGTAAATCTTTAACAGATTGTTAAATAGCAATTCTAATTCAGGTCTTGAGAATTTTCTCAGAGTAATTTTATTTTTTATAAATCTCGTTGCCCAATCATCCTCGCCCGGGGTTGTAGCGAGCATCAGCAGGATATGGGTCTCCTTATATGCGTATGGTGTAGGCCTGACCTGATTATGAAGCAGATATTTATCTATCTTTTTCATCTCTTCATCATTAAGGGCTACCCTTATCAACCCTTCTAAGAACGCCCTTCCTCTTTCCTGAAGATGGTATTCCCAGATATGGTTTATAACTTCAAATTCATCAATGATCAAAACCAGACCACCCAATCCAAGATTTCTTGCGATATAACTCAATCCGCTCAGAATATAGTTATAAAAATCTGCTGCAGTTGAAAAATCGTATAATGCAGGAATATGCTGTCCACCCCTTACCCGGAAAGGTGATTCCCGATCAGTCGCATATTCCTTTGTTGATTCACCTTCAATCCACTGCCAGAATACCTCGCTATGTAAATCACCTTCCTCCATATCCTTTATTCTTTTTAAAACCGGCGTGAGGAAACAGTGGTCAGACATGCCAATCCCACTCCCCTCTCTCAACAGATCACGATAACCGCGTTCACAACCATCCTTGATATACCGCAAACTATATACGAGTTCGTGATATATCTTCTTTGGTCTATATGGCGGTGTCTCAAGAATATGGAGCTCACAATAGCCAGTGGCAAATCCCTGTTTAAGGGATAGATGCCTGAGATACTCAGCAAGATGGGTCTTGCCAGAGCCATATTCACCCTCAACCAAAAATACCCCACCATTACCGTTCTTTAAACTATCAAGTGCCTTTTGAAAAAGGTCAATCTCATATGCCCTGCCAAATGTAAACGATTCAATATCCTGATGGGGAACAACCCCGAGCCTGAATGCCTCAACGAGTCTCCTTGATGATATTATATCTAATTCTTTCTCTTCAATCTGGAGTGTCTTGAGCCATTTTGTGGGAAGCCAGAGACAGAGTCCACTGCGGAATTTTACGCGCGATTCAATTCCATCCCATCTCGTTTCAAGGACAACCCCCTCTCCGAAGATATTGTGGAAGACTATCTTAGAATTCTTCTCGTTCAACTTCTTCTTTCTCTCTTTTTAAGAGTTCTCTTGTCCGGGTTTTGAGAATCTCTCTTGCGGTATCTTTATCAATAACAGTTTTAAAATTCCTGATCCGCTGAAATGCCTCTATCATACCAACAACAAAAATCCTCTTATAACTGATGTCAAGCATCTGCATCTCAAGGGCAGAACCAGCAATATTTTTTATTGATTTTGATAATATATTCTGGTCAAATTCAAAATCATAAGCAGACTCAAAAATCCTTGCAAGTTTTTCACCCAATCTTAATAAAAACTCTTCGGGTGCAACTTCAATTTTTTCAAGGTCAATCTTTACGCCCACAGGATTTATCTTTGTAAAACTTGAACGGAGTCTCTGTCTCAATGCCTCATAAACCCCACCTGTGCCTTCAAGCAACAGGTTCTCATCCGGGACCGCATAAAAAAACATCGCACCAGGCAACCTTGAATTTCCACATTCATCAACAATCTGACGCAAATTATCAAGGGCACGCCTCTTATCCCGGGCAGAAGAGATGCTCATTCCCCTCTCTGCCTCATCAAATAAGAATATCACGCCACTATATCCAATCGTATTGATAAACTGTATCAAACTCCGCAACATCCTGAAGGCACTTGTGCGATCAATTCGTTCAGAAATGCGATAACGTAATTTCAATTCCCTTGCTATATCCTCCCCTTTTAACCACTGGATCAGCGCCAAAAAACCATCTTCATCATCGGCAACGAGATTGCTTAATGCACCTTTTATACAATTTGCATAACTGATGCTTTCAAGCCCCTTAATCAAAGAAATGAAATCTCTCTCTTCCCGAACCTGGTTATACCATTTTCTCAACAATGCCTCAATCCCTATCTCATAGGCACCAAGCATATCTTTTTCAGCAAGCGGAGTACAGATATTGGAAACAATCTTCTTATAGACGAGTTCCAGTCTATCAAAAGGGCACTCAATCGCACTCAAAGAAACATAACTTGTAGCATAGTTATACTTCCAGGCGAGATTTCTGATTGAATAAAGGAAATGGGTCTTTCCGCCCCCATAATTTCCCACTATCAACTTAAATGTTGAGATACTCTGCCTGCCTGGAAAATTGAAATAATCATCCTCCAGGACTTTCAAATAGGGTTCAAGCCCAACCGTGTAATATTCAATGCCAAATTCAGGTGGTGTCCCATAACCACCAATTGTATTTATCATAATCCTCGCCAGTGTCTGGTCTATTTGATGTGCCATTTTAACTATTATTCTGCAAAAGAAATATAGGAATAATAAGTTCCCTCACCTTCTTCATTATCAGGAATCCAGATTGCATGCATTTTATCTGTTGTAGCATCAAATGTTGCAATATAAAAATGGATACCCTTCTGGGCATATTCTGACTTTTTAAAAAGGGACAACAGATAACATAGATGAATCCTGGGAATCTCACGGAAGTTTTCCTTTCTGGGGTCAGCAAAGAATTGCGAAGGTTGCTTTAATATCACATATTCACTAAGAACATCAACCAGATAAACCTTTTCACCGTATGGCTTGTTAGAAAGGATAGTGCGTTTTTTATATGCCTTTTGCAGGTCAAGATAAAACTCCTTCGGGTCAAACTTTACTTTCTTAAGACTATCATCAAACTTCTTTATCGTCTGATAAATCGTCTCAGGTTCAAGCGGAATTTTTGACTTTATCTTTTCAATCTCTGGTCCGAAATACAATGTTGCCTCGCCAAATTCAAAATTCAGTGATAAAGTATAAAGACCGATCCTCAAAATGGGATATTGTCCTTTTATTATCCAGTTATCCTTCTGGAAAAGTTCTTTAATCTTCTCCCCCAGCGAGAATCTGAATTCATCTTTTATTTTATCAAGTTCTGATTTTTCATTATTGAGCCAGGTGACCAAAGAATTTTTCAGTGCAAAGTCAGGCAGGTTATTTACTTCTTTTGATATTTCATTTAATTTTTTTTCTAAGAGATATGCATTCTCAACCGATTTTTCCTTAAGCCGTTCATATGTATTAAGTAATTTATTCACTCTTTTTGATTGTTTGATCAATAACCGGAACCCTTCTATTAATTCCTTCATCACAGACTAAAATGATAATCAAAAATTCTCCAGTGTCAAGGAAAAATTTTATATCATTTTTTGAAGTGAGAATTTGATATTGACAACCTGATTTTAATTTATATAATATCCCATTAACTTTCAAACATCTTTAAGGAGGAATATATGCCAATAACTTTGAGCATCATCAAGGCAGATATTGGAGGCTATGTTGGGCATTCAAGTATGCACCCCAATATCATTGCCCGGGCAATTCAATTGCTTGATGCCGAAAAAAATAAAGGAACAATAGTTGATTTCCATGTCTCCCATTGTGGAGATGACCTTGAACTTATTATAAGCCACAGACTTGGAAATGACTGTCAGGAAATCCATAAACTCGCCTGGGACATCTTTGTTGAATGCACTAATGTTGCAAAGGAATTAAAACTATATGGTGCTGGACAGGATTTATTGACCGATGCCTTCTCAGGAAATGTAAAAGGTATGGGACCTGGTTGTGCAGAAATGACATTTGAAGAAAGGAAGAGTGAACCAGTCATCGTCTTTGCTGCAGATAAAACTTCACCAGGTGCCTGGAATTATCCACTATTTAAGATGTTTGCCGACCCTTTTAATACGATTGGACTTGTGATTGACCCGACGATGCATGATGGATTTGTCTTTGATGTCCATGATGTATTTAATGACAAGAATGCAAAGTTAAATACACCTGAAGAGATGTATGACCTCTTATGCCTCATCGGTGCATCTGAACATTATATCATTAAAAATGTTTATAAAAAAGATGGAACTATAGCCGCAACAACCTCCACCCAGAAGGTCAACTTACTTGCAGGAAGATATGTTGGAAAGGATGACCCGGTGATGATTGTCCGGTGTCAGAGCGGATTACCTGCAGTCGGTGAGGTTCTTGAGCCATTCACCCTGCCCTATATGGTTACCGGTTGGATGCGAGGTTCACACTGGGGTCCATTTATGCCGGTCTCGGTCAATGATGCAAATCCAACAAGGTTTGATGGACCACCAAGGGTGATTGCACTCGGTTTCCAGATTTCAAATGGTATGCTCATCGGACCAAGGGATATGTTTGCTGATCCGAGTTATGACCATGTCCGTCAGAAGGCAAATGAGATTGCTGATTTTATCCGCAGACACGGACCATTTGAACCCCAGAGACTACCCCTTTCTGAGATGGAATACACAACACTGCCCCAGGTTCTGAATAAATTAAAGGACCGGTTCAAAAAATAACACAAAATTTTAAAAGCCCTGCCACTCGTGCAGGGCTTTTTTGTTTTTCATTCTTAACAGCAGTGGTCGGATTTATCCGATAATTTTTTGCGCAAGACAAGACTCACTATGCCCAATAACCACATACTAATCCATTACAAATTCTTTATCCTGTATCGTGTATCCTGTATCAAGTAAGGAATAAGGACTTTAGTTTTGTGTAGAGATAGTTTAGGATTTGTGATTTGGTCCGCCACACTTCTTGGCGGGCTGCGAAACCGTATAACAATCAACGATCTTTTTATCCAATCCCCCTTACTCCCCCTTTGGTAAAGGGGAAACAGGGCGATTCAATTGCATTATGCAATTCTTTATTTTGTATCGTGAATCATGTATCTTGTATCAAGGAAGGAGGAGGCACTTTTAGTGCCGATAAAAACCTTATGTCAAGCAAGCTTGACCACTACAATTGGTTTGATTATTGACTATGCTTGATTTTCAAATATAATTTCCAATGAAGATAATTTTATTCAGTATATCCTTTATTGCCCTTTGTTTTGGTCAAATCTGGCAGCCCGGTGCAACAGGTTATACATTTTTAAAACTCGGAGTGGGTATCAGACCTGTAGCAATGGGTAATGCATTCACTGCCCTGAGTGATGATGGAACTGCGGTCTTCTGGAATCCAGCCGGTCTTGGTGTGATAAACAATTATCATATCTCAGGGATGGCAATGTCCCACTTGGGATTTATCCAGTATTACAATCTTGCCTCATCAATCTTCCTGGGCAAAAAGGCTGGCTCGCTCGGTATCGGCATCTGTTATCTTACTGCAACCGATACCAGACGGGATGAGGCAGGAAATGAATTTGACCAGTTCAGAAATTCAGATATGTTATTGAATTGCGGATACGGCAAAGCAATTGGCAAGAAGAAACAAATTTCATTCGGTGGTGCAGGAAAGATTGTGCGGAGCCAGCTTGAAGAAAAGAGTGCCTGGGGTTTTCTTGGTGATTTTGGTATCATCCTCCACCCTGTGAAGGTTATCTATTTAGGAACCACAATAAAAAACTTTGGAACACCACGAAGGTTTATTAACAAATGGGAGTATCCACCGGTCAACTTTCGCCAGGGCCTTGCAATTAAGATTCCATTTGCACAGAGCCACTGGGCATTGAGCCTTGATTATTCACTCTATCCTGATTATATCCCAACATTTTCCATCGGTAGTGAAATCCACATCCGTGAACCAAAACTGATGCAGACCGCTACCAAGGCAATATTTGGTCAGGAATCTGCCTTATCCGGATTCTCTTTGATGGCAGGTTATCAAACCGGTTATCAGGATTTGGGCTGGTCTGGTCTTTCTTTTGGTTTTTCCTTAGAGATAATGATAGGCTCGGCATTATTTCTTGATATTGGTGCAGTAGCACTCTCCTACGGATACTTAGGATATTCTGAACGTATCGGTATCGGATTAAATTATACGCCCGAGCTAAACAGAGCCAGGAAGTAGTATAATTACTCGCTGCGTGCCAGATTAAGACACCATCTGCATCCGCATTGAGTGCACCAAAAATTTGAGAAAATATATAGTCTTCATCAAATCTATCACAATAAAGGTCAAATCCCTGGACAAAGGGAATTATCTTCACATTCAAGGGTGATTTTTTAAAGGATTCCTCAACCGAATCAAAATATATCCAGTAATTACGCCAGTATTCAGATATCTCTTTTTTGAAAGAAGGATGGAAATGGGAAGGATAAAGCATTGGATATACCACATCCACGACCTTTGCAAACCTTGATACCTCCTGTCCCTCGGTCTTTAAATCATACCAGACCGAATAGCCAAATATACAGACCCCAATCTCAATATCGGTTGTATCTTTTAAAGCACGCAGGAATTCAATAATCGGGATGTATCTTTCGCCTTTTGCATTATTCAATCTTATACGACCAATATCCCCATCAGTAGGAAATCTGATGTAGTCAAGGGCAACGGATTTAACACCTTTTTTTTCCAACTCTTTAATGATACTTATCAGATATTGATGGACCTTTTTGTTATACGGATTTACCCAGGCAGTGCCGGTTTTATCATACCAGATTTCACCGGTTGAATCCCTTATTGCACAATCCTCATATTTTGCAAGGTAGGTATCCCGAAAACAAACAATCCTGGCTATCAGTTTGATATTCAATTCTTCGCATCTCTTTATCAGATACTCAAGGTCAATATATCTTTTAAACGCCTTCAATTCTCTGACCAGAGGAATTTCTGTATCATAGCATAAATAACCATAATCACCCTTTAAATCTACAACTATAGTATTGATATAACCTGATTCAGCAGCACGGAAGATTTCTTCAAGAAAACCCTTTTTACTTGCCTGATAGGGGTTCAGATAAACACCAAAGATTATACTATCAGGACTAATTGAAAAGATTGTATAAAGGGCAAATATCGCACAATGGTTCATTTTTTTTACAGTATTCTTTACCCAATCTGACGATCAAGGCATGGTATTCATTGTATAACCGGGTATTCCTGGGTATATTTTCTTCAAATAATCTTTGAATTTCATCATAATCAGCATCATCATCAATAAGTTTGTGTCTGAAAAGGAATCTTCTGGTATAGGCATCAACGACAAAGACCGGTCGGTTCAGGGCGTATAAAAGGATGGAATCTGCAGTCTCAGGACCAATTCCCTTTATGGATAAAAGTTCGTCCCTCAAAGATTTTGTATCTTTAAGTTCAAAATTCTTTATTTCTCCATCATACCTTTCAACAAAATACCTCAAAAATTCAATCAACCGATTTGTTTTAAGTTGATAGAACCCTGAAGGTCTTATCAAGTTCGGGATCTTTTTTTTATTCGCAAGCAATCTTTTAGGGTCGAGTAATCCTGAATTCTTTATGTTATTTATCGCCTTTTCCACATTCTGCCAGTTTGTATTCTGGGTCAATATCGCACCAACCATTATCTCAAATGGTGTTTCTCCAGGCCACCAGTGCTGGGGACCGAATTTATCAAATAGCCGCTCATAGATTTTCAAAAATAACGCTCCTCCTGCTGATTTTTTTACCTCCATAATCACGAGACCAATGATAATACCAAATTTACTATTCTATGTAGAAATCCTTCAGTCTGAATCTGCCTTCGGAATTTTTAAATTCAATCATTCCTATGTCCGGGGCATAATACTCTTCGATATACTCTTCTTTTGAAACCGTTGAATCCTGCGTTATTATAGATTGATGCCGATTGATTATAACCCGATAAACTTCACCATAGATTTTATCCTGTTGATAATCAGATACCAGAACATTTATAACATATCGTGCCTTTATCCATTGCCCAAAAAAATTTAGAGAATCAACGAGCGAATCAACAAATCTATTTCCTGTGACAAACGGCAATTCAAGTCTGAAAACAAAACCCTCAAGGATTGTATAATCAGAACCCCCGTAGTTTTTTATTATTTTTATATATTCTTTTATTCCTTCCTGATCTTCAGAATAGTAGTGGAATTCTCCTGAAACATTGAATGGATAGCATTCACGCTGGAGTATTGTATCAGGCGGTTCAATTGTAATATTTATGCTCACTGGATTATACAGATCATCGTTGGTATAATTCCACCAGATTCCTTCTTTGAGCGGGAAATAATCGCTCGCAGAACGTTCAATGATATAATTTTTGCAGGAACTGAATAATAATAAACCTAAAAATAATATCAACCAAATCCCTCTATAATTCATATCGAATCCCCATTTTTATACCAAGACTTCCGGCATAATCTTTAAAGTCGGTTACGCCATCATAATAAAGAACAGGATAGATATTTAAATTTTCATAATAAAAATTTAGCAAAAATCCAAATGTATAACTAAACCCAATACCCCATTCTTTATTTTTATTTAATTCGCGGGAGATATAATCTAAACCTAATTCGCCATAAGGTGCAATACGCCAGGGAATTTTTTGTATCATTAAGCCCAGACCATATTTACTGAATGAATAACCTGTATTCTTTCCCTGGTAATATGAACCACTCAATGAAAAATTTAAATTGACATTATGATTTAAATCCTGCTTGCCGATATATGCCTTTATTATTGTCCCTCTATTCAGTGTATAATCAAAACCGAATACCGGTTTATTTACTCCACCCTCAACTCCAAAGTGAATACTTATTAGAAAAGCAATAATCATATATAATAATAATTAAAAAAAATGAAAAGTCAACCACTTGATTATATCTCTATTTTATATAAAATCTTATATGGATGAATTAAATAAAATAATTCCTGTATATAAACCTATCGGACCATCTACATTTGACCTCATAAGAATTTTTAAGAAAATGACTAAATTCGCAGGAAAGATAGGGCATGGTGGCACACTTGATCCATTCGCCTGCGGGGTTGTGCTTTTGCTTCTAAATAAGGCGACTGAAAGATTTGAAGAAATTAAAAATTGGGAAAAGGAATATACTGCGGGCATAAGGCTCGGTGCGGAATCAAATACAGGTGATGTTACAGGTGAAATAAAAATACTGCGTGATGATAATTTTTCTCCACCCGGAGTGAAATCAGTTGGAGAAATATTAAAACTCTTTATTGGTGAAATAGAACAGAAGATACCGCCTTATTCAGCCGCAAAATTTCAGGGAACACCTTTATATAAACTTGCAAGGAAAGGGATTGAGGTTGAAAAGAGCAAGAAAGTGAAAATTTTTAACATTCAACTGATCTATTATAGATACCCTGTTTTAACCATAAGGGTTTCCTGTTCAGGTGGTGTTTATATACGACAACTTGCCCGGGATATTGCACAGAATTTAAGAACCAGTGGTTTTCTTTATTTTTTACAAAGGGAAAGAGTTGGTGAATACACAATAAGAGAATGCCTTAATATTCGGGATTTTGATAAAATCACCATTCAATAATTAAATCCTTATCCGGGTAAAATCTCTTTTTAATAATATAGTAGCATAACCTTCCATTTTTCAATTCCTTCTTACTTATGCTGTAATTGATATGCAGTTTGAAATCCTTTCTTGCCATTATAACAAATTCTGCAATATTTATTGGTTTACTCCACTTTTTTGTTGTTGTTGTGATATAACGGAAAAAATTTTTATTCAATCGCTGTCGGTATCCAATTTTGAATGAATTATCCTTACCGGGTTTTATCAACATTGAGAAATGGATACCATTTGTATCCTTTTCGTATGGAAAATCAAGCATAATAATGTCCGGGAAATAATGATTGGTATCTACTGGAAACGGATAAAAAAATTTTACAATTTTTCGGGAATCGGTATTGTTTTTGAAAAAATATTCACCCTTGACAAAGGCACTTAAAGAATCAATTTCTATAACAATCTTCTCCTGATAAAAATCTACAGGAATTTTTCTGGCGCAACTTAACAAAAATGTTATAATTAAATAAAAAATTATTCTTAGATAGCTCATAAATTATTATATTGATTAACCCCTTCATTTCAATAGTTGACTGAAAATAAAAAATAAATATAATCTGTTGAAAGGAGGTGCTATCTATGCCTTGCGGAAGGAAGAGAAAATTAAGAAAGATTAAAAGGCACAAATATAAAAAGAGAAGAAAGGCAATGCGGCATAAAAAGAAAATAAGATAGGAAAGGGGCTATTTAATTTTAAGGATGATGCCCCGGCGTGAAGATTTTATGAATTTTATAATTTCCTGGAGAAAATCTGAAGAAATATTAAATTCTATCTGGGATATAATCTCATTAAGATTTTTATCCGTTCTATAGAAGAGCCGAAATATTTCTTTTATCTCTTCTATCTCTTTGCTACTAAATCCGTGACGCAAGAGTCCGACCCTGTTAACTCCATATATCTTTGCCCGATTACCGCGCGCTAGAAAATAAGGGGGAAGGTCCTTATTCAAATAGGACTTTGCACCGAGCATCGCATATTTTCCCACCCGGCAAAATTGATGGATCCCTGACAATCCACCAATATAGGCAAAATCCCCTATCTCAACATATCCTGCTATTTGAGCACCACTGGCAATGACAGTATTGTCACCAATTCGAACATTATGTGCAATATGGACATAGGTCATAATAAAATTATTATTTCCAATTATGGTCTTTTGATTTTCACCGGTTGCCCTTGAAATTGTTGCATATTCTCTAATGATATTATTATCGCCAATAATACACTCTGAATACTCACCCTTAAAATGATAATCCTGGGGGTCGATTCCAATCTGTGCTCCAGAATAAATGATATTATTCTTACCAATCTTCGTCCCCTTCTTTATTAACACATAATTACCAATTATGGTTCCGGCTCCAATTTCTACTCCGTCTTCTATGATAGAAAATCTACCAATCTTAACGCTTTTATCAATGCGTGCATTTTTCCTGACAATATCAGAAGGTTCTGCAGATGAGGTATTCTGGTTGCTCAGGATTTTCAATTTATGCAAAGGCCCCATAATTTTATTTTACTGAAAACTTAAATAAATTCAAGTATGTTTTTCCAACCTGGCCGCAGCCTTCTATCTGGGGTATAATTCGTGCGGTTGGAAGCGGATTAAGACTAACTTCTTATTTCTAACCTCCATACTCACTTCCTCTCCTAATAACCAACTTCCAACTCTATGATACCCGCCACACTTCTTGGCGGGCAGCGAAACCGTCCAAGGAAGAACGATCTTTAAAGTGGCATATTGACTTTTTATAAAAATCTTTTATACTATCAATTGAAGGCTCTATGCGGATTTTATTTTTCTCTATATTTTTCTTTTCCTTGATACTTTCATTCAATTGTGGTGCAAAGCCGAATAGTCCACCTGATACACCATTAATTCCTTCTGGACCACAATACGGGTATGAGGATTCAATCTATATTTTCTCAACATCCAGCAGCGACCCGGACCAGGATGATATTGCAATAAGATTCTACTTTAGTGACGGGGATACATCAGAATGGGGCTCTTATATCAAAAGCGGTGATACCTCTACAATTTCTCACACATTTAATGATACAGGTAGATACTATATCTCTGCCCAGGCTAAGGATGTAAATGGTAATTATTCAAATTGGTCATCTGCCCATTCAATAAGAATTCTGCTTGCA
>Ga0197142_1002539_pt1 | contig 15898 bp, 15 predicted proteins | sample GBS60_MetaG_FD_148614 | JGI IMG/M metagenome (GOLD analysis project Ga0197142, IMG submission 148614) | Sediment microbial communities from Great Boiling Springs, Gerlach, Nevada, United States - GBS 60_MetaG | ecosystem: Environmental > Aquatic > Thermal springs > Hot (42-90C) > Sediment...
AAGGTGTAATATTAATAGAAGTTATACATTCTTTTTGTGTGTAAAAATGATGAAACCTCATATAAATTATAGTATTCTTTTTGACAATTTTTATCTAAAATTTTTTTTATGTATCGATAAAAAATGTATTGAATTGGTGTAGTATAAACAACTATAAGACAAATTTTTGTTGCTTTTTTTGATTTTGCATTCATCAAGAAAACTTTTACTTAATAGGATTAAGTAAATGATTAAACATAGATTTCCTCTTTTGTAAAATTGTTGTTGATAAAATAAAAAAATAAACTTTTTTAATGGATAATGAAATTGCAAGAGCTTACAAAAAAAATTCAAGAAGTATTTTCAGAAGAACAATCAAAAGTTTTACAAGAATTTATTTATTTTATGAATGATCTCGTTAAAGTAAGTGATTTTAATGAACTTAAAGAGATTGTAAAAGAGTTAGCCGAAGCACAGAAACGAACAGAGCAAAGATTAGAAGAGTTGGCCGAAGCACAGAAACGAACAGAGCAAAGATTAGAAGAGTTGGCCGAGGCTCAAAAACGAACAGAGCAAGAATTAAAGATATTAGCAAGTGAACATAGAATCACAAGGCAGGAACTTGGAGGACTTTCTCATTCTTTTGGTTATTTATTAGAAGATAGGGCATATAAAGGATTACCAGAGATACTATACAAGCAGTTTGGAATAAAAATAAAACAAAACTTAAAAAGAGAAATATTTCCTTATAAGGGGAATAAAAAAATTGAAATAAACATAATTGGTATGGGAATCCAAGACCAAAAAGAAGTTTGGATTATCGGTGAAGCAAAATCTCAATTAAAGAAAAAACATGTTGATTCTTTTATTCAAAAACGATTTATCTATGATGACTTATTTCCTGGGGAGAAATTTTATGTTATGGTAACTTATATGACAGATCCAGAAGTTAAAGATTATGCAGAAAAAAACGGAATTTATGTTTTTTATTCTTACGAATTGCCCTTATAATAAAATACATTTATAAATATTATTTAGTTGATAGTTGGAAAACTAAAAATAAAAATATTTAATAATTTTAATAAAGTTCACATAACACCAATATATACTTATCTACTTGATTCTTATCAAAAGAATAACTTTTCTATTGGATTTGAATATAATCATGTTGTTCATCTTTGTTAAGTTATAGAATAGATAAAGAAGCTCATGGCAATTTTTAACGCCAAGTTCAGAAAAATTCTTAATATCGAAATAGAGAATCTAAATATAATAATATTTATTTATAAATATTATTAATAAAATAATATAATTTAATCTTCGAAATAATCTTGATCTATCTTTTTGATTTCGTAAATATTTACAGTTGTAGTTCCTAAATTATATTCAATCATGAGTTGAGCGAGTTTTTTGCCATCAATTAAAATAATTTTTGCATCTATGCTTTGAGCATATTCTTCTGCTTCTTTTGAAAATCTAGAAGTTGTGATAAAAATTCCTTTTCGCGACTTTTTCCCAAGCAAAGCACCAGCAAATTTTTGGATTTCTGGACGAGATACTACATTTTCCCATCGTTTTGCTTGAATATAAATAAAATCTAATCCAAGTTTATCTTCTTTTATTATGCCATCAATACCTTCGTCTCCTGATTTACCCACTACTTGACCTGCTTCTTTCAATGAGCCACCATATCCCATTTTGACAAGTAGTTCTATTACGATTCTTTCGAACCTCGAAGGAGAAACTGTTTTAATTCTTTCTAAAATTTCTTCTGATAAATTATCAATCATCTTGGAATATGCTTCATCAAGGGATTCCTCTGGTGTTTTGGATATTTGAATTTGCCAGGAATCGTTATCGTTATAATCAATTTCATTTGATTCACTTAATGATTTATTAATAAATTCCAAAAATTCTGGAAATTGTTTTAAATAATTTATATCAATCATTTGCGGGTTGTCTTTTAAAACATTTATACCTCTTTCTGTAATTTTAAAACTTGAACGTCCAACTTTTTCTAATAATTTTGCTTTGACTAGATATTGTTTTGCCCATGTAATTCTATTATAAAGCCTTCTTTGTGTTCCCGATGCAAGTAATTCATTCTTTTCTTCTTCTGTAAGATGGAATTTTTGAGCAATCATTTCTTCTGCATCTTTTAATGAATGTTCTTGATGATCACTACATAATTCTAGTAAAGGAAGCATCATTTCGTAAAACTTAGGTATTGGCATATTGCTATAAATTTATTTATAAATATTTTATGTAAATCTTTTAAATTTATGATTACTTAGAATATACTTTAATTTTTTTGTCAAACAATTATTTAATCTCGATCTTTACCGAGAACGAATTCGAAAGGGAAATAACATCGCCTGATTTTATCAAGGTTTTTTCTGTAATGCGTTTTTGGTTTATATAAGTTCCATTAGTGCTTCCCAAATCTTCGATATACCAACCATTAAATTCTTTTGTAAAACGAGCATGCTTTCGCGAAACAGTTGGATAATTTTTTAAATATTCTTTGCCTTTCTCTTCTCTTCCTACAATATCACCAGAATAGATTTCTAAAACAAAATCATGATGTTTTAAAATAATACTTTCGCGTTTTTCTATAATCGTTTTATCTGCAATAATTTCTTCTTGTATTGATGATTGTACTTTATTTGTGGGAATTTCGTTTTTGATTTGATCTTGTTCAATTTCTGGTTCCTTTTCTTCTTCTGTTATTATGGGAGTATTGGATATATCAGACATACATTCAATGCATAGAAATTCGTCGATGGGATTTTTTGCTTTGCATGTTGGACAAATTCTATAAGAGGGCATCTTTGATTACCTCGCTATCTTTTTGATAGGGAATTCCAATTATATATACACCATCATCTTTTTTTATTACTTGTAAAGTTTTATTTTTTTTTGAATGAATCCACGACTCATAATCGTTTTGTAGATTAGGGTTGAATACAAAGATTCGTTGATTTTCTGAGCCTTTATAACTCCATTCGCTTTCTAATCCTTTTATAAATGGCCCGTCAATTAGAGCATCAATCAATGATAAATGTTCAGAATATTTTTGTTGTAGCTTTTCTAATGTATGTCCTGAATAAACCAAAATATCGTCAAAATCTTTGCGAATGAGTTTTAAAAATTCTAACAAAGCAACAGGCTGGTCGAAGGGTTCGCCTCCACTTATGGTTAATCTTTTACAAGGAAATTGTTTTATTGTTTCAATCAATACTTCTATATCCATTGCTTTATTCTGATCAAATTCCCATGTATGAGTAGACATACATCCTTTACAATGAATCGAACAACCTTGTGTCCAAATCACAATTCTTTTAGAAGGACCTAAGATATAAACAGGATAGTGTATTAAGCTAATTAAAATTTTTTTAGTATTACGAGACATATCCATCTAAAAACCATCCTTCTTCTGGACTATAATTTAATTTAGTGATAGTGACGGTTGCTCCTTCTTCTGGAAAGAGTTGGAATAAAAGCTGTGTTAAAGGGTTGATTAGAATCAATTCAAGTCTATTTCCAATACCTCTACCTCCCATACTTAGATCTTTGATAATTTCTGTATAGATTTCTTGTTCTACTTCAGGGGTTAGTTCAAGTTTGATTTTTCTTTCGTCTTCTAATTTGAATTTTAAATTGCTGATCATTTTATTCATAATCGCGCGAGCATCTTTTGGTCGAATAAAATCAAATACTATGATATTTTCTCCAATTCTGTTTAAAATTTCTGGTCGTGTTATCTTGAATTTAAAATAATCTTGTATCGCATAAAGTAATTTTTCTTTAATTTTTTGGTAATCCATGTTAGGTGTCACATTTTGAATTCTTTCTCCATTAGGTGTAAGTTCATAAACACCTAAGTTTGACGTAAAGATGATTAAGCATTCGGAAAAATATATCGTTTCTCCTTTTCCTGATGTCAATCGTCCATCATCGAGGATTTGTAAAAATATATCAAGTATTCGCGGATGAGCTTTTTCAATTTCGTCAAAAAGCACAACAGAAAAGGGTTTTTGTTTAATGGCATTCGTTAATTCTCCTCCTGTTTCGTATCCCACATATCCTGGGGGAGAACCAATCAATCGCTGATTAGTATGTTCCTGAGAAAATTCAGACATATCGAATCGTATATAATTATGTTCGCTACCAAAGATAAGCTCTGCAATGGTTTTTGCAAGTTCTGTTTTACCAACACCTGTAGGGCCTGCAAAAAATAAAGTACCTTTGGGTCTTGTAGAATATTTGGAATATTGTGATCCCGAAAGATTAAAATACGAACGTCTTAGAATTGATGCTACCGCTCTTACTGCTTGGTCTTGTCCAATTACCCTTTTTTTTAGGTATTCTTCTGCTTTTATTAATTTTTCTTTATCAATTTTAGCCCAAGGATTATCGGGAACACCAACTTTATATCGCCTGATGGATTCACCAATATCTAGTATATCGATATTTTCTCTTATCGAAAGTTGAACAATTGAAACCATTTCGCGTGAATACATACCAGAAGTTAAATCTACAAAGCTTTTAATCACTTCTTCTTTTTTCTGATCATTGATGGTATTCCATCCAGGAATTCTTGGAAGTACAGCTTGTGCCATCCATCGGCGAATTTCAAAATCTGGTTTGGGAATAGAAATCGTTCTAACGCGAGGATTCTCTAACGTATACCAAGGAGGCATATCGTTATCTTTTTCTACTAAAAACATCACTAAATTAAACATAGGAGGATTGCCAAGTGGTGTTTGGTTTATAGAAAGCTTAAATAAATTATACATAAATTCAAAATAATCTTTCCCTGCACAGACTTCGGCAATTCTCGAAGAAAAATTTATAATTACTGCACTTTTATGATCTTTATTTTCCATCAGACGTTCAATAATGCGAAACACATCATTTAAAACGACAATTCTGTCGTCAATATAACGTTCTGTAATCTTTCGAAATAAATCTTGTTCCCCGCTACATAAACTAAATCCTTCTAATGGTCTATATTCTACGATTAGTTCATAGTTCGTATAATTTAATAATAATTCTCCCACAAATTTTGTTAAAGGGTAGGGGATAAATTTTTCGTTTATTGGAAGAGGAAATACATCAAAAATATTTCCAAATAAAATGAATTGTGGTGTTGTTGCCGCGAATCGGTGAATCTCTTTTGCAAATTTTGGTAATTTTTGAATTTCGTTTTGCATTGTTTCCTCCTTAAGATTCAATTTTTAAATAAATATAACTTACGTTATCTTTTAAAGGTTTTTGGGATAGTGCTTGTAATAATGCAAACGATGGATTTTCTTCGTTTAAACTCGATTTGATTTCTTCTTGTTTAAGTTCATCCCATAGACCATCGCTACAAATTAAAAATATATCGTTCGGAAAGAGTTCTTCAATTTCTTTTATCGTAATTTTAGGTATTTCGTTAGAATCATCGCCCATAATAGCAGAGGTTAAAACACTTCTTTTGGGATGGTTTTTGATTTCGTTTTCTTGGATTAATCCATCGGATAAAAGTTCTTCCACAACAGAGTGATCTTTTGTAATTCTTATTAATTTATTGTTTATATATTTATAAACCCTACAATCGCCTACATTAAAAATTTTTGCTTTTTCGTTTTTTATGCTTATACCAGCAATAGCACAACCTAATCCATAAGCATCAGAATGATTTTTTATATAGTCGTTCAACCGCTTTTTGGATTCTTTTAAAACTTCGACGATATTTTCGTAGAGTTCAGATTTTTTTTCGCGAATTGTTTCTAAAACGATTTTAGTAGCAACTTCTCCTTTATTATGTCCTCCCATTCCATCAGCAACACAAAATAAAAAATTTTCGTTTTCAACAATTGCTTCTTTGTAAGTGTCAAAGTCATTTTCTAAATAAAGCTCATCCATTACAAGAATACCATCTTCGTTATTTTGTCGAATCTTGCCCTTATTTGTATAAAAATGATAATAAATTTTCATATATCTCTCCTAAATATATCTTCGCGTTTTTCTTGTTTGTGTCGTTGTTTGGATATTTCTTTTTTTTCGTAATAGAATTTTTGTTCAGGATCAATACGATATTTTTCTTCGAGCATAATACCATTTTGTTTTAGAAATTCTAATATTTGATCATAGGTTTTACACCATTCTTTCGCGATGGCTATATCTTTTTCTTTTTCGTAGGTTGATAAATTGTTTTCGTCTTCCACATATCGAATAAATCTAACTGAAATTTGTCGATCTTCTAATTTAACTCGAACAATATAATCTTCGCCAAAGGGGGTTTGAATTTCTACAATCTCTCCTTTTTGGAGTCTATCTGGGATAGATTCGTCCATCATCGAATATCCCAATTTTTTTAATCTTTCTTCTATAATCGATATAAGTTTCTTTTTTGAATCTTCTAGGGCTTTTTTTTGTTCATATTCGAATTCTAATTGGGTGATTTTATTAGTCAAAGCCATATAATCTTCTTTTTTTACAATTTTTTGATTTAAAAATTTTTCGATTTCGTTTTGAATTGCGGGAATAGAATTTTCTTTATATCGCGTTTTAATATCTTCTTTGAATACTTCGGATTCGATAAAATTTTGTTTTTCTTTTATATAATGTAGTTTGATCTCTTTTAGAATATGAAATATTCGAATTTTTTCGTCGGATTGTTGTAATTCTTCGAACAACTCTTGAATTTTTTCTGCACTTTCGGGATCAATTTTTTTTAATTTATGATAAAAAGTTTCTCCTTCTTCTTTTATTTGTTGGATTTTTTCTGAATCTTCTTCGATTTCTTGATGATTTTCTTCTTGCTGTACTTTTAACTCATGTTTTAAAAGATGATTTGCAATTTGATTTTTTACTTTTGCAAAGGTGCTTGGTATTTCGTAATAAATTTTTTTTAATTCTTCTAGATCTTTATCGTCTTCTATATTTTTTATTTTTTTAGAAACAATTTGATTTACGATTTCTATGATTTTATCTTTTAAAGACGAAAATTCTGGTGATAAATTTTTATAAATATTATATAATTCTTTTATATTTTCCTTTGCTTTTTGAATTTTATTTTGTATAATTTCTTGATGTTTATTTGTTATATCTTTTTTTAAATTTTTACATTCTTCTGGTAGGTTTTCTAATAGTGTTTTATAAGAATCATAAGAAAATTCTTCTTTTTTTTCGAATTCTAATAATTTAAGGAATTGTTTAATTTGGATTGCTTTTTGGTTGAATATTTCCATTTTATTATTAACCCAATTCAGATGATTTGGTTGAGATATAATTTTTAGGGTATAACTTTTTAAAAGATGATTTTCGTAATCTTTTAAAGGTTCAATTAATTCTTCTATATTGGGAAAATCCATTTTATATTTTTTGCATATAGTTTGAACTTCTTTTATCACATTATCCATTTCTTCTTTTAAATAGATTTTATTTTTTCTTAATATTTCTTGTGGAGATTCAAATGATATGATATAATTCAATCTTACAGAACTCATAAATTTAAGTTATTTTTTATTTGTATTTGTTTGTTTCTTCTTTTGAAATTTATGTTTTAGAAGTTCATTTCCAATTTTTTGTACAGCATCTACAAAGTTTCTGGGGATTTCGTTATATAATTTTTCCAGCTCTTCGAAATGATTATCTTTTTTACATTTTTGGATTTTTTTAGATACGATTTCGCTTATAATATTAGGAATTTCTTCTTGATAAGATTTATAAGCTTCTGGTAAAGTTTCGTACAATTGAACTAACATTTGGATATTTTCATTTTCTTGATATAATTTTATTTGTTGTTTTATATGAGAATGAATAATTTGATTTAGAATATTTTTATACCGCGAAAAAGAAGGAGGAATTTCTTGCGAAATTTTTTGTAGATTTTTAATATCATTTATTTTTGTAAGTTTATTGACTTTTTCATAAAAAATTTGATTGAATCTCGATATAATATCTTCTCTTAAATTAGGACATCCTGGTGGTAATAAATTTAAAAGATTTTCGAATGCACTAAGAGACGTAGCATAAGAGGATTCATATTGGATAATATGAAAAAATTTATTAATTCTTGAATAAAGCTTTTCGAATTTTTCAAATTGTTCATCTGCCCAATATTCATGATGTATATTATTCATCAATCTATCGATATAATTTTTTAAGACTTCGTTTCTAAAATCTTCTAAGATATTTAGTAATTCATCTAGGTTTCTAAACAAATAAGAATAATATTGACAATCATATTTAACGTCTTCTATCAAATCATCAAATTTACTCTGAAGTTTTTTTACTCTACTATAAACAAATTCTTGTTTGTGATCGATATCGTCATTTTTTCTAAATAAAGCCATAAACTACCCTTATAAATTTTTTTTGTATAAATCTTGTCTTTTTTGTTGTTGTAGTCTTTCCTGTAATTTTTCTTTTTTTTCGTAATAGAATTTTTTCTCTGGCTCTAAGTGATGTTCTTGTTGTAAAAGAATTCCATTATCTTTTAGATGCTTTATAATGTTATCGTAAGTATTGCACCATTTTTTAGCAACAGATACATCTTTTTCTTTTTCGTAGGTGGAAAGTTGACTTTCGTTATCTACATAGCGAATAAATCTCATTGCTAAGGAATCTTTTTCTACTTTTAAACGAACGGAGTAATCTTCGCCAAAGGGAGTTTGTATTTCTACCACTTCGCCTTTTTGAAGCTTTTCCATTGTAGCTTCGTCAATAACAGAATAGCCCAATTTTTTTAGATTTTCGTGTATTAAGTAAATCATCTTTGCTTTTTTTTCTTCTAATAGATTTGCCTCTTCTTCTTTTAAGATTGCTTCGTTTATATGTTCAATCAATTGATTATATTCATCTTTTGTTACTAATTCTTTGTTAAGAAATTCTTCTATTTGTTTTTGTACTTCCGCATTGGGAAAATCCAAATAATGATTTTTAATATCTTCTTTTAGTGCTTCGGATTCAATATATTGACGTTTTAGTTTCGCGTATCGTATTTTGATATCTTTTGTTATGTAGGAAATACGAATCTGATCCTGAGATTCTTTTACTTCTTCGATATTGTTTTGGATTTTTTCTGCTTCGCTTTTACTGAGTTGTGATAATTTTTGATAGAATTTTTCTGCTTCTTGTTTTAATTTCTGAATTTTTTCGATTCTTTCTTGCTCTTCGATTTCTTTTTTGAGGTTTTCTTCTTTGGCTTTTTGTTCTTGGAGTTGCTGTTTTAGCAATGTATTTGCGATTTTATTTCTTTCTTCAGAAAAAGACGAAGGTATTTCGTTATAATATTCTTCTATTTTTTTAAAATCACTGGTCTTTTCGTATTCTTGGATTTTTTGATGGATTTCTTTTTTCCCTAATTCTTTTATTTCTTGAATTAGATCCTGACATTCTTTGGGAGTAGATTTTATCAATGCATCGTAAGATTGTAAAGAAAAACCTTCTTTTTGTTCTAAATCTAAGGTCTTGAAGAATTCGCGCACTTTTAGCGATAATTCGTTAAATTCTTGTACTTGTTGTTCGATTTTATCCATGGAAGATTGATAAACCTTAAACGTAAAATCCTTCATAATTTGATTTTGTTTTTCTTTAAGGATATCTACTAATTGATGGATATTTTTAAATAGATCTTGGGATAGCTTGCATTGTTTTTGGATTTGGTTTATTGTATTGCTTAAACTTTCGTTTAAATCATCCCGTCTTTGATAATACATATTTTGTAAATAATCTTTGTATTGTTTTTCGTAATCTATATCTTCTTGTTGGTAAGAGTAATTATAGCTTCGCGAAGAGTAGGATCTGTATCTCTTAGAATTTGAAGTTTTATTAGAACGACTTCCACTAAAAATTTTATTTAATAGTGCATTTTTTATTGCTCTTTGATGTTCATATTTGTAAACTGATGAGCTTCCCATATATCACCTCTCTTAATTCAATGAAAATTTGTAAGTTAAAAAATAAAGAAAAATATTTCATTTAATTGCCTTTTTTTAGTAATTTTGATTCTTTAAAGGAAATATTTAAATTTTTTAAAGTATATGCTTTGTTGTATTCAATAAGATCATCCCATTTAAGGATATTTCCCTTAGTCCAAAAATTTTTGCTTTTGGAAGATTTTTTAGAAATTTTTTTAGAAACTTTTATTATTAAAATTTTTATCGTAGTTTGTTTCGAAAGCCCCAAGAAAAGAGTTTTTTCTATAACATTAAAAGGTTGAATGTCTCGATGGATATCAGGGATTATATTATCAATAATATGTTTATTTCGTTTATGAATTATTTTTATAAAGTTATTTGAATTTATAGAGATTTCGTAGTATTGTCGAAGTCTTTTATCACATCTTACATCAAAGATTTTTAGAAGCTGTTCATTAAACGTTTGAGAGATTTTTTTGAGTTCAATTAAATCCACATTCGGTTTGATTTCTTTTCGATGGAGTTGTAAAAAGAATGGCTGTTGATTTTTTGGGATTAAAAAAATATCCCAATTTAAGGCAACTGAGAGTAATTTTTTTAGAATTTCATAACCTTGGAAGGATTTTAATGGATGTTTTGATTGGATTGCTTTGATTTTTGTTAAAACTTCCATCTGGGTTTTACTCCTTATATTCTCCTGTTCCCATTATAATGGGAAAAATATGTCTATAATTTTTTTGTAAAATCAATAAAAATATTCAAAACATAGAAAAATCTAAAAGTTTTTAAATTTTGTTTTATTTGGTGGTTGTAAATTCTTTGTCTTTTGGATGTTATAAAACCTTTGTTTTTGTCTATAAAATTATTTTTAAATTGAAACATACTGATATAAACATAAACCAATCAATATTGATTAATATTTTTTAAAAATTAGAATTGATAATAATGATAAAATTCCCAGTGAACCACCGATAAGAAAAGGTTTAACAAGATTTAGATCAAATAGAAATTCTGGTTTAGTTTTTAGAAAATAGGAAACAAATAATCCCATTAAAATGCTCATTACTAAAATATTCAAAGCCACCCATATCATTGCAATTTTAGGATTTGATTTTTTAGAAATCCACGGTATTGTATACATCAAAATCAAAATATGCACGATTGCAATAATGGACCATAAAATTCCTAATCCGACGATGAGAAGGACATAAAATACAATTGTTAGGATAATTATACCGACAATAAATCCTAAACAACCACCTTGTTCACTTTTTCTTGCCATAAGTATTACTTTTTATTGGTAATTGTAAAGAATAAATAAAGAAATATAATAAATTCTGTTATATAAAATAAAACCATTGAAAACATAGTAGCAAAATAATGTTTGGGTTTAAGACCTGCATTCCACCAACGTTTAGATAGATTCGCATTTCCACCAACAGAGTTCCATCGAACTGCTTCTTCTGCACTAAAACCTTCTTTTTTCCATTCTATTGCATCCTTTAACGTGATCTTATTTTGCAAATATTGGTTTGCTTCGTTTGGAGTAAAACCTTCGTTTTTCCATTCAATGGCTTGTTGAAGGTCTAATCCTATGTTTCTCCATTCTATTATTTCATTTGCATTAAACCCCATCTTTTTCCAATTACTATATTTGATGAAATCAATATAGTTTTGTTCTTTCAATTTTTTGACTTCTAAAGGTTCGAATCCTAGCTTTTTCATGTTGTATGCATTTTTAGGTTCAAAACCTTCATTTCGCCATTCTATGATTTCTTTTAAAGAAAAATCAAATTGCTTCCATCTTTTTGCTTCTTCCAGATCAAAGCCTTCTTTAATCAATTTTTTTGCTTCTTCCAAATCAAAACCTAAGTATGCCCAGTTAGAGGCTTCGCGAAGATCAAATCCAGCTTTTAGCCATTTTTCGTATTGAGATATTACGGATGAAAGATCATATCCTTCATCTATTAGAGAGGAAATTTCATTTAAGATTTCTTCAAAATCTTCGAATTTTTGATAGATTTGGTTCAAATCAAAAGCATTAATACCATTAGCTAAAAGTTTTTTTGCCTGTCTTATCGAAATTCCCAAATTTTCAAATATATATGCTTCTTCGGGTTCAAAACCTTGAACCAACCATTTTCGAGCCAACTTCCCGTTGGTCCATCCAGCTTGAATCCATTTTTTTGCTTCGTTTATACCAAAATCTGCTTTTTTGAAACTCATCACTGTTTCTACATTTGTATTCAATTTTCGCCAAGGAGAATCTTTCGATATTCCATATTCTTCCCATAAAGAATCGTCTTTTTCAGTTTCATATTCTTCGTAGTAAACAGGAATATTTTTCTTTCCTTTAAGCCACTCTTGAATTTGATTGTAAGACCATCGTTTTTCGTAATCGCGTGTCAGAAGTCCTCTTAATAAAATTTGATATTTTTCTGGAATTTTTGAAGGAATTTCTATCCCTTTAGTTGTTAAAATATTGATAACAGTATGTTCCGAAAGCTTTGCGAAGGGGTTTTTTCCTGTTAAAAGTTCATAAATGATTACACCTACATGCCACCAGTCGATTTCTTTACCGAAGTAGTTGCTAATTTCTTCAGGAGCAATGTAATAAATCGTTCCTTTAAAAGTACTCGTAGCTACTTTTGAAAGTTCTTCGTTTAGTTCTTTGGAAATTCCAAAATCAATAAAAACTAAATCTAAGGGTTCTTTATTTCTTATCAATATGTTCGAAGGTTTTAAGTCTCGATGAATGATACCATTTTCGTGTAAGAACTGTAATGCTTCTGCAATTTCTTTGATGATGGATTTTATTTGTTTTTCTTTTTTATCATCAGGAAGATTTTGAATTTCTTTTATGAGTTCACGTAAATCTCCATAAGGTACAAATTCCATTATTTCGTAAAAACGTTGGAGTTCTTGATCATATCCTACATCGTAAATTTCAACAACATGTTTTTTTAGTTTTTGAGTCAGTTTTTTTAAGTTTTTTAAAACGTTGATATTAGGATTAATGCCTTTTCGATAGAGTTTTAAGAAAAATTGCTGTTGATTTTTTTGGATTAAAAAATTATCTGCTTCGGCACCACCAGCAGGAAGTTCTTTTACGATTTCGTAATCTTGAAAGGATTTTAAGAAAAGTCCAGAGATGGTTGATTGATCTATTTTAGTTAAATCCTCTCGTTGAGTTTTATCATTCATTTCTAACTCCTGTTTATAATTATAATCTTTGTAAGGACAAAAACTGAAAAAATTTTCTCAACCTTGTAATAATTTGATCATACCAAAGCCCTGGGAATTTTTTGCACCTAATCCCGCATCAAAAACCACAGAAAAGACTTCTGGGTCAGTGTGGACAACAAAGTCACCATCATAACCTTCTATAATAAAGTTTTTATATTTTATCAGAGCTTTACGTGGTGGTTTTATGGGTTGGATACGAAATTCAAAATCAACCAGTTCTTTTTCTGTGATAATTTCGTATTTTTTTCGGATGTTTTCTTTTAGAAGTTCATTAAACTCTTCTTCGTTTGGGTGGTAATATCGATAAAAGTTTTTACCATTTTCTTTTTGGAAAGTTCTATATGCAGTAATTGGAGAGAGGGTTTTTATTTTGATGGTTGCATGTTTTATTACAGGAGGAGGAATCATCTCTATACTATTTAAATAGAGCTGATTTTTCCCGAGAATAATCTTATTTTTTTTTAGAAATGTTTCTCCCATACGTTTTGTGATGTTATGTATAGCAGAAGAAATATAAAGATTTAAAGGAGGATCAAAAATATAACGTTTTTTACTTTTATGAACTGTGTAATGTGGAGAAAAAATTCGCGAAAAAGTATAGAGTTTAAAACTTCTTCCTTTGTAAAAAAAACCAATATCGTGCAAGAATTCTGATAAGCTTGGAGGTAGATATTTATAAAGCATTCCTTGTATTGTTGGATTGTAATGGATAGGCAATTCAATTTTGTTATCGGATGATAATATTAGTTTTAACCTCAACTATAAACTCCCTTATTTTGAATCTAATTGAATCTTTAATATAAAGTATTTTGAGTGTCAAATATTTTAAACGGACAATTTTTTAGAAAAACCCATTCTTGAAAAAATTTAATATAAATTCTATGCTCTCAAAGGAGCGATTCTCTACATAGAGTAGGATCAAACTTAACTCCCCTGCACAATAATTTTTTACGAGAATTAATCCATACGCGGATCAATAGATGCATTTTTGATGAATTTTGCTAAACAAAGACAGCAAACTATCAGCGAAAGAAAAAAACACAAACGATGATGGAATTTTACTTTATGGAGTAATTTATTCCATTGTCGAAGGTTTATTGGGTATTCTCTCAATGCGATCCTAAGGATGGAAGATGCAAGTGTGGGCAGGAAAATAATATCGATTATAGTGAAAGCTGATTTACCAGTATGGGATAATAGACTTTACGTTTCTAACTTCTGTATAAAGAATCATATCTCAAAGAAAGAGAATTATCAAACAAGAAAAATTTTAGCTTGTCTTGGTTCAATTTATTAATTATTATTTACAAAATTTTTTTATTTTTAATATTTTTTACAACAATTCGGCAATTTGAACGGCGTTTAAAGCTGCTCCTTTTAATAATTGATCTCCTACGGCGAAAAGATTGACCGTTTTTTTATCACTATCTTCGTAATCATAACGAATTCTTCCTACATATACATCGTCTTTGCCAGAAACTTCGATTGGCATTGGAAAGTAATTTTTTTCCCAATTATCTAATACTTGAACCCCAGGAAATTGATTATAAGCTTCTTTTATTGTATTCAAATCAGCTGGTTTTTCTAATTCCACTGTAATAGATTCTGCATGGGCTCTAAAAGTAGAAACGCGAACACAAGTAGGAGAGATCTTTATCTCTGGATAATTTAGTATTTTTTTAGTTTCTTTGATCATTTTAATTTCTTCTTGGTTGTATCCATTAGATAAATCAATACTAGAATTATGACTATATACATTAAAGGCTAATTGATAAGGTAAAGCTTTGGTTGGTATTGGTTTTCCTTGAAGATAAGCTAGTGCTTGTTCTTTAAGTTCTTCCATTGCTGCTGCACCTGCTCCAGATGCTGATTGGTAAGTAGAAACTACAATCCTTTTTACATGATACAGTTTATGAATAGGATAAATAGCCATGAGCATGATGATCGTACTACAATTAGGGTTAGCTATAATGCCTTTGTGTTTTTTGATCTCTTCTGGGTTGATTTCTGGGACAACTAAAGGGACCTCAGGATCCATTCGAAATGCACTCGAATTATCGACAACAATCGTTCCAAATGCTACAGCAGCAGGAGCATATTGTTTACTGATTGATCCACCAGCACTAAACAATGCAATATCTACATCATGAAAAGAATCTTCTCTTAAAACTTCGACAGGAATTTTTTCTCCTTTAAAAGTGAGGAGTTTTCCTTCACTTCGAGGAGAAGCTAGCAACTTCAATTTATTGATGGGGTAATTACGTTTTTCTAAGACATGTAAAAATTCTTGACCTACTGCACCTGTTGCGCCAACTATTGCTATATTTTTTGACATAGAAACTCCGTACAAGACATTTTTTTTTTTATTTGTATGAGTTCAAACAAAAAAATTGCTGCATTGTTATGGTTTATAATACCCCCAAAATATAGAATTAACATCGAGAAATATTTATCGAAACAAGAAATTAATGAACTTAAAAACACTTTTAACGAGTACAAAAAACTTAAGCCAGAAGAAAAATTAAAAATTCAAAAAATGCTTTACAAAGTGTTTTCTTATTCTTTTAAGTTCCTGTATTTTATTTTGATTTTGTTTATCTTATCCTTTGTGGGTTTTTTGGTTTATTATATTCTGAATTTTTCGTATTCTCCCTTTTTTATCTTTTCTCTTTTCTGGCCTTATGCTATGGGAATTTTGGGAATATTAATGCTATTCACATTACATCCCTATGAGCTCTATTTTTTGTTTCGATTTAGCA